>JAESFN010001254.1_pt1 | contig 12224 bp, 7 predicted proteins | sample 9269411 | NCBI WGS metagenome assembly JAESFN01 (sample SAMN14505399, study PRJNA617100) | algae metagenome | isolation source: Iphinoe sp. HA4291-MV1 and co-occurring heterotrophs from trail next to... | place: USA: Maunawili Falls, Hawaii | collected 2009-07-25
AGTTTAATTGTTTTGGAGCTAATCGTGCCACATCCTAATCCTCCGCTTCTCAGCAAAAACTACTTTTAATCTAATTACTCATTCTCCCACAGTAATACCTGGTTAACTTACGCCGTGCTGTACTAGCCTTTGAAGCTGCTTACCAACTTGGAGAAAAACCTGTTACAGCGGCGATTGTTGAGTCAGTTTTATCGAAGCAAATTGACGATTTGGAACCCACTCTAACAAGGCACGGCTATGATGCCAAAGGCTTGGCTGAACAGTTCAATGCCAAATCTGCTGAAATCAAATCACTGTTTCGCGGGCAGCTTGAACCAGTGCGTGCCCGCGAACTACAGGAGCAAATGCTGGCTGCGGGACTGCCAATTTGAGGAGCAAGATTGCATACACATATGCAATTAACGTACAGTTGCAATTAATGTGGTCCCAGTTGGATGATTGCGGTCTGGTTGCAGTTAATGTGGTCTCCGTTGTAGTTAATCTGGTCTCAAACGCCGTCTTGGTTGCAATTAATGTGGTCTCAAAATTGTCTTGATTGCGGGCTGGAACGATTAGTATTGCGGTCCGCTACAGTTATACATTGGAAAAGCAAAAAATATTTGGCAAAGGTTGAGTGGGTCTACTCATACTGCTTGTATGATATCTAAAGAATTAAGCTGATACCATGTAATACGCGGTTAAGCTCACCCAGCTTTTTCCAAGTAATACACGGGTTAGGTTTTAGCAGATCCACAATCCTATTGTTTCCTTACCTAGTCAGGCATTAATTCCTCTCACCCTTTCAACCAGGGGCGAACGTACAGTTATCAATCACCTCACAAATCTGCGATTAGCCTTGCTTTCCTAAGAAAGAATTGCAGTACAGTCTCTTCTCTAGAAATAATATCAGCTGTGCCCTCCATCCCCAATTGCACAGAACACTGTTTTTTACCTTGATATAAAGAAAGGTTTTCTGGCTCAATTGTAACCTCATAGAAAGCACCGATAACAACTGCCTTTTGGCTTGTCGCTGTTGTGGGAGCAGCAGCAGTCGTACTATTGGCTTGAGGAACAAAAGCATCTGGGGAAATCGTTTTGACCTTACCTTTAAGAGTGCCGTAATCTGGATAAGGACAGGAAGAAACCCGCACAAGGACATTTTGTCCTTCTTTCAACTTGCTTTTCTCCTGGGATGGTACAGATGCCTTGACTACCAAGGGAGCATCACTAGGGACAATTTGAGCAATTTCTTCTCCTGGGCGCACAGTTTGACCAGAGTTTCGTAGGTTGAGCTTAGAAATAATACCATCTGCTGTGGCAGTCATGACGGTTTGGTTCTTGTCGATTTCTACTTGTTGGAGTTCCCGGATGTCATGCTCTAGCTGTTTTTGGGTTTCAATCTGTTTTTGAATAAGAGCTTTACGTTCTTTGTCTAAAGTCGCTAAGCTGGCTTGTCCTGTGGCTTTTTCTTGGGCAATGCGCTCTTGTGCGATCGCAACTTCTGCCTGACTCGGATTAAGGATAGCTATGGCGCGTCGCCTTCTAGCAACAGCTGCCGAGACAGCTTGTTGTAGCCGCTCAATTGTTTGTTTTTGCGCCTCAATGACTGCTTTTTGCTCTTCCACCGCTGAGGATTGCTGCTCAACAGCCAGTTGTGCTTCCTCAAATTGATCCTGAGAGAGCGCTCCTTGTTTGGCGACCTTTTGATATCGGTTTCGCTTTGACTGAGCTGCTGCTAAGGTAGCGACTGTTGCTCCTAAGTGAGCTTGATTTGACCTTAATTCTGCAGCCGCTTTTTGCAATTCCTTCTGGGCTATCTTGACGTTCGCCTCGGCTTCTTCGACATCAGCGGTGGTAGTAACTTTTTTATCTTGATATTCGCGACTGCGACCGCTTAATTCAGCTTCGGCTGCGGCGACAACGCGGTTTATGCGATCGGTTTCGGCTCTGATTTGGTTATTAAGAGCACTTATCTGAGCGTTGATTTGAACCAGTTGTAAGCGAGACTGCTGGATGTTACTTTGCAGTTGGCTATGTTTGGTTTGAAGGCGACTGGCGTCGAGAGTGGCAATAATATCTCCTTTTTTGACAACTTGATTCTCTTTAACCCAGACGCGCATAACTGGACCTTCCGTTGCAGCTTGAACAATCCGCAACTCACCAGCAGGACGGAGATTCGCCTGTGCTTTGACGGTGACTTTGTATTTAGTGACAGAGGAAACAGCAACAGCAAGAGCCACTGCAGTGAGCATAACCATTCCGCCAACAGTAGTCCAACGACTAATTGGCGGTAGAAAATCGTTTTCTTGAATTAGTGGAAGAGAGTCTGCTGAGTTGAAGTGACTAAGCATAATGATTTTATTTACTGATTGCGGGAGATTTGCCGTTAGATTCAGAATGGGAAGATTTCACCAGCAAACCATTTCTTGATGGGGCAAAGTCGTCTAAAAAGTCTAAGTGGTCACCAGGAACAAGTCGTAGCTCCTCTGGAGTGCCTTGGATTTTCAAGCGTCCTTCCTCAAGTAGCACAATCCAATCGGCTCGCCCGATGACTTTCGGGCGGTGGCTAATCATAATTGTGGTTTTCCCTTGTCGGTAGTACAGCAATTTATCTAGCACTTCGGCTTCACTGACTGGGTCGAGAGCGCCAGTAGATTCATCTAAAATCAGTACAGGCGGCTCAGTCACTATTGCCCTGGCTATAGCTAATCTCTGCCGTTGTCCACCAGAAAGATTCGCGCCAAATTCTCCTAAAACGGTTTGATACTTGTCGGGCAATTTACTAATAAACTCGTCTGCACCTGCTATCTGACAAGCCTTCACAATTTGTTCAAAACTGATGTGCGGATAACTGAAGCGGAAGTTGTCAATAATTGAGCGACTCCAGAAGTGGGGTTCTTGGGGTACTAGCACTACCTGCTGTCGCAGGCATTCTAGGGAAAGGTCTTGCTGATTATAAATGTCGTAGCGAATATTACCAGATTGTAGGGAATATAAACCCGCAATCAGTTTGGCAAGGGTACTTTTGCCACAGCCAGATTTACCAATGAGGGCAATGACTTGACCGCCAGGTATAGTGAGGGAAAAATCTTGTAGGAGGTCAACTCTACCTGCGTGGTGGAAGTTAAGAGTGGTACAGACAATATCCGCATTGCCCGTAATTTCTGCTATGGGCTTTTTGAAGTCGTTTTCGTCTTCCGGGGTAGCGTCAATCACCTCTGTTAGTCGCTGGATGACAATCTGGGCGGTGATAAACTCATCAACTAACCCAATTGCCGAACTCAGAAAACCGAGAAAGTTACCACTCATGCCGTTAAACGCCAGCAGTTGACCAATGCTTAAAGTGCGATTAATCACTAGATAGCTACCTAACCAGAGTAAGGCAATACTAGTCAAGGTGGAAAGAATTCCAGTGATTGTGCTGCTGTAAAGTCCCAGCTTCATCGTACTCCAACCCAGGTTAGCTAGGCGACCATAATTCGTCTGATACTCTTGCCAAGCTTGAGGAGTCGCTTGGGTAGTTTTTAGTACTTGGACACCACGAAAAGTTTCGACGAGAAAGCCTTGGTTTTCTGTGCCTAGGACAATTTGGTTGCGGGTTTTCTGGCGCAAAGCAGGGAGAAAAAGCAGGTTCACGAAGGTGACGATAACAAAGGCGGCGAAGGAAGCTAAAGTGAGTCCCCAGCTGTAGAAGAGCATGAAGCCCAAGGAAACCAAGGCGATAAAAAATTGACTGGGTAAACCGAGGACAATTTGGGAAACTAGGGCATTGATGGCATGAACATCGGCAATGCGGCTGACGACTTCCCCACTGCGCCGTCCTTCAAAATAACTAAGGGGCAAGTGTAGGAGTTTTCGCCCGTATTCCAGGATTAACCCTAATTGCAGCCGCTGACCAAAGTGACCAATCAAGTGAGATTGTACCAAGCCTATGACACTGCTAAATAAGTTCATAGCGATGACCCCAATTGCTACAGTAGTAAGCAGTTGGGTATCTCCCCGCACCAGCACGTCATCAGTCAGAAGTTGCATCATCAACGGAGAGGCGAGGGAGAGAAGTCCGATCGCAATATTTATAGCGATCGCCTGAGCTAAGATGTTGCGATAGGGCAAAACCCTTTTGAGATAACGCCCAAAGCCACCAACTTTATCGTCTGGCTGTTCGTAAAAGCGGCTGTCGTCCGGCTCTAACAATAGCATGATGCCATTGCCCCAACCACCGATTAACTCTTCACGGGTGAAGAAACGGATACCAATGGCTGGATCGCAAATTACGTATTTTTTTCCTTTTTGCTCGTATAAAACAACCCAGTGGTAGCCTTTCCAGTGTATGATAGCTGGCAGGGAAACTTTATGCAAAGAGTCGAGCAGTTGTGGAGAAGCTTTGACTTGGCGAGCATTAAATCCTAAAGCTTCGGCTCCCCGTCTCAAGCCTAGTAGGCTAGTTCCTCGCGCTCCCGTACCAACTGCTTCCCGCACGCGGCTAAGGGCAAAGGTGCGTCTGTAGTATTTGGCAACCGTGGCAATGCAGGCAGCACCACAGTCTTCTTCACTGTGTTGTAGTACACTATTGTATTTCATTGTTAAATTACTGAATTGTTTAATGCCTTTGAGGCAATATAGAGGATGAAGTCATATAAAGTTCGGATGATGGATACAAAAACTCATACCCCACCTGCGGCATCTATCTAACTTGTGAGAGAGGGGATGAAGGACGTTTTAACAGAGGATTGAGTAATAAAATGCCTCAAAAATGGATGAATATTCTGAGGCTGTTTTACTATCTAAGCAAAGTTCCTAGAACGGATGCACAGAAGTCAAATCTATGCGCGTTTGAGAGAACTAATTGAATCGTTTGGAATACCAACATCAGGAACAAAAGAGTATCTTCCTTGTCCCAGAATTACACGCTGACCCCCATAGTTTATGTCTCTATAAAACGCCCATCTTTCATTCCCTGTAATAATAATAGATGAGGTTTTGTCGTTGAAATTCTGACCACGGAGGTCGGCACTACCTTTCTCAAAAATCCAGACCTTCCCCGTAAAGTTAGCATTCTCGTATAAATATGCAGTACCTCCACTACAGCTAGCAGCCACCTCATTGTCAAGTTCTGTGAAGGCAGGAGCCTCAAATTCAGCAGTTAATTCTGTAAACAGTTGTTCATGCTGATTATCTTTCATCTGTTTTGTCCTTAATTAAGTGTGAATGTTTCTGTTCTTGATTGCCAAATAGTTTTTAATAAGTGGCTGAATTATTGTCACTTCAAAAAACTATCTTTGGAATCAACTTTCTATTAATTACATTGGAAACACCCTTGAGGAAATATGAGGGTATCTGTATTTTTTTTTGAGAAATTCTTTACTTTAAGAGAGAAAAGTTATTCAGAGGCTAGAATCCATATCTAGCATGTGTTCTAGCCACCGGCTGCACCTGATGACACGAACCTTCTATTTTCGCCTACATCAAGTTCAGGAGTTTTGCAAGAATCTGTTTAGCACCATTTGCTTCAGACTATAGCGTATTTGTCAATAAGCAATAGTACTTTAAATTAACGAACATTGCCCATTGCCCATTCATAACTGATAACTGGTAACTGGTAACTGTTAAAAATATAACAATCGTGGGAGAAAACATACGCTTGCACAGCGTAAATGAAAAACTTGTCTGTTTTGTCGGATTCAATGCGACAGCTATTTACGACTAATTTTCCCCAACCGTAAGAGAACCCCTCATAAAACTCCTCAAGCAATACCAATAAACAAGTAGCACACTTACTTGATAAAGCCACCTTATAGTCACTATGCCCAATAAGTTACATGCCATCCCTAACCCAATAGCAGTATAACTAATATCCTGTCTTTACAAAGTAATACCTCCAGACTAGACATATCTCCCTGAAGCAACTTGACGAATATGTAATAAATATTACATAATTCTTCAAATTTATTGCTCTAGAAGAAATCCATCCTGACCGCTACTATACGGAAACAGAGTTTTTACACTTGTATCTTCTGTAGAAATACAGCCCTTTGGCTTTTGAAGAAGAGGTCAGGATGTTTCCCAGAATGTTTACCAGCATACCCAAACTGCCCAGCCGTCAAAATTCGATTGAGAAATTTTCTATGTATATGACTGTGGAGAATAATAAGGGTTACTCAACGATTAAATGGAAAACAGAACCTCAAATGCATTTCAATATTGAGTTATACAAAAGCAGACACTATAAGTTTGCATCGTTAGTTAACCAGGATGATAACGGCAAGGGGTTAGTTCAGTTCTTTCTAGATATGGCTTTCAATGACAGACCACCAAAGGAAGATTGGGAGCCAGAAACACGAGTACAAAAAGCTTGGGAACACCTGAGCGCTTACTGTGAAGAAAGTTGCTACAGAGCTGCTGTAACGGTATGGAAAGATGACACATCTAAATCTTGGGAAGAATATATATTTCTTTCTAGATGTTTTATTTATTCAGCTACCAAGTTTAGACAAATATTAGCTAAATATAACTCAAACGATTCTTCTGTTGATACTTATGTGACAGGCGTCTTGATAAAAAATATTAAAGATTCAGCTGCTGTCGCTAAGTTTTCTAAGTGGCGACTGTTGCATAAAAAGAGCTATAAAGAACTGAAAGAAGCACTCTTGCGAGCTGGAAGGTATGAGCCGGAAATTTCTCGGTTTCTCTTAGCTCGGAAATATTTTAAACAAGTTTATCAGATGAACAAAATTCAAAATCCTGCTAAAATAACAGGACAGAAGTGGCAAGAACCCGATAGCGCAGATTTTGCAGAAGCAGCTAATTACTACAATGCACAGATGTTACTCCCTTGTGTACCTCATGAAGTGGCTTTAGGTGGAAATATCACAGGCGAGCAACTTAAAGCAAATATGGAAATTTGCATTGCTGCATTACAAAATTACCCCAAATCAATCACACCACGCTTTTCTCTGGAAGCACTCACAGAAACTGGTCGTCAAGTTGAATCTAATGAGTCTCTAGAAATTTTATCACAAGATTTACTAACTTCTTCAGAAGTCGAAGATTCACGAGAAAACCAAGAAATAATAGTAAAGCGAACTGAGCCAGCTTTACAAGAGCAGTTGCTTGATTTGAAAGTAGAGCAACAAGAAATACTATTGCTTTACTATGGTTTTGAGCTAAATCAAAAACAGATAGCAGATAGATTTCAAGTCACTCAGGGAGCAATTGCTCATCGCCTGAAGACGATTGAAATCAAACTGCTGAAAACTTTATATGGATTAAGTAAACCGACTGAGTGGGTTTCTCAATATGTTGCAGTATGGTTAAATCGTAATTACCAAGCTCCTGTCTATTCAGATTTGATTCATGTTGCTTTGGTTGAGGCGGTAAAGAAACTTGAACCACAAGAGCAAGAACTATTGCGACTTGCCTATGGACAAAAACTGGATGAACAAGAAATTGCTAAGCTGCTTGGCATAGCCCTATCAGAAATTCTGGACGTACTGCGGAAAACAAAAGCTAAATTAGAGGCTGCTTTAATCAATAGTATCGATACCATGATTAATAAATATTTACAACTATGGTTGACGAAGGTAGCTAAAGCCGTAATTAAATTAGCTTATGACAAATTGGAGATTTTACAAATTCAACAAACAGAGTTATCAACAATTAATACTGTCTTAAAAGAATCGTTAACAATTTGGCATTCCGAAAAGTCATGAGGAAAAATAATGAGGTTCCAGTGATGTTTCCTTTTAATGAGTTAGAAAGAGCTGTTAGTAATCTGTTGTGGTTAAATATTTCATCGGCAGACAAAAAGAAAGCCTGGGAGCAAGCTCAGAGCTATTCTAATACGCTTGCACGATACAACGCTTATCTCAATCACCTTTCATTGTATATTTTCCTTAATTGGCTTACAGAATGGCTAACATCCGAATCCGTGCCTAAACCCGAAATTTTCCCAAGTGCAGATGGCTTACCCAGTATTTGGGAAGTGGTAAATGGTGCAGCAATGACACTGGGTGAGAGACGAATAGTCCTAATTCCCAGTGAAACAATAGATTTAGAAGAGTTGTGCGTACCCCAAGAGTGGGTAGACATTCCTTCTTTTGCAGGCGATTATTACTTAGCGGTGCAGGTTAATCTAGAGGCGGATGAGGATGAGTGTTTTTTAAGAGTCCTCGGTTTTACCACTCATCGCCTACTTAAGAATTTTGGCAGATATAATGCGAATGAGCGCACCTACGTGTTGGCAGCAGAAAATTTAACAGCCAATCTCTCCGTGATGCTGATGATATTGGGACTCCCTGTACAAGAGGAAATCCCAGAATTGCCTACTTTATCTGAAGCTGAGGCGCAAAAATTGTTGCAACTGTTAGGCGATTCATCTCTTTACTTTCCCCGTTTACGAGTTGATGTACCGTTTGAGCAATGGGCAGCACTGCTGGATAATGATGAATGGCGTACTCAGTTGTATCATCGACGAATAGGTGGCTTGGCTGTTGCCAAAAACACGGCATCAGCTAACAACTTGAGCAATTGGTTTCAAAATATTTTTGATACAGGTTGGCAGTCCCTTAATGCAGTCCTAAATACAGAATCTCTTAATTTAGCTTTTGCTTTCAGACAACGTGAACTTGCTGTTGGAGGAGTGTCTGTTAATGGAGTCAAGTTGATTGATTTGGGAATGCAATTAGGTAATCATTCTGTTGCATTACTAGTTGGTTTGACACAGGAAGATGAGCATCAAGTGAGTATCCGCGTCCAGCTACATCCATCTAATGGACAAACTTACCTACCACCTAATATCAAACTCGCTTTACTTTCTTCATCAGGAGCAACTCTCCAGGAATTGAAATCACGAATTCAAGATAACTTGATTCAACTGAAACGATTTACATGCCCGAAAGGAAAAACATTCAAAATACAAGTGACTATCGATAATTTCAGTATTACGGAAGATTTTGTGGTTTAACGACTTGCACGATTATAAAAATGAGTAAGTTAGTTATCTTAAACTTGGGAAGGGGTTCTCTACAAAACGGCTTTCACTTTGTGACTGTTGTGCTACAGTCAGAGTCCAATTTCAAAACAAGTCAATTTCAGGGTAGTTTACCTGCGGCTCCAAATATTCTTGACCTCTACCGTCGTTGGCAATTGCTGTATGATTTAATTTATTCGGCTCGCTCTATAAGTATAGGTTTACGTCAACAAGAGTTCATTGATGAAGACATCAAAATTGATGAATCTGACATAACTCACGTTTCCGATGCTGAATTTGATGAGGTCTGTAAGAAGTTACAAAAAAGCCTCAATAATTGGTTGGATTATCAGGATTTTCGACCGATTGAATTACAATTGAGAACGAAATTATCCAAGTCGGATGAAATTCGATTTATTATTCAAACCGAAGACAGCTATTTAAGAAAACTACCCTGGCATATTTGGCGCTTTTTTGAAGATTACCGTTTGGCAGAAGTTGCTTTAAGTCCCATTGAGTTTGAGTCAGAAAATCAGGTAGTCAATTCGGCTTTAAGAGTGAGAATTTTGGCAATTTTAGGAGATAGCAGGGGAATTGACACTGATGCTGACAAAAAGTTTTTGGAGAACTTGTCATCAGATACAGAAACGGTATTTTTGGTAGAGCCAAAACGCTCAGAATTAGATGAGCAGCTTTGGGATAAGCAAGGATGGGACATTCTATTTTTTGCAGGGCATAGTTCTAGTAAGGCTGATGGTGAAACAGGTTTTATACATATAAATCCTACCGAAAGGTTAGCGATTGGGCAGTTAAGAAATGCCCTCAAGAAAGCAATAGAACGCGGGTTACAATTGGCAATTTTTAACTCTTGTGATGGGTTAGGGTTAGCACAGCAGCTGGATGATTTGCATATTCCCCAAATGATTGTCATGCGAGAACCAGTGCCAGATAAAGTGGCACAAGAGTTTTTGAAGCGCTTTCTTAGGGGGTTTGCGGATGGTAAATCGTTTTATTTAGCAGTGCGGGAAGCGCGGGAACAGTTGCAGGGTTTAGAAAGTGAATTTCCTGGTGCTAGCTGGTTACCTGTGATTTGTCAAAACCCTGCTCTGGCGTCACCGACTTGGAAAGAGTTGCGAGAGAAAACTAAGGGTGATGCTCCAAAAGAGCCGCCCCAAGGGGGCGAACGCTCCCAGAGTGCATCATCCCTCTGGGAGCATCGCCAACCCAAACTCAATTTCAAAACAGTTTTGATGATTAGTTTTATAGTCACAAGCTTGTTGATGGGGGTGCGCTGGCTGGGGATGCTACAAGCATGGGAGTTACAAGCTTTTGACCATTTCATGCGAGCGCGTCTACAGGAAAAGCAAGATTCACGCCTGTTGATAGTCACTGTCAGCGAAGATGATTTGAAACTAAAAGAACAGCAACAAGGAAAAGGGTCGCTCTCAAATATAGCACTGGCGCGACTTTTGGAAAAACTTGCACCCCTCCAACCAAGAGCCATTGGTTTGGATATCTATCGTGATGAGCCATTACAACCCAAGCAAGCTTCTTTAGCGACTCGGTTGAAAACTGATGACAAATTCTTTGCGATTTGTAAAGTGAGCGATCGCACTAAAAATCATCCAGGAACTCCACCTCCACAGGAGGTTCCGCCAGAACGTCAAGGATTTAGTGATGTTGTCCCAGACTCAGACGGCATTGTGCGTCGTCATCTATTGGCAATGCAACCAGCAGATCCAACATCCCCTTGTACTGCACGCTACGCCCTTAATGCCCAACTGGCATTCCATTACTTGGAGAAGGAGGGTATTTATCCCAAGTATACTCCCAGAGGGGATTTGCAGTTAGGCAAAGTTGTTTTGAAGCGATTGCAGTCTCATATGGGCGGCTATCAACAAGTAGATACAGGGGGTTATCAAATATTGCTCAATTACCGCTCTAACCTTGGTTCTCCTTTAGAAATTGCCCCAACAGTCACGCTCACAGATGTTCTTAGGGGTAAGGTTAACCCTGAACAAGTCAAAGACCGAATTGTCCTTATTGGTACCACTGCCCCAAGCTTCCGTGATTATAGTCTTACCCCCTACATAACTGAGCAGGGTTTTTCCCAGGAAATACCAGGAGTCATTCTGCAAGCACAGATGGTGAGTCAAATCATAAGTGCAGTGAAAGATGGACGACCTTTATTATTAATTTTACCTGTTTGGGGCGAAGTGTTATGGATTTGGGGTTGGTCTTTTGTTGGAGGAGCAATTGCTTGGCGTTATCAGTCGGGACGACATCTCATACTAGCAGGTGGAGGCGCAATCGGCGTTTTATACATTCTTTGCTTAATTCTGTTTTGCTCTGGTATTTGGGTTCCCCTGGTTCCGTCAGCTTTAGTTTTAGTAGTTACTGGCGGTACAGTGGCGGTTTACTTTACTTCACAACACAGTCAGCGACAACTAATTTCTACAACTTGAGGCATAAATAAAGATGAAATTATCTGTGCAAAAGATTCAACTCTCCCTCGCCATCAGTTTTTTAACACTTATCAATTTAACACTCTTTAGCTGTACACAAGTGCAGGCACAGCTTAGAAACCCCAAGGGACAATTAAACCAATCATTGATTTTCGCAGCGCCACCCCCACCACCAGACATCGGGGAACCAGGTAAGCGAGCGGAAGCAGGTAGCCGTGGTTGTGGAGGGGACGTGAATAAATCCCTGACTTCTGTTTCTCAAAAGCGGCTCACAGCTTTAGTCCCTGTTTATTCAAAGTCAGAATTAGTGTTTGCAACAACGATTGCCGAGCATCCTAGTTTCTGGTTCTATGTTCCTTATTCCTCGTCCTTTGCTTATGGAGAGTTTGTGCTAGAAGATGAAGCACAAAATCAGAATATATACAAAGTTGCTTTGACGGGGACACCAGGAGTGATTAGCCTAAGCTTACCATCAAAAGCAGCACCTCTGGAGATTGGCAAGAGGTATCGTTGGTATTTTAACATCTACTGTAAGAAGGATAATCAAATTATTGCTGATGTTGAAGGGTACGTAAAACGGGAGCAACTGAACTCTGCCCTGAAAACTCAATTAGAAAAAGCGACACCCAGCCAGCGCGTAACCCTTTATGGAACTAATGGAATTTGGTATGAGGCGTTGAGCGCTGCTAGTAGTCTGTCAGGGTTGAAATGAGGGATAGAGTCGTTTAAGCTTAATACGTGCATCTTCAGTTGTAAAGCGCCAATCGATTGTTCGCGATTGAGTGTTTCTGCGTTGCTCCCAAGCGATCGTT
>JAESFN010001255.1_pt1 | contig 12190 bp, 10 predicted proteins | sample 9269411 | NCBI WGS metagenome assembly JAESFN01 (sample SAMN14505399, study PRJNA617100) | algae metagenome | isolation source: Iphinoe sp. HA4291-MV1 and co-occurring heterotrophs from trail next to... | place: USA: Maunawili Falls, Hawaii | collected 2009-07-25
TGCACGTGTCCGGGCCGGCGCTGTCCAAGCAGATCCGCAAGCTGGAGGCCGAGCTCGGGCTGACCCTGCTGGACCGCTCCGCGCACCCGGTCCGGCTCACCGCCGACGGGCAGGAGTTCGTCACCTGCGCCCGGGAGGTGCTGGCCGCCGCCGACCACGCGGTCGCCGTGGCCGCCGCCGCCCGCCGCCGCGGCACCGGTGGGCTCACCGTCGGCTTCGTGCTCGGCTTCGCCGGCGCGCTCACCCGGCCGATCCTGGACGGCCTGGCGGCGGCCGACCCGGACACCGCCGTGGAGCTGGTGGAGCTGCCGTTCGGCGAGCAGGTCAGCGCGGTGGGCCGCAGCGTGGTCGACGCCGCCTTCGCCCGCGCCCCGCTCCGCCCGGATCGGCGGGTGCGGTTCGAACCGGTGCTCACCGAACGCCGCTGCGTGATGCTGCCCGCCGGGCACCGGCTGGCCGGGCGGGCGTCGATCGGGATCGGTGAGCTGGCCGGGGAGCGTCAGGTGCGGCTGGCCGACGACGTGCTGGACCCGGCCTGGTCGCGCTGGTGGGCCGCCGACCCCCGCCCGGACGGCACCCGCCCGGACTACCTGGCCGCCATCCACACGATCAACGAGTTCATCGAGTTCGTCGCGGCCGGCCGGGCGTTCGGGATCACCACCCGGTCCCTGGGCGACCAGTTCGCCCGCTCGGACATCACCCTGGTCCCGGTGCACGACATCGAGCCGTCCGAGCTGTACCTGTGCAGCCGGATCGCCGACCGCTCCGCCGCCGTGGCCCGACTCCGCCAGATTGTCGGCAAGCTGACCCGTGAGTGATTAGTAGTGCTATAGCACTACTAATCACTCACGGGTGCTGAGCTGCGGCGTTAACCGATGGTTACCGGGGTTTCCGATACGGTCCTGGACGGGCGACGCCGGCCGGGGCCAGGCTGCGGACCATGCCCGCCACCGATGCCTGGCCACCGCCGCCCCGCCCGAACTGGGTCGAACGGATCAACGCCGAGGGCCGGCACCTGGACCTCCGCGACGTCGTCCCGCTGGACTCGCGGGAGCTGATGGAGACCGCCGAGCGGACCACCGGGCTGTCCGACTACGGCGATCCGGCCTGGCGCGAGCCGTTCGAGATCATCGTGCGGTCGCTGGAGGAGGAGGCCGACCTCAACCTGATGGGCCGGCTGATGTCCCGGTCGGACCTGCTGCACTACCTGCAGGGCCGGCTGCGCATCGAGGACACCTACCGCCGGCACCCGGAGATCGACGACCAGCAGATCGTGCAGCCGATCGTGGTGGTCGGCCAGGGCCGCAGCGGGACGTCGATGCTGCTCAACGTGCTGTCCCGGGACCCGGGCAACGGCTCGGTGCGCACCTGGGAGGCGATCTTCCCGTGCCCGCCGCCGGAGGCCGCCAGCTACGACACCGACCCCCGGATCGAGGCCGGCGACGCGCTGATCACCCAGTGGAACCGGGTCAACCCCGACCTGACCAGCCTGCACGAGTTCGGCGGCCGCGTCCCCGCGTCCTGCGTGCACTTCATGTGCTACAGCTTCATGTCGATCTGGTTCAACATGCTCGGCCAGGTGCCGTCCTACTCGGCCTGGTGCCAGAAAGCGGACTGGGACGTGGCCTTCGGCTACCACAAACGCCTGCTCAAGCTGCTGCAGTGGCGGAACCCCCGCGCGCACTGGGTGCTCAAGAGCCCCACCCACCTGGCCATGATGCCGATCATCCTGCGCACCTACCCGGACGCCTGCTTCGTCTGGCCGCACCGCGACCCGCTGAAGGCCATCGTGTCCTCGGTCGACCTGGCCGGGAACCTGATCTGGGCCCGCTCGGACAACAACCGGATGCTCGGCTTCGAGGACTACAACAAGCCCGACCGCACCCTGGCCATGCTGGAGCGGCCGATCGACTGGCTGGAGTCCGGCGCGCTGCCGGCCGACCGGCTGTGCAACGTGCACTACCGGGACCTGGTCGCCGACCCGTTGGGCACCGTGCGGACCATCTACGACCACTTCGGCATCCCGCTCACCGCCGAGGCCGCGTCCGCCATGCAGGGATACCTGGACGCCAACCCGCGCTCCGCCCGCACCGCGCACCTCTACGACGAGGACGCCATCCAGCAGATCTCCGCCGAGCGCGGGCTGTTCGCCCGGTACCAGGAGTACTTCCGGGTGCCCAGTGAAATCTGACGCAGTGAGCTCTGACGTCGAGACCGCCCGGCGCCGCTACCGGGCGGCGCTGGACGAGCTGCGGGAGACCATGCTCGGCCGGCCCTGGGCCGCCGACCCTCGGGTCAGGGCGGCCGCCGAGCACGCCGTGCTGCAGGTCGAGGCGGCGGCGTACCACCAGGTCATCGCCCCGCACACCGGCTACCCGCAACTGTCCCCGCACGCCGCCTTCCCGCCGCTGACCTTCAGCCACTCGCTGCCGGCCGCCGACTTCCTCTACCGCCGCGCGCTGCTCGACGGGGCCCGCGAGTACCGGATCACCGGGCGGCGCGGCGGGTCGGCGTTCGTCGACTTCCAGGTGATGAACGTCGGCTACGGCGGTGACGATCCGCGCAAGGTCGGCAACTGGGATCTGGACGGTTTCTCACTCGCCCCCGACGGGAGCTTCGAGATCACCGTCTCCGCGCGGGAGGGGGAGAGGAACCGGATCGCCCTGGACGGCGCCAGCGGGCAGAACTTCCTCACCGTCCGGGAGGCGTTCGACGAATGGTCGGCGCCCGGGGCGCAGCTGCGGATCGAGTCGATCGGCTCCGACCCCGGCCCGCCCGAGCACGACGCGGCGGAGTTGTGCACCCGACTGGACCGGGCCGAGGCCTACGTCCGGTTCATCCTGGACGGCTGGGCGGTCGCGCTGACCGACGACCTGCTGGCCCACGCCGGCCCGAACACGATCTACGCCGACTCGTTCGCCGCCGACCAGGGCGCGGCCAACAACCCGGCCGCCACCTACCCGACCGCGCTCTGGGAGATCGGCCCGGACCAGGCGCTGATCCTGGAGGCCGAGGCGCCGCCCACCGGGTTCTGGAGCGTGCAGTTGGGCGACCTGTGGTGGCAGGTGCTCGACTACACCCATCACCAGACCAGCCTGAACGGCCGGCAGGCGGTGCTCGACGCCGACGGCCGGTTCCGCGCGGTGCTCGCGCACACCGACCCCGGCGTGCCGAACTGGCTGGACACCCTCGGCCACCCGTCCGGCATCCTGATCTTCCGGTACTTCCGCACCGGGCGGGCGGTGCACCCGACGATCCGGGTGGTCGAGCACGCGAAGATCCGCGACCATCTCCCGGGGGGCACCGCGGTGATCGCCCCGGGCGAGCGCGCGGCGACCCTGGAGGCCCGGGCCCGAGCCTCCCGGCAGCGGTACGGACTCTAAGGAAGAGGCATCGCATGGGCATCGACGTCCCGATCATCGACCCGCACCACCACCTCTGGACCGACCCGCCGTTCCCGCAGTTCCCGGTCTACCCGGTGGACGCGCTGGCCCGGGACCGGGTGCAGGCGCGGGCGGCCGGGCACGACATCCGGGCCACCGTGTTCGTCGACTGTATGCGCGACTACCTGGTCGACGGCCCGGCGGAGCTGCGGGTGCTCGGGGAGACCCGGGCCACCGAGGCCGAGGCGCGGGAGTCCGAGGAGATCGGCGGGGACCGGGCCGGGATCTGCGCCGGGATCGTCGGGCGGGCCGACCTGCGCACCGGGGCCCGGGTGGAGGAGGTGCTGCAGGCGCACCTGGCCGAGTCGCCGACCCGGTTCCGGGGCATCCGGCACATGGCGCCCTGGCTCGGCGACGTCAACTTCTTCGACCTGCCGATCACCGAGCACATGATGTGCACGCCCGAGTTCGCCGAGGGCTTCGCCACCCTGGCCAAGCTGGACCTGACCTTCGACGCCTGGGTGCTGGCCACCCAGCTGGATGACGTGGTGACGCTGGCCCGGGCCGTGCCGCAGGGCACGATCGTGCTCGACCACGCCGGCACTCCGCTGGGCATCGGCCCGTTCGAGGGCAAGCCGGAGGAGTCGTTCGCGATGTGGCGGGACGGCATGGCAGCGGTGGCGCAGTGCCCGAACGTGGTGGTCAAGCTGGGTGGGCTGCTCATGCACGTGACCGGGCTGGCGTTGGAGGACAGCCCGGCGATGACCCCGGAGCAGGTGGCCGCCGCGCTGGGCCGGCACGTGCACACGGTGATCGAGCTGTTCGGTCCGGACCGGTGCATGCTGGAGAGCAACTTCCCGGTCGACGGCGCGCACGTCGGCTACACCGACCTGTGGTCCGGGTTCGAGCTGCTCACCGCCGAGCTGAGCCGGGACGAGCGGGCCGCGCTGTACGCCGGGACCGCCGCCCGGGTCTACCGCATCGAGCTCGGGTGAACCCGCGCGCGCACGACTGGGTGGCCGCGCACGCGCTGCGCCGGCCGGACGCTCCCGCCCTGACCGGGCACGAGACCGGGGAGACGTTCACCTGGGGTGAGCTGGACGCCCGGGTCGCCTCGCTGGCCCATCGCTTCGTGACGGCGTACGGCCTGCGCCGGGGCGACCGGGTGGCGCTGGTCGCGGAGAACGACCCCCGGATGATCGAGGTGCAGTTCGCCTGCCACCGGGCCGGGCTGGCCGTGGTGCCGCTGAACTGGCGGTCCGCCCCGGCCGAGCTGGACGCGGTGCTGGCCGACGCCGAGCCCGGGCTGATCGTGCACGACGTGGAGTGGGCCGGGCTCGCAGGCGAGCTGGCCGACCGGGCCGGGCTGGCCCACCGCCTCGGCTGGGGGACTCCGTCGAGCGAGTACGAGGCGGCGGTGACCGGCCCGGACGGGGTGCCGGGCACCGCCGGGGACCCGGCCGACCTGGCCCAGGTCATGTACACCTCGGGCACCACCGGCCGGCCCAAGGGCGTCATGGTCGCCCGCGACCAGCTCACCTGGCAGGCGATCAACCTCGGGCACACCTGCCGGATGGGCGGTTTTGACAACAGCACAGGCATCCACCACCTCAACGTGGTGCCCTGGTTCCACGCCGGCGGGCTGAACGTGTTCACCAACCCGACCTTGTACTGGGGCGGGCACGTCACCACCACCCGCCGCTTCGACCCGGCCGAGACGCTGCGCCTGCTCACCTCCGCCGACGCCGGCCTCACCCACTTCTGCGGGGTGCTGCAGATCTACGAGTGGCTCACCGAGCGGCCGGAGTTCGCCACCGCCAGCTTCCCCACCCTGCGCTGCGCCCTGTTCGGCGGCTGGGGCCCGTCGTTCAAGGGCATCCACCGGGCCTGGCGGGAGCGTGGCCTGGCGCCGACCCTGGCCTACGGCTCCACCGAGCTGGGCCCGCTGGTGTGCACCCTGGACGGTGCCGACGTCGACGCGGTGGACGCCGGGTCGTCCGGGATCGCGGTGCCGCACGTGTCGCTGCGGCTGGTCCGGGCCGACGGCACCGACGCGGACGTCGACGAGCCGGGGGAGCTCTGGGCGTCCGGCCCGGTGGTCACCCTCGGCTACTGGGGGATACCGGCCGAGCAGACCTTCACCGACGGCTGGCTGCGCACCGGTGACGTGATGCGCCGGGACGCCGCCGGGCACCACTACGTGGTCGGCCGGCTGCACGAGGTGTACCGCTCCGGCGGGGAGAACGTGTACCCGCTGGAGGTAGAGGCGGTGGTCTCCGAGCTCCCGGCCGTCGCGGAGGTGGCGGTGATCGCCGTGCCCGACGAGCGGTTCGGCGAGGTCGGCCTGGCCGTCGTGGTCCTGACCGAGGGTGCACAGCTCACCCTGGACGAGCTGACCGGTCACCTGCGCGACCGGTTGGCCCGGTTCAAGCACCCCCGCGACCTGCGGATCGTCGACGAGCTGCCGCGCAACGTGACCGGCAAGATCTCCCGCGCGGCGTTGCGCGAGCGGTTCGGCGGCGTCAGCCTGAGCTGACGGGTGTGTCCTCGCGATACTTCGCCCGCAGGTGCACCGGCTCGGTGGGCGCGGGCGCCTCGGCGCGGCGGGCCCGCCGTTTCTCGGCCATCGCCCGGGCCCGCAGGTTGAGCACCTCGACCAGGATGGCGAACGCGATCGGGCCGTAGACGTAGCCCTTCGGCAGGCCGGCGTCGAAGCCCTCGGCGACCAGGCTGGCCCCGATCAGCAGCAGGAACGACAGCGCCAGCATCTTCACCGTGGGGTGGCGGTTGACGAAGCCGCTGATCGCGCCGGCCGACACCATCATGATCCCGATGGCGATCATCACCGCCGCGATCATGATGAACAGCTCGTCGACCATGCCGACGGCGGTGATCACCGAGTCCAGCGAGAACACCACGTCGAGCACCACGATCTGGCCGATCACGGCGGCGAACGACACCTTGGCGGCGTTCGACCCGCCGGACTCGTCCTCGCCCTCCAGCCGGTTGTGGATCTCGTGCACGCTCTTGCCCAGCAGGAACAGCCCGCCCAGGATGAGGATCAGGTCCCGACCGGAGATCTCCTGGCCGAGCACGGTGAACAGCGGCGCGGTCAGCCCGATCAGCCAGGACAGCGAGAACAGCAGCAGGATCCGGGTGACCAGGGCCAGGGTCAGGCCGATCATCCGGGCCTGCTTCTGCTGAGCCTCGGGCAGCCGCCCGGACAGGATCGAGATGAACACCACGTTGTCGATCCCGAGCACGATCTCCAGCAGCAGCAGGCTCAGGAACGCGATCCACAGTTCGGGGCTGGCCAGCAGCTCCACGGTTCTCCTTCGGTAGGTCTGCTCAGGCTAGGGACGACGGCTGAGGACAGGCTGATAAACGATCACACGAGTGGGCGACCGGCACGCATCCGGCGGCGCAGGTCGGCCAGCAGCACGTTGTACGGGAACGCCCGGGCCCACCCGGGCAGCCGGCGCACCACCGCCCCGAGCAGCCCGGTGAACCGCTCGAACCACCGCTGCTTCGCCGGGCTCCAGTCCAGGTGCATCTGCTCGCGGAACTCGGCCGGGAGGAACCCGGCGGTGACGAACCGGTTGAACGGCTCCAGCGGGCGGCTGATCACCCACGGCAGCCAGCGCACCAGCATCACGTCGGTCAGGTGCGCGCGGACGGTGTCGTCGATCGACACCCGCTCGAGGCCCTCGGTCCAGTACCGCTCGAACGCCGCCCGGTCGGCCGGCCACTGCTCGGGCCGCACCTGCAGGGTGGTGCCGAGCACCGCCGCCTCCCGGTAGAGCCGCTCGGCGTCCGCGCTGCTCAGCGGCGCGCCGAACAGCCGCTGCACGTCCTCCAGCCCCCGGTACAGGCAGGCCGCCACCCACAGCTGCAGGTCCTTGTCGAAGGCGTTGTAGGCCACCGGGCTCTCGGGGGTGGATCGGACCTGGGCGTGCGACACGTTCACCCCGCGCCGGTAGGCCGCCCGCTCCGCCTCGGTGCCGTGCACCGCCACCGCCAGGTAGCTGAGCGTGGTGCGGGTGCGCTTCACCGGGTGCTTGAACAGGTTGCCGCTGTCCACCCGGCTCTCCGCCACGCCGTACCCGACCTCGGGCCAGGACAGCTGCATGATCACGTTCGCCGCGCCGGCCAGCAGCCCCGGCCCGATCAGCGCGTCGCCGAGGTTCGCGGGGCGCCCGACCCGGGTCACCGGCTCAGTCCACCGACCGGCGCACCCGCAGCGCCCAGAGCACCAGCGGGATCTGCAGCGGCAGCCGGCCGTAGGCGGCCAGCCGTTCGGGCAGCGACCGGTCCGACCAGTCGATGGCCATCTTGACGTTGGCCGGGAACACCGCGACGAACAGCAACGCGGCCAGACCCGCGCCGAGCCTGCGAGTGCGCGGCGCGGCCACCACCGCCGCGGTGGCCAGCTCGGCCACCCCGGAGCCGTAGGTCCAGTCCCGCTGGGTCCCGGGCAGTGACTCGGGCACGAACTGGTCGAAGAACTGGGGCACCACGAAGTGCGTCACACCGGCGAAGGCCAGGAACCCGGCCAGCGCCCCGCCCGGGGTGATTCGACTCATACCCGCAGCCTCTCACCCGGGGTCGGGCGGCGCCGCGCGGCTCGCCGTGGCTAGTGTGCGCGGCGTGGCCGCCCTGCGGATGACCAACCCCGACAAGTCGCTGGTCGGCGTCGTCCAGGTGCCCTCCCGCGGCCTCGGCCCGATCGGCGCGATCGTCCGCCGGCTCGCGGTGGCGCTTCTGGCCCTGGCCATCGCCACCACGGTCGTGTACCTGGACCGCGACGGCTACCGGGACGTCAACGAGGACGGGGTCACGCTGCTCGACGCGGCGTACTACGCCACGGTGTCGCTGTCCACGACCGGGTACGGCGACATCACGCCCGCCTCGGAGTCCGCCCGGCTGGTCAACATCCTGGTCATCACGCCGCTGCGGCTGCTGTTCCTGATCGTCCTGGTGGGTACCACGATCGAGCTGCTGACCGAACGGTCGCGGCAGGCGTTCAAGATCCGACGGTGGAGGTCCCGGGTGCACGACCACACGGTGGTGGTGGGTTTCGGCACGAAGGGCGCCGCGGCGGTGACCACGATGCTCGGCGACGGGGTGGACCCGGAGACGATCGTGGTGGTGGACACCGACCCGGAGCGGCTCAAGCTGGCCAGCGCGCAGGGCCTGGTCACCGTGGACGGCAGCGGCACCCGGTCGGAGGTGCTGCGGCTGGCCGGGGTGGATCGGGCGGCGTCGGTGGTGGTGGCCCCGAGCCGCGACGACACCGCCGTGCTGGTCACCCTGACCGCGCGGGAGCTGACCACGTCGGCGACCATCGTGGCCTCGGTGCGGGAGACGGAGAACGTGCACCTGCTGCGGCAGTCCGGCGCCGACTCGGTGGTGGTGTCCTCGGAGACGGCCGGCCGGTTGCTCGGCATGGCCACCAGCACGCCGTCCGTGGTGAACGTGATCGAGGACCTGCTCACCCCCGATGTCGGGTTCTCCATCGCCGAGCGGGACATCGAGCAGTCCGAGGTCGGCGGGTCGCCCCGGCACCTGGCGGACATCGTGCTGGCGGTGACCCGGGGCGACGTGCTGCACCGGGTGGACGCCCCGGCGGTGGACGCGCTCGAGGTGGGGGACCGGCTGCTCTACGTCAAGAAGGTGAGCGGGCCGGACGGGAACGGGCTGTCCCAGCCCTGACCCCGCGCGTCGTACTCCCGCGTGACGGGCCCGGACGAACGGACGGCCCGGCCCGAGGGGGCGCGGGCCGGGCCATCCTGCTCAGTGCGGGGTCGTGCTCAGCGGGTCACCAGTTGCGGATCCACGCGCCGTTGAAGCGGCCACCCCAGCAGCGGCCCTGACGCCAGGCCACGTGCCCGTGACCCTTGCGGCACTGCCACGGGGAGACGACCCAGCGCTTCCAGCGCCAGGGGTTGCTCCAGGGGCCCTTGTGGTGGCGGTCCCGGTCCCGGTCGCGGCTCTTGTTCCGGTCCCGGTGGTCCCAGTTGTCGTTGTTCCAGGTCGGCTGGACGGGCGTGCTCAGCGGGCTCACCCCGGCGGCGAGCCGGACCCCGGTGGCCGCCGGGGTCGCGGCGACGGCGACGCCTCCCAACGCGGCGACCAGCCCCACGACGAGGCCCAACGTGATCAACATCTGGCGGACGGCGGACGGTAGGAGCTTCATGCGATCTCTTTTCTCGCGGCGGCGACCGCGCACCGGCCGGAGCCCGGCCGTGAGCGGCAACTCAGGGTCGGGCTCCGGATCATCCACCGCATACGAAATACCTCGATACCACCCGTTCAGCCCAGCCCGAGGGTGACGTGACGAACGCGTGAATGGGGCCGAACGGGTGATCGAGATGCTGGCGTCGCGGGATGGCAGCTGACACCCTGTGCGCGTGTCCACCCCTCAGCCGCCGCCCGGCCACACGCCCGAGCCGGAGCAGCCGGAGCCGGACGGTTATCCACCGCCGAGCTATCCGGCCCAGCCGGGTTACCCCCATTCGGGGTACGGCCAGCCGGGTTATCCCCAGCAGGTGTACGGGCAGCCGGGGTACGGGTCGAGCTATCCCCAGCCGGGTTATCCCCAGCCGGGTTACGGCCAGGGTTATCCCCAGCCTGGGTACGGCCAGCCCGGTTACCCGCAGCCGGGGTATCCGCCGCCCGGGTACGGGCAGCAGGCGGGGTACGGGCAGCCTGGGTACGGGCAGCAGCCGGAGTATGGGCAGCCGGGTTACCCGCAGGCGGGGTACGGGCAGCCGGGGTACGGCTATCCCCAGCCGGGATACGGCTATCCGCAGCCGGGGTACGGCGCGGCCGACCCGACCGACGTCGTGGGCCAGCGCTACGGCCAGGGTGCGCTGGACTACGGCCTGGTGCTGGTGCCGTTCATCGCGCTGTGGATCGTCGGGATCATCCTCACCTCCGTGGCCTACTCCGCCGCGAGCGACCTCGGCGCGCTGAGCTCGGTGCTCTCGGTCGTGTTCTCACTGGTCTGGCTGCTGATCCCGGCCGGGATGTGGGTGGTCAACGCCTGGTGGCCGCACAAGCACGGCGGGCAGACCCCGGCGATGAAGTGGCTCAACCTGCGGATCGTCGCGGAGGACGGCGGGGAGGTCAGCCTCGGCGCGCACACCCTGCGCACGCTGCTGCTGGTCGCGGACGGCTTCCTCCTCGGCGCGGTCGGCGTGATCGTCATGTCGAGCAGCCCCACCCACCAGCGGCTCGGGGACAAGGTGGCCAAGACCCTGGTCGTCCGCGCCGAGTAGCCGGGCGTCCACCCACCGCCTTGGCCGCCCCTCGCCGCCCCGGCGGGCGTGGCCGCCGCAGGTAGGTTCATGATCCACGTTTCGGTGCGGAAGCGGATACCCAGCTTCCGCTTGTGCACCGAAACGCGGATCATCGCCCGGTTGCGGGGCCGACCCGGCGGGTCAGCCGGTGGGCAGGATCAGCTCGAACACCGAGTCGTCCACGCAGCGCAGGTCCCCGCCGTGCGCGCGGGCGATGCCCCGGGCGATCGAGAGGCCCAGCCCGGCACCCCCTGCCGAGCCGCCGTCCCGGGCCCGGGCCTCGTCCAGCCGCACCAGCCGGTCGAAGATCCGCTCGCGGTCGGCCGGCGGTACCCCGGGCCCGCTGTCGGCCACCCGGATCCGCGCGGTCCCCGGGCCGGGACGGTCCACGGCGACGGTGATCTCCCCGTCCTCCGGGGTGTGCCGGCGGGCGTTGTCCAGCAGGTTGGCCAGTACCTGGGTCACCCGGCCCGGGTCGGCCTGCACGATCAGCGGGTCGCCGGTGACCGTCACCCGCACCGAGGGCGCCAGCAGCCGGGTCCGCTCGGCCTCGGCCTCGGCCAGCCCGACCAGCTCCACCGTCTCCCGGTGCAGGGCCAACCCGGCGTCGATCCGGGCCAGGGCCAACAGGTCCTCCACCAGCCGACCGGCCCGGGCCGCCTCACGCAGCAGCAGCAGCTGCAGCCGGTCGCGTTCCTCGGGGTCGGCGCGCGGGCTCAGGCTGGCCTCGGCGGCCGCGCGGAGCCCGGCGATCGGGGTGCGCAGCTCGTGCGCGGCGTCGGCGACGAACTGCCGGGTGCGCGCCTCCGAGGTCCGGGCCTGGGTCTCCGCGTGCCGGGCCTGGGTCTCCGCGTCCCGCGCCTGCGCCTCGGCCGAGCGGGCCTGCGCCTCGGCGCCCTCCAGCGCGTCCAGCATGTCGTCGAACGCGGCCGCGGTCCGCCCGAGCTCGGTGTTCGGCCGGGTCGGGGCCAGCCGCCGGCCGCGGTCGCCGCCGGCGATCTGCCGGGCCAGCCCGGTCATCGCGTCCAGCGGGCGCAGCGCGACCGACGTGCTGATCAGCAGCGCGGCCACCGCCACCAGCAGCCCACCCGCCCCGAGGAACAGCAGCAACCGGGCCAGCCTCCGTTGCGCCTCGGTCAGCTCGGAGGAGTCGCCGACCAGGGTCAGCCGGGAGCCGTCGGACAGCGTGCGGCGCAGCACCGGCCCGGTCGACGGGGGTCCGCCGCGGCGCCAGGACGGACCGTGCTCACCCGGTCCGCGCTGGCCGGGGTCGCCGGGGCCGCGCTGCCCCGGGACGCGCTGGCCCGGATCGGTCGGGACAAGCGGGCCCGGCTCGCTCAGGCGCGGGTCGCTCAGGCGCGGATCGCCCGGGACGCGGAGGCCCGGATCGCTCGGGACGCGCTGGTCAGGATCGCCCGGCAGACGCAGGCCCGGGTCGCCCGGGCCCCGCAGGTCCGGCTCGCTCAGGCGCGGATCGCGCTGGCCCGGGTCGCGCTGGCCGGGATC
>JAESFN010001256.1_pt1 | contig 12188 bp, 8 predicted proteins | sample 9269411 | NCBI WGS metagenome assembly JAESFN01 (sample SAMN14505399, study PRJNA617100) | algae metagenome | isolation source: Iphinoe sp. HA4291-MV1 and co-occurring heterotrophs from trail next to... | place: USA: Maunawili Falls, Hawaii | collected 2009-07-25
CTCGATCCACTACCTGGGCGGCACCGTCAATCAGGTCTGCTCCGGGACGTTCCTCGAGCACTGGGTCGAGTACCGGGTCGAGCGTTCCTCGGTGCTGGGGTGGCGAACCTACAAGGGTTCGGAGCCGACGCCGGCGGTCACCTCGCCGAGTGAGAGCTGGCCGGTCGGAGCCCGCTGCGGCAGCGGCGGGGGCACCTACGACTACCGCATCACCACCATCGGCCACGCTCGCGCCAGCAACGGCGCCGACATCATCGACCCCGACGAGGTGGACGGCCAGCCCGGACGGTTCGACTGCGGCACCGGATAGGCACCGGACAAGCACCGGACGAGCACTGGATGGACGCGCCTGTCCTCGGTTGCCGATCGAGTGGGGTGGAGGGGGTCTAGTCGGGCCAGGGGCGGTCGAGGACCCTCGCTCGCGCGGTGGGGTCGCACACCATGCCCGAGTGGCCGGGACAGCTGTCTACGGGGTGGTAGTAGCCCCGCCGGTATGCGTGCCGGTAGGCCCACAGCACGACCGGTCGCACCCGCATCCCGAACGAGCGCCGAACCAGCCCGGCTGCGGCCCGCAGATAGAACGGCGTGGCCGCACACCAGGTGCGGTCTGAACGCGGACCAGGCACACCGGGCGGGAAGGCGAACACCCCCCGCGGCGGCGGCATCCCGGGCTGGTAGGAGAACGACATCCGCGCCCGCCCCCTCTCAGGTCGTCGGTTGGGGCTGTGTCGGTGCCACTGTCCCATAACTGGTGTCAGAGGGCCCGCGGCCGTGGCGTCGGGCGCACACCCCCAGCCCCGGGTGTCGGGGATCGTGGGGTGGTCAGGACGCCGTTCGGTCGGTGGCGGCCGGGTGAGCGGCGGCCAGAGCGGTCAGCTCGGTGGTCGGGGTGAGGTCGATCTCGTCGAGCTTCTGGGCGTGCAGCTGGTAGATCCGCCGCGCGTTGTCGTGTTCGCCCGCTCCGGTCAGCGCGGTGATCAGCCGGGTGGCGGTGTGCTCGTCGGTGGGATCCACCCCGAACCCTCCCCGGAGCACGGTGATCTTCCGGTCGGGTGGGTCGGTGAGGTCGACGAGTTCGTGCAGGGCGTCGAGGTGCAGCCGGCGGCGGCGTTCGCGTTCGACTTCGACCCATTCACCGTCCAGGCAGGTGGCGAAGGGGCCGGTGATCAGTCGGGCGGCGTCGGTGAGCGCTCGGCGGCGTTCGGTGGTGTGCAGGGCGCCGCGGGCGCGGCTGAGTGCCTGCTCGGTCTGGTGCAGGTCGGTGGAGGCGTGGTCGAGGTTGAGCCGGTAGGAACTGCGGGTGTTGAGGATCCAGTCTTCGCGGCCGGTGGCCCGCCGCAACTCCTTGCGAAGGTTCGAGATCGCGGTGTGCAGGCGACCGCGGGCGGCGGTCAGGCTGTCGTCGGGCCAGGCCGCTTCGAGCAGCTCGTCGGCCAGCACCCCGCCGGGGCGGGCGCACAGCACACACAGCAGCAGCCGCCTGGCCCCGAGGTCGAGGTCGGCGAACGAGGCGTCCGGTCCGGTGCGGGCAGCGACTTGGATCCCGACCGGTCCCAAGCAGGTGATCCTCAACAGCGCCGTGTCCGGCACCGCCGGGGCGAGCAGCTCCGGCCCCGACCACCCCGGCTCGTCGGTCACGACCGCGCCCGGTCCGGTGTCCTGCGGACCTGCCCCGTCGCCAGCGCGGCCGTATCCGCCCGGCCCCGCTGCGATGGTCGAGTCAGGAGCTGGTGGTGGCGCCACCGCGCGGCCCGCCGTGGTCGTGGCCGAGGCGGCGGTCTTGTCCGGTTCGGCCGTGTCTGTTCCGGACTTGTCAGCGGCGGCTCTCGGCGCCGAGATCTGGGCTGCCTGATCTCGCCCTTCGGTGCCGGCGGTGCGGTGCCGCGCGGCGCCGTCGGCAGGTTCCCGGGCGTCGTCGGCGGTGGCGGGCTCGCCTGGATCGACCGACTCGGTCTGGAGCAGGGCGAGGGTGGACTCGCGGATCCCCAGCGGTAGCCGGGTGCCCCGCAGCTCTGCCCCGGCGAGGCCGGTCGCCCCGGTGATGACGCCGTCGACGGCGAGGGTGAGCTCGGTCGCGGGAAATCCACCGGTCTGCCGGTCACCCCCCGAGCCCGTCTCGGTGTCGGTGTCGGTGCCTGTCTCGGTGCCGGGTAGGTGGGCGATGGCGGCGAAACGCAACTTGCGGCCCATGGCGAGCAGGACCGCCAACTCCCTGCGGTGGCCGTCGGTCGTCGGCTCGGCGCACAACACCAGCGGCGCGAACACCGTCTGGGGGTCACGTTGGAAATCACGGGCCCGTGTCATCACCTCAAGTTCCAGCTCGCTGAGCGCCTTGTCGACATTGGCGATGACGCGCAGTCGCCCGACCCGATCGGCCGAGGCGGGCTCAGACCCGAACAGGCGGGTGGCCAGAGTGCGGTCGATGACCAGCTCGGCCGGCTGCTCGCCGCCCTCGGGTGGCGTGAGAGCCAGGGTGGTGATCAGCCCGCGCAGCGCCTGGGTGGCGACCGGCCCGCTGATGCCCAGGCCACCGAGTCCGACCAGATCCGCGATGACCCGCTCATCGTCGGGCGCGGACGGGTCGTCGCCGATCTCCACGAGCATCGCGTGCGGGTCGGCCTGCTGCTCCCGCGACCCCTCTTCTTCGGCCACCGACTCGGCGGGCTCGGCACGCGCCGGCCGCGCGGGGTCCGGGGTGTCGGGGATCGCGACCAGGCCACCACGTCCACGCCCCTCGCCCCGCCCGGTCGGGGCGGGCGCCCCGTCAACGGCGCCCTGCGTGGCGCTGTGTGGGCTGTGGGGCCGCCCGGGGCGGGTCGGGGACGTGGGGTCGGGTCCCGGGGTGTGCGGGCCCGCTACGCCGGGACGCCCGGCGTAGGCGCCGAGCTTCCCCCGCTCATGTTCGGGGTGACGGTTGAGGTCGGGCTGGCGCCGGTCGCGCGGTTGCCCGGGCCCTCGCTCATAGTCGGTGATCTCGTAGGACCGCCTCGGCTGCTGTTCGAGGTGCTCTGGGTGTGCCGGGGGTCGGGGTCGGCGGGGCCGTCTGCCGGGCGCTGCGCGTGTGCCGGACTTGCCGGGCTTGCCCGGTGCGGCGGCTGTGCCGGGTGTGCTGGGTGTGCCGTGACCCTTCCCGAGTTTGACGACGGTGGCGACGGCTCCGGCGCCGAGAGCTACGCCACCGGCTCCGGCGGCGACGGCGGCCCAGTTGGGACGGCCGGGTTCGGTGAACACCACCGGATGCGCCCCTGGGACGGGGGGCGTGCAGGCGGGCTGGGTCACCATCCCACCGGTCAGCGCCCCGAGCGCCGCCCCGCCCGGCCGAACCGGCACCGAACCCACCGGGCCCGCCCCCGCGGCCGGTCCAACGCCCGGGGCCAGGGGCACGCCGTCGGGCAGGTACAAGACCTGACCGGGGCTGAGCAGGGAGGGGTTGATCACCGAGCGGCCGTCGGGCTGGGGCAGGCCGCGGTTGGCGTCCAACAGCTGGATCCAGTTGTCCCCGTTCCCGGTGGCCCGCTCGGAGATCCGGTAGAGGTTGTCGTGGACGCCGTCGGAGTCGGGGGGTTGCACGACCACCACCGGGTGATGACGGCGCGGATCGCCCGCGTCCAAGTGATCGAACTCGCTCCGGGAGAACCCACCGACCGGTTCGGTCATCGGCCCGAGCACCCCACCACCCGATGCAGATGGCGGCGGGGGTGGTGGCGGTGGTGTGGGGGCTGGGGGCGGCACCGGAGCCGAATCCCGGGCCGAAGTCGAATCCGGGGCGGGGCTCGAGTCCGGGGCCGGCAAGGAGGCCCGGTCTGGAACCGGGGCCGGAGCTGGGGCGGGTTCCCCCGATGGCCGCGCGGGCGACTCCGCGCCCGATCGCGGACCCGGTCGCGGATCCGCTGGCGGTGGCGCTGGCAGGGGTGGCGTGGACGAGATCGGGGGCAGCGGCGCGGGCGGGGCGGGCTGACCGATCGGATCGGCTGCTGGTGGTGGGAGCGGGTGTGGGACCGAGGGTGCCGTCGAAGCGGACTCGGTGCTCATGTCCGGCCCCGGCGACGCCGGAACGTGGGACCCCAGAGGAGGTACATGCCGGGCACGCCCGGGGCCCGGCCACGGCTCCTCCCCGGTGCCGGACTCGACCGGCGGCGGGTTGCGCAGTTCGTCGGGGAACCGCTCCGGCAGTATCCCCGTCCGAGGGGTCGGGCTCGACGGCTCCGGCGGTTCCGGCGAGGTCGGTGCGGGCGGGATGATGGTCGGCGCGCCCGGAGTCCTCGTGGCACCTGAGGAGCGCGGGCTCGGGGCGGGTGCACCGAGCGGGCCCGGTTGTTGTCCGGCGGGGTGCGCCTCGGGCGGGGCGAGGCGCGCGGTGGCCTCGCGGATCTTGGCCGCAGTCTCCGCGGCGCGGGCGTCAAGGGTCTTGCGGGTCTCGTTGAGCACCAGCCGGGCCTGGTGCTGGGGCACCGACTCACGATCGGCGCCAGAACCCGGCCCCGACTCGCCGCCGCCGCCGGTTCGGTCAGCTGAGTGGAAGACCTCGAACACTCCCTCGGCGGTCCGCTGGCCCCAGGTCAGGTCGTCAACGTGCGCGTTGAGCAGGGCCGCGACCTCCCCGACGATCTTCCCGTTGCCGCCGATCGCCTGCGCGATCTCGGTGATGCTCGCCCGGTAGGCGTCCGCGTCCTTCCCGGTCCAGTCATCCGGTGTGACCCGACCGGCCAGCACATCCAGCCCGACGTCCTCGTGTTCGGTCGCCGCGGCCTTCAACGCCAGCACACCCTCATAGACCGCGGCCGGGTCCCCGGGCACGAGCTGCGTGCCGTGCGAGGCCGAGTCCAGTTCCGCCGGCCCAGAACCCTCCATGTCCCTCACCGCCGCACCCGCTTGCCCGAACCCGACGAGGATCCCGACGACCTCTCGTCGTCCCGGTCGTCGTCTCGGTCGCGGCGATCGTCTCGGTCGTCGTTCCGGTCGTCGTCGCGGTCGGGTCGGGAGTCGTGCTCGCCGGAGCGGTCGTGCCCGTTGCCGCGGTGCTGGCGGTCGAGGATGTCGGCGTTGCTCTTGTCCTCGTCGGTGGTCCTCGCAGCCGCGGCGATCATGGCCGCGGCGCCGTTGTGCAGCTTGCGGCCCTGCACCAGCCCGACCTCGCGGAGCCGGGTGAGGAATCCGCGCAGGGCTTGAGCGACCGCGTCGCTTCCGACGGCTCCCGCTGAGAGCGGGTTCACCTTCTCGACCGTGCGGGCGACTCCGGTGGTGTGCCGGGTGGCCAGCTCGCGCAGCCGCGCCGCCGAGGACCGCACCCGGTCCGGGCGCATCTGCACATCCGGCCGCCGACCACGCCCGTTGTCCGCTCGGCGGTTGCCTCGGCGGGGCTCGGGCAGGATCGGTTCAGGATGCGGGTCGGGTCGCGGTGGTCCGGGCAATGGCGTCCAGGAGGGCAGGACGGCTGAGTGGGCGTTCTCGCGCATAGGACTACCCCGATCACGGACGGCGACGGTAGAATCCGCCCGGTCACAGGCGGCCGGGGCGGCGAGACTGTCCGGGGGCTACGCCGACTCACCATCGAGTTTTGGTGACCTGCGGTCAGTGGAAAATCCTTCTTAACAAACGCACAGGCTGTGCGCACCCTCGCCAACGGGACTGCTCCGCGTGAGTGATCACTCCGGCCGGGCGGGGCCCGAGGTGGGCCTGATCGGACCTACCGACACGGCCCGACTGTCGATGATCGTTGCTCCCGGAGCGGGACCCTCCGCCGATTCGGGTGATCGCGCAAGGGCGCGTCACGATCGGGCATCGACGGCCTGCGGCGGCGGGCGACCTGCCGATAAGACCGGTTCACAGGGGTCCTGACCTGGGTCGATGCACCTCTACACGAGGTCGGATCGGTGAGTCTGTTCGATGTGCTGCTCTCTTCGGGTGAAGTTGGTTCCGATGCATGGTCGGGTGAGAGTTCTCGGCGTGGGCTCGGAGCGAACACGGTCCGCGGTGCGGGAGGTGAAGCTACTGTCAGCTGATGCGGTCGATACCCGTAGCCCGGCCCAGCGAAGCCGACGAGAAGGACTCGTCACCGCCGAAGGAGCCCTCCGAGCCGCCGGAGCGGCTGGACCCGACGACCGTGTGCGGGCTGCTGAAGGCGCATCCCCGAGGCGGCGAGGACTTCTGGACGGCCGTGCGAGCAAAGGGGACGCCGCTGGTCGACGAGATCGCCGGGGACCCGGGCCACCGGGCGGTGACGTTCCTGCACCGGGCAATCGATCACGTCGACTCGGCGAGCCTGCTGCTGCGAGGAGTCATCGCGATCGACTGCTTCGACGCCGGAACGCTGACGCAGATCCCCGGCAGCGATGTGTGGGCCGCCACGTACCGGTTGGACGCTCGACGTCGGGGTTCGTACTCGCTGGTCCTCTCGCCGAGCGATCAGACACCCGAGCCTCTCGACGACGACACGCGGTCGGAGGTGCTGGCGGACACCCATCCGACCCGGCGAGACCAGGCTGGGCGATGGCTGGACGCGTACGGCATCGCCCAGCCGGATCCCTTCGCGGCGCACCGCCGCCCCGACGGGTCGAGTTTCCTGTCGATGCCCGCGGCCCCGCCGATGCCCTGGCTCCCCGATCCGACCGATCACGGCTCCCCGGCCGCCGGCGAGTACCCGGGGGTCGTGCGCGGCGAGCTGGCCGGCCGCAAGGTCTGGCGATACGTGCCCGCGACACCCGCCACCGCCGAGAACTCCGGTCCGGTCGGGCCGCTGCCGGTCGTGGTGTTCCTCGACGGCGGCAGCTGGACCTTCGACGGGCCCTCGACCCTGGCCGGGATGACCGCCGCGGGGCTGCTACCCCCGATGCTCGCGGTCGGTGTCGCGTGCAACGGCCAGTCCGGACGCCGGGACGACCTGTGCTGCAGCGAGCCGTTCACCCGCTACCTCGCCGAGGACGTGCTGGACTGGGCGCGCGAGGCGCACCCGATCACCGAGGACCCCGCGCGGACCATCATCGCCGGCCAGAGCCTCGGCGGACTCGCCGCCCTCTTCGCAACCCAGAAGGCCGAGGAGCGCTTCGGGTGCGCGCTCGCCCAGTCGGGTTCCTTCTGGTGGCCCGAACCCCGGGAATGGCTGACCGAGGTCATCGACGCCATCCCCGAACCGACCCACGGCGTCTACCTGTCGATCGGCAGTGACGAATCCTCGACGATGACCGGGCCGTTCAGTCGCATGGTCGACGCGCTCGCCCGCCGCGGCGACCCGATCGATGTGCACGAATTCTCGGGCGGCCACGACTCCGCGTGCTGGCGAGTAGACATCGCCCGGGGCCTGGCCGCCATCACCGCCCGTTGGTAAGCAAACACCCGGACACCTGCCGCCCCAGTAGCGAGGAACCCGCGCGATATTGAATGCGCCCTATTCCATCGGCCGGGAACGGCGACAGGCCGCCGCCCGGCGACGGCCCCGGTCGACGTTTCCCCTCCGGTAGCGAGCGCGGGTAGAATAGGGTCGACGATTGCGCCGATACGAATACAGCCTCGCCCGGGCGGTGTCGACTCGACACGAGGGGTACTCGTTCGGCGGCGGCCACCAGGTGCGACCGACGCTGAGACTAGGAGCCGACGTGCCTGGCTCCCGGAGCGCGGCTCGGCCGGGCCCGGTCGATCATCACCGACGGCGCCCGGTCGGGCGTGGGAGGCGGTGCCGTTCGGTGGGGCGTTCGGTGGGGCGTTCGGTGGGGCGTTCGGTGGGGCGTTCGGTGGGGCGATGACCATCCCCCTCTTCGCCCCGAGACAGCCCCGTTGAGGCAGCTCAACGGCAGTCTGGCCTCGCGCGCGGACAAGCCAGACAAATACCGTGTCGGGGGTTGTGGGGGGCCCGTGCGTCCTACAGGTGGCTTGCCTTCTCATCCTGTTGTTGTGGTCCGGTCGGTCCGTCGTCTCGCCTTCATCCTCGCTCCCCTCCTACTCCGCACGGGCCGCGCGGCGCGGCGCGCGGGCGCCCGGACGGACGACTCGCACTCATGATCGACAGCGAGTCCCCGACCGGCGCCGGAATCGCCCGCCACACCATGATCAAATCGTGTCGAATTGGCCGTAAGAATGGCGCCGAAATTCCCTGCGAATCGTCGTTCGGGACCACGGATTCCGATAGAGTGACGGTAGAAAAAGCACCGAACCACTGAAACGGGGGCCGGGGATCATGTGCATAGTTGAAACGGTGACGGAATCCGACGGCACGTACACCGCATTCTGTTACTGCGGGTGGTCGACCGACGGAATCGAATCGGGCACCGCGGCCGAATCAATCGCGCAACAGCACCAAAACGGATTCGACGCCGCGAACCCGCCCGTGTCCGGGTAATTCGAGAACCGAACACACCCGAGATCCGGCCCGCCACCACGGCGGGCCGGATCTTTCACGTTTCCGAGCCGCGGCCGGCCCCCGGGGGCTGATCGGATTCCGCCCGGCCCGGGGCGGGGCGGTTCGGGCCGGGGGGTTCGGGCCGGTTTGGGAGCCCCGCCCGCCCGGGTTCGGGCGCGCGGGGGCCCGGTGAGCGCACCCGGGGCGCCGCGGGCTGTTCGGTGCGCCCACCGCGGGGGGCCGCATGCCCGGGCCACACGGCCCCCGTACGGCGCCGCGCGGGTGCGCTGGGCCGTGGTGGGCCCCGGGACCCGGGGGCGGGCAGCTGGGGGTGTGTGGCGGGCCGTAGGCGGGGCCGCGCGGGGGCCGGGCGGTTCGGATCCGGGGCCCCGCCTCACCCAGCTCCGAACCCGTCTCGGGGATGGCGGGGCGTGGTGTCCGGGTTCCAGTGCGGCCCGCGGCCCGGCCCCGGGCCCCGGTGGCGCCCGCGGCCCGGTGTCCACCGCGGCCCCCTTCCCGGTTGCATTGTTTCCGACACGCACAGCGGCCCCCATTGCAATGAATGCAATGGGAGCCGCCGATAATTCGGGTGGTGACTGTTGTTCTACTTTCTGCGCCCCCGCTTGGGAGCGGCGCGGAACGTCTTCGGCCGATCCAGGGTCTGGATGGCGATTCCGGTTTCGCACAGGGTCACGAGTGCGTTGTGGATCGCACCACTGGACCGGCGCAGTTTGTTCCCCAACTGGGTCGGGGTGAATTCGATCCGCGGATTGGCCTGCAACTCGTCCACGACCATCGCCCGCAGTTCTCCCGGACCGAGTTTCGGCTGCCGGGTGATGTTCACCGGGGCCGGGGCCGGGGCCGGACGTGTGCCCGACCCGCGACCGGCCGCCGCGCGGGTACCGGCCGCGCCCCGCCCGCCGGTACCCCCGGCAGCGGTACGCGCCCCCGCCCCGGCCCGGCCGCGGGCTGCGGCGGTCGCCCCGGTGCTGGCCTTCCAGACCACCTTGTCCGTGGTCTTCCCGGCCGTCGCCCGAGTGGTCTTCCCGGTCGTCTTGCCGGTCGCCGCGGTGGCCTTCCCCGTGGCCTTCCCGCTGGCCTTCCCGCTCGCCTTCCCGGTCGCCGCGGAGGGACGCCGGACACCCGAGACTGCGGCAGCCGCGGGACCGGGCGCCGTACCGTTCGTCCCGGACTTCCGGCTGGTAGACGCCGTGTCGGGCTTGGCCGTGTCGGGCTTGGCCGTGCCGGGCTTGGTGGCGCCGTTGCGGCCACCTGCGGCCCCGGTGGCGCCGCGGGCACCGTTACCGGTCGGCTTGGCCGCGGCGCCGTTACCGGTCGTCTTGGCAGTGGCCATACGGCCGGTGCCAGTGGTCGTGGTCGCCCGCCCGGTGCGCGGGGTAACCGGTTGGGTGGCGGTGGCCGGTTCGGTGTCGGTGGTCGGGTCGGTGGCGGGCTGCTGCGCGCGGGCCTTGGCCAGGGCGGCCTCGACCCGGGCCAGATCCGGGCCGGATTTGGTGCTGTTTTTGGGCGTGGACATGACAGGTCACCTTTCGTGTGTTGGGTGGGAATCCGGCCGCCGGTCACCGGGTGATCCGGTGGGCTTTTCGGGTCGGCCGTTCGGTGGTGCCCACCTATGGACGCTCTGGTCGGTACCCGGTGTCAAGCCACATCGCAAACAAGACGCATGTCTTGTTTCCCGGACCCGTCCGACGCGTGCCCGACCCCGGTGACGGCGACTCTCGGCGCCCGGAACTCCCGTTCCCGGGGTTATTGGCGCCGGTTTGCGGGTCGGGTGAATCCGGCGAGATCTTTGAGTGTTCTCCAGTCTTGAATTCGGACGGTTTGGCCGAATGTGGGTGCGTTGATCATGAGTGTGCTGCCTTCGCCGAGCGCTATCCCGACGTGGTGGATCCGGGCCGGGGTGCCGAAGAACACGAGATCCCCAGCCTGGACCGGCGCGCCCGCGGGCAGGCGGGGCCCGGCGTTGAACTGAGTCTGCGCAGTGCGGGGCAGCGAGATTCCGGCCGACGCGTAGGCCGCGGTGGTCAGCCCGGAGCAGTCGAACCCGGGCCCGTTACCTCCCCACACGTACGGGGCGCCGATCTTCGAGCGTGCGAACGCCACCGCGGCCGCGGCTCCGGCCCCCGGTGCGGCCTCGGGCCTGGCCCCCGGTCCGGCCCCGGGTGTGGCCCCGGCCCCTGGCGCGGCCCCGGCCTCGGGTGTGGTCTGGGCCCCGAGCGCGGCGTAGCGGCGGGCCTGGTCGAGAACCTTCCGCACATACCAGTCGGCGTGGTTATACGCGAACAGGGCCGCGCGGAGGTCGCCTCGGGCGGCGCCGCTGTCGCAGAGCAGGAACGCGGCCGCCCAGATGGCGTCGTGTGCATTCCACCGCGACGGCGGGGTGGCGCCTCCGGGCGGGATGCGGTGCCGTGCGATCACGGAGTTGAAAGTCGGGGCCAAGAACTGCATGGGGCCGCCCGCGGAAGCGCTGTTGACTGTTCCCGGGGCGACCCCGGCCAGCGGGGAGCGGCCGTGGTCGGACTCGACCTTGCCCACCGCCGCGAGCACCGACCACGGCAGATCCGAACACGCCTTCGACGCCGCTACGTAGGTGGCGAAGTACCCGGCGGGGATGTCACCGACCGTGCCGCCCGGTGTGGCCTCCTGGCCGGACTCGCCGGAGGCGCCCGGTCCCGGGGTGGTGATCGCGGTGACCAGCCCGGCCACGGCGGCGAGCACGGCGGCCAGCAGCACCAACCCGGCCAGCGCTACCGCGGCCCCGGCGGTCGCGGTGGCCTTCACGGCGGTACTCACCACGTGGTCACGTCCTTTCCGTGCGCAGGCGGCGGCCAAGGAGCGGGGGAACGACTGGTGAGGCCCTGCACGGGCCGCGCGGGGCCGGGCGAATCGAGCAGCGCTCTGGCGGTGCTCGTCTGCTCCTGCCCCGAGGCGCGCGGCGCTCCCCCGGTGGGGTGTCCTGGGGTCGGCCGGGCTATCGGGCCGGTGGTGGAGTCGGGTGGGGTGATCTCCACATCCGGGCCCGGGCGGTGCGCCACGCGGTGGCGTTGAACTGCCCCGGACCGGCGCCGCTGACCATGTCCTCGGCCCCGGCCCCGGTTGTGAAATCGGCGCCGAAGTCAGCGCTGAATTCGTCGCCGTGGTCGGGCGGGAGGTCGGTACTGAGCGGGTCATCGCCCGGGGCGCTCGGGCCGGGCTCGTGCAGTGCGGCGTGGGTCAGCCCGCGCTCGGGCTGGGTGCGGGCGAGGTCGTCCAGGCTCACCCGAGCGGATCCGGTCTCACCGACCCGGGATCGGCCGGCCGGGAGTGGGCGCAGGATCGGGGCGCCCGGGTGCCACATCACCCCGCGCCGCGTGCCGTGGCCGCTGGTGAGGGCGGGGTCGGGGTAGGTGGTGTAGATCGGGACCAGGTGCGGGTGGTCGAGATCTGCCAGGGCGGCGGCGAGGACGGCTTGGGCGTTGTGTTCGCGGCGGGGTCCTGGCATCCAGACGAGGACCGGGGTGACGATCGCCGAGGCGATGGCGAGGCGGTGGTAGCCGCGCAGCTTGGCGGCCAGCCGGGTCAGGGGTTCGCTGCCGGTGTCCCATTCCACCGCGAACCCGACCCGGGACCCGCCCGCGCCGGAGTCGGTGGGCGGGGTGGCCCAGACCGCGTAGGCGTCGGGCCGTGCGGGAGCGAGGTGCTGAGTGCAACGTGCCTGGCCCCACCAGCACACCAACCGCCCGGTGGTGTGGTGGCTGGTGGCGTGATGGCTGGTGGCGAGGTCGACGAGCAGGGAGTTGACGGCGAGTTGGTGGCCGAGTTGGGCGTTGTGCGCGAGCGCGACCCCGCGCCCGAC
>JAESFN010001257.1_pt1 | contig 12183 bp, 11 predicted proteins | sample 9269411 | NCBI WGS metagenome assembly JAESFN01 (sample SAMN14505399, study PRJNA617100) | algae metagenome | isolation source: Iphinoe sp. HA4291-MV1 and co-occurring heterotrophs from trail next to... | place: USA: Maunawili Falls, Hawaii | collected 2009-07-25
GGGCAAATCACTGGGTCGTCCCAATCACATAGGCGGAGAACTTGATGCGGCCGACGGAGCAATCCGGCGACGAGGCGAAGCGATTCCGTGCGCCTGAAGGCATGGTGCGAGGCAGCTGGCTGCGTCGTACCGCCATCGGCGCATTGGAGTGGCTGCTCACCCGGTTGACGGGCCGCGATGCCGCGCATGGCTATGCCGCGCTGATCGATACGTTGCCGTTCGGGGTTGCCTGCTGGGGTGCCGATGCCCGGCTGCTCGCCAGCAACGACCGCTTCGCCGAACGGCTGGGAGTACCCCCGGACGCACTCTCTTCAGGCGCCGCCTACCACGAGGTGGTGAAGAGCCTCGCCCAGGGCGGCTACATGCAGTCGGTCCGGGAGGATCTCGAGAACCGCCTGCTCGAACTGCATCGCGAAGACGGCTCGACCCTCTTGATCGAGGAACGTCCGATCGAGGGTTCAGGCTTCGTCACCCTGCTGATGGACGTCACCGAGAGCCGCCGTACCAATCAGTTGCTGACCACGGTGCGCGAAGAACAGCGTCTGCTCGCCCGCCGCTACCATGAGGAAAAACTTCGGGCTGAGGCCGCGAGCCGCTCCAAGACCAGCTTCCTTGCCCATCTCAGCCACGACATCCGCACGCCGCTCAACCACATTATCGGCTTCGCCGACATGATGCGGCAGCAGCCCTATGGCGCGCTCGGCGATCCGCGCTATCTCGGCTATGTCGAGGCGGTGAAGAGCTCGGGCGAGCGCCTGCTCGGCTTCTTCGGCTCGATCCTCGAGCTGGCCGAGCTCGAAGGCGGTCGGCGCGAGATGCGGAGTGACCGCTTCACCGCCGACGAATTGCTGGTTGGGGTGTTCCGCCGTTTTGCCGGTCAGGCGCAACATGCGGGGGTGATCTTCGGGCTTGGCGGTCCCTGCAACGCGCCGCTTACCGCCGACCGCTTCGCGCTCGAACGCATGGTCTCGAACCTCGTCGAGAACGCCGTGCGCTTCACCCCGCGTGGCGGCAAGGTCACCCTCGCCGCCTATGCCGGCGCCGACGGCGTGGTGCTCGAAATCACCGATACCGGGATCGGCATGACCGCGGAACGCCTCGCTACCCTGTCGCAGCCTTTCGTTTTCGGCGACGCCGCTCTCACCCGCGACCGTGAAGGCGCCGGGCTGGGCATCGCGATTGCGCGGGCCATAGCCGAGTTGAGCGGCGGGCACCTAGCCATCGACAGCCGACAGGGCCTCGGCACCACCGTGGCCGTAAGCCTGCCGGTACTGGCGGAACAGGTGGCAAAGGCGGCCTGACATGTGGCCGCTACGCCTTGCGTCAGCCTGACGAACGTGGCGTATTCGCCGCAGTCCACAATTGTGCTGGCGGCAGATGGCGACCGATTACTTTCTGGTGGCGCTACTCAGTCCCGGGGGACTGTTCATCCTCATTGTGATGCTGCTGCTGGGCGTGGGTCTCTGGCTCGCCTTGTTAGGCGAGCGCCGCGCCCGCATCGGCCTGTGGCCGTTGCTTGCAGGGCTGCTGGCCGCCATCTCCATCCTCCTGGCGCTCTCAGCCATCAGCGCATGGGCGACGTTTGTTGGGCGTACTGGCTCGGGCCGGCTACCTGACGAAATGTTCTGGCAAATCGTACCCGGCTGGGTGCTGTACACATTTGCCGTGTTCATCTTCTTCGTCCTGTTTGGGCTGCTGTTCATCGCTGGTCCCATCGCGGCGCTGCTGGCGCGATGGGGGCGATATGACTGGCTCCACGTCCCGGCCATACTGCTTGGCGTGTGGGTACTCCTCACGGCCCTAACGGGTCTGTCGCCAAGCTACCAATGGGGCCAGACGCATCGGCTCGAGTACTTCCTCGAAGCACTCGTCGGTAACTTCCTGAGCATTTGGGGTATCGGCGGCGCCTTCTTCGGCGGCATTGGTCTGGTGCTTCGTCGCAGGGCACGACGGCCAGTGGCCACCAATGCCCCACCCGGCGAAAGCGCGGGCTAGCCCGCCCTGCGTCCACTCAGTTCGGCCAGATACTCCCGCAGCAGCACGACACGACGCGGCCGGAAGCTGGTCCCGGCGAGCCGCAACTCAGCGATCCCGTCCGAGCGGAACATCCGAAACGCTTCGCGCAGGCAGCACCAGGCGAGCACGGTGAGCGCGCCTTCGGTGTAGACGAGGGCCAGTGGCAGGATGGTGCGTGCCGAAACCGCGCCGGCCTTGTCGGTGTACCGAATGGCCAGCGCTTCCTCGCGCCAGCAGGCCTGCCGGACCAGGTCCATATCAATTCCGGCGGGGAAGCGTTCGTCCGGGCGGTAGACCTGCGACACGGCGTGGAACAAATGCTGCTCGCGATCATCCGGCAGCGTCGCCGCGACCTTGGCGAGCACTGAGGTCGCCGCTTTCGCCAGTGCCGGATCGCCCATCCGCTTGACCTCAGCCAAGCCCAAAGCCAACGCCTCGATCTCGTCGCGGTCGAAGGTCTGCGGCGGCAAGGCATAATCCTCGATCAGGCGGTAGCCATAGCCGCGCTCGCCTTCGATCCGCGCCCCGGCAGCACGCAGGCTGTCGATGTCGCGATAGAGCGAGCGCAGCGACACCTCGGTTTCCTCGGCGAGGCGCGCCGCGGTGATCGGCGCAGGGAGCACACGCATGGCCTGGAGGAGGCGGAAAAGCCGGTCGGGTCGGGCCATCATCCAACTGACAGAAAGTGGCAGTTGGGCCCCGCTATAGCAGGTCGCATCAGGCCAGCAAACAAGGAGCCCACGATGACCATCAAGACCACCACCCACCTCAACTTCCGCGGCGACGCCCGCCCTGCCCTCGCCTTTTATCACCAGGTGTTTGGCGGCGAGCAGGCCGTCGTCACCTACAAGGATGCCGGTGCGGTACAGAACCCCGATGAGGCCGACCAAGTGATGTGGGGCCAGGTCGCGGCCGAGAACGGCTTCCGCATCATGGCTTATGACGTGCCGTCGCGCCTCGGCTGGAACCCGGGCGAGATCCCGGTTTTCGTCTCGGTGCGCGGCAACGATGCCGACGAGATCACCCGCTACTGGCAGAAGCTCAGTGCCGACGCCACTGTCCTCCAGCCACTCGCCCCGGCCGGCTGGTCACCACTCTACGGCATGCTCAGGGACCGCTTCGGCGTCACCTGGGTGCTGGATGTCGAAGTCGCTTACGCACCCGCCTGACCCACCTCGACGCCGCGGATATTCCGTGGCCTAGTGCGCCTCTGGACACATCGGGAGGCAGCATGAGCGAACGCATGGACCTGCCGTTCTACAACGGACGGCCGGTCGAGATTACCGGGCGCGGCTGGCTGCTGATCCTCGTCGCGACAGTTGTGGCCTTTGTAGCGCTCGTCGCGCTGCCCCTGCCCGCCACCCCGTTGAACTTCATTCCAGCGATCCTGTTCGTCGCCATCCCGCTTGGCGCTCTGGCGGTGGTCACAGGCGGACACTGGCGGGCATTGTTCCGCCGCTACGGGATCAAGCAGTTCGGCCAGTCGCTGGGCTTCGGGGTACTGACCATAGCCATTTCGGGGACAGCTGGGTTCCTGCTCGGCCAGTTCCTGCCGATGACCTCCAATCCTGCGGTCGCGTCGCTCTCCGGCATTGGCCTCGCCGAACTCGTGCTGTTTCTCGCCCGCACCTTCATCCAACTGGTCGGCGAGGAGTTGACCACCATCCTGCCGCTGCTGGCGGTGCTCTGGCTCTGCGTCAAGCGGTTCGGCCTGTCGCGGCGAACTGGCATCATCGTGGCGGTGATTGTCTCGACGCTGTGGTTCTCGGCCCTGCACCTGCCGACCTATGGCTGGAACATCGTGCAATGCCTCGGCATCATCGGCACGGCCCGCATCGTCCTGACCCTCGCCTACCTCGTCACCCGCAATCTCTGGGTCTCGGCCGGCGCGCACATCATCAACGACTGGGCGCTGTTCCTCGGCGCCTACGCGCTGGGGCATGCACCGATCGGGACGTGAGCATCAAAGCTCCCTCGCCTTCGCGTACCATGTCGCCGCCGCAGCGCTGACCTCGCCTTCCATCTCGCGGACGTCCGACGCCAGGCGCTCGAAGTTCGGGGTGTTCGTGCGCTGCGCGAGCAGCTCGCGGAAAGCTTCGGTCCAGCCTTCGTCCTTGAACGGATCAGCCAGCGCGGCGCTCATCACCTGCAGCACGGTGGAGTAGAGTTCGAGGATTTCGGCCAGCCGCAGCCCCTCCGGCACGAGGCCGGTTTCGGCCAGCCGGCGCAGCACCACGCCAGTGGTGGCCTGCGGTGCCGCTACCGTCTCGCCGGCGACCAGTTGTGCCGACTGGGCGATGAACTCGAGGTCAACCAGACCGCCCGCCGCCAGCTTCAGGTCGAAGGCGTGGCGCGGCGGCCGCTCCTTGCTCATCAGGGCGCGCATGGTCAGCACGTCGTCGACGGTCTTCGCCGCATCACGCGGCCGGGCCAGGATTTCGGCTACCGTTGCGTCCACCTTGGCGCCGAGTTCGCCATCGGCGTAGACGACGCGGGCCCGGCTCAGCGCCAGGTGCTCCCAGGTCCAGGCACTCTCGTGGTGGTATTGGATGAAGCCCGAAAGGCTGGTAGCGAGCGGGCCGGCATTGCCCGAAGGGCGCAACCGCATGTCGGCCTCGTAGAGCACACCCTCCGAGGTCGGAGCGCTCAGCGCCGCCAGCAGGCGCTGCGTCAGCCGGGCATAATACTGGCTCGCCGCCAGCGGCTTTTCGCCATCGGACTCGTCGGCGCCATCGGTCTCGTAGAGCATGATGAAATCGAGGTCGGAGCGCGCCGTCATCTCGCGGCTCGCCATCTTGCCGAAGGCGAGCAGCGCCACCCGGGCGCCCGGCACGACGCCGTGCCGCTTTTCGAATTCGCGCCGTACCGCGTCGAACAGCCGGGTCAGCAGCGCTTCGGCCAGCGTCGTGAACTGCTCGCCGGCCCGCGCCGCATCCATCGAGCCGGCCAAGAGCCCCGCAGCGATCAGGAACATCTGCTCCTGGCCGATGATGCGAGCCCGGTCGATCACATCCTGGTAGTCGCGTGCATCGGCAAAGAACGCCTCGATCTTACCGAGCAGCGTTTCGCGCCGCCGCACGTCGTCGGCAAAGGCCGGGTCGATCAGCCCGTCCATCACATGAGCCCGGTGGATCACCGCGTCGGCCATGCGGGGTGCCGAGGCCATCAGCGCCACCAGCAGGCTGCGGAGGTTCTCGTGGTTGCGCAGGAGTGCGAAGAGCTGCACGCCCGAGGGCAGCCGCGACAGGAAGTTGTCGAAGCGCGCCAGTGCCTCATCCGGGTTACCGGCGCCCGAAATGGTCGAGAGCAGCGCCGGCAGCAACTCGGTGAGGTGGGCGCGGGCCGCGGCGGCGCGAGTCGCAGCGTAGCTGCCATAGTGCCACTTCTTCACCGTCTCGATGGCCTTGGCGGGCTGCTTGAAGCCCATGCCGGAAAGCGTCTCGATGGTCTCCGGGTCGTCGTCCGAGCCGGTGAACACCAGGTTGCCACCGCCTGCAGCGAGGCTCTCGCCTTCGGCAAAAAGGTCGGAGTAATAGCCGACAACCTGATTCAAGGCCGCCCGATAAGCCGTTTCAAACGCTTCAAGATTTGCCTCACCCATCAGCGCGCCAATGACTGCGATGTCGGCCTCGGCTTCCGGCATCACATGGGTCTGCTCGTCGCGCAGCATCTGCAGCCGGTTCTCGACAGCGCGCAGATACCAATAGATGCGGGTGAGATCTTCGGCCGCTCGCTTCGAGATCCAGTTGGCTGCCGCCAGCGCCTTCAGCGCCACGGCCGTCGGGCGCACCCGCAGCGTCTGGTCGCGCCCGCCGGCGATCAACTGCTGGGTCTGGGTGAAGAACTCGATCTCGCGGATACCACCAAGCCCGAGCTTGACGTTGTGCCCGGCCACCCGCGCATCACCGACATTCTTGGTGATGTTGATCTGGCGCTTCATCGCCTGGATGTCGGCGATGGTGGCGAAGTCGAGATGCTTGCGCCAGACATAGGGCGCCAGGTCCTTGAGGAACCGCTCGCCCACCGCCTTGTCGCCGGCGCAGGGGCGCGCCTTGATCCAGGCGGCGCGCTCCCAGTTCTGACCGCGGCTCTCGTAATAGGCGAGCGCCGCCTCGGTCGGCAGCGCCACCGGCGTCGCGCCGGGGTCAGGCCGCAGCCTGAGGTCGGTGCGGAACACATAGCCGTGCTCGGTGCGATCCTGCATCAGCGACGCAAGCTTCTGGACGATCCGCGTGAAGAATTTCGTTTCCTCGCCCCGCTCCTTCACGGCGCCCTTCTCGGGGTCGAAGAAGGCGACGATGTCGATGTCGCTCGAGTAGTTGAGCTCGCGCCCGCCATGCTTGCCGAGCGCGAAAAGCGCGAGGCCGGAATTGGATGCTGTGGCCTCAGTCAGCCCGCGGGCCGCGGCGAGACGCAGCAGCACCTCGAGCCCGGCATCGAGCGCCGCATCGGCGAGATCGGACAAAGCTGCAGTCGATTGCGCCGTGGTCCAGCGGCCCTCGACTTCGGACACCGCCGCCAGCAGCGCCACGCGGCCCTTGGCGATGCGCAGCTCACGTCCGATCTCTTCCTCGCTGGCAACGCCCTGCCCGGCCTTCGCCACCTGATCCAGCACTGCGGCGAGCGCCGTATCCGGGGAGAGCCGCAACGCAGCAGCGAACCACTCGGCGTGCCGGTTGGCGAGATCCTTCAGATAAGGGGCTGAAGCAAGAAGGGTTTCGAGGGCGACTTTCATCTGCTCTCGATAACCCGCCACGCCCTCGATGTCATTCCGGGCCAGCGGAAATCGGTCGGGCTTGTTATGGTTAGCTAATTCCAAAAGTCACTGGATTTCGGCATCGGCGTCGCTATGTTCCCGCGCCAGCCCAATCCGAAGAGCCCCGCATGCGCACCCGTATTGCCGCCCTCGCCGCCGCCCTCGTCTTGACTGCTGTTCCCGCCTCCGCCGCCGGCCTCGACGGCATGGGCCAGGCGATCTTCGGCAACAGCTTCAACTTCAGCAAAGCCAATCTCGAAAAGGCGCCGGTGAAGGCGATCGGCGTCGGCAAGCTGACGGTGCAGCTGCAGCGCACCAAGCTCAAGGATGTGCAGAAGGCCTTCGGCGGGACGATCCGGCGCGAGGGCGACGGCGCCGGCCGCGCCGACTGGCTATGCTACGGCGCCGAAGGGGCCAATATCTGGTTCATCTCGAATGGGCTGGGCGGCTATGAGTTCGTGATGATGGTGGCGGCGGAAACCGCCAGCAAGCCATCAAAGAACTGCGACACGGCGCCGACGGGCCTCACCGCCCCCAATTTCGGCATTCCGGGCCTCGGCGCTTCCACCGCCGACCTCAAGGCGACTTTCGGCGCAGCTTCGGGCAGCAAGATCGCCTATCGTTCCGACCGCCCGGGCGGGTACTCCGACATCGCGCAGTATATCGGCTACGTGATCAAGGGCGGCAAAGTCGCCGGCATCGGCATCGGTGAGACGTCGGTGCAGACAGCGCACTAGCCTCTTATCCTCCCCCGTTTACGGGGGAGGGGGACCATGCGAAGCATGGTGGAGGGGGCGGCCAAATGCGCGGACCTATCATCACATTCAAGCGTGCCCGACGCCTGCGTCGGGAGATGTCGCTGCCTGAGGTGATCTTGTGGCGACATGTCAGAGGTCAGAAATTGTCCGGCCTACGCTTCCGACGGCAACACCCAATCGGTCCATACATTCTCGATTTCTATTGCGCAGAAAGGAGCTTGTGCGTCGAAGTCGATGGGTACGCTCACGACAACAGCGCGGCCGTTGCGCACGACGAGGCCCGCACTCGCTGGCTTGGGCAGCAAGGCATCAGAGTTCATCGCGTGTTGGCCGCTGATGTCCTTGATGCCTCCAGCCTCGAAGCCGTGTGTCGATCGATCGAGCTTGCGGCCGCCCCCTCCACCGGCTCCGCCGGTCCCCCTCCCCCGCTTCGCGGGTGAGGATAAGCCTGCGGGACCTACTACGCCCCCAGCAGCGCCTGGAAGTGCCAGTCCGGGAACATCTTGGCCATCTTGCTGACGGTTCGGAAGGTGGTGCGCACCACCATGATCGAGCGATCCGGCCTGAGGCTCACCACGTGAGGCGAGGGCACCCGCTGCACGGCGCCCTGATCGAACATATAGAACCGGTGAACTTCTGCGGCCGGTATGTGGACAACGAAGGTGGTCATGCTCGCCTCATGCCATGGCTTCCGTCTCCACAGGTTTACGAGGCGATCGCAAATTGCATGCAGTTTGGCGCTCTCAGGCCGGCAGGTCCACCACCGCGCGGACGCCCGGTGCGTTGTCCTCGAGCCGCAACTCGCCCTTGTGCAATTGCGCTACCGCAGCGACCAGCGATAACCCCAGCCCGGAGCCGGGCTCGGTGCGGCTCTTTTCCAGCCGCACGAAGCGCTCGACCACCCGGCCACGGTCTTCTAAGGGGATGCCGGGGCCATTATCGGCGACCTCGATGCGCACCCGGCTGCCATCGCGCTTCAGGCCGACCTTGATCAGCCCGGCCTTGCCCTCGGCCGGTTCGTAGTATTTCAGCGCGTTCTCGATCAGGTTCACCAGCGCCTGCCCGAGCAGTTCGCGGTTGCCGTTGATCTTGATGCCCTCGGCGATGTCGGTCTCGAGCGTCAGCCCCTCGTCCTCGGCCAGCGGGCCGTAGAGCTCGGCAACATCGGCCACCACGGCGCTCAGGTCGGTCTCGCTCAGTGCGCCCGACGGGGTGCCGGCCTCGGCGCGAGCGATCATCAAGAGCGCGTTGAAGGTCTTGATGAGCTTGTCGCTCTCTTCGATCGTCGTTTCCAGCGCTTGCTTCCGCGTCTCCTCGCCCTGCCCGTCGCGCAAAGCCGCCTCGGCCTGGTTGCGCAGCCGGGTCAGCGGGGTCTTGAGGTCGTGCGCGACATTGTCGGTCACCTCCTTCATCCCCTGCATCAGCTTTTCGATGCGATCGAGCATGAGGTTGAGGTTGGTGGCGAGCGCATCGAACTCGTCGTTGCGCCTGGTCACCGGCACGCGCTCGCTCAGGTTGCCCGACATGATCTTGTTGGAGGTCGAGGAAATGGTGTCGATACGGCGCAGCACGCGCACCGCGGTCAGCACCCCCGCCACCAGCGAGAACAGCAGGATGCCGCCGGCCCCGACCGCGAACCACTGCAGCACGATGGCGGTGAAGCCGCGTCGCTCCACCACGTCGCGCCCGACCACGAGGATCAGGCCGCTGGGCAACTTCTCCGAACGCACCATGGCATAGCCCTGGCGCTGCGGCGTCGGGTCGTCGGCTTCGCCGTCGGGATCGTCGAACAGCCGGGGCTTGGAATAGTTGAAACTGTAGGTGCCGGGCTCGGCCAGCACTTCAGGCGGCAGATCGGTGACGTTGCCGACGATCAACTGGCCCGCGGGGTCGGCGAGGTAGTAGATGCCCGGCCCCGGCTGGCTCGCCAAGCGCTGCACCGCGATGATGGTGGCGCGGAAGCCACCGTCGCCGTCGAGCCGCTTGAACTGCACGGCCTCACGATCGATGGCGTCGGTCTGCTGGCGTTGCAGCTGGATCGAAGTCTGCCAGGTGATCAGCCCCAGCAGCACCACCGCAAAGATCACGAAGATCAGCATGAACAGCGCGGTGAGGCGCACGGTCGTCGTGCGCCAGAGCTGGGCGAGCCGGAACATCGTCAGTCGCGGATCATGTAGCCCGCGCCGCGGATGGTGTGCAGCAGCGGGTTGGCGTGGCCCTTGTCGATCTTGGCGCGCAGCCGCGACATGTGCACGTCGATAACGTTGGTCTGGGGATCGAAGTGGTAATCCCAGACATTCTCCAGCAGCATGGTGCGGGTCACCACCTTGCCGGCATTCTTCATCAGGTACTCGAGCAGCCGGAACTCTCGTGGCTGCAGCAGGATCTGCTCGCCGTCGCGCTCTACCTTGCGGCTCAGGCGATCGAGCGCCAGCCCGCCGACTTCGAAGCTGGTGGCAGCTTCGGCCGGTGACGAGCGGCGCGCCAGCACTTCGACGCGCGCCAGCAGTTCAGTGAAGGCGTAGGGCTTAACCAGGTAGTCGTCGCCGCCGGCGCGGAGGCCAGTGACCCGATCATCCACCTCGCCCAGCGCCGAGAGGATCAGCACCGGGGTCTTGTCGTCCTCGGCGCGCAGGCTCTCGATGATGGAGATGCCATCGCGGCGAGGCAGCATGCGGTCGACTACCAGCACGTCGTAATCCATCGACGACGCCATGGCGTAGCCGGTTTCGCCGTCGCTGGCGTGGTGGGTGATATGGCCGGCCTCGTCGAGTGCCTGGATCAGGTAGCTCGCCGCCTCGCGGTCATCTTCGATCAGCAGAATCTTCATGTGGTGACCCCGCGCTATTCTGCGTCATTCCGGCAAAGACCGGAACCCTTTGGTCCTCCCCTGCGAAGCGGGGGAGGGGGACCGCCGCAGGCGGTGGAGGGGGCGACCGCAGACACTGTGCCCAGCCTCGCCCCCACCACCAAGCTCCGCATGGTCCCCCGCCCCCGTTGTCACGGGTGAGGATAAGAACGGGCTCCGGAGCATGTGCCCCGGAGCCCGGCAATGATTACGACTTGGCTTCGGTGATCGGCAGGCCGATGAAGCGGGTGTTGCCGTCACGCTGCGCCTTGACCAGCGCAGTGCTGCGGCCGGCGTCCTTGACGCCCTGCACGGCCTTCTCGAAATCGGCGACCGACGACACGGCCTGGTTGTTGACCTCGAGGATGGTGTCGCCCACGGCGAAACCCTTCTCAGCAGCCGCCGAGTTCGGATCGACGTCCTGGATCAGCAGGCCTTCACCACCCGAGTTCGGCACCAGCGTCAGGCCGACGCTGGTCGGAGCCGGAGCAGCCGGTTCCTCGGCGGGAGCCTGCTGCTGCTCCTCAGAGGGCTTCGCCGTCTCTTCGAGCTTGCCCAGGGTCACCGAGATCTTCTGCTCCTTGCCGTCGCGCCAGATGGTCAGCTCGACTGCGGTGCTCGGGTTCTTGCCGGCAATGGTGCGGCTCAGATCAAGGGCGTTGGTGATCGCCTTGCCATCAACGGCGGTGATCACATCACCGGACTTCACGCCAGCCTTGTCGGCCGGGCTGTCCTTGGTCGGCTCGGTGACGAGTGCACCAGCAGCGTCCTTCAGGCCGACGCTATCGGCGATGTCGCTGGTGACATCCTGGATGCCGACGCCGAGGAAGCCACGGGTCACGGTGCCGTTCTCGATCAACTGGCCGGTCACCTGCTTGACGACGCTGGCCGGGATGGCGAAGGCGATACCGACATTGCCGCCATTGGGGGAGAAGATGGCAGTATTCACGCCAACCACTTCACCCTGGAGGTTGAAGTCCGGGCCACCGGAATTGCCGGTGTTCACCGCGGCATCGATCTGCAGGAAATCGCCATAGGCCGAGCCGGCGATGTCACGGCCACGGGCCGAGACGATACCGGCGGTCACGGTGCCGCCGAGGCCGAACGGGTTGCCGACGGCCACCACCCACTCGCCGACGCGCACTTCGTTGTCGGCCAGCTTGACGAACGGCAGGTCGGTGACGCCATCGACCTTCACCACGGCGAGATCGGTCTTCTCGTCGGTGCCGATCACCTTGGCACTCATTTCCTTGCCGTCGTCGAACACCACGGTCACCTTGTCGGCGTTGTCGACGACGTGGTTGTTGGTGACGATGTAACCGTCAGCCGAGATGGCAAAGCCCGAACCGGCCGCCATGAACTTGCGCGGCGCCTGCGGACGAGCCGGGCCGTCACCCTGGCCGCCACGGCCACCCTGACCGAACTGCTGGCCGAACTGATCCATGAAATCCTTGAACGGGTGATCATCGGGCAGGTCGGGGAAATCGAACTTGAACTGCGGGCCGCCGCGCTGCAGCTGGCGGCTGTCTTCCTTCTCGCCACCTTCGACGATGATCGAGACCACAGCCGGCTTCACCGCCTCGACGAGGTCAGCAAAGTTCGGGGCGTTGGTCACGGCCGGCGCGGTGATCTGCGCGGCGGGGACCAGGGTTGCAGTTTGGGCGGTAGAGGGGGCGGTTGCCGCAACGAAGGCAGTACCACCACCGATGCCGGCGAGGATCGCCAGAGCCGAAGCCCCGAGCCAGCGGCGAGCGTTGAACTTAGTCGAGGGCATGATGATCTCCTTCAGTCAGGCACTCTTGATG
>JAESFN010001258.1_pt1 | contig 12168 bp, 7 predicted proteins | sample 9269411 | NCBI WGS metagenome assembly JAESFN01 (sample SAMN14505399, study PRJNA617100) | algae metagenome | isolation source: Iphinoe sp. HA4291-MV1 and co-occurring heterotrophs from trail next to... | place: USA: Maunawili Falls, Hawaii | collected 2009-07-25
ACCCAATTAGGTATTACGCTCTCCAGTCTCGCGCTCGGATGGATCGGTGAACCGGCAATCGGGCATCTCATCGAACCGTGGATCCACGATATCCCGTTCTTCCCTGATAACCAGCGCGATACCCTGAGCAAAACCATCTCCTTCGTGCTTGCGTTCTCCCTGATCACCATGCTGCACATCGTGATCGGCGAACTGGCGCCGAAGAGCCTGGCGTTGCAGCGTCCCGAACAGGTCTCGTTGTCGGTTTCGCGGCCGATCCACTTTTTTCTCGTCCTGTTTCGGCCCGCGATTAATACGCTCAACGCGATCGGTAACTGGGTGGTTCGCCTGGTCGGCATTCAGCCGGCCGCGGGCCACGAGCGCGTGCAATCGGCTGAGGAATTGCAATTCGCGATCGAAGCGAGCCGCGAAGCCGGTTTGGTCGATGCCACCGCGCACGATCTGGTCAACCGGGCGTTTGAATTTCCCGATCTCGCCGCGCGCCAGGTGATGGTGCCGCGCACCGAGATGACGGCGATTCCCGTCACCGCCACGCTGCCTGAGGTGCTCTCGGTTGCCGCGGTTGAGGGCTACACGCGCCTGCCGGTCTACGAAGGAGATACCGATCACATCGTCGGTATGCTCAATGTGAAGCGATTGATGCCGTTCCTACAGCGCACGCTGGAAAATGGCTCCACTCCGCCGCCATTCAGCATCGCCGATCACATCAGCGATCCGCTCTACGTACCGGAATCACTGCCCGCGCCCTCGGTGCTGCGCCTGATGAAGGAGCAGCGCACCCAGCTCGCGGTGGTGATCGATGAGTACGGCGGCACCGCCGGCATCATCAGCCTGCAGGATCTCGTTGAAGAGCTGATCGGCGATGTCGACGACGAAGAAGAGGAAACGACCACACCGGCGGGCAGCCCCGCCGATCCTGATCTCATCGACGGGCTCACCCCGGTGCTCGATCTGATCGATGAGCGCGAGCTCGACTTCGGTGATGAAGACGATCTCGAAGTCGACACCGTCGGTGGCTATGTTTTCCACCGGCTCGGTCGCGCCGCGCAGGTCGGCGACGAGGTGACGCTTCCCGATCATTCACGGCTGCGGGTCGAGGAGCTCGATGGGCTGCGCATCTCCCGCGTGCGCTTACTCCCGCCGATCCCGGAGCCGGAACCCGGAGACGACCCGCCACCGGCCGGAGTGGACGTGCAGCAGGGATTCGCCGGGTAAAACACAGCTAGAGCGCCCGAGTTGGGGCGCTCTAGTTCATTCGCTAGATTCCCAGCAGAAAAATATCTACGAGTTGCTCAGCCGAAACTTCGAGCACGTTCAATCCGTGCCCGGTCATGCGGGCATCATGGCCGCACACCTCGGCGTAGCCGATCACGCTCATGAAAAAGACGCTCATTGCCACATCGGGCGTAACCCGGTGGAATTCGCCGCGAGCGTGCGCCGCCGTGAAGATCGGTCCGAAGATTTCCGTCGGCAGCGGACCATCTTTCATGATCGCGTCCTGCGACTCTACCGACATATGCCGGCGGAAATCGCTCATGAAGCGGCCGAACTGCGAGGTCGACGTTTCAATAAACGTGTGAATGATGGCAAGCAATTGTTCGCGGAAACTATCGGCGCGCGTAAGCCGTCCGTGCATCGTTTCCACTGCGCGCGTGATCTCGCGCCGCATCACCGCGGCGTAAAGTTCTTCTTTGTTCCGGAAATGGTAATAGGGCGCCGAGCGCGTCATCCCCGCTGCTTCGGCGATCTCGTGGATCGGCACGTCGGCATAGCCGCGCTCCGAAAAGAGCTCGTATGCCGCCTGCATCAATCGCTCGCGCCCCTCGGTTGATTCCGCGAGCGAGCTCTTGCCGTTTTCGATCATCGTTGCCAACCTCTATCGCTATCATAGCGCTTCGCGCCGGTGTGTCGAAAAGCACCGTTGCTGTTCGACTGCTATGTGGGCACGGTCTTGACACCGCCGTCGGCCAGTCGGTATAACGCAGCTTACTGAATGATCATTCAGTAGTCGTGATAAGTCTCACAGACAATGGAGTCGAGAAGCAATGGCAGCGCAACCCCCTCGTCGCAAAGAAAGTTTGCTCTCTCGGTGGGCAAGATACGCCGCTCGTAAGCACTGGCGGGTGCTGGGCGGGTGGTTGCTGATCGTGGTCGCGGTGATCGCGCTTTCGGGCGTGGCCGGTGGCAAATTCGCCGACACCTTTACGATTCCAGGGGCGGAATCGCAAAAGGCGGTCGATCTGCTGCAGGAAAAATTCCCCAGCCAGGCGGGTGACAGCGCAACAGCCGTCTTTTACGCCGATGCCGGGGTGAATGATCCCGCGATCAAAGCCCGCATCGATAAATTCGTCGCCGATGCCGCCCAGCTCCCGGAAGTGGTCGGGGTGGTTTCACCGTACGACAATCCGTCGGCGATTTCGGCTGATGGCAAATACGCCTACGCAACCGTCCAGTACGACAAACAGGCGAGCGAGGTGAAACTCGATAACGCCAAGAAATTCGTCAAGCTGGTGGATGACAGTGGTGGAGACGGGCTCACGGTCGAGGCCGGTGGTCCGATCGTCGGCAACACTGAATTCTCCTTCGGCGGTACCGCTGAGCTGATCGGTGTTGCGGCGGCGATGATCATTCTCCTCATCGCCTTCGGTTCCGTGGTCGCCATGGGTGTGCCGATCATCACCGCGTTGATCGGTCTCGCCATCGGCATCATGGGTACCGTGCTGGCGGCAAATTTCTGGGATATGAGCACGTTCACCGTCTCGTTCATTTCGATGATCGGTCTCGGTGTCGGTATCGACTACTCGCTCTTCATCGTTACCCGCTTCCGCCAGGCGCTGGCCAGTGGCGCCAGTGTTGAAGACGCTGCCGCTCGCGCCACCGATACCTCCGGCCGCGCCGTTGCCTTCGCCGGTACGATCGTGGCGATCGCGCTGCTCGGTCTGCTCGCGATGGGCATCCCCTTCGTCGGCGCTCTCGGTATCGCCGCCGCCATCGTGGTGATCACTGCCGTGCTGATTGCGATCGGTATGGTTCCGGCGGTGCTCGGCGCGCTGGGTCACAAGATCGATCGTCTCAAGGTTCCGGGTCTCAGCCACGGCCACGATTCCGATACCAACGGCATCTGGTTCCGCTGGAGCCGCCACGTGCAGAAGCGCCCCTGGATTTTCGGTGGCGCGGCCCTGATCGTTTTGGTCGCGCTGGCGATTCCGTTCTTCAGCATCGAACTCGGCGCATCTGACGAAGGCAACAATCCGAAAGAACTGCACACGCGCCGCTCCTACGATCTGCTTTCCGCCGGGTTCGGCCCGGGCTTCAACGGTCAGTTCATCATCGCGCTGGAGCAGGACGGCGGCATCAATCAGGAAACCGTCAACAAACTCACCACTGCGCTGGAATCAACCGAGGGTGTGGTCGCCGTTTCCCCGCCGGTGATCAACGAAGCCGGTGACACGGCCGTGATCACACTGATTCCGTCGACCTCGCCGCAGGATTCGGCCACTACAAAACTTGCCAAGCACCTGCGGAATGACGTGATCGCCCCGACTCTCGATGGCACCGGGCTGAATGCCTACGTCGGTGGCATTACCGCTGCGAACATCGATATTTCCGACAAGATCGGCAGCCGCATGCCGCTCTTCTTCCTGATCGTGATCGGGCTCAGCTTCCTGGTTCTGATGGTCGTCTTCCGCTCGGTGGTGATCCCGGTCAAGGCCGGTATCCTCAACCTGCTCTCGATCGGTGGCGCCTACGGTGTCGTCGTCGCGGTCTTCCAGAAGGGTTGGGGAGCGGGAATCATCGGGGTCGAAAAACAGGGACCGATCGAATCGTTCCTGCCGATGATGCTCTTCGCCATCCTCTTCGGTCTGGCAATGGACTACGAAGTCTTCCTGCTCAGCCGTATCCACGAGGAATACCTGCACACCAAGAAAGCCTCGCACTCGATCGAGCTGGGGCTGGGATTGACGGCGCGCGTGATCATCGCCGCGGCCACGATCATGATGGCGGTCTTCTTCTCCTTCGCGCTGGAAGACATGCGCGTGATCAAGGAATTCGGTCTCGGACTTGGCGTCGCCATCCTGATCGAAGCGACCTTAATCCGTATGTTCCTCTTCCCGGCAGTGATGGAAATCCTCGGAGACAAAGCCTGGTACATGCCGCGCTGGCTCGATCGCATCCTGCCGCGCCTGAGCATCGAAGGCCCCTCGGATGAGGAGTTCGCCGAAGCGCAGCACGACCGCGAGCGCGAATTGGTTGGTGCTCGCCACTAGGGGAAACTCCCCAATCTGCCCGCACAAAACCACACCCCGGCTCAGCGTCGAGCCGGGGTGTGGTTTTTGATATGAATCTGCAAATTCCACCCAAATTCATCTCACACGCTGTTCCCTCGTGCGTCTCATATACAGCGAACCTCTGATGCGATGAGCGAGCGACGGAGCCGCCGGCAGAGGAATGCACGAAGGAGGACCACGATGGGTCCAGGTCTGAATCAGCTTGAGTATGAAGTGGCGGTGCTGCGGTTCCAGGAGATTGCCGCGGAGTACAAGATGGTGCAGCCGGTGCCGGGTCGAGGGTTCCGCCAGGCAGTGAGTTCCACCGGTCGCCAGATCAAGAAAACCCTGAACACGATCGCTAGCGTTTTCTAGCGACCACAGATACAGCGCCAACCCGGTCAACGGCGAGCGGGCAAAGCACTTCGGGTCGGAGCGATGCTGCTCCGACCCGTTTTGCGTTTTGCCGAGGTGGAGGAACCCCAGATTGACACCAGCGACGGCGACGCGAGATCACGCGGTTAGAGGAGGTTCGCCAGGCTGAAAGCCCGGCGCTGACACGACGAAGCCCCTCCGGGGCTGAGACGTGGGGGCTAGGCTCACCCTACCGTCTCCTAGACCGCAACCTTCGAAGCCACCGCGCAAGCATGACCTCGGAGAGGTCATGCTTGCCTGAGCATCGGCCCTCAGGCCCGGTGTCAATCACCCGTTGTTGCTCCGCGCAAACCACCCGGTGTCAATCGCCTACGCCGTGCGCGAATCCCACTTGAAAAAGCGGACCGCCACCAGCAGCGCCACCACGAAGATCGCCGCGAGCACCACCAGATCGACCCAGATCGCCGAAAAGCCTTTGCCCTTGGTCATCGTGTCGCGCAGGGCGTCGGCGGCGTAGCGCAGCGGCATGATGCGCGTGATCGGCTTCAACCAGCCCGGCGCATCGGCGACATCGAAAAAGATGCCGGAAAGAAAGAGCATCGGGAACGTAACGAGGTTCGAGTAGCTCGCGGCTTCCTCGGTGTTGCGCGCGAACGACGACATCGCGAACCCGATCGCCAGGAAGGTGAGCGCGCTTACCAGAATCGCCAGCGCCAGCTGCAGCACATTCCCGTTCACCGAGATGCCGAACACGGCCGCGCCGAGCCCGATCAAAATCGCCGATTGCAGGAAGGCGATGATCACCTGCGAAATGATTCGCGCCAGAATGAAACTCTGCAATGGGAACGGGGTGAGGCGGATCCGGCGGAGAATGCCCTGCTCGCGATAGGTCACGAACGCGGTGGACAACCCAATGATGCCAGAGTTCATCAAACTCATCGCCACGATCCCCGGCACCAGGAAATCGATGTAATCGATATCGTCACCGGTGACTGACGCTTCCTGAATTTGCAGGGCGCTTTCCTGCTCCGCCACACCGTTCAGCACCTGCCGCACCGCCGCGGTGTCGATCGCCGCGGTTTGTGCGTTGGTGCTGTCGTAATAAAGTGTGATCGCCGGATGACCACTGGCGTCAGGGGCGCCGAGGATCACCACCACATCGCGATCGCCATCTTTGAGTTTTTTCAGCTCGTCCGCTTCACTGCCGGTGTGGAGCTTGAAGGAATCACTGCCGCTCAGCGTCGATTCGAACGATTGCTGGAAGGCGGATTCATCGCCAACCACGCCAACCGAGATCGTGCGATCGCCGCTGTCGTTCAGCAGCGCGCCGAAGAGCAATATGAACAGCGCGGGAAAAGCGAGATTCCAAAAGAGCGCGTTGCGATTGCGCACCGTCATCTTCAAATTGGCTTTGATCATCGCGATCATCTGGCGCATTGCATCAACCCCTGTCTACCGAACCCGTCAGGGTCGCGCTAGCGCCGGCCACGACCGCGCTTTTTCTTGCCATTTTCCGGAGCCGGTGCTTCATCCTGCTGCTCGTAGGTGCGCCCGGTGAGATTGAGGAAAACATCTTCGAGATTTGCCTGCGTACTCCGCAGATCGCCGAGAGTCACGCTATTACGCTCTGCCAGCGCCAGCAGACCCACCAGCGTTTGCTGCACATTGCGCGTGGTGAGCGTGATATCGAATCCGCCTGCACCGAGCGGCTCCGACTCGGCGTTGGTCACCTCCGGCAGCGACGCTAGCTCGCTCTGTGGCAGTTCACCGCTCAGCAGGGTGGTGCGCACTGTTGCTGCCATGTTCAGCGAGCGGATCAAGCCCTGGGTGGTATCGCACGCGATCACCCGCCCACGATCGAAGAGGGCAATGCGATCGCAGAGCACCTCGGCTTCTTCCATGTAGTGCGTGGTGAGCACCACCGTGGTGCCGGAAGCGGCAACGCTCTCGATCGTTTTCCAGAGCGCGCGCCGGGCCGCAGGATCGAGCCCGGTGGTCGGTTCGTCGAGAAAGGTCACCACCGGGTTGTTGACCAGGGCGAGCGTGATCGCGAGTCGCTGACGCTGTCCGCCGGAAAGCTCGTTGACCTTGGAATTGCGCTTTTCCTTAAGATCGACCATGCCGAGCAATTCATCGATGCGGGCCGGTGAGGCGTCAACATCGTAGAGCCCGCAAAAGAGCTCGATCAGCTCGGCGGCGCTGAGGAAGGGGAAGAGTGTGGTGGTCTGCAACTGCGCGCCGATCATCGTGCGCAGCTTCTCCGGATCGGCGACGGCATCGACCCCGGCCACCATGATGCTGCCGGAATCGGGTGGCCGCAATCCTTCGATCATTTCGAGCGTGGTGGTTTTTCCTGCTCCGTTCGGCCCGAGAATCCCGAAGATTTCGCCTTTATAGACGGTGAGATCGACGCCACTGACCGCGGTGAGATCGCCGTAGCGCTTCACCAATCCGCGCACATCGATCACGGCTTCGCGCGATGGCGCCGTAACGGCTCGACGATCGGTTGCTATTTCCATACCTGCCCGCATCCTTCGTTCTCCGCACTAATTTACGCGGAGGCTGCGAGCGGATGATAATCCGTTGTCCGTTTCCCGTCGTCCGTTTTCCGGAATGAATGACCCTGTTCCGGTCTGGGAACAAAGAAACCTGGGGTTGACACCCCAGGCTACTCGTAAGCGCTCCTCCGGAGCTTTGCGGCGTCCCGCCCCCTCTCCCGGAGCGGGAGAGGGGTGGGCTTTAGCCCGGGGTGAGGGCTGATCTCAGCGTTACCAACGAACAACCCTCACCCGCCCGTTGCGCGGGCACCCTCTCCCGTTGCGACGGGAGAGGGCATGACGCAATTACGGACGACGGAAAACGGAAAACGCATCTACGCCGTGACTTCGTTCCAGTTGGCGATGTTCCAGTACATCACTTCCCAGGATGAGGCGACGAAGTTATCCGGGTTCATGTTGTTCGTGATCGCGTACGACTCGGAGGCGCGCTGCACCAGCGGGAGCGTCACGTAGTTCTCAACCAGGATGTCGTTCAGCTTGATGAAGCCTTCCGCGGCCTTTTCCGGATCGGTTTCGCCGATCAGGGAATCGTAGATGGCATCGTATTCCGGGTTGGAGTAGCGGCAGTTGTTACCGCCCGCCCAGCTGTTGGACTGCTGGTTGATGTTTTTCCCGTTCTCACCGGCGTAGTAGATCGACATGTAGCTCAGCGGGTACGGGCTGGTGGCCAGATTCGCGTACTCCATCGCGTCAGCGTAGAAGTGCGACAGGTTCTGGTCGTTGCCAACCGCCGAGTCGAAGAAGATGCCGGAGTCGATCTGCTGCAGATCGACCCGAACCCCGATCGCTTCCCAGCCCTTCTTCACCACGGCCTGCGTTTTCTGGCGAACCGGGTTGATGGTCGTGCCGTAGGCCATGCGCAGCTCGACCCCGTCCTTCTTGCGCGTATCACCATCCTTCGTCCAACCAGCATCATCGAGCACCTGGTTAGCCTTATCGATGTTGTACTCGCTGTAGCTGGCGGTGTTCGGCGACGCGAACGCCGGGATGCCGACGAGCACGTTGATCGCAGGTGGCTCGCCCGGAGCACCGGAATAGAGCTGCGTCGAGATCGTCTCACGATCGGTGGCGAGCGTCAGAGCCTGGCGCACCGCCGGATCGGTGAGGAACGGGTGTGGGGTGTCCTTCTGCGAGCGCTGGCCATCCACTTCCGTGTTCGGATCGGAGAAGTTCAGGTCGATGCGCTCGACGGTAGTGCCGGGAACGACAATGTGCTGCCCCCTGCCACTACCGAGCATGGAATTGATAACCGCGGGCTCGACCTGGAGGTTCCAGGCGACATTCCAATCGCCGGTTTCGAGCACGGCGCGCGCCGCGGACGCGGCATCGCCGCCACCCTTCAGATTGACGCTGGAGAAGTAGGGCTTATTCGGTTCGCGGTAATTGTCGTTGATGGAGTAGATAACCTGGTCGTTCTCCGTGAAGGAATCAACCTTATACGGACCGGTACCGATCGGCGCGGTGCGCATGATCTCGTTCCCGGCATCGCCCTGATCGATGATGTGCTTCGGATAAACCGGGCCGAAATAGGTGCCGGTGAACGGACCGTACCAGGCCAGAGTTCCTTCCTTGAGGTTAATCACTACGGTCAGATCGTCTGGCGCATCGACCGACTCGATCGACTCGTAAGCCGACATCGAAACCGCGCCGTTTTTGACGTCCATGATCCAGTTGTAGGTGGCGACCACGTCGGCCGAGGTGAACGGCTCGCCATCACTCCAGAGCACGCCTTCGAGTAGGTGGTAGGTGACCGTCTTGAGATCGGCCGCAAGCCCGCCGTTCTCGACCGAAGGCACTTCCTTGACCAGCGTCGGCCAGAGCGTGCCATCGGGGAGGAGCGACATCAGCGGCTCGCTGACCAGCGCGGCAGCGAGCTCGTCCTTGGTACCCTGCCCGGTGTGGAACGAGAGGGTCGTGGGAGCCTGCCATTGCAGCAGTTTCAACTCGCCACCCGCGCCGCGAACCTGGTCGTCGGGAGCGAGCGGGCGAGCCATCACTCCCTGCGTGCCGCTTTCCGGCGTTGACTGCGCGGCGGCGCTTCCCGTGCCAATGGCATTAACGACGAAGGTGGCCACCGGCGCGGCGACCCCGAGCGCGATGGCGCGTTGCATAAATTGGCGGCGGCTGATCTCCCCACTACGCAGCGCTTCATACAGCTGCCAGACCTTGCCGCCCTCTGTTTGATTGGACCCAGACATGAGCAACACGACCTCCATACGACATTTGGGCGATTGAATCGCCATCAAATTGCCTAACCGCGTTGCATGGTACGAAAAATCATCAGATGAGAAAAGAGTATGTCCACCAAACAGATAGCCGGGCGAATTGCTTCGCCCGGCTAGATGCATCTGAGTTGAGTGTTACGGCTACGCCGTAACTTCATTCCAGTTCGCGATGTTCCAGTACAGAACTTCCCACGACGAACCGGCGATGTTGTCGGGGTTGATGTTGTTGGTGATCGCGAACGACTCCGCGGCACGCTGCACCAACGGGATGGTGGCGACATTGTTGATGATCAGATCGTTCATCTTAATGAAGCCTTCGGCCGCTTTCTCCGCGTCCTTCTCCGCCTGCAGCGATTCGTAGATCGCATCGAACTCGGCGTTCGACCAGCGACCGGCGTTGCCCGGCGACCAGTCGTTTTCCTTCTGGTTAATGTTCTTGCCGTCCGGGCCACCGTAGTAACCCGACATGTAGAGCAGCGGGAACGGGCTCGACGCGTTGTTGGTGTACATCATCACGTCGTTGTAGAAGTGAGCCAGGTTCTGGTCGTTGCCGGCCGAGGAATCGAAGAAGATACCGGCATCGATCTGCTTGAGATCGACTTTGACTCCGATTTCCTCCCAACCCTTCTTCACCACGGCCTGCGTCTTCTGGCGCACCGGGTTGATGGTCGTGCTGTAGGAAACCTTCAGCTCGATGCCATCCTTCTTGCGGGTGTCGCCATCCTTCGCCCAACCGGCCTCATCGAGCACCTGATTGGCTTTCTCGATGTTGTACTCAAACGAGGTGTTCGGCGAATCGAAGGCGGGAATACCGACCAGGATATCCGCCGTCGCCGGCTCGCCCGGAGCGCCGGAGTAGAACTGCGACGAGATCGTCTCGCGATCGACCGCGAGCGCCAGCGCCTGGCGAACGGCGAGATCGGAGAGGAACGGATGCGGGGTGTCCTTCTGGGAACGCTGCCCGTCGACCTCTTTGTTCGGATCGGTGAAGTTGAGATCGATGCGCTCGACGGCGGTGCCAGGAACGACGATGTGCTTGCCCTTGCCGTTGGCCTCCATCGGGTTGATCACGGCCGGTTCCACCTGGAGGTTCCAGGCCACGTTCCAGTCGCCGGTTTCGAGCACCGCACGTGCGGCCGAGGTCGCATCGCCGCCGCCCTTGATGTTGACGGAGGTGAAGTACGGCTTGTTGGCATCGCGATAGTTGTCGTTGATCGAGTAGATGACCTGATCGTTCTCGGTGAAGGAGTCAACCTTGTACGGGCCGGTGCCGATCGGGGCGGTGCGGAAGATTTCCTTCGCGGCATCGCCCTGATCGATGATGTGCTTGGGGTAGACCACGCCGTAGAAGCTGCCGGAGAACGAGTTGTACCAGGCGAGATTCCCTTCATTAAGGGTAATCACCACGGTGAGATCGTCCGGTGCCTCGATCGTTGCGATCGGCGTGAAGAGCGCGGTAGAAACCGCCGCATTCTTCGGCTCCATCACCCAGTTGTAGGTGGCCACCACGTCGGCGGAGGTGAAGGGAGTGCCGTCACTCCAGAGCACCCCTTCGAGCAGGTGGTAGGTGATGGTTTTGAGATCGGCGGAAAGCCCGCCATTCTCCACCGAGGGCACTTCCTTAACCAGTGTGGGGCTGAGGGTGCCGTCAGGCAGGTAGGACATCAGCGGCTCATTCACCAGCGAGGCGGCCAGCTGATCCTTGGTACCCTGCGAGTTGTGCAGCGAAAGCGTGGTCGGACCCTGCCACTGCAGGATCTTCAACTCGCCACCGGCGCCGCGTGTTTGTTCCGCCGGAGCCTGCGGGCGAGCGGTGACATCCTGGTACGACGCGGCAACGGTTTTGCCACCGGCGACCGGGGCGGCGGATGCGCTGCCCATACCGATCGAATTAACAACAAAGGTCGCAACCGGCGCCGCCATACCGAGCGCAATCGCACGTTGCGTGAATTGGCGGCGAGTGATCGCTCCACTCTTCAGATTTTCGTAGAGATGCCAGAGTTTGCCGCTACCCGGCTGATTGGTCCCAGACATGAACCCCTAATCCTCCGATGAGTCCCGTTGTATCGCCGGCGCCTGCCGGAATGACGATACCGGTCATGGTACGAGATGATTACCCCCGGTGGAAAGGTCGAACGAATCATTATTATCAAATCAAACGAAAAGACCCGGTCAGCTTTCGCTGACCGGGTCTTTTAGTACTACGGCTGAACTTACTCGACCGTGTACCAGTTCGCGATGTTCCAGTAGAGCGTTTCCCACGGCGAACCGGCGAACTGATCGGGAGCCATCTTGTTCGCGATCGCGTAGGACTCCGCAGCGCGCTGCACCAGCGGCACCACAACCTGATTCTGAATGACGAGGTCATTCAGTTTGATGAAGGTCGCGGCCGCTTTCTCCGGATCGGTCTCCGTTTTCAGCGTCTCAAACGCGGCATCGTACTCATCGTTGTGCCAGCGCGATTCGTTGTTGCCGCGCCACGAATTTTCCTTCTGCGCGATGTTCGAGAGGTTCTCGCCGCCATACCAGGACTCCATGTAGGCGACCGGGTACGGGGTGGAGGCGTTGTTGGTGTACATCTCGAGATCGCGGTAGAAGTGCGCCGCGTTCTGATCGTTGCCTTCGGCGGAATCGAAGAAGATACCGGCATCGACCTGCAGCAGCTCGATCTTGATGCCGATCGCTTCGAAGTTCTTCTTGTTCACCGCCTGCGTCTTCTGGCGCACGGCATTGATGGTGGTG
>JAESFN010001259.1_pt1 | contig 12151 bp, 10 predicted proteins | sample 9269411 | NCBI WGS metagenome assembly JAESFN01 (sample SAMN14505399, study PRJNA617100) | algae metagenome | isolation source: Iphinoe sp. HA4291-MV1 and co-occurring heterotrophs from trail next to... | place: USA: Maunawili Falls, Hawaii | collected 2009-07-25
TGATTTCAATCCGAGTGACGCGGCTCCGGCAACCGCGATCAAGAAGGTCACGATCCCGACGTTGCTCATCCATTCGACGACCGATGAACTCACTCCTTTTGAGCAATCGGTGAAGATCTTTGCGAACAGCGACCAGTCGCACACGCGGCTGATCCTCACGCAGTACGGTGCGCCGCACGCGCAGTCGTGGGGCACGGATCGGGTTACCTACACCGGCTATGTCGACGAGTTCCTGGCCACCTACGTTCCGGGATTCGGAACCGCACGAACCACACCGCCTGAAAACTGACAGCGATCGCTCGACTCGAATCAGGTGAATGCTCAGTTCAGCTTTCCCGCTGAGGTCTGAGGGTATCGACCACCAGATCGGGGCGGTTGCTGATGATGCCGTCGACGCGTGCGGCGAACATTTTGCGCATCGTGGGCTCGCGGTCGACGGTCCAGGCGTAGACGGGCAGGCCGTGGTCGTGAAATTGCTGCACCACCGCCGGTGAGATCAGGTGATAGCTCAAGCTCACCGCGTTGGCGCCGCAGAGGCGGGCAGCGAGGATGAACAGCGAGGGTGCGAACTCACGCATCACACCCGGCGTGACCGGCTTTCCGCCGTGCAGCGCCGCGCCGAGCGGGCGATAGCCGCTCGACAGGCTGATCTTCATCTCCGGAAAAGCGCGACGGAGCTTACGAATCGCGCGGGGATCGGTGCAGGAAATCATCGTCGAATCGGCGATATCCAAGCGCTTGATGGCGGCGATGAGGTCCTTTTCGAATCCGCCGCGCTTGAGATCGAGCATGATCGGCTTGCGGCCGCCGATCAGCTCGATCGCTTCATCGAGTGTGAGCAGATCGGGAAGAATGCCGCGAATGATGTCCGTCGCGAGCCTCGGGGTAGGGGTAAGCCGGCCCGGCAATTCTTGCAGCGCCGGGTCGTGCACGAGTACGAGTTCGCCGTCGCCTGCTTGCCTGACATCGAATTCGATGCGATCGACGTCGAATGACAACCCCGCTTCGATGGAACGGCGACCATTGCCGGGGTGAATTGCTCCCGCCCCGCCGTGACCGACGATCTCGATGCGGTAGGGCTGGTCGAAGGCGGCGTGGCGCTCGTTGCGATCGTCCTGCCGGTCTTTCAGGGCGCGATAGACACCGCCGAGCCCGAGCAGGTAGCTGCTACCGAGGAGATACGAGGCGGTGACATCGGTCGCCCAATGGTGGCCCAGATACACGCGGCTCGGTCCGACCAATGAGATTAGCGATGCCGACGCCACTCTGACGAGGTAGCGGAGCGGGCGGGATTTGATATTGAAGGAGGCGAGGTAGGCGGCGGTGCCGTAGACACCGATGTAGTTGATGACGTGCCCGCTCGGAAACGATGTGCCGCCAATCCGCGCCGGAGCGAAGTAGAAACGACCTTTGTCCGGGCGCGGGCGCTTCATTTTGCGTTTGAAGATCGCGGAAAGCAGACCGGTTCCCCAACCAGCGCCCTGAATCACCGCCTCCAGCCACTTTCCTCGAACCAGCCAGATGATTGGCAGCAACCAGGGAATGATGCGGCTCTGCGGCGGGAAACCGGGCCACGAGACGAGATGCATCAGCCGCGAAAAGCGAGGATTTTTGACCTTTTGGAACTCGGCCGTGACCGTTGCGTCGAAACGATCGGTTTTGTGCGCTCGCACAAGGCGAAACAGCATAAAGAACAGGCCGAGCAGCACGCCCATTAGCCCGAGGCGCTCGCCGGTCGAGATTCGTCGCGGTCGGCTCAACCTGATTCTCCGCTCCACTTGTCGTCGAATTTGGTGCTACCCGGCATTTCCGCAGCTGTGCCGGCTGGTAGAGTTTCCCATACTGCGGCGCAATTGCCGCACAGCCGGGGCGACGCATGGCGCAACAAACTCTACCAATCCAGCCTGCCCGTATCGACGATGCTCCCGAGTATCGTGCTTGGCTGCCCCTGCTCGTCTTCGCGGCGGCAGCGATTGGTTTCATTGCAGCCCCCTGGCCGCTGGCTGAGAAATCGCACGCTGTTCTGCATGGCCTCTGCGCGCAAATTCCGTCACACACCATTCTCATTGGGAATCAACCGCTGCCGTTTGACGCGCGAATGACCGGTATCTACGGCGGCGTCGCGGCCACGATGCTGGCGATTGGATTGCGAACGCGATTTCGATTTGCCGGGATTCCCGCCTGGCCGGTTGTCGTCGTGCTCGGGCTTGCCGTGACGGCGATGGCAGTCGACGGCTTTAACTCGCTGCTGCTCGACATGCGGTACTGGCATCCCTATCAGCCGCACAACTGGCTGCGGGTTGTGACCGGGTTGGGGACGGGCATCGCGCTTGGCGTCACGCTGGCCTACCTGATCGGGGCGGCGCTCTGGCGTGATTTCCGGGACGATCAACCGGTCGCCGGATGGCGAGAGCTGGGGTACGCCGGGCTGGGAGCAGTCTGTTTCGGAGCGCTGCTTCTGCTCGATTGGGAGCTGCTCTATCCACTCGTCGCGTTTTTGCTGGTGGTAACGGCGGTTGGCACGATTTGCACCATCGCCTACCTGATGCTGGTGCTGGTGCGAGGATCAAATAACCGGCACGTCGGCTTCGGGGATCTGCGGGTTGAAGGGGCGATCGGCATCGTGCTCGGCTTTCTGATCGTGGCGTCATTGGCCAGCGGGCGCTTCGCGCTGGAGCACTGGTTGGGGATTCCGATCACGATTTCCTGAGTGCCTGGCGTGCTACACTCGCGCAGGGTTATTTGCCGCAAATCTGGCCAAAACGCACTCCCATACGTCGCCGACCGTCACGGCGTTCCTTTGACGCTGAAACCCGATGCGAATCATCCGAAATGTTGAATACGTTCGACGGCGCAAGCGCATTGCGCGCTTGGCATCGTTGATCGGGTTCCTCCTGCTCGGCTCCACGTTTCTCCTGATTTTCAAACCCGATTACGTGCTGCCGGCGTACGCGATTCTGTTCACCGGGTTCATCGTGTTCAACTTCGGTATGCAGCAGCTCGGGAAATGGAGCCGCTCGCCGCGCAACGACGAAGTTCTTGATGCCCGGCTGAAATCGCTTCCGGATGCCAAATACACGTTGATCCACTTTGCCAAGGTTGGAAAGCGGGTGGTTGAGCACGTGCTCGTCACTCCGGGCGGGTTGCTGGAGATCACCGCGCGTGAGCTGCCGGGCAAGGTCAGCGTGAAAGACAAGCGCTGGCGCAAAACCGGTGGTGGCTTCACACGCTTCTTCGCAATGAGCGGTCCGCAGCTCGGCAATCCCTCGGCGGATCTCGAGCAGGATGTCGAAGCGCTGGAAACGATGCTGACTGAGAAAGGCCTCGAAGCGGATATTTACGGCGCGGTGGTGTTCCTCAACGAGCGCGTTGACATCGAAGAAGAGGAACCCGCGTACCCCGTGCTTCGCGTGGAAGCGCTCATCCCGTTCATCAACGCGATGGAATCCGATGACTCGTTCCGCCAGGCTGACCGCGAGGCGGTCATCGCCGCGCTTGCCGGAGGCGCCGGTTTCGAAATCGAGGCCGCGAAAGCAACGCGCCGGCCGGTGCGGGTGAAACGGCGCGTCGCGTGAGCGCTGCTACGCTGGCGAATTGGGGAGTTGCCGGTCACACCGCCGTGGTCGAGCAGTTGCATCGCTCGGTAGCGGCCGGAAATGTCCGCCATGCGTTGCTGATTGCCGGCCCGGATGGGATAGGGAAGACCACGCTCTCACAGGCGCTCCTGAAAGCGCTCTCCTGCCTCAATCCACCGGTACCGGGTGAGTTCTGCGGCGAATGCCGTTCCTGCCGCAAAATCGATCGGGGGGTGCACCCCGATCTTCAACGCTTCAATCTGACTACCCAGGCCGCCACCACTGAAAAGAGCGGTGGGAAAAACACCAGCATCACCATCGAAACGGCGCGCGAGATTCGGTCCGCGGCGGCCATGCGCCCGATCGAGGGACGTTGGCGTGCGGTGGTGCTCGACGATGCCGAGACGATGCAGGAGGTGGCGCAGGAAGCGCTGCTGAAAACGCTAGAGGAACCACCCCCGTCGATGCTCCTGATCCTCCTAACGAACGAAGCCGAGTCGCTCTTGCCGACCATCCGGTCCCGTTGCCAGGTGCTGGAGTTGCAACCAGTGCCCGCGAAGGCGATCGAAGCGCTGCTGCTGGAGCGCGGGGCGAGTGACGAGCAGGCGAGTGATCTGGCTCAACTCGCGCAAGGTTTGCCAGGCTGGGCGATTCGGGCGTTGGAAGAGCCGAAGGTTGCGGCGGTACGCTTAGAGAGTGTCGCGTCGGCGATCGACTGGATCGGATCCGGGGCGTACGAGCGTTTGGTACAGGCGGTGCGGCGCGCGGACGTTTTCGCGAAAGCCCGGCTGGAAACCATGACGCAGATGGGCGTTTTGCTCTCGATCTGGCGAGATGCGATGCTGATCAAAACCGGTTTGAGCGAACGCGTAACCTATCGCGTGCTTGCCGAGCGGTTGGCGGAGCTCGTGGAACGATGGACGCTCACCGATCTTCACCGGGCAATTCGCTCGGTACAGACCTGTATTCGCGATCTCGAGACCAACGTGCGACCGCGTCTCGCGATGGAAGCGATGGTGTTGCAATGGCCGATGGCGTAACCGGCGAGATCGCCGGTTCCTCACATACCTTTACTCCGTACTCAGTCGACGAAGCGCGGGCGCTGGCGCGGGAGCGCTTCAAAGAGCGTCTCGAAAATGGCGAAGAGGTGGGCAATTGCGATTGCCACTCCTCCGAGCAATCGGCCATCCCGAGCGGGAATGGGCCGATTTCCCGCGTCACGGGCGTGCGATTTCTCGATTCCGGTCAGACCTATTTCTTCGATCCCCTGCAGTTCGAGTGCGGATTGGGTGATTGGGTCGTGGTTGAAACCGCTCGCGGACGCGAAGCGGGCCGGGTGGTAATCGCGCCGCACCAGGTGCGCGTGAACCAGTTGCAGGGTGAACTCAAGCCGATCCTGCGCAAGCTCGACGATTCCGACGTCACGAAGATGAACCGGCTGAAGCGGGATGCCGCCGACGCCGTGAAAACCTTCGGGAAGAAAATTCGCGAGCACGGTCTGCCGATGAAGCCGATTTCGGCGGAATACTCGTTCGACGGCAGCCACCTGACGCTCCACTTTTCCGCGCCCGATCGCGTCGATTTCCGCGAACTGGCGAAGGATCTGGCGTCGATCTACCGTTGCCGCATCGAGTTGCGCCAGATCGGCGCGCGTGACGAAGCGCGGTTGCTCGGCGGGCTGGGGCGCTGCGGCCGCACGCTCTGCTGCTCGTCGTGGTTGCCGGTTTTTCCCGAGGTTTCCATGAACATGGCGAAAACGCAGGATTTGCCGCTGAACCCGCAGAAAGTCTCCGGAGTTTGCGGTCGCCTGCTTTGCTGCCTCTCCTATGAGAATGAGCAGTATCGCCAGATGAAAGCAGTAATGCCGCGCCTGGGGCAGATCATCGAAACACCTGCCGGTCGCGGAATGGTGGTTTCGATGCAGATCCTGCGCGATTCGGTAACGGTCCGGCTGGAGGAGGGTGGGACGGATACCGTCTTCACCGCCGAACAGCTCGGCATGCGCGCGCCATCGCCGCAACCGGTGCGAATGGTGGAGCGACCAGCGCCGGTCCAGCCGGTGGCTGTGGAAGCAGAACCGGCGGAATCCGGCGAAGACGAGGCAGACGCGACGGAGGGCGGCGAGGAGCAACCCAGCGGCGGGCGCTCGCGCTCGCGCCGCCGGCGACGTTCTCGCGGCGGCAAACCGCAGCAACCCAGCGCCTAGAAAATCGCAGCTATTGGGGAAAGGATCAGGGCCGGTATGGCGCTCTATCTCGCCGTTCACACGCCGATCGAAACTGAGGACGACGATGCCGTGCATCAGCCGACCGATCTGCATGGTCTCGCCATGAAGGCAGGGGATAAGAGCGCCTCGCCACGCTGGCTGAAAGCGTGGTCGCCCGATCTGCACGACGATCGCATTTTCACGCTCTGGGATGCGGAGGATGCGGAGACGATCCTCTCCACACTCCAGCGATTCGGGTTTCTCGATCACATGGAAACCAAAGCGTTCCAGGTGACGGAGTGGGGGCCGGATCAGGTGCTGGCGGGCGCGACCAGCGCGTCATAACATCGCTGCTCCGCCCACAGCGAAGCAGGCATTCAGACTGGTAAAATATCGGTACATGCCAGAGTCGCCGGCGGCCGCGATCGCGGCCGCCGGCGTATTCGCGTCGATTGCCACCAACTGCGCTCCATCGCGTATGGGGATCAGTGAGGCCGGAGACGATCGAGAGGGGAACGCTTCATGACAGCGACCATCGGAATCGGCCAGCGAGTCAAGCGGTTAGATGCTCCGCAGAAGCTGACCGGTCAGGAACGGTTCACCGGAGATTTGCGCATTCCCGGCATGCTCTACGCACGCCCGGTTGGCAGCACCTACGCGCACGCTCGCATTGCCGGTGTGAACAAGGACGCGGCGCTCGCAGTGCCGGGCGTCGTCGCGGTCTACACCGCCGACGATCTGCCGATCACGCGCGACGCCAATGGCAATCCGGCGAAAACGCCGATCGCCTACGGCGAAGTGCTCTACGCGGGTCAGATCGTAGCCATCGTGGTGGCGGAGAATGACGTCGCCGCGCAGGACGGCGCGGCAGCAGTCGAGATCGACTACGAAGAACTGCCGGTGATCGCCACCATCGAGCAGGCGCTCGATCCCGCCACCGGCGCGATGAGTGAGCGCAAGGTCACGATCAGCGCCGAAGAAGCGGCGATGCATAACTCCGACGCCGCAGCCCAGGGCGAGGAGGAGCATGAGGAGCTTCCGGTCAACGTAACCAACACCGTGCATTTCCAGCGCGGCGATATCGACGCTGGATTCGCTGCGGCGGATGCGGTTGTCGAGTACTCCTTCACGTCGCAGGGCGTGCACCAGAGCTACATGGAGCCGCAGTCGGCGCTGGTGACGGTTGATCCGCTCGGCGGGCTCACCGTTTACACCAGCACGCAGGCCGCGTTCCATTGCCGCAACCGTGTCGCGGAAACGGTCGGTGTGCCGATCTCGGCGGTGAACGTGGTGCCGATGCCGGTCGGCGGTGGATTTGGCGGCAAGTTCGTGTTGATCGAGCCGTTGCTGGCCGCCGTGGCTGTTGCCGTGCGGCGCCCGGTGCTGCTGCAGTACCAGCGCATGGAAGACCTGATCGCCGGGAATCCGGCTCCGGCCTGCGAAATCAGCGTCAAGCTCGGGGCGAAGAAGGACGGTACCTTCACGGCGCTCGACGCTGCGATTACCTACGACGCCGGCTCCGCGCCGACCTCGCCGCTGGGTATCGCCGCGATCCTGCTCGGTGGCTACTACCGCTTCGAGAACATGAGCATTCGCGGTCAGGAAGTGGTTTCGCACAAGGCAGCCGCGGGTGCGTACCGCGCTCCCGGCGCGCAGCAGGCGACGATGGCGATCGAATCGGCGGTGGATGATGTCGCCGCGCAGCTCGGGCTCGATCCCTTCGACATCCGCCTGAAGAATGCGGTCGTCACCGGCGATCCGCGCCCGAACGGCGGACCGTGGCCGAAGATCGGTTTGGTTGAAACCCTAGAAGCGCTGCGCGCGCATCCGGTTTGGGCGGATCGCGACAACCGCCGCGCCGCGGGCAAAGGACTCGGGATCGCGATCGGCGGTTGGCCGGGCGGTATCGAACCGGCCACCGCGGTTTGTCGACTGGAGCCGGACGGTAAGTTCACGATCGTGCTCGGCTCGGTCGATCTCAACGGCACGAACACCACCTTCGCCCAGATCGTGGCTGAGGAGCTTGGTCTCGATGCTAACGATCTCCGCGTGGTGACGGCGCCGACCGATTCCGCGCCGTTTGCCGGTGGTACCGGTGGTTCGAAGATCACCTACACGGTCGGTGCGGCGGTGAAGAAGGCCGCTGACGATGCCAAGCAGCAGATTCTCAGCATCGCCGCGGATCACCTGGAGGTCTCCCCGGATGATCTCGAGCTTTCCGGCGGCAATATCACCGTCAAGGGTGTGCCGTCCTCCTCGATGACGTTGAAGCAGATTGCCGGGATGTCGCTCAGCGCCGCGAACAAGCACGAGCCGGTTCTCGGGCGCGGGGCGTCGTCGATCACGGAGAGTGCGCCCGGATTTGCGGTGCACATCGCCGAGGTCGAGGTCGATCGCATCACCGGGCAGACACAGGTGACGAGCTACGTCGCCGCGCAGGATGTTGGCTACGCGCTCAACCCGGCGCTGGTCGAAGGCCAGGTGCAGGGTGGCGTGGGCCAGGGTATCGGCTGGGCGCTCTATGAAGGGCTTGCCTACGACGATGCCGGTCAGTTGCAGACCGCGAGTCTGATGGACTACGCGATCCCGCGCGCCGCCAATATTCCGCCGATCGATATCGTGCTCGTCGAGATTCCGTCGGAGCACGGGCCGTACGGTGCCAAGGGCATCGGCGAACCGCCGGCGATTCCTGGACCGGCGGCGATCGCCAATGCGATCAAGGATGTCACCGGCGTTCGCGTCGATGAGTTCCCGATTCGCCCGGAAACGCTGGCGACGAAACTCTGGGGCGCAGCGGACTAGCGAAAACGAAGTTCAGGGTGCAGGGTTCAGAGTACTAAGCCCTCCACCTCCGAACTCGGCTTACCCCTCTCTCAGAAATGAGAGAGGGGTTTCGCTTTTCTGCACCCTGCACTGCGAACGTACGTTCGCCCGTGCTAGACTGCGCAACGTTGTGACGCGATGGCACGTTCAGGGGTGATGGGCTCCCAATGCTGGTTGAACTGCAGATTCGCGATTTCGCGATCATCGATCGATTGTCGCTGCGCCCTGGGCCGGAACTAAACGCGCTGACCGGGGAAACCGGCGCCGGTAAATCGATCATCATCGATGCGCTCGGCGCCGTGCTCGGCGATCGCACCACCGCAGACGTGGTGCGGACCGGCGCGCGGCGCGCGACCGTTGATGCCAGCTTCGATCTCGATCGAGTGCCCAATCGCGGGGAAATCGATACCCTGCTTGATGAGCTCGGCATCGAAAGCGAAGACGGCGAGTTGATCCTTTCGCGTGAGATTGCCGCGAGTGGACGCAGCGGCGCCCGCATCAACGGTCGTGTCGTGACGGCGGCCAATCTGCAACGCGTTGGGCATTTACTCGTCGATATCCACGGGCAGAGCGAGCACCTCTCATTGTTGCGGAGCGACCAGCAGTTGCTGATGCTCGACCGCTACGCCGGCACGCTTCCGCAGCTCACAGAGTTTGCCGAGCGGGCGACGCAGATACGTTCGTTGCGCGAGCAGATCGCGAATATCGATCGCGGCGAGCGAGATCGGGCGCAGCGGATCGATTTGCTCTCGTTTCAGGCGGAGGAGATCGCGGCTGCCGCGCTTTCCCCCGGCGAGGATGATGCGCTCGTCGCGGAACGGCGGGTGCTGGAATCGACCGAGCGGCTGGTTACGGAGAGCTCCGAGGCGGTGGCGCTCCTGCTCGGTGGTGACGTGGAGGGGGAGCAACCGGCGATCGCATCGGTGCGGCGGGCGCATCTGCTGGCGGTGGAGCTAGCGCAGATCGATCCGGCGCTGAACGACATATCCCAGCGGCTTGGCGAACAGCTCTACCTGCTGGAGGATCTGACGGCGGAATTGCGGGACTACCGCGATGCCATCGATCCCGATCCGACTCGCCTGGAGATCGTTGACGATCGCCTCGATCTAATCCAGCTCCTGAAACGGAAATATGGGGCGACGATCGAGGAAATCATCGCGTTTGGTGAGGAAGCCCAGCGCGAGCTCGAATCCCTGACCGGCGGGGCGGGTGGAGTTGACGCGCTGCGTGTCCGACTCGCCCGGCTAGAGGCGGATGCCGCCGAGATCGCTCGTGGGTTGAGCGCTAGCCGCACGATTGCTGCCGAAGCGATGAGCCGCGAGATAGAGCAGGCGATCCACGATTTGCGGATGGGCCGTGCCTCTGTGCTGGTGCAGGTGACGCAGCACGAGGCTGATGATGGTCTGCCAATGCCGGATGGCACTCGGTTGGCGTTCGAGAGTACCGGTATCGATCGCGTCGAGTTTATGCTCGCCGCCAATCTCGGTGAAGCGCTGCGCCCGCTGGCCCGCGTTGCCTCCGGTGGTGAGACGGCGCGGTTGATGCTGGCGATCAAATCGATTCTGGCGGGGGCCGATGCCACCCCGACGCTCGTTTTTGACGAGGTTGATACCGGTGTCGGGGGACGCTCGGGGCAGGTGGTGGGTGAAAAACTCTGGTCGCTCACGAACGGCCACCAGGTGCTGGTGATCACGCACCTGGCGCAGATCGCCGCGTTCGGCGACGCGCATTTCCGGATCGCCAAGCACGATCGCGAGGGGATCACCCTCACCGACGTGCACGAAATTAGCGGTGACGAGCGCGTGGCGGAAATCGCGGAAATGCTTGCCGGTGAGCCGCCGAGCCCAGCCACGCTGAAGAGCGCGACCGAGTTACTCGATGTCGCCTCCACGTGGAAGCTGGAAGCGCAACAACTCCGGGCGGTTTGAGCTCAGCCAGCCACGTATAATCGCCGGTGATTGCGTGATGATGATCCGCGCCGGGTGGCGCATAAACGCATAGCTGCGAAAGGACCGACCATGCAGCCCAGTATGAAAATGATCAACCAGATGCAGGCCCGCCTGGCCAAAATCCAGCAGGAGCTCTCGGAAACGCAGATCGAAGGCACGGCCGGGGGCGGCGCGGTGCGCGTGATCGTCAACGGGCAGCGCGAATTCGTCAGCATCAAGATCGATCCGGAATTCGTCGATCCCGAGGATGTCGATATGCTCGAAGAAGCGATCGGCGCCGCGGTGAGCGATGCGATGAAGCGCGCTCAGGCCCTCAGCGAGGACAAAATGGGTGCGTTGACCGGTGGTCTGAAACTCCCGGGAATGTAATTCGAAGTACACAGTGCTCAGTACCCAGTGCTCAGAGAATCAACTGACTGGGTACTGGGTACTGAGTACTGGGCACTGGGTACTTTGCTGGTAACGGAGTCGTTCGTGGCGATGGCGAAAGCGCCAATTGATTTCTTTCTCGATGATGTGGTCCGGCTGCGGAAGCAACACCCCTGCGGCAGTTTTGACTGGACGGTGGTGCGCTTGGGTGCAGACATCGGATTGAAATGCCACGGATGCGGTCGTCGCGTGCTTTTGCCGCGGCGGGTGCTTGAGAAGCGTGTGAAGACGTTTCTTTCGCGTGGCCCTGCCTACGAGGCGGCGATGGCCGCGATCGAGGCGCACCAACAGGAATCGGACCATCCAGAGGATCAATCGCTCGAAGTAGTTAGCGCCTGATGGCTTCGAGTCCGTTTGAGACCCCGGCTGCCGCCATCCTCCCGGAGGAGGATGAGCTTTTCCTCACCCCACCCCCGCCAAGACCGCAATCGCGAACCTCATTTCTCTCGCTGATGCGCGGGCCGTTTCTGCGGCTCTGGCTGGCGCAAGCGCTTTCTCAAACCGCCAACAACATCGTCAATTTCGCACTGTTGCTCCGCGTGCAGGACATTATCGAAATCCACGATGTGAAACAGGCAAACACCGCAATTAGTCTGGTGATCCTGGCGTTCTCGCTGCCGTCGGTGCTTTTCGGCCCGTTGGCGGGAGTGCTCGCCGATCGCTGGGATCGCAAAATGCTGATGGCGCTGATGAACGCGTTGCGCGCGCTCTCGGTGATCTCGTTTTTGGTGATTCAGCCGGAGTGGCACGTTAGCACCATCCTGGCCGGGATTTACTTCTTGACTTTTGTGTTCGGAATTGCCGGGCAATTTTTCGCACCGGCGCTGGGCGCGAGCATTCCCGCGTTCGTGCCGCGCTCGCAATTGATTCAGGCGAACTCGCTGTTCAACCTCACCTTCACCGCGGCGCAGCTGATCGGCTTCGCCACCGTCGGGCCGATGCTGGCGAAGCTGCTTGGCATCGATCGGTTGTTCGAGGTGACGGCGGTGGTTTTCGTGGTCTGCACCGCGCTGGTGCTGACGGTGCCGAAGATCGCTCACGGCGCATCCACCAATGGCGCGGCGGCCTCGCGCAAGGTGCTAGCTGACGTCAAAGAGGGACTGCGCTACATCATCGAGGATCCTTACCTGATCAAGGCGATCGCCTATCTCACGGTAGCGGCCTCTACG
>JAESFN010001260.1_pt1 | contig 12141 bp, 14 predicted proteins | sample 9269411 | NCBI WGS metagenome assembly JAESFN01 (sample SAMN14505399, study PRJNA617100) | algae metagenome | isolation source: Iphinoe sp. HA4291-MV1 and co-occurring heterotrophs from trail next to... | place: USA: Maunawili Falls, Hawaii | collected 2009-07-25
CGATGGCGCGCTGGCGTCGCTGCTCGCGCCCGTCGAGTACGTCGGTCAGGATGTGGCGTTCCCCGCAGATCAGGGCGCCCGGCGCAGGCGCAGCCTCCGCAATCCCGATGAAGGACGAGGTCGCCAGCAGGAAGATCGCGACTCCACGGGTGCTGCAAATGCGCATGACGCTGCTCCTTGTGGCGGCCCCGAACCGACCCCCACATGCCTGTCGCCGAGCGTCGGCCTGTGATCCAAACGGCCTTTCCTGCGGCGGGGTTCCGCGGGCTCGTAACCTCCGTCACAGGAGGGCGGTCATGCCGGTGAGGAGCGCGGGTATCCTTCTCCATCGCACCGGCCCGGCGGGCATCGAGGTCTTCCTTGTCCATCCCGGCGGTCCGTTCTGGGCCAAGAAGGACGCCGGCGCCTGGTCGATCCCGAAGGGACTCCTCGACCCCGGCGAGGCGCCGGACGCCGCCGCCCGACGTGAGTTCGAGGAGGAGACAGGCATCCCCATTGCCGCCCCCCTCGTCGCCCTTGGCGAGTTCCGCCAACCCGGCGGCAAGATCATCACAGCCTTCGCGGCAGAAGGCGACATCGACCCCGCCGACGTTCGCAGCAACACCTTTGCGCTTGAATGGCCGCCCCGCTCAGGCGGACACGCAGAGTTTCCCGAGATCGACCGCGCGGACTGGTTCGATCCGGTCACCGCCGCCGAAAAGATCGTGAAGGGGCAGCGCCCCATTCTTGCGGCGCTGGCAGCCTGGCGAGGTGCCGACTAGCGGAGCGTCAGCAGCGACCCGGCGATCGCAGACCATTCCTCGTCGATCGGCATGGCGCCGACAGATTTGTCGGCCTTGTCGTACCAGTAGTCGGCGTTGCCCTGATCGCCCTCGATCCGATGGAGATGGGCGTGGACCCAGGCCGCAGCCTTGCTCTCGTCGTCCTGAATGATCTCATGCGCCTTGTGCCAGTCGCCCTTGGCGGCATGCCAGAGGGCGGCGAGCGGCCCTTCGGTACCGGCGGGCGGTGCGTCAAGCTCGGTCGACTTCCTGAAGGCTGCTGCGTCCATCGTCCTGCTCCGCTTCTTTGCTGACGGCCTACCCTACCACCATCGTTCCGGGCTGAAACGCCCGGCGGCATCTTCGATCACCTTGCCGGTCCTGAACAGCATCCCCTCGTCGAAAGGCTTGCCGATGACCTGGAGCCCGAGGGGAAGCCCGTCCGCCGTCAGTCCCGCCGGCACGGCGATACCTGGCAACCCGGCCATGTTCACCGTCACCGTGAAGATGTCATTGAGATACATCTCGATCGGCGAGGCCGTCGCCATCGCCTCGAGCCCAAAGGCTGCGGTGGGCGTCGCCGGCGTTAGAATCGCATCGATGCCGTTGCCGAACGCCACCTCGAAGTCTCGCTTGATCAGCGTCCGCACCCGCTGGGCGCGAAGGTAGTAGGCATCGTAGTAACCGGCGGAAAGCACATAGGTGCCGATCATGATGCGCCGCTTCACTTCCTTGCCGAAGCCTGCGGCGCGTGTGTTTTCGTACATGGCGACGATGTCGTCGCCGTCGACCCGGAGGCCGTAGCGTACGCCGTCATAGCGCGCGAGATTGGACGAGGCCTCCGCCGGCGCCACGATGTAATAGGCCGGTAAGGCGTACTTCGTATGCGGCAGCGAGATGTCGACCATCGTCGCACCGGCCGCCGTGAGCCATTCCTTGCCCTTCTCCCACAGCGCCTCGACCTCGGACGGCATGCCGTCGACGCGGTACTCCTTCGGGATCCCGATCCGAAGTCCTTTCACCCCCTGCCCCAGAGCCGCCTCGTAGTTCGGCACCGGCAGATCGACCGAGGTCGTGTCCTTCGGATCGACGCTGGCCATCGAGCGAAGGAGGATCGCGGAGTCGCGAACGTCGCGGGCAATCGGGCCGGCCTGATCGAGCGACGATGCGAAGGCGATCATGCCGAAGCGTGAACAACGCCCATAGGTCGGCTTGACGCCGACGGTGGCGGTGAACGCCGCCGGCTGGCGGATCGAGCCGCCGGTGTCGGTCGCCGTGGCGCCCGCGCACAGCATCGCCGCCACGGCTGTCGCCGAACCGCCCGAGGACCCCCCCGGCACCAGCTTGGCGTTCGATCCCTCGGACCGCCACGGGTTGACCACCGGTCCGTAGGCCGAGGTCTCGTTGGACGAGCCCATGGCAAACTCGTCCATGTTGAGCTTGCCGAGCATCACGGCGCCGTCCGCCCAGAGATTGGCCGTCACAGTCGCCTCGTAGACGGGCTTGTAGCCGTCGAGGATGCGGCTCGCGGCCTGGCTGTGAACGCCCTCGGTGCAGAACAGATCCTTGATGCCGAGCGGCACGCCCTCGAGCGCGCGCTCCTCGCCTCTCGCGATGCGCCGGTCGGATTCGGCCGCCATCGCCAGCGCCTTCTCCGGCGTCTCGACGATGTAGGCATTCAGCCCGCGCGCCGCTTCCATCGCATCGAGGTAGGCGCGCGCCAGCTCGGTTGCCGAGAATCGCCTCGCTGCAAGCCCTTCGCGGATGGCGGCAATGGTGAGGTGGGTGAGGTCGCTCATGGGGACACGGGACGCCTTCCTGACCTACTCGACGACCTTGGGCACCGCGAAGAACGGACCCTCGCGCACCGGCGCATTGGCGAGGATCTTCTCCACCTGGTTGCCTTCGGTGACGAGATCGGACCGTTTCTTCATAGGCATATGCACGACGGCGGTCATCGGTTCGACACCCGTCACGTCGACCTCGTTCAGTTGCTCGACGAAGCCGAGGATCGTGTTGAGTTCGCCGCCAAGCGCCTCCACCTCACCGTCGTTGACCGCGATCCGGGCGAGCCGCGCGACCTTCACCACCGTGTCCTTGTCGATTGCCATCTGTGTTCCTGTGCGCGCCGCCCCCAAAAAGCCTTGCGCGCTATAGCATCGGCAGGAAAGCGGTAGCAATTGTCAGGGCGCTCCTTGCAGCACGCGGGACGCGGAGAGCAGTTGGATTGGTCCGACCCGACCCCGCAAGTGTCCCGGCGTCGCAATTCGTCACCCCATCGGCGGGCCCGCGCGGGAGCAACTTATTCCCTCATCCCTTCTTCGTTACGGCTATGAAGAACCCGTCGGTGTTCGTCCGGCGAGGGGTGAGCATGAGGCCGTGCTCGCCAACCGCCCCCCGTAGCATCGTCCTGGCCGGCTCCGGCAGCGCCGACGCGTCGAGCACCGCCTCCGGCGGCTCCAGGCGGAAATCCTTGTGACGGACGAGGAACGCGGAAATCTGGTCGCCGTTCTCGTCGGGTAGCATGGAGCAGGTGACGTAGGCCACCCTCCCCCCGGGCTTCAGGAAGCGGACGGCCTGATCGAGAAGGCGCGCCTGGTCGGCGATGCGGTCGTTGAGGGCCCGTTCCGAAAGTCGCCACTTGGCATCCGGCCGACGCCGCCAGGTGCCCGTACCCGTGCATGGCACGTCGAGAAGCACCAGATCCATCCTGCCGGTCAGATCGTCGAGGCTCGCGCCTGCCGGCCGCACCTGCACGTTCCGGGTACTGGCGCGCTTCAACCGGTCGAAGATCGGCGCCAGCCGCACACGGTCCGAGTCGGTCGCGAAGACCTGGCCCTTGTTCCCCATTGCCGCAGCAAGCGCCAGCGTCTTGCCACCGGCACCGGCACACAGGTCGAGGATCTGCTCGCCCGGTTTCGCCGCCGCCATCAGCGTGGCGAGCTGGCTCCCCTCGTCCTGAATCTCGAACCAGCCCTTCTGGAAGCCCGGCTCGACCTGGACGTTGGGGTGGCGCCCGTCGCCGGTCGTCGGCGCGATGCGGAGCCCGTCGGGCGAAAGCGGCGTGTCGGCCGCGCCGAACCGTTCGAGCGCCGCCCTTACCTTGTCGCGATCGCTCTTGAGGCGGTTCACCCGAAGATCAAGCGGCGGACGGAGCGCCAACGCCGCGCCCTCCTCGACCCAATCGTCGCCGAAGCTCCGCTCGAAGCGCGAGGCAAGCCACGCCGGGATGTCTGCCCGCACCGTAGCCGGCGCGGCGCCCAGGTCGGCAAGGTCGACTAGCGCCCGCTCGGCGCTGGTCAGTTGCGGCGGGGCATGCGGATCGCCCTCGAACATGGCCGCGAGGCCGCCGCCGCCCAGCTTCCAATAGCGACCGACGGCACCAAGCACCGCGGCGCGCGGCGTCTCCTCGCCGAGCACCCACTGGCTCGACGCTCGCCAGCGGAGGGCGTCGTAGACGATATTGCCGATCGCGGCGCGGTCCTTCGAGCCGGCGAAGCGATGCGCCACGCCCCAGTCGCGAAGCGATTCCGATACCGGACGGTGCCGCCGGTCGATGTCGTCGAGCACCTCGATCGCGGCGGCGATGCGCGCGCCCGGCGTCATTGGCGGCCTCGCGGGTGCCGTTGCGGCTCCGCGCGGTCGCCTTCCGTCTTCGTCGTGTCTGCCGTCACCACACCGATGCCCTGCCTGTTTGACCGCAGAGCTACACGCTGCCGTGCCCGTGGTCTACCGCAGCGGTGGCGGAGCTTCAGGTAGCGAGCTTCACCGGGATCTTGAAGTACGTGACGCCGTTCGCCTCAGCCGGAGGCAGCTTGCCGGCGCGGATGTTGGTCTGGATCGACGGCAGAAGCAGGAGCGGCGCCGCCAGCTGAGCATCGCGTGCCTCCCGCATCGCCACGAAGTCATCCTCGCTCTTCCCGGCGATGTGCAGATTCTCCCGCTCTTCGCCGATGGTGGTCTCCCACGCGTAGTGGTCGCGACCCTCGGGTTTGTAGTCGTGGCAGACGAACACCCGAGTCTCTGGAGGCAGCTCGAGAAGTTTCTCGATCGAACGATAGAGCTCCCGTGCGTCGCCGCCGGGAAAATCCGCCCGCGCCGTCCCGTAGTCCGGCATGAACAACGTGTCGCCGATAAAGACCGCATCGCCGATCCGATAGCTCACACAGGCGGGCGTGTGGCCGGGGGTGTAAATGACCGTGGCCTCGAGACCACCGATCCTGAACGTCTCGCCATCTTTGAAGAGGTGGTCGAATTCGCTTCCGTCGCCCGAGACATCGAGGGCGTTGAAGATGGGCCGGAAGATCTTCTGTACCTTGCGGATATGCTCGCCGATCCCGACCCTGGCTCCGGTCTTCAGCTTGATATAGGGGGCGGCCGAGAGGTGGTCGGCATGGGCGTGAGTTTCGAGCACCCAGTCGATGGTCAATCCGGCTTCCGCCGCGGCCTTCATTATAGCCTCGGCAGAATGCACCGTCGCCTTCCCCGTCGATTGCTCATAGTCGAGGACGGGGTCGATGACTGCCGCCCGACGCGTCGCGGGATCGGCCACGAGGTAGCTCACGGTGTTGGACGCCTCGTCGAAGAAGGCTCTGATTTCGGGCCGGGGCGAAACGGGCATGGCGTTCTCCAATCACGTCTCAATTGCGGGCTTGACAAAATATATTAGGGAATACTAAATTAGTCAACGCTAACATATTCTCCGGGCGCTTCCTATGCAGATAGAAACGGACAGGCTGGCGGAGCAAGCGGGCGAAGCGGCAAAACTGATGAAGCTGCTTGCCAACGAGCGCCGCCTCCTCGTCCTCTGCAAGCTCGCCGGCGCCGGCGAGATGACGGTCGGCGCGCTGGCCATGGCCGTGGGGCTCAGCCAGTCCGCGCTTTCGCAGCACCTGTCGCTGATGCGGGCCGAAGGCCTCGTCCGTTTCCGTCGCGAAGGCCAGACGCTCCACTACGCTATCGCCAATCCGATGGCCGAACGCCTCCTTTCCACGCTCAGGGAAATCTACTGCTGAGCACTCCCCAACGTTGTGAGATCCAGGACATGCCTGCACTGAAGGACATCGACGTCACCCAAGCCCATGCCCTCCTCTCGCGCGACGCGATCTTCATCGACGTGCGCGAACCCTACGAGCAGGCAGCTGAACGCATCCCCGGAGCGCTGTCGGCGCCGCTCTCCGCCCTTGCCCGCGGCGAGCGGATCGATGCGCCGGCCGACCGGCCCAAGGTCTTCCTCTGCGCGTCGGGCAATCGCACGCGCAACAATGCCGCCGCGCTGGCAACGCTGGTCGACGGCGAGGCTTACTGCATGGCGGGCGGCATCGCCGCCTGGCGGCGCGCTGGCTACCCCACCGAGCAAGGCTGAGCGGTGGCTGAGCCATGGGCATTCCATGACTCCGCTCCAGGATGTCCTGACGCTCCTGTCCGGTGGACTCGTTGGCTTCTCGCTCGGCTTGATCGGTGGGGGCGGATCGGTCCTTGCCGTTCCGCTCCTGGTCTATGTCGTCGGCGTGCGTGAACCGCATGTCGCGATCGGGACCAGTGCCCTCGCCGTCGCCCTCAATGCGCTCTTCGGCCTCGTCACCCATTGGCGCTGGGGCAGCGTCAAGGCGAACTGTGCCGTGGCCTTCGCCGTCTTCGGCGTTCTCGGCGCCGCGGCCGGCTCGACCATCGGCAAGTTCGTCGATGGCGAGAAGCTCCTGGCGCTGTTCGGCATCGCGATGATCGCGATCGGCCTATCGATTGCCCGGAAGCCTGCCGAGGTCGGGAACCCCGGCATCCATCTCGACCGGCAGTCGGCGCCGAAGCTTCTCCTGAGGATTGCGCCGACCGCCCTCGCCGTGGGCTTCATGGCCGGGTTCTTCGGCATCGGTGGCGGCTTCCTGATCGTCCCGGGCCTGATCTTCGCGACCGGAATGCCGCTCCTCAACGCGGTCGGCTCCTCGCTTCTCTCGGTGACGTCCTTCGGGCTCACGACGGCCGGCAACTACGCGCTATCGGGGCTCGTCGACTGGCAGCTCGCGGCCTTCCTTCTTGGCGGCGGCGTCATCGGCGGGTTGGCGGGAGCCCGTGCGTCCCGCCATCTCGCCTCAAAGCGACCCGCGCTGTCCTATGCATTCGCAGGCATTGTGGTGGTGGTTGGCGCCTACGTCGTGTGGCGCGGGGTCGAATCCTTCTTCTGACCCCTCAGAGACGATAGAAGCGGATCGCGTTGTCGCGATAGAGCTTCCGCTTCTCGCCCTCGCTCGCTCCGGACACCACCCGGTCGACAACCGACACCCAGTTCGCATAGGGGGTCGCGAGCTCGGAGACGGGCCAATCACCGCCGAAGGCGACCCGGTCGAACCCGAAGGTATCGATCGAGTGCGCGATGTAGGGCGCCACCTGGTCATAGGTCCAGGCCTTGTGGTCCGCCTCGGTGACGACGCCCGAGATCTTGCAGATGACGTTGGGCAGTTCTGCAAGTTCTCGCATCTCGCTCCGCCAGGGCTGCGTGACTCCGTCCTTGATGCCGGGCTTGCCAATGTGATCGAGGATGAAGCTGACCTCGGGGCATGCGCGCACCAGCTTGATCGTATCGGCAAGCTGCGGATGGAAGATGCAGAGGTCGAAGCTGAGCCCGTATTTCGGCAGGAGCTTCAGCGCCGCGACGAAATCCGGTTGCAGGCACCATCCCGGCTCGGCGGCGTGCTTCTGGATGAGGCGGCGTACGCCGCGGGCGCGCGGCAGCTTGGCATACTCGGCGATGTCCGCCTCGATGGCGACACCCTTCTCCAGCGGCATGCCCGCCACTATGGCTCGCACCCGCGGGTCCTGCTCGGCGGTCTTTTCCACCCAGCGCGCCTCATCGAGGTGGCGCGGATCGTCCACGTCCACCTCGACGAAGACGATGCCATCGACCTTCACTGGGGCGGTCAACCGATCGAAATCCGTGGGCAAATACGCCTTGGCGATCGGCGGTACGGTGGAAAGCCATGCATAGGGAAGTGTGGCAGGGTCATAGAGATGAACGTGGGCATCAATGATCGGAAAATCAGGCAAGGCTTCCTCCCCATCTGTCTGAAGGCGCCACCATACGCGATGGTAGGACGGACTTGCCAGCAGCCAACACGGCCAACGGAATAGGCAGTGCGTTATCTGGACAAGACGGAACAATCATTCTACTGTGCGCCCACGGGTCGCGATCAACGACGATCCACGACGACAAAGATCGTACCGAGGGAACGCGTTCAAGTGCCGGTCCTATCTCTGCGCAAGATCTCCAAGAGTTTTGGAGCGATCAAGGCGTTGACCGAAGTCGACCTCGAACTCGAGCCCGGCGAGGTGCTCGGGCTGATGGGCGACAACGGCGCGGGCAAGTCGACGATGGTCAAGATCATCGCTGGCAACTTCCCGCCGACGTCGGGCGAAATCGTTCTCCAGGACAAGCCGATGCACTTCCACCGCCCCGTGGAGGCGCGCCAGGCCGGCATCGAGGTCGTGTACCAGGACCTCGCGCTCTGTGACAATCTCACCGCCGCATCCAACATCTTCCTCGGGCGCGAGATCGCGACACGCATCTGGCCGTTCAAGTTCATGATCACCAAGGACATGAACGCGAAAGCCGGTGACCTGTTTGCCGAGTTGAAATCCGAGACGCGGCCGCGCGATCTGGTGCGACGCATGTCGGGCGGCCAGCGCCAGGCCGTGGCGATCGCCCGCACGCGGCTGTCCGACGCCAAGATCGTGCTGATGGATGAGCCGACGGCGGCGATTTCGGTCCGGCAGGTCGCCGAGGTGCTCGATCTCATCCGCCGCCTTCGTGATGGGGGCATAGCCATCGTACTGATCAGCCATCGCATGCCCGACGTGTTTGCCGTTTGCGATCGCGTCGCCGTGCTCCGACGCGGTCGCAAGGTGGCCGAGAAGCCGATTTCCAAGTCCAGTCCCGAGGAGGTGACCGGCCTGATTACGGGAGCGATCGCGCATGCCTGAGATGACCGTCCCAGGCGAACAGCGCCCGGACATCGGGGACATCCGTATCCAGGACGTCACCTCGATCAGGGAGCAGACAGCGTTCCAGAAGCTGATCTCGAGTCAGGCATTCTGGGTGACGGTGGCTCTCGCCTTCATCGTGGCGGTCATTTCCTCCCGCGAGCCCGCCTTCGCATCCGCCGAGAACTTCTACAACGTCACGCGGAATTTCGCGTTCATCGGCATCATGGCGCTGGGCATGGTGGCTGTGATCATCACCGGCGGCATCGATCTCTCGGTCGGCTCGGTCATGGGCTTCGTCGGCGTGGTCGCCGGCGTGCTGCTCGAAGCCGGATTCCCTTGGTACGTGGCGCTGATCGCAGGCATTCTTGCCGGGATGCTCTGCGGCCTGATCAATGGGCTGCTCATAGCCTACGCCGGGCTATCGTCATTCGTTGTCACGCTCGGGATGCTGTCGATCGCGCGCTCCGCAGCAATCGTTTTGTCGGCAAATCGCATGATCTACGACTTCGGCCCTGGCGGTCCGATGTTCAAGTGGGTGACGGGCGCCGACATCTTCGGGATATCGAAGCCGCTGTTCGTCATGATCATCCTCGCCGTGATCGTCGGCGTCGTGCTCAAATTCACCACCTGGGGGCGCCATCTCTATGCCATTGGTGGAAACGAGCAGGCGGCTCGCCTCACGGGCGTTCCCGTGGACTTCGTCAAGACGCAAGCCTACGTGCTGTCGGGCTTCATGGCTTCGATCTCGGCGCTGCTGACCGTCGGCTGGCAAGGCTCGGCGATCAACGCCCTCGGCACGACCTACGAGCTCCGCGTCATCGCCTCGACGGTGATTGGCGGCGCCAACCTCATGGGTGGCGAAGGCGGAGCCTACGGTGCGATCGCGGGCGCGGCGCTTCTCGAAGTTATCCGCAACGGCCTTCTCATGGAGGGCATCGATTCGAATTGGCAGGGCGCCTTCGTCGGCGTCTTCATCATCCTCGCGGTCCTTCTCGAGAAGATCCGCGGTCGGAGACGTGCCTGATGCGGGAGGCATCGGCACTTGGTTTGTGCAAAGGGAGGAAGTGAAATGAAGAAATTGCTGGCAAGTGCCGCCTTCGTCGCGTTCGCCGCGACGGCGGGCGTAGTCTCGGTTCCGGCGAGCGCCCAGGAGAAGCTGGTCATCGCCGTGGTGCCGAAGAACCTCAATAACCCGTTTTTCGACCAGGCCAAGTTCGGCTGCGAAAAGGCGGTGGAGGAAATCGGCGCCGACAAGGTGGAATGCTTCTTCACCGGCCCGGGCGAGCACGGCGGCGGTGACGAGCAGGTTCAGATCGTCGCCGACCTGATCGCCAAGGGCGTCGATGGCATCGCGGTCGCGCCGGCCAATGCCGCGGCGATGGCGAGCGTGCTGCCGGCGGCGAAGGAGAAGGGCATCCCGGTCCTCACTTGGGATTCCGACCTTCTGCCGGAGAGCAAAGACCTTCGCACGGCCTATATCGGCACCTATAACTACGATATCGGCGTCAACCTTGCGAAGCTCGCCCAGGAGATCAAGCCGAAGGGTGGCACGATCTGCATCCAGTCGGGCGGCGCCGCGGCAGCTAACCACAACGAGCGCATGCAGGGCATCCGCGACACGCTCGCTGGCGCCAAGAGCGCCGCCGCACCTGGCGACCGCCTGACCGGTCAGAACGGCTGGACCGAGGTGGACGGCTGCCCGCTCTACACCAACGACGACTTCCCGCTGTCCGTGCAGCAGCTGCAGGACATCCTGGCCAAGTATCCTGACCTGGATGCATTCATCCCGACCGGCGGCTTCCCGCAGTTCGTGCCGGATGCGTATCGTCAGGCCGTCGCGCAGTACAAGGAAAAGATCGCCTCCGGCGCGCTCGCCCTCGTGGTCGCCGACACCCTCCCCGTCCAGATCGACCTGATGAAGGAAGGTCTGTCGGCGGGCCAGGTCGGCCAGCGTCCGTTCGAGATGGGCTACAAGGTCATCTTCGCCATCAAGGACATGAAGGAAGGCAAGCCGGCCCCGGCCGATCCGACCTACACCGGCCTCGACGTCTGCACGCCGAAGAACGTCGACACCTGCATCGGCGGATAATCTCCGTCGACGCTTGATCTCCGGAAACGGGCGGGACGCAGTTCCCGCCCGTTTTCACATGAGGGCTTCTTTCTCCGGGCAATGCCGTGAACGCAAACGCTGCGGGCCCGCCCCGCGACTATGACGGCCTCAAGGATCTGTTGATCGCGCGGCGGGACAACCTGCCGAAGCGCCTGGTCCAGGTCGCTGCCTTCGCTTTGGAGAACCCTGACGAAATCGCCTTCGGCACGGTGGCGAGCGTAGCCTCCCAGGCCCATGTGCAGCCTTCGACGCTGATCCGTTTCGCCCAGACCATCGGCTATGCCGGCTTCACCGACCTTCAGGAGGTCTTCCGCGCGCAGCTCAAGGCGCGGTGGCCGGACTATCGCGAGCGTCTGGCCCGCATCGCTCCGGTGGAGCCCGAAGGGCGAAACGCCAGTGGCGAATTGCTGGACGGATTTGCCGAAAGTGCCATCGCCTCGATCGAGCGGCTGCGCTCCAGCGTAGCGCCAGCGGACCTCGAGCGGGCGGCGGCGATTCTCGCCCGCGCCGAGACCATCTATCTCCTCGGTCTCCGACGCGCCTTTCCGGTGACGGCCTACCTCGCCTACGCCTTGGGCAAGCTCGGATTCAGGGCCGTTCTGGTCGATCAGGTCGGGGCGCTGGGGCCCGAGCAGCTCGTCCAGGCCGGACGGCGTGACGCGTTGGTCGCAATAAGTTTTGCCCCCTATACACCGGCGACGGTCGAACTCACGGCAGGGGCGGCAACCCGGAAAGTGCCGGTGATCGCCATCACCGACAGCCCGCTGTCGCCGCTCTCACCCAGCGCCCAGGTCCAGCTCGAGATCGTCGAGGCCGATTATGCGGGCTTCCGGTCGCTGTCGGCGACGTTATCCCTCGCGATGGCGCTCGCCGTGGCGGCGGGGGCGCGGCGGAGCGGCAAGGGCTGAGCCATCGGCCGTCCCGCTTCAAAGCGGGATATTGTCGTGCTTTTTCCATGGGTTGGCCAGTTGCTTGCGCTTGAGCAGGTTCAATGCCCGGGCGACGCGGCGGCGGGTGGCGTGGGGCATGATGACTTCGTCGACATATCCCCGCTCGGCGGCGACGAAGGGGGACATGAACCGGGCCTCGTACTCCCTGGTGCGGGCGGCGAGTGCGTCCGGGTCGCCGGATTCCTTCCTGTAGATGATCTCGACCGCCCCTTTCGCCCCCATCACGGCGATCTGCGCGGTAGGCCAAGCATAGTTGACGTCGCCGCGAAGATGCTTCGATGCCATCACGTCATAAGCACCGCCATAGGCCTTTCGAGTAATCACCGTGACCTTCGGCACCGTT
>JAESFN010001262.1_pt1 | contig 12125 bp, 9 predicted proteins | sample 9269411 | NCBI WGS metagenome assembly JAESFN01 (sample SAMN14505399, study PRJNA617100) | algae metagenome | isolation source: Iphinoe sp. HA4291-MV1 and co-occurring heterotrophs from trail next to... | place: USA: Maunawili Falls, Hawaii | collected 2009-07-25
GTAGCCCATCTCGACGAGCTTCTTGAGATTGTACGAGACGTTGGAGCCGAGATAGTAGCCGCGGGTCCTGAGTTCGCCGGCCGTCAGTTCCGATTCTCCGATGTTGAAGAGAAGAAGCGCCTGGACGGCGTTGACGTCGGATCGGCCCGAGCGATCGAATTCATCCTTGATCACATCGAGGAGCCGACGATGAAGCCGCTCCACCAGCGTCAGTGCTTCAAGATATAGTGGCTTTATCCCCGAGTCTCCGCCTGGAACCGGGATCGCATCCACTGCGCGCTTTACGTTCATCATGCCTCGCCCCTTGCTGTCTTCACGGCAGGTATGCTCCCGCCTGTGTAGATTTGAACGTAAATCGAGGCGCTGAAAATCCACTTAAATCTCAGGCTTAATGCCGACTTACCAATTTGCTTCAATGTTGATGGTTAGCAAATCCGGAAATCATAATAATATCAATCGCTTATGATGACAGATTGAATCAGTTTGCCAGCGCTTTGCGACTCATGAAAGCCAGCGTCGCATAGCCCCCCAGCGTCAGGACATGGAAGCCGACGACGAGGAAATCGGTGCCGAAGGTGCCGGTGAAGGCAGTGTGCATCGCCACTTCGAAAAGCGCCGCATAGATCCACAGCACGTTGCCCCAGGCGACCCGCTGCCAGAGCCCGACCGCGGCGACGAGATCGACCACCGCGAGGTTGATCGTCGCCATCTTCCACGGCGTCGACATCTCCTCGAACATGCCGCCGGAGCCCGCGACGATGCCGAGGATCACAGCCCAGTGGAACAGGCCGAGCAGCATGAGGAGCCCGGACATCACCCGGCCATAGAGGTCGAGGAAGAACGGCAGCCGGCTGACAACGGGCGGGGCCTCGGCTTTTTCTTTCGTCGTCATGGCCGGCGGGGGCGTGCCTTCCGATCAGCGTCGTGTCGCCATCGCCCTTTAGCGCGCCGGCCGGCCCAAAGCCAGCGATGCATCGTCGCCGTGCGTTTGCCCGTGAGCCGGGTTAGAATGGACGGGACCGAACCCCTGCCAGGACCACCGCGAATGACCCGCCAGCGCCCGACCCCCGAAGCCGATCCCGCCGTGCGGCCGGACATGGCCGCCATCCTCGGCGGACGCCGCATGCGGCGGAACCGCCGGACGGACTGGTCGCGCCGGCTCGTCCGCGAGAGCACCCTCACCGCCGACGATCTGATCTGGCCGATCTTCCTCATCGATGGCGAGGGCCAGGTCCAGCCCGTGCCGTCGATGCCGGGCGTCGAGCGTCTCTCGGTCGACCGCGCCGTCGAGGCGGCGGCGCGGGCGGCGGCCCTCGGCATCCCGGTTATCGCGCTCTTCCCCTATACCGAGCCCGAGCTGCGGGACTCGACCGGCTCGGAGGCCCTCAACCCCGACAACCTCGTCTGCGCTGCGACCCGCGCCATCAAGGCGGCGGTGCCGGGGATCGGCGTGCTGGTCGATGTGGCGCTCGATCCCTATACCAGCCATGGCCATGACGGCCTCATGGTCGGCGAGGAGATCGTCAACGACGCCACCGTCGAGCAGCTCTGCGTCCAGGCGATCATCCAGGCCGAGGCGGGCGCCGACATGATCGCCCCCTCCGACATGATGGACGGCCGGGTCGGCGCCATCCGCCAGGCCCTCGACCGGAAGGGCTTCGGTCACGTCCAGATCATGGCCTACACGGCGAAATACGCTTCCGCCTTCTACGGCCCCTTCCGCGACGCGATCGGCACGAAGAAGACCCTCGTCGGCGACAAACGCACCTACCAGATGGACCCCGCCAATGGCGACGAGGCGATCCGCGAGGCCGAGCTCGACGTCGCCGAGGGCGCGGATCTGCTCATGGTCAAGCCGGGGATGCCCTATCTCGACATCCTGTGGCGGGTGAAGGAGGCTTTCGGCCTGCCCACCTTCGCCTACCAGGTGTCCGGCGAGTACGCCATGATCGAGGCCGCCGCCCGGAACGGCTGGATCGACGGCGAACGGGCGATGCTCGAAAGCCTGATCGCCTTCAAGCGCGCCGGCGCCGACGGCATCCTCACCTACTTCGCGCCGCGCGTCGCCGAACGCCTGCAGCGCGGGTAGGCGTCCCGCCCCCGCGCGCCTCCGCCCGGCGGCCGCTCCCGCCGGACGGAGCACGTTCCCCGGGGCTTCAGGCTGCCGCCGCGATCGGCGCCGCCTCGCGCTCCGCCGGGATCGGCGTCCCGACGATCCGCCGGCCGACCGGGGCGAACGCGTCCTCGAATTCGCTCACCACCGTCGCGCTCGAGAAGAAGCCGACGACGCGGAGCGTCTCCGTGCCGGTGTTGCGCACGTCGTGCGGCACCATCGCCGGCACCACGGCAAGGCTGCCGGCCGCGATCGACGCCCGCGCGTCTCCGACAACCGCCTCGCCCTCGCCGGCGACGACGTAGAGCACCTCTTCGGCGCTGTCGGTATGGCTGCCGATATGCGCCCCCGGCGGCACCTCGAAATAGACCACGGCGCTGCTCTTCGCCCCGGTCAGGCTGAAGACCGGGAACTGGAACCGGAGCCGGCGGCTCGGGTCGCGGTCGGACCAGGCCTCGATCAGGTCGATGTGGTTCACGTTCGTCGTCATCTCCGTCACCTTGTGGCTGCGCCGCCCGCAGGCGGACAATATGGATGAACACTATCGTTCATTCATTTAGATGCCACGCGCCGGGGATCGCTGTCAATATCAATGAACATTATTGTACACTTAAATTATCCTCACGGCCGCAGACGCCGTCCCGTCGTACGCGGCCCGGCGGCGGCCGGGGGCGCCAGGCTCCTCCCGAAGCCGACTATCCACAGGGCAGCCCTTCGCCGCGGCCGCTTCCATCCGCCGCTTGCTTATCGGCGCGCGGGCGACCATTCTCCCCCCGGGCAGTCGGGACTGGCTCGGGGAGAAGGCCGGCCCGGCGGGGAAAGAGGGGAGTTCATGGATGAGCGACGGCCCGACGGGCGCGGCGGCCTCCGCCCGCAACCGCTACGCCTATGATCCCGGCGCCCATCCCGAGCTCTACGACGGCGTCCTCTCCAAGCGTGTCGTTGCCTTCATCGCCGATGCCATCATCATCGTCCTCCTCATGATTCCCGCGGCCCTCGTCGTCTTCGTGCTCGGCATCATCACGCTCGGCATCGGCTGGTTCCTCTATGGCGCCCTGTTCGCCATCGTCGCCCTCGGCTATGTCGCCCTCACCCTCGGCGGCGTCGCCTCGGCGACGGTCGGCATGCGCTGGGCCGGGATCGAGCTCCGCACCTGGAACGGCGGCCCGTCGTTCCCGCTGCTCGCGGTGCTCCACGCCCTCATCTTCTGGTTCTCGGTCGCGCTGCTCACCCCGCTGGTGCTGCTGGTCGGCTTGTTCACCGCGCGGCGGCAGCTCCTGCACGACCTCCTCATCGGCACGGTGGTGGTCAACAGCGCGGCCCTCGTCCGCCTCGAAAGCCGGTAGGCCGACTTGCGCGCGCCGACAGGACTCAAGTTTCGCCCCGCGCGCCGCGGCCGTGGACTCGCGTCCGCGAGGGAGCTGCGCCGCTGATGGACGCAACGGCCAACACCATCCTGATGTGGCTGACCTTTGCCGGCATCCTCGGCATGATCGTCGCCTATGCGCTCGAGCGCTGGACGATCGAACTCGTCTCCATCGCCTCGCTGGTCTACTGGCTGATCGTCTTCTGGCTGGTGCCGAAGGTCTTCGCATCCCCGACGCCGCTCTCCACCACCGAGGTCCTCGCCGGCTTCGCCAACGAGGCCCTCGTCACCGTGCTCGCGATGCTGATCGTCGGCCAGGGCCTGTTCCAGACCGACGCGCTCGAGCGGCCGGCCGCGATGCTCGCCCGGCTCGGCGGCCGGAGCGGCATGGGGTCGGTCATCATCGTCCTCTTCGCCGCGATGATTACGAGTGCGGTGGTGAACGATACCCCCGTCGTGGTGATGTTCCTGCCGATCATCACCGCGGTCGCCGCGACCCGCGGCGTCGCGACGTCGAAGGCGCTGATGCCCCTTTCCTTCGTCGCCCTCCTCGGCGGCACCACGACCCTGATCGGCACCTCGACCAACCTCCTCGCCGCCGGCGTCGCCGCCCGCGAGGGCCTCATCATCGGCTTCTTCGAGTTCACGGTGCCGGCGGGGATCATGGCGCTCGCCGGCTTCGCGTATTGCGCCTTCGCCCTGCCGCGCATCCTGACCGCCCGCGCCGGGATGGCCGTGCAGATGACCGGCGGCGGCAGCGGCAAGCAGTTCATCGCCCAGATCGACATCACCTACGGCCATCCGCTGGCCGGGGTCTCCTCGGTGTCGGGCATGTTCCCCGCGCTCAAGGACATGACCGTCCGCCTCGTCCAGCGCGGCGAGCACCCGTTCCTGCCGCCCTTCGAGAACCTGACGCTCCGCCCTGGCGACACCGTCATCGTCGCCGCGACGCGGAGCGCCATCACCAAGGCGCTGTCCGATGGCGGCGGCGTACCGTCCCGCGAGGTGGGCGAGGCGGGGGTGGAGACCCCTGCCCTCCGCACCAAGGACGTGACCCTCGCCGAGGCCGTGGTCGCCCCAGGTTCCCGCCTGATCGGCCGCACCATCGAGCAGGCCTCCGTCCACCACGACACCGGCACCATCGTCCTCGGCGTCGAGCGGCGGAGCCGCATGCCGCGGATGGCCCTCTCCGAGATCCGCCTCGAGGCGGGCGACGTGCTGCTCGTCGCCGGCACCCGCGAGGCGATCGAGGGCCTCCGCCTCAACCGCGATCTCCTCCTTCTCGAATGGTCGGCGGCCGATATCCCGCAGCGCCGCTACGCCCGGCGCGCGCTGGTGATCTTCGCCCTCATGGTGCTCTACGCGGCCAGCGGCCTCGGGCCGGTGGTGATCGGCGCGGTCACCGCGGCGCTCGCCATGATCGTCGCCGGCTGCCTCAACATCCGTCAGGCGATGCGGGCCTTCGACCACCGCATCTACCTGATGATCGGCGCCTCGCTCGCCGCCGCCGCCGCGCTGGAGTCGACCGGCGGCGCGGCCTCCATTGCCGATGCCGCGGTCGCCGCCATCGCCGGCGCCGCGCCGTGGATCACGCTGTCGGCGATCTTCCTCGTCACCAGCCTGATGACCAACATCCTCAGCAACAACGCCACGGCGGTGCTGTTCACGCCGATCGCCATCGGCATCGCCCACCAGCTCGGCGCGCCACCGATGCCATTCGTCGTCGCCGTGATTCTGGCCGCGAGCTGCTCCTTCGCCACACCGGTCGGCTACCAGACCAACATGCTGGTCATGGGTCCGGGCCATTACCGCTTCAGGGACTACATCGTCGGCGGCGGTCCGCTTGTGCTCCTGATGTGGGTGGTCTTTTCCATCGTCGGTCCCTGGTATTATGGTCTCTGGTAAGGCGACGACCCCATGACCACCACCGGCGATGACGCATCAGCCCACCGAGACACCGCAGTTCTACCTCACCGCGCCCGCCCCCTGCCCGTACCTCGCGGGCCGCGCGGAGCGTAAGGTCTTCACCCATCTCGTCGGCGACCGGGCCGCCGCCCTCAACGACATCCTCACCCAGGGCGGCTTCCGCCGCAGCCAGAACATCGCCTACCGCCCGGCCTGCGAGGGCTGCCGGTCCTGCATCTCCGTCCGCACCGTGGTCGACGCCTTCGTGCCCACCCGCAGCATGCGCCGCGTGGCGCTCCGCAACCGCGACCTGATCGGCGCCGCCACCACCGCCAGCCCCTCCTCGGAGCAGTATTCGCTGTTCCGCAGCTACCTCGACGCCCGCCACTCGGAGGGCGGCATGGCCGACATGTCGGTCCTCGACTACGCCATGATGGTCGGCGAATCCTACGTCTCGACCAGCGTCTTCGAATACCGCTTCCGCGGCCCCGATTCGGCCTTCACCGGCCGCGGCGAGGGCGCGCTGATCGCCACCGCCCTCACCGACGTGCTCGCCGACGGCCTGTCGATGGTCTACTCCTTCTTCGACCCCGACTATGCCGACCGCAGCCTCGGCACCTTCATGATCCTCGACCACATCGCCCGCGCGCGGAAGATGGGCCTGCCCTACGTCTATCTCGGCTACTGGGTCGAGGGCTCGCCGAAGATGGACTACAAGCGCCGCTACCGGCCCCAGGAGCACCTCATGGCCCGCGGCTGGACCCGCGTGGATTGAGCGAACCCGGCGCCGGCCGCATCCTGCATCCTCCAGGTGGCAGCAGGCCCGCCCCCTCTCCCGTCGGGAGAGGATAGCGAAGCACGATCGCTTGCGATCGATGCGGAGCTTGGTGAGGGGCGAGACCTCTCGGTGTGCGCGCGTCGAAGCGGATTCGGACCTACGCTTCCCCCTCCCCCCGCCCGTCCATCACCGCCTCCACCATCCCCAGCGCGATCTCGCGCTCGCCCATGATCACCACGTTGGCGCCCTGCGCCTTGAGGTGATCGACCTCGGCGTCGAAATGCGCCCGTGCGATGATGGTGAGGTCCGGATTGGTCTCCCGCGCGTGGCCGACGATGGCGCTCGCCTCGAACGCCTCGGGAATTGCCACCAGCAGCCACTCCGCCCCGGCGAGATTGGCCGTTTTCATCACCTCGTCCTGCACGCCGTTGCCGTCGATCACCGGGATGCCCCGCGCCGAGAGTTCCCCGATGATCTTCTTGTTGTCCTCGACCACCACCACCGGCACGCCGGCCGCGATCAGCGATTCGCCGGCGATGCTGCCCACCCGGCCGTAGCCGACGACGATGGCGTGATGCGTGAGTTCCACCGGCTGCCGCGGCGGTGCGGCCGGCGCCGCGCCCTGGGCCGCCGGCTCGTGGTCCGCCTTCCACCGGTCCAGCGCCTTGAACAGGAGCGGGTTGAGCACGATCGAGATGATCGCCCCGGCGAGGATCAGGTCGCGCCCCTCCTCGGGCAGGATCATCAGGCTGACCCCGAGCCCGGCGAGGATGAACGAGAATTCGCCGACCTGCGCGAGGCTCGCCGAAATCGTCAGCGCCACCTTGCTCGGGTGGCCGAAGGCGCGCACGATCGCGAACGCCGCGATCGACTTGCCGACGATGATGATCGCCGCCGTGGCGAGCACGGCGAGCGGCTCCTCGATCAGGATCGCGGGCTCGAAGATCATCCCCACCGAAACGAAGAACAGCACCGCGAAGGCGTCGCGGAAGGGCAGCGATTCCTCCGCCGCCCGCTGGCTGAGCGGCGATTCCGACAGGATCATCCCGGCGAAGAACGCCCCGAGCGCCAGCGATACGTCGAACAGCGCCGCGGCGGCGAAGGCGATGCCGAGCGCGATGGCGAGCACCGCGAGCCGGAACAGTTCCCGCGACCCGGTATGGGCGACGTAGTGCATCACCCAGGGGATCGCGCGCCGCCCGACGATCAGCATGATCGCGACGAAGGCGGCGACCTTGCCGAGGGTGAAGGCGAGGATCAGCCAGATGTTCCCGCCCGCGCCGCCTTCGAGCGGCTCCGGTGCCGGCGGATGCTCGGCGAGCGAGGCGTCGGGCGGCTCGAACCCGGCGAGCGCCGGGATGAGGACCAGGGCCAGCACCATCGCCAGGTCCTCGACCACCAGCCAGCCGACCGCGATCTTGCCCTCGTCCGATTCCATCAGCCGGCGCTCCTGGAGCGCCCGCATCATCACCACGGTGCTCGCCACCGACAGCGCCAGCCCGAACAGGAGGCTGCCTTCGAGCGGCCAGCCGAGGGCCCAGCCGAGCCCGGCGCCCATCAGCGTGGCGATCACGATCTGGCCTATCGCGCCCGGGGTGGCGATGTGCTTGACCGAGAGGAGGTCCCGGATCGAGAAGTGGAGGCCTACCCCGAACATGAGCAGGATGACGCCGATCTCGGCGAGTTCGGCGGCGATCTCGGGGTCGGCGGCGACCCCGGGCGTCACCGGGCCGACGACGACGCCCGCGAGCAGGTAGCCGACGATCGGCGAGACCCGGAGGCGCTGCGCTAGCGCGCCGAGGATGAAGGCGGCGCCAAGGCCGAAGACGAGGGTCGATATGAGGGGTGTATTGTGCATGCGCCCATTGTTGCAGGCGAGGGACGCATGCGTCGACCCGGGAACGGCCGGAAGCGGCGCAAAACTTGCGCCGCCGCGGTCACGGATGCGTTATTCGACGTCCTCGAGATATTCGATCTCGATCACGTCGTTGACCCCGGCCGCGGTCATCGCCTCGTGCAGCGTCTCCGAGTTGCCCCACGCCCGGGCCGCGTCAAGGCTCGCGGTCCGCAGAATCGTGACCACCATCTCGGGGTCGGCGGCGTTGCGGTGGACGCTCGCCGAGACGATGCCATGCTCGGCCCGCGCCGTCCGCATCTCGTCGAACATTCTCCTCCAGCGGTCGAAATCCTCGACCTGGAAGCGGACGATCATGGTCGCCATGCCATTCCCCCGGCGTTTGCGGAACTATTCCGGGGAAGGTTATCCCCGCCCCCTCGGCCTGGGAGTATGATGCCTGCATTCCCGCCCGTGAAGGGTCGTGCTCGCGAGGCGTCGTCTGCATGGGGCGGGAAGCGGCGCTTCACGGATGCTCGCACCATCCGTGGGGAAGTCCGGGTGAGGACTGTCGTCACTACAGACGGCCGCCTTCAAGGCTTGAACCGGCCCTTGCGGGGGTCGGCGAAGAGCGCCGAGCCCGGAAGCTCAAAGTCGCCGCGGCGGGCGCTTGCCTGAGCGCCTTCTTCTTCTACCGCCGGGTGGCTCAATCCCGGCGAGGCCGGGTGGCTCAATCCCGGCCGGCGCTTCGGAAGGCGCCCGCCCACCCCTTCGTCCGGAGGGGCCCGCACGACCACACCCCGGCCCTCGCGGGCGCGGGAACGCGATGTCTTGCCCTGGCTCCGTCTCGCGACCCCACCGTTCATTGCGACGCCCGGACCTCCGTCACCCCGGCGAAGAGCGTGTGAAGGAATCGAGATCTGGATTTGCGTCATGCGTCCTTCGAGGCTCGCCGCAAACGCGGCGAGCACCTCAGGATGAGGGGCGTCGTTGGCTCCAAACATGACATAAGTCATTGCGCCACTTGTGGGAAATCCAAGCCTCCTCATCCTGAGGTGCTCGGTCGCGTGGCGACCGAGCCTCAAAGGACGCACCCCCGCAAATCTGGGCGAACGCCCCGCGCTACCCGATCGTCGGCGTGCCGAACTTGTTCGAGCGCGGGAATCCCTGCGGCGGCAGCCGACCGGCCTGGGCCCGGTCGCCGAGCCAGTCCTTGAGGTCGGCCATGGTCCGCACGAAGCTCCGCCCCGACGAGTCCATCCAGGTCAGCCCCTCGGCCTTCGGGAAGACGCGGACATCGGCGATGCCGCCGTCCTTGTATTTCTGGAGGCGGACGCCCTTGCCGCGCGTCATTTCGGGCACCTGGTCGAGCGGGAACAGGATCAGCTTCCGGTTCTCGCCGAGCGCCGCGACCATGTCGCCGCGGACGGCGACGCAGAGCCGCATCTCGTCCGGCGCGTCGACCGACATGATCTGCTTGCCCTTCCGGGTGTTGGCGAGGATTTCCGTCTCCGGCACCACGAAGCCGCGCCCGTCGGTCGAAGCGACCAGGAGCTTCCGCTCCGGGTCGTGGACGAACACCGCCACCACGTCCTCGGCCGCATCCATGTCGACCAGGAGCCGGATCGGCTCGCCATGACCGCGCCCGCCGGGCAGCTTGTCGCCCTGGAGCGTATAGAACCGGCCGCCGGTCGAGGCGACGAGGATCCGGTCCGTGGTCTGCGCCGGGAAGGCGAATTTCAGCGCGTCGTCGCCCTTGAAGGCGAGCCCGCTCGTATCGCTGACATGGCCCTTGAGCGCGCGGATCCAGCCCTTCTCCGAGACGACCACGGTGATCGGCTCGCGCTCGACGCTCGCCTCGAGCACCGCCTCCTCGATGTCGGCGGCCGGCGCATCGGCAAAGGTGGTGCGGCGGCGTCCGAGCGGCGTATCGGGGCCGAAGGTCTTGCGGAGCGCCCTGATCTCCTCGGCGATCGCCTCCCACTGCTTCTCCTCGGAACCAAGCAGCGCCTCGATCCCCTTCCCCTCCTTGGTCAGTTCCGCATGCTCGCCCTTGATCTCGAATTCCTCGAGCTTCCGGAGGCTGCGGAGCCGCATGTTGAGGATCGCTTCGGCCTGCACGTCCGACAGCTTGAAGCGCTTCATCAGCACCGGCTTCGGCTCGTCCTCGGTCCGGATGATGCGGATCACCTCGTCGAGGTTGAGATAGGCGATGAGGTAGCCTTCCAGCACCTCGAGCCGGTGGTGGATCTTGTCGAGCCGGAACTTCGCGCGCCGCTGCAGCACCTCGCGCCGGTGCGCGAGCCATTCCTTCAGCACCTCGCCGAGGCCCATCACCCGCGGCACCCGGCCGTGGGAGAGGACGTTGAGGTTGAGCGACACCCGCGTCTCGAGGTCGCTCGCGCGGAAGAGCGATTCCATCAGCACCGCTGCGTCGACCGTCCGCGACCGCGGCTCGATCACGACCCGGATGTCCTCGGCCGATTCGTCGCGGACTTCCGCCACCAGCGGCAGCTTCTTCGCCTCGACCATTTCCGCGATGCTCGCGATGAGCTTCGATTTCTGGACCTGGTAGGGGATTTCCGTGATCACCACGATGTAGGTGCCGCGGCCCTGGTCCTCGACCTGCCACTTCGCCCGCACCCGGAAGCCGCCGCGGCCCGTGTCGTACGCGTTGATGATGCTCTCGCGGCTCTCGACGATCACCCCGCCGGTCGGCAGGTCCGGACCCGGCACATAGTTGACCAGCGTCTCCGTCCGCGCATTTGGCGTCTTGATCAGGTGGAGCGCCGCCGCGCACAGCTCGGCCACGTTGTGCGGCGGGATGTTGGTCGCCATGCCGACGGCGATGCCGGAGGATCCGTTCGCGAGCAGGTTCGGGAACCCGCCGGGCAGCACCACCGGCTCCTCGTCGCTTCCGTCATAGGTCGGGCGGAAGTCGACCGCATCCTCGTCGATGCCGTCGAGGAGCAGCCGCGCCACCTCGGTCAGCCGCGCCTCGGTGTAGCGCATCGCCGCCGGGTTATCGCCGTCGACATTGCCGAAATTGCCCTGCCCGTCGATCAGCGGGTAGCGGACGGCGAAATCCTGCGCCAGCCGCACCAGCGCGTCGTAGATCGCCTGGTCGCCATGGGGATGGAAATTGCCCATCACGTCGCCGACGATCTTGGCCGACTTCTTGAACGCCTGGTTGGGGTTGAGGCCGAGGAGGCGCATCCCGTGCAGGATGCGGCGGTGCACCGGCTTCAGCCCGTCGCGCACGTCCGGCAGCGCGCGGTTGGTGATCGTCGACAGCGCGTAGGCGAGGTATCGCTCTTCGAGCGCCTCGCGGAGGTTGACCGGCTCGATCGCTCCGCCGTTCGGGGGAATCAGGTCCTTGCCCATGCTGGCGGGATACAGGCCCCCGGCCCCCGCCGCAACGTCGCGATCGCGGCCCTGCGCGCCTCAGAATCCCTCGAGCACGATCTTGCCGCGCACCGTCCCGCTTTCAAGGAGAGCGTGAGCCCGCTTGAGATTGGCGGCATCGATCCGCCCGGCGACGGACGCGAGCGTCGTGCGGATCGTCCCTTCGTCGACGAGGCGCGCCACTGCGTTCAGGAGTGCCCCCTGCTCGGCCATGTCGGCGGTCTGGTAGACGGGGCGCGTGTACATCCACTCGCCGTGGACCGAGACGCTCTTCCGGAGCAGCGGGCTGAAATCGAACCCGGAGAGATCGTCGATCAGGACGAACCGGCCCTGCGGCGCGATCAGGGCCTCGATCTCCGGCAGGTGCGTCGCCGTGTTCGTGGTCGAGAAGACGAAGGCCGGAGCGCCGAGGCCGAGCGCCGCCACCTCGGCGGCAAGCGGCCGCGAATGGTCGACGACGTGATGGGCGCCGAGGCCGATAACCCAGTCCCTGGTCTCGGGCCGCGAGGCGGTCGCGATGACGGTGAGATCGGTGAGCGTTCGCGCAAGCTGCACGGCGATCGAGCCGACGCCGCCCGCGCCGCCGATCACCAGGATCGCCCGCGCCGCGCCCGGCACCGGCTTGCCCTTCACGTCGAGCCGGTCGAACAGCCCTTCCCACGCCGTGATCGACGTCAGCGGCAGCGCCGCGGCCTCGGCGAAGGAGAGGGTCGACGGCTTGCGC
>JAESFN010001263.1_pt1 | contig 12123 bp, 13 predicted proteins | sample 9269411 | NCBI WGS metagenome assembly JAESFN01 (sample SAMN14505399, study PRJNA617100) | algae metagenome | isolation source: Iphinoe sp. HA4291-MV1 and co-occurring heterotrophs from trail next to... | place: USA: Maunawili Falls, Hawaii | collected 2009-07-25
GTTTGGATTGATGCCGCCATGCTCACGACGTTGAATGAGACTCGCGCGGGACGAGGGCGACCGGTGCTCACGACACTGCTCTCACCATTCGACAATCTCGTCTGGCACCGCGAGCGAGCGAGCACCCTCTTCGGATTCGATTACCTGCTGGAAATCTACATTCCTGAACCCAAGCGGATTTTTGGTTACTACACGTTACCGATTCTGCATCGCGGGCGGATGATTGGCCGGCTCGATCTCCAGTACGCGCGCAAGGCGAAGCAAATGACGATTCGGGCCGCGCATTTAGAGCCGAAGGTGCGTCCCAACGAGCGCATCGCTGATGCCATCGTCGGAGCGGTTGAGGACTACACCCGCTTTCTGGGAGGTGGAGAAATCCTGATCGGGGCTCGTCAAGATCCCGCCGCACTTGGTCCGCTCTTGATTGATGCAGTTCGAAATCGTCAGGAACCACGCGAAGAAATTGACGCCGCGTACACCCCGATCCTGGGCGAGGCGGATCTCACGCTTGCTGAATAGTGATTAGTTCCTAGGGGAAACAGGACGTGCAGGTTTTCTGCGGGGAAATTGCGCGAATTTCCTCAGTGTGACGCGTCTTGTGTAGCGGGAAGCGTTACGAAAGTACCTGATGAACGCCTTGGATCGTTCCGAGACGGCCGTTGCCGAGCACTTCTCGACCGGGCAGGCTCGGGAATTGATGTGTAGGCGTCAGGAAATGTAAACGGCGTTTTGACGCGCGCCGCCGATAAGAGGATGATTACCGCCGGGGGGACGGAGGGATGGCGCCGCATGGCGTGGTTCACTTTTCCATCCCAAACACCTTAACAATCGATCGCCCCGATCAGGCGGGGCATACGAGGAGCAGCGTTTATGGACACGATCATTCTGTCCGTTCTCGTCGCGTTGCTCGTCGGTGGTCTCACATTCCTTTTGACCTACCTGTATCTCGACAAGCGTGCGCATTCGCACGTGCGGAGAGCGCAGGAGGAAGCAGCACAAATCCGAGAGGAAGCAGAGAACCAACGGCGGGATGCGGCGATCGCGGCGAAAGACGAATCGATTCGGCTTCGGGCTGATCTCGATCGGGAGCTGACCCAGCGCCGGAAAGAGATCGATCGGATCGAAAACCGGATCGAACAAAAAGAACAGAACATCGATCGCAAATCAGCGACCATCGATCAGCGCGAGCAGCAAGTTCGTAAGCAAGAGCAGCACGTCGAACGCTCGCGCGAGCAATGGGAGCAGGAACGGCTTCGCCAGGTTGCGGAGCTTGACACTACACGAGAACGACGGCGCGAAGAGCTCGAGCGGGTGGCTGGGCTTTCGGCCGATGACGCCAAGCAAGAACTCGTTCGCGAAGTCGAAACCGAAGCACGGGCGCTTGCCAGTCGCCGCGTGCATGAAATTGAACAAGAAGTCCGCGAGGAGGCCGACCGGCGGTCGCGCAAGATTCTTGCCACCACGGTTCAGCGGATCGCGACCGACTATATCGCCGAAACCACCGTGTCCGTAGTCCCGCTGCCAAGCGATGACATGAAGGGCCGCATCATCGGCCGCGAAGGGCGAAACATTCGCGCCATCGAGCAGGAAACAGGGGTCGATCTTATCGTCGACGACACCCCTGAGGTCATCACCATCTCCTGCTTTGATCCCGTTCGCCGCGAAACCGCGCGACGGGCGATCCTGAAGCTCTTGCAGGATGGGCGCATTCACCCAACACGGATCGAAGAAGTTGTGGCGAAAACCCGCACCGAGCTCGATCAGCTGATGCGGGAAGAGGGTGAGCGCGTTGCGTTCGAGGCCAACGTTGTTGGTCTTCACCCAGATCTGATCAAACTGCTCGGCCGCCTGAAATACCGCACGAGTTACGGGCAAAATGTGCTGCACCACTCGTTGGAGGTATCACTTCTGGCGGCAGGGTTGGGAGCCGAATTGGGCGCAGATGTCAATGTCTGCAAAACAGCCGGTCTCCTGCACGATATCGGCAAGGCGGTTGACCACGAGGTGGAAGGACCGCACGCGCTGATCGGCGCTGAAATCGCGAAGCGGCTCGGGCGTTCGCCCAAGATCGTGCACGCGATCGCGGCGCATCACGGCGAAGAGGAACCACAAACGGTGGAAGCGTTCATCGTCGCCACCGCTGACGCAATCAGCGGGGCGCGTCCGGGCGCTCGCCGTGAAATGGTTGAGAACTACATTAAGCGCCTCGAAGCGCTCGAAGGAGTGGCTAACTCGTTCGACGGTGTCGAGAAATCGTTTGCGATCCAGGCGGGCCGCGAGGTGCGCATTCTGGTGTCGCCGACGACGATCGACGATCTCGCGGCAACGCGACTTGCCCACGATGTGGTCAAGAAGATCGAGGAAACATTGGAGTATCCGGGCCAGATCAAGGTTACGGTAATCCGGGAAACGCGGTCGGTTGACTACGCACGCTGAGCCAGAACGTCACGACCCCAACCGCACGCCGCTGGAGCATGCTCCCGGCGACGACACGATTCGTGTTCTCGCGGTTGGGGACATCTACGGTTCGCTCGGCCGGCGCGCAGCGAAGCGGTTTTTGCCGCGGCTGCGCGCCGATTTGCATGCCGATTTGATCATCGTCAATGGTGAGAATAGCGCCGGTGGGCGAGGAATTTCCTTGCGAACCGCGCGTGAGCTGCGCGATTGCGGGGCTGATGTAATCACCACCGGTAATCACGTCTGGGCGCAACCCGATATCCGGCAGGTGCTGAACGACGAGGATTTACGCGTGGTGCGGCCCGCCAATTTCCCAGATCCCGCTCCCGGGGCCGGTGCCCTGCGCATCACGGTAAAGGGACGGGATGTCACGGTGGCCAATCTGCTCGGGCGCGTATTTATGGAACCACTGGACGATCCCTTTCGCGCAATCGACGCAATATTGTTTACACTTGCTCACAATCCTGAAGATGGCAACCGGCCAATCGTGATCGTCGATTTCCATGCGGAAGCGACTTCCGAAAAGCAGGCATTTGCCTGGTATGTCGATGGGCGAGTCTCGGCGGTGTTCGGGACCCACACCCATGTGCCGACCGCGGATGGTCGGATTTTGCCGGGAGGAACGGGGTATATCACCGATCTGGGGATGACTGGGCCGCGCGATTCGATCATCGGGGCGACGGTCGAACAGACGATTCAGCGCTTTCTGACCCAGCGCTCGGTACGATTGCAGACCCCCGAAACCGGCGATGCCATCTTCAACGGGGTGGTCTTCGACATTGATGCACGAACCGGCGCTTGCCGGGCCGTGCAGCGGGTCGATTTGTTGGATGCGGCTGGCATCGATGGGGACGCGCAAAGGAGGGCGCCATCATGAACCGATTCTTTAGCAAACTCGACCTCCGTGATATCAAGATCGATCCGGCCGGAAGCAGTTTCCCCCCTGACGGTGAAGTTTTCGCCGAAGAGGATGGTCAAGCTGAGTCTGAGTTGACCTTCGAGAACGCTCTGCCGCCCGACGATCGGGTGCCGGAGCTGGTCGAGCCGCAGATCGATGAGCCGGTGTACGCTCCGCCCGTGTCGACTCCGGTCGAGACGACGGACGTCCTGAAAGTTTCCGCGAAATCGCGCCCGAGCGCGGTGGCGGGAGCGATCGCCGGCGTGGTGCGCGAATCCGGACACGCTGAGGTGCAGGCCATCGGCGCTGGCGCCACCAATCAAGCGGTGAAGGCTGTGGCGATTGCCCGCGATTACCTGCGTGAATCAGGGATCGACGCGGTGTGCCTGCCGTCCTTCATCGATGTCACGATCGATAACGAGGATCGCACCGCGATCCTGCTGGTGGTCGAAGCTCGCTAATTCGTTGTTGCCCCTGGTACGCATGCCCGCTCCCACCGCGGTGGGAGCGGGCATGTTTGGTACTCTGCACTCTGAACTCCGAGGCTTCTAACGATCGGACACCGCAATGACCGTCGATCTCCACACTCACAGTTCCGCGTCCGACGGGTTATTTCCCCCACGGGAGTTGGTTCGAGAAGCCAAGGCGGCGGGCTTGGCCGGGATCGGCTTGACCGATCACGACACCACCGCCGGCCTGGATGAAGCGGAGGCCGAGGCGGCGCGTCTCGGTCTTTTTGTCGTGCCCGGCGTGGAGTTGAGCGCCACTGATCAGGGGCGGGAAGCGCACACCCTGGGATACTTCATCGATCGAGACAACGAACCGTTTCAGAGCGCGCTGCGCACCTTTGTGGAGCAGCGATCGCAGCGGATCGATCGCATGATCGACCTGCTGCACGAGCTCGGAATCCCGGTGGGGCGAGACGCAGTATTGCAGCGCGCGGGCGTGGGGACCGTCGGGCGTCCGCATCTGGCCTGGGAGCTGATTGAGATGGGCGCGGCGGACGATATGGTCGATGCCTTCGATCGCTATCTCGGCACCGGCAAACCGGCCTACGTGCCGCGCCCGCGGCTCGCTCCGGAAGAAGCGATTCGCATCATCCGGTCGGCCGGTGGCGCGCCGGTGCTGGCGCATCCACTCTCCAGTCCCGATCCGGAAGCGCTGGTTGCCCGGCTGGTGCCAGCCGGACTGGTCGGGCTGGAAGTTGATTACGGCGAATACAACGCGGTGGAGCGTGCACGCCTCCAGCAGATCGCCGAGCAGCACGCCCTTATCCCAACCGGTGGCAGTGATTTCCACGCCCACAATTTCAAACCGGGACGCGATCTCGGGGCGACCGCGGTGCCGGTGGAGATCGTCGAGCGCTTACGCGATGCGTCTGAGCGTGTGCGGAGCGCGCGGTGACCGCAATTGCCGTGATCGTGGCCGCCGGGAAAGGCGAGCGCCTCGGACTGCCCGACAAAGTGCTGCTCCCGATCGCCGGGGAGCCAGCGCTGTTGCGTTCGGTGAAAGCAGCGCTGGCGGCGGAATCGATTTCCTCGGCGGTTGTCGTAGCCGGATCGCACACAATGGATGCCATCAAAGCGCTGCTCGATGCGCACGAGCTGCCGAAACCGGTCAGCGTCGTCGTCGGCGGCGCGCGCAGGCAAGATTCGGTGTTGATCGGCGTACGCCTCGCTCGCGTGCTGGGGGGTGATGTCGTGGCGGTGCACGATGGGGCTCGACCGCTGGCGCGCCCGCAGCTCTTCGACGAGACGATCGCGACCGCTCGTGTGTGGGGTGGGGCGATTGCGGCGGTTCCGATCGCTGACTCGCTGAAGCGAGTCGAATTCGACCGCGTGGTGACCTCGGTTTCGCGCGATCACCTCTGGGCCGCGCAGACGCCGCAGAGCTTCCAGACTGACAAACTCCTGGCGGCATTCGATGTGGCCGAGCAACGTGGGATCAATGTCACCGATGAAGCGGGGCTGTTTGAGGAGCTCGGCTGGTCGGTGCACGTGGTTATGGGCAGCGCTGAAAATCTGAAGCTCACGCGCGCGGCGGATATCCCGCTCCTGGAAGCGCTGGTGAGCGCGCATGAGGCGACGCTAGAAATCGGGCAGGAATGAGTGTGATTCGCACCGGAATCGGATACGACGTGCATCGCTTCGCCGACGGGCGGGCGATGGTTCTGGGTGGGGTGACGATCGATCACCCGCGCGGGTTGTTGGGGCATTCCGATGCCGACGCCCTTCTGCATGCGATTGCCGATGCGATTCTCGGCGCGGCGGCGCTCGGCGATATCGGACGGCATTTCCCGCCATCCGATCCCGCCTTCAAAGATGCCGATAGCCGTGAATTACTGGCGGCATCGTGCCGGATGCTCTCAGCGGCAGGCTACGTGCTCATCAATGTCGATGCCACGGTGATTGCCGAAGCGCCGAGGATCAATCCCCATGCGGAGGCGATGCGCGCCGCGATTGCCACCGCGTGCGGGATCGCGATTGAGTGCGTCAGCGTGAAAGCGACAACGAACGAAGGCATGGGGTTCGTCGGCCGCGAAGAAGGGATTGCCGCTCTGGCGGTGGCGACAATCGAATCGAGGGACTGAGCGTGCGGGCATTGATTCAGCGTGTTACCCAGGCGAGCGTCGTGGTTGAGGGAGAGACGATCGCGGCGATCGAGCGCGGTTTTCTCATCTTGCTCGGCGTGACGCACGAGGATACCGCTGCGGAGGTCGATCTGATCGCAGGTAAGATCGCCAATCTGCGCATTTTCGAGGATGAGGCGGGGGCGATGAATCGCTCTGCGCTCGATCTCCTCGCTGCCGGTGAATCGGTCGAGATGCTGGTTGTTTCGCAATTCACGCTCTACGCCGACGCACGGAAGGGGCGGCGACCGAGCTTCGTGCGCGCGGCTCGTCCGGAATCAGCCGCGCCACTGGTTGACGCGGTCGCGGAGGCGCTGCGAGGGCCGGGGCTTGCGACGCAGCAGGGGCGATTCGGAGCGGAAATGCAAGTGGTCCTAATCAATGACGGGCCGGTGACGATCTGGCTCGACACCGCCGAGCTTCGCGGCTAGGCGCGGTATACTCCGAAACGATGAGCGATTCTGGGATTGCCGTACAAGAAGAGGACGATCAGGTGGCAGAGGAGGAGCACCGCGAGAACGCGGTTGACGAGCCATTGCCGCCGATTCCTGATGGCGGGCTCGCCAGCGCGATGCCGCCCTGGCTAAAGCAGGCTCCCGGGCGTCCGGTCGCGAACGAAGCACCGAGCACCGTTGATGTTGCCTCGCTGGCGGGGTCGCTTGAGCTGCCTCCGTGGTTGACCAAGCTCTCCGAACGCCTCGATGCAACGCAGAAACCTGCGGCGGTTGTGGAGGCGCCTGCGCCTCTCGATGAAGCGCCTACCGTAGAGGTTGCGGCTGAGGCTGCTCCAGCTGTCGAAACGGCAGCTGACACGCCGGTAAGCGAACCTGCAGCCGGGGACTCGAATGCCGGTCGGCCGCTCGGAGCAGCGGTGATCGCGGCACAGCAGACGGCCGCTGACCGGGCGAATCGCCCGGCGCGATCGCAACCGCCGGTGCCCGCGGCCGCGCCCGTTGATGCCGAGGAGTTCCTCCGGGGCGGGGAGATTACCGTAGCGCCCGAACCGCGTTCGAAGATGCCGTTCATCATTGCGGCGATTGTGATTGTGCTGCTCGCGGCCGCCGCGGTCTGGTTCCTCGGCTCCTAATCGAACCAACTAAAAAGCCGGGTGGGTGCAATAGCACCCACCCGGCTTTTTTATCTGCGGACTATCGGTCGGAGCCGACTTCGCGGAACTCGCCTTCGACCGTCGCGTCGTCATCGGCGGTGCTGCCACCGGCCGCTTCGTCGTCAGCACCCTGCTGCGCACCGGCGGCTTCGTACATGCTGGCACCGATCTTGGTGAGCGCTTGCACGAGCTCGTCGTAGGCGGGCTGGAGTCGATCGGTATTCTCTCGATCGTTTTCGAGAATGTCCTTGACCGCGGCGACCTTCTGGTCGACCTCAGCCTTGACTTCAACCGGCACCTGATCGCCGTACTCGCTGAGGGTCTTCTCGGCCTGGAAGATCATGCTCTCGGCGTCGTTGCGCAGCTGCACGGCTTCGCGGCGCTTGCGGTCGGCCTCGGCGTTCTCCTCGGCCTCCTTGACCATGCGCTGGATCTCGTTCTCATTGAGACCGGAGGAACCGGCGATGGTGATCTTCTGCTCTTTGTTAGTCGCCTGGTCGCGCGCCGTGACGTTGAGGATACCGTTGGCATCGATGTCGAAGGTCACTTCGACCTTCGGCACACCGCGCGGCGCCGGCAGAATGCCATCGAGGATGAATTTGCCGAGGCTCTTGTTGTCGTTGGCCATCGGGCGCTCGCCCTGAAGCACGTTGATCTCGACCTGCGGCTGGCTATCGGCCGCGGTGGTGAAGACCTGGCTCTTCCGGGTCGGGATGGTGGTGTTGCGCTCGATCAGCGGGGTGGCAACGCCGCCCAGCGTTTCGATCGAGAGCGTGAGCGGGGTGACGTCGAGGAGCAGGATGTCCTTGACATCGCCGCCGAGCACGCCGCCCTGAATCGCCGCGCCGAGCGCCACGACTTCATCTGGGTTGATACCCTTGTGCGGCTCACGCCCGAAGTAGGTGTTGACGCGCTTCTGCACAATCGGCATGCGGGTCTGACCACCGACCAGGATGACTTCATCGACCTGGTTCTTGGAGAGACCGGCATCCTTCAGGGCCGCTTCCATCGGCGGGATCGTGCCCTCGACGAGCCCATTTACCAGCTGCTCGAGTTTGGAGCGGCTGATCTTAAGCACGAGGTGCTTCGGCCCGCTGGCATCAGCCGTGATGAACGGCAGGTTGACCTCGGTCTCCTGCGCAGAGGAGAGCTCGATCTTGGCTTTCTCAGCGGCTTCTTTCAGACGCTGAAGCGCCATGCGATCGCCACGAAGATCGATTCCATCGCTCTTCTTGAACTCATCGGCCAGGAAATTAATGATCACCTGGTCGAAGTCGTCACCACCCAGGTGAGTATCGCCGTTGGTGGCGAGCACCTGGAAGACGCCGTCCGAGAGATCGAGGACTGAGATGTCGTAGGTGCCGCCGCCAAGGTCGTAGACGGCAACTTTCTCGTCGCCTTTCTTCTCGAGACCGTAGGCGAGGGCCGACGCAGTCGGCTCGTTGATGATGCGCTCGACGGTGAGACCGGCGATGCGGCCGGCATCTTTGGTGGCTTCGCGCTGCGCGTTATCGAAATAGGCCGGGACGGTAATCACCGCGCGGTCGACGGTCTCGCCGAGGTACGCCTCCGCGTCAGCCTTGAGCTTCTGCAGGATCATCGAGGAGACTTCTTCCGGCGAATACCAGCGGTCGCCCATCTTCACTTCAACGCCGCCGTTGGACGCTTTGCGCAGCTGATACGGGACGAGCCCCTTGTCGCGCTGGACGGCGGGATCGTCGAAGCGGCGGCCCATGAAGCGCTTGATCGAGAACACGGTGTTCTCGGGGTTGGTGACGGCCTGGCGGCGCGCCAGACGCCCGACCAGGCGCTCACCACTGTTTGTGACCGCGACCACCGACGGGGTGGTGCGCTCGCCTTCCGCATTTGGAATCACGATCGGCTCACCACCTTCGATGGTGGCCACCACCGAGTTGGTTGTGCCGAGGTCGATACCAATCATTCGTGCCATTGACGCTGTTCCTCCAAAATATCCGCGATCACCACGATCGCGGTTCGCTTTGTGTTGGCCAGGGGAAGCCACGTTGATACCCCTGTGTTGAGTGCGACGCTATGCGACCGGACCGTCGCCCACCTTCACCATTGCCGGACGAAGCAGGGTCGATCCGAGCTTGTAGCCGTTTTGATAAACCTCGACCACCACCGAACCTGAGCTGCCCGGATCGGTTGCGACCGCTTCGTGCAGCGACGGATCGAACGGCTGGCCGAGCGATTCGAATGCCACCACGCCATGACGCTCAAGGGTGGCGGCAAATTTGCGCTCGATGTTGGTTACACCGCCGATCCAGGGATTGTCCTGGAGTTCAGCAGGCATCGCGGCGAGTGCGCGATGGAAATCGTCGAGCACCGGAACGAGCTCTTGCAGCAGGTTTTTCGCGGCGGATTCCCGCAGCTGTGCTTTCTCCTGCTCGACCCGGCGACGGTAGTTGGCGAATTCGGCGACCGAGCGCTGGAGTTGGTCGAGATAGGAATCGCGCTCGTTCTGCGCTTTCGCCAGTTCTTCGAAGGGATCGGTTTCTTCGACGTCTTCGTCGTTCGCTTCGGCGAGAAGTTTCTGCAACTCCTCGATGTTGATAGTTTTGTCGTCGTTTGCCACTGATCTCCGCCTCATACGCATCGGCGCTGAACCTCCTCCAGCGCTAGTTTTCGTCACCGATCAAGTTCACCATCAGATCGCTCATCAACCCCGCCATATAGCGCACGGTTGAAACGGTGCGCAGATAGGACATGCGCGTCGGTCCGATCACCCCGAGCAGTCCGGTGACCGCGCCATCAATCCCGTAGGAGGCGATCACCAAACCGAAGCGGCGGAGCTCATCCGGCAACGATTCGTCGCCGATGAACACTTGCACCTCGGGCTGCGCGGAAAGGCGCGGAAGCACGGCATTGAGGAACGAACCGCCGTTGAGCAGTCCGATCACCCGTTGCACATCTGCTTCCTCGACTCCGCGCTGCCCGACGATATGCTCCAAGCCCTGGTGGTGGATCTCGGTGCGATCGGCCGAGTCGTACTCACCCAGCATCATCACCAGCTGATCGAGCACCACCTTGGTCGCGCCCTGAGCGCCGATCGCAAACGTGGCGATTTCGGTCGCAGTGCGGTTGCGAATCATCCCGATCAGGAGATCGGTCAGCTCGCGGAGCTGCTCCTGCGTCGCCTCCTCGGCGAAGTTGACGAAGGTTTGGCGCACCATGCTCTCGCCGGTCACCGCCACCAGCAGCGCCAGTTTCGGTTGCAGCGAGATCAGCTCGAAATGGCGCACGCGCGGCTGCATCGTGCGCGGCACGCTCACCACCGAGACATTTCCGGCGGCGGAGGCGAGCACCGATGCCGCTAACTCGATCCAACCTTCCAGCTGCATTTGCGGCTGCTGGAATTGATGGCGGATCATGATCTGCGCTTCCGAGGGAAGGGAGGGCTGCCCCATGAGATGGCGCACGAAGTAGCGATAGCCCTCAACCGTCGGCACACGACCACCCGAGGTGTGCAGATGCTGCACAAGCCCGGCGTGCTCCAACTCGGACATATCGTTGCGAATGGTCGCCGAGGAAAGTCCCAGCTCGTAGCGCTCGGTGAGCGACTTCGATCCAACCGGACGGCCGGTGCTGCTGTACTCCTGGACGATCAATCGCAATATTGCGCGTTGGCGCTCGGTCAGCGGGGGGCGCGGCACACTGCCGCTCACTCCTACCGCATCCTGGCGCTCAGTCATCGTTCATTCCCTCAATTAGCACTCTCAACCCGAGAGTGCTAACACAGGAGATGATAGTAACTTTAGCCCCTGCTTGTCAAGGTTGCGGACGGTGCCGTGACAACGTTCGGTAGCGAAAAAGCCCGTAGAAATAGGGGAATTCCTGCTAGCAGGAATCACTTCCACGGATTGCTACGGCGTGCGAACTGTTTCCTGGCCTCGCTGCTTCACCGCGGATTCAGGACGAATGCGGAAGGCGCTCCAATCGGAATCGGCGGAAACCATGCGCACTCCGCGCCAACCGAGCTTCATCAGCGGATCCCACGAATCGTCGCGTGAGAGATCGGATGGGATTGAGCCCGATTTCTTGGGATAACAGACCCAGAAGAGGGCATCCGGCTTCAATTCGGCCAGCAGTGGTACGGCGACCGCTGTAACGGCGTTGGAGTCGGGGAGCGCCACAATCACAGCCTCGGCGTCGCTCACGGCGATACCGGGCTCGACGTGCGTACCCTCGGGAAGATCGACGAGCTGGTCGGCGATCGCTGGAGGCACGTCGATGAGGCGAATGCGCATCCCGGGTTTGATCTGCAGCCGCACCACCAGCGGTTTGACCTCGGCGCTCATTCCATCTCCCATTCGTCGCGATCGATCATCTGGCGACCGGCGAATCCAGCATCGAGATCGTGCCAGAAGGCGATGGTGCTTTCACCCAATCGCCAGCAGAGATACACCAGCCGCCCATCGTGCTCGGCGAGAAAGTCGATGAGTCCCGTTTCGAAATCCTTTACTTCAACGCCATCAGCGGTCAGCTCGCCGAGCAACGATTTCATCCGGCCGGTAGCGGTTCTGATCTGAGGTTCAAGGCGGTGAGCGGTCAGGCCAAAGCCACGTGGGCGCATCCACTCGGCCTGCCTGTGGAGCAGCGCGTTCATGCGTTGCAGCTCGCGGAAGTCGGTGCGCAGGCGCTCGAGCTTAGGAATGACGCTGGGGATCAGGGCGTTGGCCGAGGCCAGTGTGTGCACGCGAGGAGTCACGGCCGGTTACTCCTCGACGTGGGCGTGGCCGTTTTGCGATGGGAGATCGTCGTCGGCCGGTTTGGCGCGACCGAGGAGGCGTGCCAGTTTACCCGGTTCCTTCACCGGCTTTGCCGCCAGCTCGATGCGCTTACGCAGGGTGGGATCGAGGTGCTTGCGATCGAAAACGACGATCTGCGTTTCCGGCGGCAGCGACGCCATTGCTTCCGGCACCACAACGCCGAGCGTTTCAAAGAGACCAAGCCCACGTTCCTGCGCGTAGCCAACCGCAGCGATCAGCATGCTCATGTGTGGCACGGGAT
>JAESFN010001264.1_pt1 | contig 12052 bp, 6 predicted proteins | sample 9269411 | NCBI WGS metagenome assembly JAESFN01 (sample SAMN14505399, study PRJNA617100) | algae metagenome | isolation source: Iphinoe sp. HA4291-MV1 and co-occurring heterotrophs from trail next to... | place: USA: Maunawili Falls, Hawaii | collected 2009-07-25
CACCGGGCTGAAGCTCGGCGCAAAGCTCGCGCTCGGCAATTCATCGCGCCGATTCATCGCCAATGCGGCGTGGGTGCTGCGTTGGACGGCGCGCGCTACCGCCCGCTCATCGGTGAATTTCACCTCGGATTTGGAGGGATGGACGTTGACATCGATCGTCGCCGGGTCGACAAAGAGATGCACGAACGAAATCGGATGCCGCCCGACCATCAGCAGCGAGTGATACGCCTCTTCCAGCGCAAACCCGAGTGAGCGGTGCTGGAACCAGCGTCCATTGACGAAGAAAACCATGTCTTGGCGGTGCGAACGCGACACGGCCGGGGCAGCCACCCACCCCTCTAGCTCAACGCCGGGCACCGCCGCTGACTCATCGAGCGGCTCTAGCGGGAGTGCGGCTTTGCCGACGTCCAGCCCATACACCGCGCTCGCTGCCGTCAGCAAATTCCCGTCACCGGCGGTGGTGATCGATCGCCTTCCATCAACCGCGTAGGAAAACTGAATGCCCGGATACGCACAGGCGTAGGCGGCAACAACTCTCCCGACGTAGCCATGCTCCGTCCCCGGCTGGCGGAGAAATTTGCGCCGCGCCGGCACGTTTCCGAAGAGATCGCGCACCGTCACCGTCGTGCCACTCGCCGCGGCAATGCGCTGCTCTATTTCGGGGCGGCCGTAGGTGACACGCTTGATCATCCCCGCCGAATCCCCGGCAACCCGGCTCTTGATCGCGAAATCCGAAACGGCTGCCACGCTGGCAAGCGCTTCGCCGCGAAACCCGAGCGTGGCGAGCGCATCGAGATCGTCGAACTGTGTCAGCTTCGAGGTGGCGTGACGCTCGAGCGCCAATCCCAGCTCGGCGGGATCGATGCCAATTCCATCATCGGAGACCTCGATCAATTCGGTGCCGCCGCCGCGAATCTCGACGCTGATGCGCGTGGCCCGGGCATCGATCGAGTTTTCGAGGAGCTCTTTCACCACTGAGGCAGGACGCTCAACCACCTCACCGGCGGCGATTTTTCCGATTGTTTCAGGTGTCAGCAGGCGAATTGGCATTGGCTACTCAGGTGGAACGACAAACGTGTTGGCTTTGCGCGAGCCGGAAACGGCCCGGCTTGCCGGATCGAAAAAGCGTAGCGGCGCGTCGGCGTTTTTCGTAATGCCGATGCGCGGCGTCACCGCGATGATATCGGGTGTCGCACCTGGTGCGATCCAGATGGCGGGATCGGCACCGAGATCGCGATCGTCATCGGTCAGGGTAAACCCCATCGCTACGCAAAGGTTACCCGGCCCCTGCGCCAGGCGATGTTCCGGCACAACACCACGCCGTGCCAGCATGCGGTCGATTCCGTTCAGCGGTTCCACGGCGCGGATCAACACCGCGCCGTGCTCGTCTCGCTGGTTGGTGACGATGTTGAACATCGCGTGCACACCATAGGCGCGATACATGTAGATGCGTCCGGCCGGTCGCGAGAGCGCTGCCCGGCCACGCGCGTACATCGCCGCGTGGGACGCCGCATCCTCGGCGCCGAGGTACGCCTCGGTCTCGACAATCCGGCCAGCGACCATCCCGTCTCCATCGTCGTGAACCAGGAGCGCCCCGAGGAGGGCACGCGCAACCTCGTTAGAAGGATGCGCGTACCACTCACCCAGCAGCCGCTGCTGCAGTTCGTCGATCACTCGAAGGTCGCAAGACGCTTGGTCAGCGTTTCGATCTGCTCAGTAGCGATGCGTAGGCGATTGCGCTGTTGATCGACCACCTGAGCGGGAGCGCGCGAAACGAACGCCTCGTTTTGCAGTGAAGCGGTGGCGCGTCGCGACTCCGCCTGAGCTTGCTCCAGCTCCTTCTCGAGGCGCGACCGCTCGGCAGCGACATCGACCATACCCGCGAGCGGCAGCAGCGCCACCACGTCGGCGGCAACAACCGTCACCGATTGCGATTCCTCGTGCGAGGCGCCGCTCTCGAAGCGGAGGTGATCGTCGGCAACACGAGCGAGCGTGCTCAGCTCCAGCCGCGCGCCCTCGAACGAGGCGGTTCGCGGTCCGGCGTACACCGTCGCTTCGATCCAGCGCCCTGGCTCGACCGCCGATTCAGCACGGACGTTGCGGATACCGCGCACGAGCTCGATCAGCACCGAGAAGTCATCCTCGGCCTGCGCATCGCGCTCACCAGCCACCGGCCAGCTCGAAATCACCACGCTCTCGCCCTGGTGCGGCAGCGCCTGCCAGAGCGATTCCGTGGCGAAGGGGATGAACGGGTGCAACAGGCGCACGCTGCGCTCAAGCACGTAGGCGAGCGTCTGCGCGGTGGCGCGACGCTCCTCCTCGGTTCCACGCGAACGCACTTTGCTCGCCTCGATGTACCAGTCGCACAGCTCCGACCAGACAAACTCGCGCAGCTGCCGCCCCGCTTCGCCGTAGAGATGGCTGTTCAGCAGCGAGGTCACGTCGGCCGTGATCGATTCCATCCTGCTGAGAATCCAGCGATCGGCCAGACCGAGATTGGCGGTTGGTTTCGCCGGTCCGTCGGCTGCCATCTCGATCTCGAATTCGCCGATCGAACGCAGGGCGAACCGTGTGGCGTTCCAGAGCTTATTGACGAAGTTGCGGCTCGACTCCACCAGCTGCATCGACAGCCGCATATCCACGCCCGGCGATCCCTGGGTCACCAGCGCGAAGCGGAGCGCATCCGAGCCGTATTCGGCTGAAATCTCGGTCGGATCGAGCACATTTCCCTTCGTTTTGCTCATCTTCGCTCCCTCGGCATCGCGCACGGTGCCGTGGAGGTAGACGGTGTGGAAGGGCGGCTGCCCCATCATCTCGATCCCGAAGAAGACCATGCGCGCGACCCAGAAGAAGAGGATCTCGTAGCCGGTCTCCATCACCGATGAGGGGTAGTAGCGCGCCAGATCCTCGGTTTGCTCCGGCCAACCCATGGTCGAGAACGGCCAGAGTCCCGAGCTGAACCAGGTGTCGAGCACATCAGGATCCTGCTCCACGCGGCCGCCGCACTTCGGACAGGCCGTGAGGATTTCCTCGGTGCTCACCGTCTCCTCGCCGCAATCGGCGCAGTACCAGACCGGGATGCGGTGCCCCCACCAGAGCTGACGGGAGATGCACCAATCGTGGATGTTCTCCATCCAGTTCAGGTACACACCCTTGAAGCGATCCGGCACGAAGCTCACTGTGCCGGTCTTCGCGGCATCGATGGCGGGTGCAGCGAGCGGTCCCATTTCGACGAACCACTGCTTGCTGATCAACGGCTCAACCACGGTGCCGCAGCGCTCGCAGTGCCCGACGGCATGGGTGTGCGGCACGGTTTCGATCAGGGCGCCCTCGTCGCGGAGACGCTCGACCACCTTCTCGCGCGCTTCCTTGATCGTCAGCCCTTCGAACTCGCCGGCGTTCGCGTTCAATGTGCCGTCGAGATTCATGATCGTGATCATCGGCAGATCGTGCCGCTTCCCGATCTCAAAGTCGTTGAAATCGTGCGCCGGGGTGACCTTCACCGCACCTGAGCCGAAGGTCATATCCACCGCGTCATCGGCCACAATCGGAATCAAGCGGCCGGTAATCGGCAGGCGCAAGTTCTTGCCGATCAATCCGGCGTAGCGCTCGTCATCCGGATGCACTGCCACCGCGGTATCGCCGAGCATCGTTTCCGGACGCGTGGTTGCCACCACGACAGCGGTTTCGGGATCGTCTGCCAGCGGATACGCGAGCAGCCAGAGGAAGGACTGCACGTCACGGTGGATCACTTCCAGATCCGAGAGCGCGGTCATGCAGCGCGGACACCAGGAGATCAGCCGCTCACCCCGGTAGATCAATCCCTTGTCGTAGAGATGCTTGAACATCGTGCGCACGGCGAGCGACGGACCGGGATCCATCGTGAAGTGGAAGCGGCTCCAATCGGCCGAAGCGCCGAGGATGCGCATCTGCTCGCGGATGCGGCCGCGATACTGGGTCATGTACTCCCAGACGCGCTCGACGAACTTCTCGCGCCCCAGATCGTGGCGCGTGAGTCCCTCCTGCGCGATCAGCCGCTCCACCACCCATTGCCCGGCGATGCCGGCGTGATCGGCGCCTGGCAGCCAGAGCGTGGGATCACCGAGCATCCGGTGATAGCGAGTCATGATGTCTTGAATGCCGACGAAGAGCGCGTGACCGATGTGCAGCTCGCCGGTCACATTCGGCGGCGGCATGATCACGACGAACGGGGTGCGATCATCCCGCCAGACCGGCTGGAAGTACCCCGAGTTATCCCAGTGATCGTAGAGTCCCGCTTCGACCTCTTCCGGTCGGAACGTACTACCCAACCGATCGATCGCCTGCTCATTCGCCGTCATTGATCGTTCCCTCAGCAACAAAAAACCCGCCCTGCGCATTGCGCAAGGACGGGGAAACCGCGGTACCACCCTGCTTGGCGGAGCATTGCTCCACCCTCTCAACATCGCGCTATCGGGCGATTCCCGCTCTACCTCCCGGGCGACCTTCGAGGGATTCGATCATCGGAGTGGCTCTCAGCCGGTGGCCACGCTTGCTGTGCGATCGAAAGGCCCTCTACTCCTCCCGTTCATCGGTAGTAGAAGTGGTGGAAAGTGTCGCATTATCGCCAACCCACGTCAATTGCTCAACATAAATAACACTACCGATCTCTCCGCTCAACCGCGCCAGCACATGAAAGAGAACCGATCGCCCCGATAATCGGGGCGATCGGTTCTCTCGCTCACCAGGCACCGTTCAATTGGGAATGGAAATGTTTGCGTGAATCACCTGCCACCGGTCGTCGTTGAACGACCAGACGGTCGTTACCCGGTAGGTGTCGACGCCACTACTCGGCCCGTCCACCCAGGTGCCGTTGACCTCATCGGCCACCCAGGCGAAATCGCCCCGGACTTCGCTGACCCGATGGAACGGCTTCATCGCCGTCCATGGTGGGCACGCCGCGATCCAGCTCCCAAAGTTGCGGTCCGCCTCGGCGCGGCCGACGATGCGCTCGAACTTGTCCGATCCCCAGAGCACGAGATCGTCCCGATCGCTGAACAATGCTTTGATCCGGTCGGAGTCTCGATCGCGCCAGGCGTCGTACAACTCCGAGAGCGCTGCATCCAGCGCGTCCTGATTCGCGGCGGCCTTACCCGCGAGTTGCGTAGTAACCACGTGAATTCCTCCCGATTTATCCATTCGGATTTCGCCGGTGCTAGCTCGCGAGCATCGCGGAGACGTTGCGGGCAACAACCTCCATCGTTTCCGCGTACCGTCCCTTCGGACTGAATTCGATTACTTCTGTCTCAGCATCGAAAATCGCAGTGTGGCCGGGGGCGAGGTAATACACATCACCGGCGGTGATGGTCTCTTCGCGATCGGCGTAGACCGCGCGAAACTGCCCCTTGACCACATACCCCCAGTGCGGACACTGGCAGCGGTCGTCCGGCAGCCCGTGAAAGATCGGCGCCGTATCAATTCCCGCCGGTAGCTTTTCGACCGCGATGGTCATTTCTCCCCAGTCGATTTGCCGGCTCACAACACCCATCGCCTCGGCTGCGATCGGTAGGTCGTACTTCGCTTCGTGCATGTCGTGCCTCCATTCATTGATCCGTAGCGGCGATTCCCTCGGGCGGGAACTCCGCTCCACGACCAATCTAGAGACAGCGAAATCTGGCAACATCGGGGGAATCCCGCAATTTCAGGGCAACCGCGTTCTGGCCAATTCGCCGAGCTCTACGGGATTCCCCTCAGTCCGTGGGGATCAGCTCGCGCACTGCGAAGGCAGCCGCCGCCGCGCGGTTATTCACGCCGATCTTGAGGTAGGCGTTGGAGAGATGGCGCTCAACCGTCTTTTCGCTGAGAAATAGCCGCTCGGCGATCTCGCGGTTGCCCCGGCCACCAGCCAACAACTGCAGCACCTCCACCTCGCGCGGACTCAGCCCCGACGGCTGGAGGCTTCGAGTGTGCGATGCGGCGAGGCGTTGCTCATCGCCCCGGTTGCCTAGCTCCCGGAATTTTGCAGCCGCTTGTGCGATGGTGGATGACACGATGGTCGACGGTGCTCCGCGGGAACTCAGTATCTGAGCCCGCAGCTCGAGCCCCCAGGCGACGTCCCAGCCGAGGCGCTCACGCTCAGCAACCAGCATCGCGGCGGCGAGATGAACCTCGGCCGCATCCAGATCCCCTTCGCGCCACTCGATTTCGGCAAGCAGGCGATCGACCAGCACATCGCCGAACCGGCCACTGAACGGAAGAAGCCGGGGATAGACACGCCGCCATCGCTCGGCGTCGCCAAGTTCCATCGCTGTCGACGCAAGGTAGCAATAGGCTTCGTGTGAGGGTTGGGCTCCAGCAGGAAGCGCCTCGATCAATCGCTCCAGCTCCGCGGCGGTTGCTCGCGCGGCACTGTGATCGCCGAGTTTCGCTTGAAAGAAGGCGTATGGACCCAGATACCAGATAAGCCCTTGAGGTCCGAATTCCCGGATCATCGCAATCGCGCGCTCAAGATCGCCCTGCGCAGCGGCGAGATCGCCGGCGAAAAACGCCACCATTCCCCGGCAAAACACGAGCCAAGCCAACGGCTCGGGACTCGCGAGGCGGTCCACGATCGCCATCGCGCGCTCAAACGAATCGCGTGTAGCGGGAACGTTCCCTTGCAACGCGTCGACGACCGCCAACCAGGTGTAGGCGTGACGAAGCTGATAGCTGTCGTGACAGCGCTCAGCCACGGCGAGGCGATGGAGAATCATCGAGCGCGCCTTACCAATTGCCCCCTGCCACATGTAGGCCGGAATCAGGCAGGCGCAGCACTCGGCGGTCTCAATCGCATCGTCAATCTCTTCCGCTATCTGGAGCGCCGCTTCGATTTTCGCCACCCCCTCGTCGAACTTCCCTGTACGGACCAGCAGGTTGCCCAGAGCGCGGCCAGCGGCGGCGGACAATCGAGCATCACCAATCCGGGCAGCGAGCTCCCCAGCTTCCTCAATCACCGTCTTTCCGCGGCGATGCTCGTGCAGGCTGCCACCGAGCAGCGTGCCGTAGTCGATCATCAACGCAACGAGCCCGGCCGATTCTGCGCCGCTACCTTCGCTCAGCGCTTCCTTCATGACTTGCTCAGCACGCTCGATCGCTTCGCGCCTCCACAGCGCCGCACCGAGGTGATGACCAGCGTCAACGGCACCAGCTGAGTCGCCGGCGACGCGGAACCAGTCACGCGCATCCTCAAACGCGGAGATGGCCGCCGCCTCATCGCCATGGCGCTCCGCCGCAACACCAAGCTTGAGCAGCAACGAACCGCGTTCTGGATCTTCGACATCGAGTAACTCAATGGCCCGCGAGAAATGCGCGATCGCGTCCGCGTAAGCGAACGCTCGCATTGCGCCGGCAGCGGCTGCTTGCGCGTAGTGCGCACCTCGCTTCCGATCGCCGCTGCGCTCGAAATGAAAGGCGAGATCGGCGGTGCGGCGCTCCCCGGCGCCGACCAGTTGCTCGATGGCATGACCGATCAGACCGTGCAGGCGCTGTCGCGTTAGCGCGCTCATTTCGTCGTAAATCAGCCTACGGATGAGATCGTGATGAAACGCGAAGAGATCCCCATCCGGGGCATCAGCGTGCACGAACTGAGCGGTCGAGCCCAAGCCGAGAAGCAGGCGGGCACTGACCTCGTCGATCCCTATCGAACGGGAGAGCACCCGAACGTCAAATTCGAGACCCAGCACCGCCGCACCCTGGAGCAGCTCGAATTCCGCCGGTCTGAGATTGCCCAATCGCTGTTTGATGGCTCGGGCGATCCCCGCTGGCATGGCTGGCGGTGTCGATCCAGACCATTCCCAGGTTCCGCCGGTATTGTGAAGAACGTGGGAATCCCCCCACCCTCGAATCAACTCCTCGACGAAAAAAGGATTCCCCCGGCTTTGTGTCTCGATACCGGAGAGCACCGCCTCCGAGAGCCCACCGCCAAGCAGCTCTGCACTCAGCGTTGCGATCTCGGTTGACTCCAATGGACCGAGATTGACGAGGCGCAATAGACGCCCGCGCTCAAGCTCGACGAGCATCCGGGGAAAGTCCGCTCTCGCCTCAGCTTCGGTCACGCGATACGCACCGGCGATAGCAATCGGAGCATCGCGCCGGAAGCGCGCCAAAAACGTCAGTAAGTCAAGGGAGGCTGCATCGGCCCAGTGCAGGTCATCCAGAACCAGTAGCAGACCATCCGGGTTCGCGATCTCGAGAAGGAACCGGCTGACCGACTCGAAGAGCCGAAAGCGTGCCTGCTCGGGAGCCAGCGCGACATCGTCTGCAAATTCACCCAATCGAGACCGCAATTCCGGGAGCAACGGCAGGAGCGCGGCTCCGTACGACTTCACCTGCTCGCGGAGGCGATCATCGGGCGTTGCGTAGACGTGCCTGCTGAGCGCATCGAGAAACGGCAGGTACGGCGGCATGCCCTCGGCGTCGGTCGCGCCACCGCGGAGCACACTCATGCCAAGCGCGGCTGCTCGATCACTCGCATCATCGAGCAACCGCGTTTTGCCGATCCCCGGCTCTCCACAGAGCAACGTTACCGAGAACTCGCCGTCGCGGGCGCGTCGAATGCGCTCGAACAACAGCTGACGCTCATGCTGGCGACCATGAATCCGACGTTCTGATGGCATGGAACCTACCTACCGGACTGGTTTTCGATGGCATTACGGCGTCGCATCCGGTCTGGATTTGGAACATCATCAGCGTATTCCTCGGAAGAGCTGGAATCTACTCCTCTGGCAACACGAAACGCTGATCCGTCGTCACTCAGGGAGACTCGCTTCCGGGATGCACGGCGCGCAACGATCGAGGAGACCTGCCGCTGCCGCGCACTTGACGCTCGTGCTAGACTGGCGATGCGAAAGTTTGTTCGCCTTTCTGCGATGCCGCGAAAGGCGATCGTTTTCCTCAGGACATCGAGCCAATGCCACAGCAAGATCGCATTTCGGTGCGCGGTGCGCGCGAGCACAATCTCAAGAATGTCAACGTAGACATTCCGCGCGACAAGCTCGTGGTGATTACCGGCTTGTCAGGGTCCGGCAAATCATCGCTGGCATTCGATACGATCTTCGCCGAGGGACAACGCCGCTACGTCGAATCGTTGTCGGCGTACGCTCGCCAGTTCCTGGGGCAGATGGAAAAGCCCGACGTCGATATGATCGACGGTCTCTCGCCGGCGATCTCGATCGATCAGAAGGGCACAAGCCGTAATCCTCGCTCGACCGTCGGCACGGTGACCGAGATCTACGACTACCTCCGGCTCCTCTTCGCCCGCATCGGTGTGCCGCACTGCCCGAACAAAAGCTGCTCCAACTTCGGCAAGCCGATCACGCAGCAATCGGTGCAGTCGATGGCGAGCACCCTGCTCAGCCTGGCCGACGGCACGCGAGTATTGCTGCTTGCGCCGGTGATCCGTGATCGCAAGGGAGAGCACCAGGGCGTTTTCGAAGAGATTCGCCGTCAAGGATTTGTGCGCGTTCGCGTTGATGGCGTGATCCGCGAAATCGACGAAACGTTCGAGCTCGCCAAAACGAAAAAGCACACGATCGAGGTCGTGGTCGACCGTCTGGTGATCCGGCACGAGGCCAGCGTCTCGCTGGAGGAGCATCCCGATCGCATCCGCTTGATCGACTCGCTGGAAACATGTTTGCGCATCGCGCGAGGCAGTGCTCTAGCGCAGATCGTGGACGGCGAAACCATCATTTTCTCCGAGCTTTTTGCCTGCCCGGTCTGCGGTACGAGCGTCGGCGAAATCGAACCACGCAATTTCTCCTTCAACTCGCCGCATGGCGCTTGTCCTGACTGCACCGGTCTCGGCACCAAGCTCGAAATCGAGCCAAACCTGATCGTGCCGAACAAGAATCTCAGCCTGCGTCAGGGGGCGGTGCGCCCCTGGACGCTGCAATCGGGCGATAGCTCGGCCTGGCACGAAGCGATGCTCGACGCCTTCGCTGAGGTCTACAACATCTCGCTCGACACGCCGTTCAAGGACCTGCCGGACGACATCGTTCAGAAGCTCCTCTACGGCACCGGCTCGAAAAAACTCGCCGTGCGCTACCAGACTAAACAGGGTCGGGCGCGCGTCTACGACGTCACCTTCGAAGGGGCGATCCCGAGCGTCAAGCGCCGCTACGACACCACGCAATCGGAGTGGGGCCGTGAGGAAGCGGAGCGCTTCATGGCGACTCGCCCCTGCCCGACCTGCAAAGGCGCTCGCCTGAAACCGGAAATCATCGCGGTCACGGTGCACGATCGCAGCATCGTCGATATTTCGAATTTACCGATCCGGCAAGCTCGCGCCTGGGCGGAATCACTCGCGGTCGAACCGAATGAACCCGGCGCGATCCTGAGCAACCGCGAGTTTCTGATCGCGCGGCAAATCATGAAGGAAATCCGCGAGCGACTCGGCTTTCTCGTCGATGTCGGCCTCGATTACCTCTCGCTGGAGCGATCCGCGAACACCCTCTCCGGTGGTGAGGCGCAGCGCATTCGCCTCGCAACCCAGATCGGCTCCAGTTTGATGGGGGTGCTTTACATCCTCGACGAGCCAAGCATCGGGCTTCATCAGCGCGACAACGAGCGCCTGATCCGCACGCTCGTACGGCTTCGCGATATCGGCAACACGCTGATCGTGGTCGAGCACGACGAAGATATGATGCGTTGGGCCGATTGGATCATCGACGTCGGCCCCGGCGCCGGGGAGCATGGCGGCAACATCGTCGCCGCCGGCACGATGAGCGAGATCGCCGCCATTCCGGATTCAATTACCGGCCAGTTTCTGAGCGGTGCGCGATCGATCGAAACGCCGCACACCCGCCGCCCTGGCAATGGCAAGTCGCTGGTGGTTGAAGGGGCGACGGCGAATAACCTTCGCGATGTTACCGCCACCTTCCCGCTCGGCATGTTCATCGCCGTCACCGGCGTTTCCGGCTCCGGCAAGAGCACGCTGATCACCGACACCCTGCATCGCAAACTGGCGCAGGATCTGCACGGTGCTAAGGATCTTCCGGCACAGCATCGCGCCATTCACGGCATCGAGGCGCTCGATAAGGTGATCGAGATCGACCAGAGCCCGATCGGCCGCACGCCACGCTCTAACCCGGCCACCTACACCGGGCTGTTCACTCCGGTGCGCGAGCTCTACGCTTCGATGCCGGAATCGAAAGCACGCGGCTACACGCCGGGCCGTTTCTCCTTCAACGTCAAAGGCGGGCGCTGCGAAACCTGTAAGGGCGAGGGCATTCTCCAGATCGAGATGAACTTCCTCCCCGATGTGTTTGTGCCGTGCGAGGTCTGTCACGGCCGCCGGTACAACCGCGAAGCACTCGAGATCACGTACAAAGGCAAATCGATCGCCGACGTGCTGGAGATGACTGTTTCCGAAGCGCTCACCTTCTTCGAAAACATCCCGTCGATCGCGAACAAACTGCAAACGCTGAACGATGTCGGGCTGGGCTATATCCGCCTCGGGCAACCGGCGACGCAGCTCTCCGGCGGGGAGGCGCAGCGCGTGAAGCTGGCGAGCGAGCTCGCGCGCCGCGCCACCGGTCGCACCATGTACATCCTCGACGAGCCGACCACTGGTCTCCATTTCGCTGACATCGAAAAGCTGCTGCAGGTGCTGCAACGGCTCGCCGACGGTGGCAACACGATTCTGGTGATCGAACACAACCTCGACGTGATCAAATCGGCCGACTGGATCATCGACCTCGGCCCCGAGGGAGGCAATGGAGGCGGCACAATCGTTGCCACCGGCACCCCGGAAGAGATCGTCGAGAATCCGAATTCCTACACCGGGCAATATCTCAAGCCGATGTTGCAGCGGCAGGCCGTCGCGGCCGACTAAGATCCAGGCACCTCCGGCTCACAAGACGACCGCCTGCTCCAGGAGCGGGCGGTCGTATTTATGATTGGGATCAACTGCCTCCGATGACCACCTAGCCGGTTACGATTTCGGCGGTCTCGAGTGTAGTGGCGAGCGTTTCCAGAATTTCCGTCACCGCGGAGTAGGTAGGCACATACTGAACAGTCCATCTGCCGATCTGCCCCG
>JAESFN010001265.1_pt1 | contig 12047 bp, 9 predicted proteins | sample 9269411 | NCBI WGS metagenome assembly JAESFN01 (sample SAMN14505399, study PRJNA617100) | algae metagenome | isolation source: Iphinoe sp. HA4291-MV1 and co-occurring heterotrophs from trail next to... | place: USA: Maunawili Falls, Hawaii | collected 2009-07-25
AGCGCGATTCCAGAGCAAGGAGCGATCCGGCGAGCTGCCGGCGTAAGCCGGCTGACCCAGCGGCGAGCGGTTGCGTCACCGAGGACTCCCCCCCGTCATTGACGGGGGGCTAATAATTAGCCCCCGGCGAGTCGCCGGGGGGAGACTCGCCCAACGCCCTACGCCGTGCGTTGCTGCGTTTCGGGATACTTCACGCGGCCGTGATACACCGCGATGAGCGACTTCACCAAGCTGTCTTGGATCGTCCGCAATTCGCAGAGCGTGAGATCGCAGTCGTCGAACTGGCCGTCGAGCAAACGCTTCATGGCGATGTCGTCGACGACGTTCTCGATTCGCGAAGGAGTCGGCTCCACCAAGCTCCGGCAAGCGCTCTCGACCGCGTCGGCCAGCATCAGTACGGCCGCCTCCTTCGTCTGCGGCTTCGGCCCCGGGTAGCGGAACGAGTTCTCGCTCACGTCCGGCGCATCAGGGTCGCGATCCTTGTCGCGCTCGCAGGCACGGCGATAGAAGTATTCGACGAGGGTCGTGCCGTGATGCTGCTGGATGAAGTCGACGATCGGCTCAGGCAAGTTGTGCTGCCGAGCCAGATCGGCGCCGTCCTTCACGTGCGCGATGATGATCAGCGTGCTCATGGCCGGCACCAAGGCTTCGTGGCGATTGGCCTCTTGGCCCTGGTTTTCCACGAAGTAGTGCGGCTTGAGCATCTTACCGATGTCGTGGTAGTAGGCGCCCACGCGCACGAGCAGCCCGCGACCGCCGATTCGCTCCGCGGCGGCCTCGGCGATCGAGGCCACGTTGATCGAATGGTTGTAGGTGCCTGGCGCGCGTTGCACGAGTTCTTGCAGCAACGGGCGAGATGGATCGCCGAGCTCCAGCAACCGCAGATCGGTAAGGATACCGAACAGCGATTCGATGCTCGTGAGCAGCCCCGTCATCAGGAAGCCAGCGACCACGCCCCACAGGCCGAACCGCGCGGCGTCGCTCAGCAGCGGCATCGCCAGCGGTTGCTCGTTGAGGCGGCCGACGCCCAGCGTGGTGAGAAACGCCACGAGACCGGCGTAGATGCCCACATGGATCAGTTTGCTGCGGTTGCGCACGCGGCCTAAGCACAAAATGGCGGCCGCCACGCTCGACATGAGGATCACGTAGTCGGGCAAGCGTTGGCCGAGTGCAACGACGACGACCAGCGACACCGCGGCCGAGAGCAGCAGCGCCAGCTCTTGCCGGTAGGCGATGGCGATCGTCATGCCGAACACCAGCACCGGAATCATCTCGGCCCGCCAGTTGTCGGTTGCCACGACGCTGGCCACCAGCACGGAGAACGTAAGCACGATCAGCAGCGTGCCGAACTTGCGCAGGTCGTACAGCAGCCTTGGCTCGCGGCGGAAGATGAAGAACCCACAGAGCGTGAACAGCGCGACGAACATGCCGACGCTGGCCACGAATCGCAAAGCGCCCTGAGCGGTCGACAGGTTGCCGACCATCAGATCGTGTTCGGCCCGCAGCATCGCCACGGCTTCGGGCGTGAGCGGATGGCCAGCCTTGGCGATCGTATGACCGACCGGATAAGTCTGCACCGGCGTCTTCTCGGCCGCTTCTTCGGCCTCGGCGGCGGTGCCTTCCTTGTCGAGCTTGAGCGTGATCGGCAGTTGCGGGGCGAGCCAGTTGTAAGTGCGCTCGGCGACCTCGGGCGAAGCCAGCTTCGACTTTAGTTTCTCGCGCAGCGGGGTAATCGCGTCGGCAATGCGCACGTCTTTGACCTGGACCACTTGTGGCCAGTCTCGACTGCCCAACGGATGGACGCTGATCTCGACCTGATTGCCTTCGTTGGGTTCCTGGTCGAGCTTCTCGAGCAAGCCTTGGCGTTCAAAGTCGGCAAAGACCTCGGCCACCGCCTTTTCGTATTCGGTGAGCTTGCCTTCCCCGATCAGCGTTTCCTTGAAGCGCGCGTATTGCTGCTGCTGCTCCTCGCGCGAAGGAACTGCGGCGCCGTCCGCCGGGCGGGGAAGGAATTCGAGCCAGCGGCGTTCCACTTCGTCGTTAAAAGCCGGCGCGCTCAGCAAATCGCCGACGCGGTTCTGCAGCGCGCCGCGCAAATTCACGAGCGGCTTCGGATCGTTCTCGTAGACGTAGCGAATTCGCTCCCGCGCCTCGCGGCGAGCTTCTTCGGTGGCCGTTTCGTTGGGGAGCTTGGTGTTGGCCAGAATATCGCGCTGCGGCGTATGACCGGTGCGATACGCGAACGCGGGGGCCCAACTCCGAGTGGCGACACAGATCACCACCGCCGTGAGCAGACACAAGCCGATCCGCAGGCCCACATCGCCCCGGCGGAGGTACTCGCACGTCCGGGCAAACATGCCCGGCGGCAGGTCGAGCGACACGGCACGGTCGAACCGTCCGCGGCGCTTGTTTCCGTTGGCCATCTCGTCGGGCGGTCGCTGCGCTTACTTGCGCCGCGCCGGCCCCTCCTCGTACCGTCGGACGATCTCTTGCACCAGCCGATGGCGCACGATGTCCGATTTGTTCAATGTTACCCTCGCGAACCCCTGCATCCCATCCAGGCGGTCGAGGGCATCGACCAAGCCGCTGCGTTGATTCGGCGGCAGGTCGACCTGCGTGGTGTCTCCGGAGACGACGATTTTCGATCCCTGGCCCATGCGGGTCAGGAACATCTTCATCTGAGAGACCGAAGTGTTCTGCGCTTCATCCAGGATGATGAAGGCCTCGTTGAGCGTACGGCCCCGCATGTAGGCGAGGGGGATGACCTCGACAACGTCGAGCTCCGTGAAACGCTTCATCTGATCCGGATCGATCATTTCCCGCAAGGCGTCGAGCAGCGGACGCAAGTACGGGTTGATCTTGGCCTGCAAGTCGCCGGGCAAGTAGCCCAGGCTTTCTCCCGCCTCGACGGCCGGCCGCACAAGCACGATCTTGCGAATCTGCTCCCGCTTGAGGGCGCCGACCGCAGCGGCCACGGCCAGATAAGTTTTGCCGGTGCCTGAGGGCCCGGTGCAAAACACCAAGTCGTGGCCTTGGATCGCCGAGAGGTAAGCCGCCTGTCCGGGGGTCCGGGGCTTGATCTGCCGACCGGCCTGCAGCACCTCGATGGCGGCCGGCTGGGGCGTATTGGGGGCGCCAGGAGTGGAGCCGCCCAGCACTCGCGTGACATCTTCGGGCGCCAAGCTGCCGTTGCGCTGGACTAGGCGCTGGAGCTCCTCGAACACGCCGCGAGCGGCCGCCACGCTCGAATCTTCGCCCTCAACATGAATGCGGCTATCGCGCGCAGAGATCGCCACTCCGAGCGAATCGCGAATTCGCCGTAAGTGCTGATCACGGGTGCCAAACAACGAGAGCAACGTCTTGGCGTCGTCGACTTCGATCGTGGCTTCCGACATCAAACCCCGCAGACAGTTTTACAACTGCCGCCCAGGAACGGTTTATCCATCTTCAACTATAAACCAAGCTATCGCCTGCCGGCCATGACTCCGGCCACAGGAGCGTCCAAACGCTGTCCCGAGAAGAACTTAGGGGGAATCACCGCAGACCCGGCAGATCAGAGAGAGGATCTGGCGGCGCGTTTCCGACCGTCAGATCGGCATGTTCGCTACCAGGCATGCATTCGGATACGCACTTCAAGTGCCAATGGACCTGATTCGCGGTCTGGTTCCGCCGCTAGTCCGTGTCAGGGCATCTAGGAACCGCCGAGCAGGCCGGAAAGCCAGCAAAAATAGGCGATCGGAGCGGCGAAGAGAATCGAGTCGAGAATGTCGAGTACCCCCCCAAAGCCGGGCATCCAAGAACTCGAGTCCTTGAGCCCGCAGTCACGCTTCAGCAGCGACTCAGCCAAATCGCCTGCCATTCCGGCCGCGGAAATCAGCACGCTGAACGCCACGATGGCGATCGGCGAGGGGGTGGCGAAGCCGGGGGCCAGCAGTGGGGCCAATCCGTAGAACACGCCCATCCCTGCCAGCACCGAGAAGAGCAGCCCCGACGCCGCCCCTTCCAAGGTTTTCCCAGGGCTGAGCCGCGGGGCCATTTTGTGCCGGCCGAATAGGCGTCCGCCGGTGTAGGCGCCGATGTCGCCCGCCTTGACCACGGCGATCAGCGAAACGAGCGCGAGCAGCCCCTGGGGTCCTCCCCCCAAGAGCCTCAATTGCAGCAAAAAGCTGCCGAACAGGCCGACGTAGATTGCCGACAGCAGCACCAGCGACACGCTGGCCATCGCCTGGCCCGGTTGCTCGTAACGTGCGATTTCTACCGCGAAAGCGACAATCGCGGCCAGTGCCAGCGCCGCCGCGGCACAGCCGAAGACATCGAGCCCGGCCGGCGCGGCGATCCCATAGACCTTGAAAAGCCCCGCGGCGCCCACGCCCACGGCCGCGGCGACCATGAGGGGCCGCGACGGCCGCCGCCCTGCCGCGTGGGCCAACCGCCACAGTTCGTCTCCCGCCAGCGCCGCGACCAAGATCCATAGCGGAAACAGCCAGTGCCCCGGTCCGCCGGCTCGCGCATCGAGCCAGCACAGCAGTGCCAGGCCCGCTACGATCGCCACGCCGAGTGTCAGCCGCCAGCGAAGCATGGAGTGTCCGGAGAAATCAGTACGGGAGGCACGGCAAGGCTAATCGGCCGCTTCAAACGAATCGGCTTGTGTAGTCCGCTGGCGCAGCGGCGTCAATGGTTGCGAGCCGTCCACCTCTCCGAACCTGACCTACACTAGTGAGGGTATTAGCTAGTTCGCGTTGCACTGCCGGAGCCCTCGTGATGTGGAAGGAATACTACAGCGACCTCATGCGTTGGGTGACCTCGCTCGACAAGCAAGAGTCGTTGTTGATGCTGGTGATCGTCACGATCGTCGGGTTCTTCTGCATGCGCGGCTTCGGCTCACGCTCGAACTACTAGTACGGCGCCACTTGGCGGCCGGATCTTTGGACTAATCGTTTGGGGAGGCGGGCGTTCTTAGTACGCCCGATACGCCATGTTCACGCTGCCCTTTGCTCTGCCCGGCGTTGTGGCGCTGGCTCTGGTGGCCGCAATCGGATACTGGATCGGCCGCCGTCAGGCGACCGGACGCCAGCGTGAAATGGAGCAGGCCCGCCGCGAAATGCGCCGCGCTCAGGCGGTGGCGCGCGAGCTGGAAACCATTTCCGACGCGATCCGCCAAAGCCTGAGCTCGCACCAGTCGAGCATCGTCAAGTTCAAGGACCGCGTAAGCCAACTCGGCGCGGGCGCCGGCCAGGCCGCTTGGGACGACCTGAACCGTGAGATCGAGCAAGTGCTCGGCCCCACGCAGCGGCTCACCTCGCAGCTCGCGCAGGCGTATCAAGATCTGCGCCAGCAAGCCGACCAACTGCTGACCTTCACCGAAGTTCGCACCGATCCTTTGACCGGCGTCAGCAATCGCCGCGCGCTTGAGGAAACGCTCCGCAGCATGTTCGCCATGTTCGAGCGCTATGAAACGCCGTTCGCGCTGCTCATCCTCGATGTCGACAAGTTCAAGGAGATCAACGACACGCGCGGTCACCAAGCGGGCGACCAATGCCTGAAGGCCGTGGCCGCGGCAATCGACCACACCGTGCGCGAAACCGATGTCGTCGCACGCTTCGGCGGCGATGAGTTCGTGGTGCTGATGCCGCAAACTCAACTGGAACAGGCCGGCATGCTGGGCGAGCGGCTCCGCGTGGCGGTCCGCGAGCATGCGAACCTGAGCATTAGTGTGGGTGTGGCTACGGCGCTCGACGGCGATAGCCCGCGAAGCTTGCTGGCGCGGGCCGACGAGGCCCTCTTCTCCGCCAAGGCCGGCGGCCGCAACTGCACCCACTGGCACGACGGCAAACAGACCGAGCCGGTGGAAGAAAGCGTCGCGGCGATGGCCTAGGTGGCTGATCGTCCGCCCGGGTGTCGTCCAGCGCAGCGCAGACGCACCATGCTTTTGCAGCGGCGATCGTGTACGCGATTAGAATGGTGCGTCCGCGCTGCGCTTGACGACACGCTACGACGCGCGGCCCAGGCATTCTGCTCTCGGAGAGAGCAGGCTACTTCATCAGACCCGAATAGGGGCGGCCGCGCTTTGTGCTTTCGCCTGCGGTCAGCACGGCGGGGCCTGCGCTGCGGGCTTTGCCTTGCCGGGCTGGCCGATGTTCTTGCCCGGCCGTACGAAACACCACCCAGGGCCGCTCCGGGTTGTCGGGGTTCTGTTCGAGCCACGCTTCGGTGAACGGCCCGCCTGAGTCGCTGCGGAGCAGCACAGTGCGCCCCTCGCGCACGGCAGTGCTGTACTGAACCTCGGGCTGGGCGAAGAGTTGCTTCAAGCGCGTCCGATCGGTAGAGAACAGGAGCTGCCCGTTGGTGTCGCGGGTGGCCCAAGCCGGTGCGTGAGGATTGAGCAGCCGATCGAACAAACGCTCAGGCTGAAAGTCGGGTGAGGGTGAAGTCGGTTGCGATACCTGTTGCGGACCATTCGCCTCCCACACTTTGACGCCGGGCCGCGGGCTCGTTGAAGTGCGTGACGCGCCCACGCGACGCGCTAGCTTGAGCACCAGCGCCATCTCGCGCTGCTTTTCGATCGTTTCCGCATCGAGATCCGGCGCCGGCTCGTAGACAGGTTGCCCCGCCAGCGGATCGCGCGCCCATACCCCCAGGCGCCGTCGGACGCTCGGATCGTTGACCAGCGACACCAAGCCATTGGGCCCATCGGCCGCCGGCCCATCGAGTTGCTCGACAAAGCTGGCCGTTTCGACCGGGGAGAGCGATTGGCGCTCCGGAGTATTCGCGATCAGGGCCGCTACGCCTCCCAAGAACGATGGCGCGAGCCGCGCGTCGTCTCCCTCTAAGAGGAACCGCACCCAATCGGCCGCTCCGGGTTCGATCGACCGCGTGGGATAGAGCTTGTCGGCGACCTCGCGCTGCGGAGCCTGCCGCGTCTCGGGGGGCGTGCCCGGCACGTTGACCGGTTGATTTGGCTCCGCGCCTTCCTGAGCGACGTACGTCCCCAAGCCAAGTTGCACCCAGTCGGGCAGGGTTTGATCGAGTTGAGCGACGCGAAAGAACGACCGCACCGCTTCTTCGCGCACCGAGATCATCTGATCGGCGAGCGACGGCTGACCGGGAGCGATGTTCACATAAACGTCGGCGCCGTCGTTCGAGATCCGCGGCCCGGGAGCATGCGCCGCGATATCGCGGTACGGATCGGCGTCGATCCAGACGCCGACGGCCCCAATGGCAAAGGTCGGCTGCCGATGCCGTGTCGTGAAGTGGTCGGCCAAAATCTCGAGCTTCGACCAGGTGCGTTCCATATCGAGGGCCACCTCCTCGGCCTGTTCCCAGCCGGCCGGGGCCACGATCTTGAAGTGCCGCGTACTGTATTCGAAGCCGGCGCCGCTCGAGCGGCGGTGGACTGCCGGCAGATCGAGCTCATCGAAGGGGTGCCCCGGCCAACGCGTGCTGCGGGGAATGATTTCTTCCGGGTCTTGGGCGTCGGCGGACCCTACAGACAGGGCGAATGCTAGCACGGTAGCGCCCCCCTTGAGGATCACAGCAGGCCGCAGCAGATCGCCGAGCAAGCTCAGCAAGCGATTCTTGGGCACCATGTTACGCTCGCTCCCTCAGTAAGATCGGCCTCCTACTTAATAGCAGGATGCCCGCACGACCGGCACGATCCTTCTTATCGGCATTTTCGGGAGAATCCGGACAATCAGTACAAATTACTCAATATGCCGGCCCGCTCGCCCCGATAGTTGGTGGTACACCAAGGGCTCCGGCCACAGGGCCGCGCCATGAGTGAGTCCGAGGTGGCTCTTCGCCAGGTGCGAAGGCGCTGCCGAGCCGCTTCACGGAGGGGACGTCGAGGACTATGGCCAAGGAACGTAGCATGTGGTCGTCATGGGCGAAGGCCGGCGAACAACCGCACCGCAACACGCGGCGCGGCTGGGCCGTGGCCTCGGTCGTTATTCTGCTCTCCGTGGGCGCAGTGGCCGCGGCGGTGGAATCGGCCCGCGGCCCTTCCGCGGCGGTTCAACCGGGCATGGTTATGCAGGGACAGGTCGCCCCGGCGAATTCCGCCGGACTGCGGCTGCCCATGGCGCCCAGCCCGTCGCGCCCCGGACTACTCCCCACTGCGGCTGGCGATGCCCGTCCCATGGGAGCGCCGGCTCAACAATCGCAAATTCGCTTTGTACCTAACGACGCTTCGCGCGACCCGCTCGCGGCCCAGCCCGAAGCTCGACAGGTCGCTTATCATCCCACGGAGGACGCCGCGGCGGCGCCGGGCAACGGTTCGGTGCGCCTGGTGGCGCAGACCGACGCTCCGGCAGCGCAAGCAGCCCCCGCGGATCAAGGATTGCCCAGCAGCACGCCGGTGCCGTCGGGCGGCCCCTATGCCGTTCAGCCGGATGTGATCGGACCGGAAGTTAGTGGCCAAGCCGCTCCGCAGCCGCTGCCCGGCGGTCCTGGCCCCGGCCCCATGCCTGGCGCGTATCCGCCGGCCGGTCCGCATGGTCCTCCGCACGACTTCGTGGCCCAAGACGACAATCTGATCACGCCCTTCGACGTGATCGACTATAGCGAAGAGCTGACCGTGACCATGCGGCGCAGCAAGCTGCTCCGCTTCCGCAACGACATCTACCGCGTCGCGGTCGCCGACGATGCGATCTGCAACGTCAACATGTACAACCCTCGCGAAGTGGGCTTGATCGGCCTGAATCAAGGCGCAACGACGCTCACGATGTGGTTCCAAGACGAACAATTCCGGCCGCGCACCTTCCTGATCCGCGTGCAGCCGGACCCCGAGGTGCAGAAGCGTCGCGAAGAGCAGTATCAGATGCTCGAGCAGATCTTGGCTCAGCAGTTCCCCAACAGCAAGGTGCGGCTCAAGCCCCGCTCCAACAAGCTGTTTGTCGAAGGCCAGGCCAAGGACGCCGAAGAAGCCGCGCAAATCCTCTCCATCATTCGCAACGACTCGATGGGGGACTGGGGCGGCAACGCCCTCTTCGGCGGCGGCGTGAACGGCGGGATGGCCGCCGATCCCTTGAGCGCCGAAGAAGCCGGCCGTCGGCTCCCGCCGGCGCAGATCATCAATCTGCTGCGGGTGCCTGGCATCCAGCAGGTCGCGCTGCGAGTGAAGGTGGCAGAGCTCAACCGCTCAGCCGCCCGCAACTTCGGCATCGACCTCGACATGCACATCGACTTCAGCGACGGCCAGGTGGTGATTCGCTCGCTGCTCAACGCCATGTCGGGCAGCACGGCCACGGTGCTCAGCAGCTTCGACAACAACAAGATCAACGTGGGCCTGCATTACTTGCAGCAGCAAGGCGTGATCAAGCTGCTTAGCGAGCCGACCGTGGTGACGATGAGCGGCTATCCGGCCAGCTTCCAAGCGGGCGGCGAGTTCGCCGTACCGACCACGGTGGGTGTAGGCGGCGCCGCTGCGGTGACCACCGACTTCCGCGCCTACGGCACGATCGTCACCGTGCTGCCGAGCGTGCTCGACAAGGACAAGGTGCGGCTGCAGGTGGCCCCCGAGTTCAGCCAGATCAACTCCGACATGAGCGTCAACGGCATTCCCTCGCTCAACACGCGTGCGATTCGCACGACGGTGGAAATGCGGGAAGGTCAAACGCTGGCCATCGGTGGTTTGCTATCGGACTCGATGACGGCCAATAGCCGGGGCACGATTCCCTTCATCAACAACATCATTGGTCGCCGCTCGGTGACGCGCAGCGAGACGGAACTGGTGATCCTGGTGACTCCGGAACTCGTGCAGCCCATGGAACCTGAAGAGGTGCCGCCGCTGCCGGGCTTCGATGTGACCGAGCCGACGGACCTCGAGTTCTACTTGGGCCACTTGGAAGGTCTGCCGACGCGGGAGCACCGCAGCACGGTGTGGCCTGCCCTGCACCAGCGTTATCAAGGCGGCGGCCCGGCCATGATCTCGGGCCCCTTCGGCCACGGCCAGTAAGCACCCTGTAGGGTCCGCTCTCGCGGACCAAAGAGCTGACCGCTAATTCACGATCAACCGCGGTCCGCGAAAGCGGACCCTACGAAGCCAAAACGAACAGCGTACGCATGGTCCGCCCCGCGGACCCAAAGCATGGGGGATGACATGACACGCCAACTGCAAACCGATTGGGCCCGCTGGGCCAAAGCTTCGGGGGGCGCGATGCTCGCCGCCTGTCTCTTGAACGGCGCCGGCTGCGTCGCGGTGCCTGGGCCGCCGTTCGATCGGCCGTTTCCGCTCGGTCAGGTTTCCGACTCCTTCTGGGAGACGCAGCAAACCAACGCCGAGGCGGCGGACTTCATCTTCTTCGACCACGACTTCGTGGGCGACTCGCCGAACCTGACCCCGGGCGCGAAGAACAAGCTGCAGGAAGTCGCGCTGCGACTCGAGCACGTGCCGTTCCCGGTGGTGATCGAGCAGACGCAATACAATCGCCGCCCGGAACTCGACGCGCAGCGCCGCCGGGTGGTGGTCGAGCAACTCGCCCGCCTCGGCTCCGAGCAGTCGGAAGAGCGCGTGGTGATCTCCGGTTCGTTCGCCGAAGGCTTCACGGCCATGGAAGGCGAGCGAGCTTACTACAACGCTCTGTTCGGCTCGTTCGGCAACGGCGGCGGCATCGGCCGTCGCTTTGGCGGCAACGGCGGTGTGTTCCGCTAACGCCGGGCCATCGCAAAGAGATCGCTTTCCGGATCGAATCGAAACGTACTCTCAGGGACCGAGCCATGCTTTCCGCGACTTTGCAAAGGGCATTGGCCATCGCCGTGGTCGGCGGGTCTCTGTGTGCTACCGGCTGTTCGACCTTCACCGGCGGGCCGCGGAGTTGGACTCAGGCGCTCAACGCGATTGCTCGAAAGCCCGACCCGTTCGCCGTTGAAATGGGCGAAGCGATGAAGGCCGAAGACGCCGGCAAGGCGGTCGAAGCGAAGGTGATCTACGAGCGTCTGATTCGCGACTTCCCCAAACGCTACGAGCCCCACCATCGCCTGGCGATGGTGCTCGACCGCCAGAAGCGGCATCGCGAAGCACAAGCGCACTACGCCGAAGCGCAGCGGCTGGCGCCCGAGAAGACCGACATCTTCAACGACCTGGGCTACAGCTTCTACCTGCAGGGGCAGCTCAACAAAGCGGAAAGCGCGATCGCCAAGGCCGTGCAGGCGCAGCCCAATAACGCACGATTCCGCAACAACCTGGGGCTGGTGCTCGGGCAGCAAGGGCGGATGCCGGAAGCGCACGAGCAATTTCGGCAGGCCGGCAGCGAGGCCGACGCTCAGTACAACCTGGCGTTCATCCATGCTTCGCGCAACGACATGGACAGCGCGAAGAAGTGCTTCCGCGCCGCACTGCTGATCGATCCTACCTATGAAAAGGCTCGCAAGTCGCTCGATAGCTTTGAGCGGTTCGAGCGTGATCCCGAAGGCGCGATGGCCGCGGCCGAGGTGGTGAAAGACGGGGTTCGCTACGTGCCCTACATCGAGACGGCGAGCAACACCACGAGCAACTCGGCACCCGGACGCATCGACGCCACGGGCCAGATTGGCCACTCCTTCCATCAGGCGCCTGCCGGACCGTCGGGCAAGTCGACGGCGCCATCGACCTCCCCGGCCGGAGCGTAGCACCGCCGGCTTAGCCGAGGGCGATTCCCGCTGAAGCGTCACCGGTCCGTCGGCCAGACTTGCCGGCGGCCGCGCTCCCTATCATGCTTAACCGGAATCCACACGCCACCGTGGCGACTGTGGCCCGCCGGTTTCCGCAGGAGCGGCCCTCCCGATGCTCGCCCGTTCGCTCCGACGCTGCGCGCCTCCCCACGCAACGGTCAAATTTCTTGCGCTGCTGGTTTCGCTCGCCCCCGCGATGGCCGGCGGGGCGATCTCCTGGCCCGATAAGAGCGGTCCTACGCACAACGGCCTCGTGGCGGCGTCCGACGCGGCGGGGCTGCCGACCGAATGGAACGAAGAACGCGGCGAAGGGATCGCCTGGAAGACGGCGCTCGAGGGACAGGGGCTGTCGACCCCCGTGATCGGCGATGGCAAGCTCTGGCTCACATCCGCCACGCTCG
>JAESFN010001266.1_pt1 | contig 12044 bp, 12 predicted proteins | sample 9269411 | NCBI WGS metagenome assembly JAESFN01 (sample SAMN14505399, study PRJNA617100) | algae metagenome | isolation source: Iphinoe sp. HA4291-MV1 and co-occurring heterotrophs from trail next to... | place: USA: Maunawili Falls, Hawaii | collected 2009-07-25
GCCAGGAGATGTCGGTGTCGCCGGAATCACCACCGCCGCCACAGGCCGCGAGAAGCGGCAGCAGCACAATCGCGAGCGCAGCCAAACCAAGCCATGATGCCCGGCGGCCACGCAGCAGACCCGTCGTGTGATGTTGTGCGGCCAGCGTCCGATCCTCCAGCGCTGCGTCGTGTGCCGGCTCTGCCCCTGCCCGTGACGCTCTCAGTCGCAATCGTCCAGTCAGTATAGAGGGACCAAGAAGTACCTGTCCCTCTTTGAGAACGTCTATCCCGGCATTGGCGTTTCGTTTTGATGCGGCAAGGAGATCGTGCTTGCCCTACACTGGTGCGGATACGAACGGATGTTCAATGTGCTGAGGGCGGGCAACATGAGTGATGGCGGTGGCGAGAACGAAATCATCATCGAACCCGGCGAAACCTATCGCGGGCTCGATCTCAGCGAGCGCAGCTTCATCCGCGAGGATCTCGAAGACATCACCTTCCTGGGCTGCAATCTCAGCCGGGTCAATTTGATCAATGCGCGGCTGAACGCCGCCGTCTTCGAGCGCTGCGATCTCACCGGAGTGCGGATCGCGGGCGCCAGTCTTTTCGGCGCCACCTTCGACGAATGCAAGCTGATGGGGGTCGATTTCCACGACGGCGTCACACTCACCGGCGCAACCTTCCGCAATTGCAATCTCGATTACACGATCTTTCGCTCGGTCTCGCTGCGTAAGTTCCGCTTCGAGAAATGTACCTTCCGTGAGGCCGATTTCTCGCTGACCGATCTGCGCCAGGCGGTGTTCGATCAGTGCGATCTCGGCGGCGTCGAAATCGGCGGCGCCCGTTTCCAGCAGACCGATCTGCGCGGCTCGAATCTCACCGGCTGGAATCTGAAACGCGATGAACTTACCGGGATCGTGATCTCGCCCCTGCAATTCGAATCGCTCGCACTGGAGATCGGGATTCAGATTCTGGACGCGTGATTGCTGCTTTCCGGATGATTAATCGACAGAGCGGCGGGGCATAAGCTCCGCCGCTCTGCCTGAGTGCCCTATTTGCTAACTCGCCGCAACTTCCGGGGTGCTCTGAACCATGTTGCTGGCCTGGCGCTGCACCAGGCGTAGCACGAGCGGGTTGAGCGTGATCGAAACGAGGGCGCCGGCGAGCAGGAGGGCGCGGGCGTTTTCCGTCATGATGCCGAGCGAGAGACCGAGATCGGCGAGGATGAAGGAAAATTCCCCGATCTGCGCCAGTCCCAAACCGACCACCAGCGCGCCCTCGGTTCTGCCATCGAGCCCGCGCATCAGCACGAGCACTGCCGCGGTTTTCACCACCACGATCAGGAAGACGGTCAACAGCACTTTGTCGATCTCATCGACAAAGATGTGGGGATCGACCAGCATGCCGACCGAGACGAAGAACAACACCGCGAAGGCTTCACGCAGCGGTAGCGCTTCCTCGGCGGCGCGGTGGCTGAATTCCGACTCGTTGACCACGACACCGGCGAGAAACGCGCCGAGCGCCAGGGAGACACCGAAAAGCTCCGCCGAGCCGTAGGCGATACCGATGCTCACCGCCAGCACACCGAGCACGAAAATCTCGCGCGAGCCGGTGCGCTCGATCACGCGCAGCAGCCACGGCACCACCCGGCGACCGCCGACCAGCATCACCACCAGGAAGGCGGCGACTTCGAGCGTGGTTTCGCCCAGCACCCGCCAGAGCGGACCGCTGGTGGTGCTTTCACCGCCGAGTTGATCGGCGAAGGCGGGCAGCAACACCAGCGCCACCACCATGATCAGATCTTCGACGATCAACCAGCCGACGGTGATGCGTCCGATCCGGCGATCGAGCACACCGAGTGTTTCCAGCGCTTTCAGTACCACCACGGTGCTGGCGACCGAGAGCGCCAATCCGAAAACGATGCCGTGGCCTACCGGCCAATCCCAGAAGGTGGTGACCGCCAATGTTGCGGCAATAGTGAGCAAAACCTGGCCGATCGCGCCGGGAACCGCGACTTTCCAGACCGAGAGCAACTCTTCGATGGAAAAGTGGATGCCGACGCCGAACATCAGCAGCATCACGCCGATTTCGGCGAGTTGCGGCGCCAGGCTCGTATCAGCGACGTATCCGGGGGTAAAGGGGCCGATCAGCATTCCAGCCAGGAGATAGCCGACCAGCGGGGGTAACCGAAACTGGTGGGCGAGCAGCCCGAAGCCGAGCGCGAGCGAGAACGCGATGGCGATCGTGGCAATAAGGTCCTGGCTGTGGTGCATACGCAGCCTCCTACACGGGCACTACGACGATGGGTTGTGGGGGTGCCGAGCGGCATGCGAGCGCGGGATAACTCGATATTGAGCTATTGTCTCAACCGTCGTGCTGAAATCAGTATACATCACTAATCAATCAACAATTACCCCTTCACGTGGTTTTTGACACAATTCGCTCAAAATTCCGCGAAGGCCAACACAAAGGCCGGTGATTCGCAGGAATCACCGGCCTTTTCTCAATTCTTAGATGAGGATGAATTAGTTGGCTTGGGCCGGAGCCGGCTCGAAGCCCTGGCAGCCGCTGATCGGAGTGACCTTCAGGTGCAGCGGGGCCAGCTTGGGATGACCGCATTCCTCGATCAAATCCTCGGCCGCCTCGTGCTTGAGACGAATCTGGAAGACCTTGGGATCGGCCTGGTGCTCGCCGAAGTGAACGCAAAGCCCGCATTGACCGTTCTGAATAACCTGCATGATGAATCTCCTTTTTTGGTGCCAGCGCGCCGCCATTGGCTGCGGCAACCGGCGTGTGACCGCCGGTGATGCAATGAATATACACAAAAATAGGCAATAGGTCAATAACGACTAATTATGAGTAAATGAATCGGAATTCACCAGGTCGGGTTTGCTTGCCAGAATTTGTGGGAAATCCAGCGTCATTTCAGACTTCGCAGCCCGGAATTACCCGGTATTGGGGCGATTGGTGGCAATGGGCGGTTGCGAGGGCGTCTCGTGGGTATCCGAATTAAAAATTGCATTGGTCGGTTTTTGCCATTTCGAGGCGGGGATGTATCGGCGCGGGGGCGGTGCAACGACCGGCGCCTTAACGTATCTGACCCCGGGTATCACACCCGGGGTCAGGATTGCTGGTGCTATTTCCGCGGTGACGATGCCGACGCCGCGGCGGTGGGGATGGATGTGGCGGCAACCGGTGGGGGAGCGACGATCCCCTCGGATACATCGACCCCTAAGAAGCGATCGAGCACGCGGTAGCGCCAGATCGAGCGCAGTACGACAGCCCACACCACGACGATGCCGAGGATCAGGGCGAAATCTTGCTGGCTCATCTTGCCCAGACCGAAGAAATCGCGCAGGAAGCCGATATTGAGAATGGCCACCAGCGCCGCCAGCATGATGCCGGCGAGAATCGTCGGCCGCCAATCGCCGGAAAGCTCGTCGCCACCGGCGAAAAAGCGAATAGGTGGTTCCACGAAGACGAGCAGCATCAACCCACAGAGCACGGTGGTGACGGTAATGGCGTCGCGCGCCTTGCTGATCTCGGTGAGTTGCAGGCGGTTTTGCGAGTTGGTGAGCGTGATCAAGCCACCGTCGCCGATTTGGCCAGGCCCATTGTTGGTGTAGAAGATCAGGTAGACGGTGAGCGCGGCGATCACGATCGTGATCGCGGCCGGCACCACAAAGTGCAGCATCGAGCGCATCAACGCGCCCTCCTTCACGATCACCGGGCGGGCCCAGATCGCCAGGAAGAAGACGGGGATGCCGACGGTGAGCGTTGAGAGAATGGAAATATTGCGCGGCGAGAAGGGGAATCCCGCCTGCAGCGCCAGCACCGCGGCAAGCAGAATCGCCACCGAGAAGACGCGCACCATGAAGAGTTTGAGAATGTCCTGCATGCCACTGCGGATACGCTGACCCTCTTTGAAGGCAGCGGGCAGCGCGCCGAAGGAATCCTTCAGCAGCACGATATCGGCGACGTTGCGGGTGGCGGCGCTGCCGCTTTCCATGGCGATGCCGAGATTGGCGCTCTTCAGCGAGAGCACGTCGTTTACCCCATCGCCGATCATCGCGACGTAGTGATTGCGCGATCGGAGCGCGCCAACGAGGCGCTCTTTTTGCTGCGGGGTGATGCGACCGAAAATCTCGTGCTCATCAGCGGCGTCGGCGAGCTGAGAATCGGTCATCTCGTCGAGCTCGAGCCCAGAGATCGCCGAGGCCCGGCTCAACCCAGCCTGACGCGCCAGCGCGGCGACGGTGGTCGGGTTATCACCGGAAATGACCTTCAGCTTGATTCCGGCGGTGCGGAAGCTCTCCAGCGTTTGCTGCACCTGCGGGCGCAGCTCGTCGGAGAAGGCGAGCCAGGCGATCGCCTGAATATCGGATGGCAATTCGGGAAGCGCGTCACCCTCTTTGAGGGTGGCCGATTTTGGCGCGTAGGCAACGAGCAACACACGCAACCCGCGATGCGCCCACTGCGCTACCTCTTCCGGCGGGGTTGGTTCCGAGGCGAGCAGCGGACCGAGAATTTCCGGCGCGCCCATCGCCACCACGCCGGTACGCTCGGCATCGTCGAAGCTCAGCGCGCTCCATTTCAGGGTTGAGGTGAAGGGGACTTCATCGTTGAAGCCACGTTTTGTGCCGGAAATCGCGCTGTGAATCGCCTCGGAGGTTTTATTCGGCGAGGTGACCGAGGCGGAAAAATCACCGAGCAGCGCGCGCACCTGAACCTCGGTCATGCCAACCGGCACGATCGTTTCGAGGTGGAGTTTGTTCGAGGTGAGGGTGCCGGTTTTATCGAGGCAGAGCACATCGACATTGCTCAGCGAATCGACCGCGTTCGATTGCTGGATCAGGGCGTCCATCGAGGCGAGGCGCACAGCCGCGATGGCGTAATTGAGCGTAATCATGAGGAAGAGCCCGGGGGGCACCAATCCGGCGATCACCGCCGCGGCGAGCACTGTTTCGCGCACGGGGGTATCGTGAATCGCCGACCCGGCGAAGAGGAGCGCACCGAAAAACGCGGTCATCAGCAGCAGCACGCGCAGGATGAGATTGACTTCCTGCTGCAGCGGGGTGAGCGAGCGGCGGAAGGCGCGCGCTCCGGAGGTGACGCGCCCGGCGAAGCTATCGGCGCCGACCCGGATTGCTTCGTAGACGGCGTGACCGGTGATGACGATACTGCCGGAGGAAACTTCGTCCCCGGTTTCGCGAATTACTGGATCTTCCTCTCCGGTGAGCAGCGATTCGTCGAGATCGAGCTTTCCGCCCAGAAGCGTGCCATCGACGATGATCTGATCGCCGGCATCAGCCACGATGTAATCACCGAGCACGACATCGTCGGGCAGAATGTCCGATTCCCGGCCGTCGCGAATCACGGTCACCTTCGGGCGGCTGATCAGGGCGATGTGATCGAGCCGGCGTTTGGCGCGAACCTCCTGAAAGAGCCCGACCGCGACATTGATGATCACGATACTGGTGGAAATGAAGGCATCCGTGTACAGCCCGAGCGAGATGAGCGCGGCGCCGATGGCGAGCAGCGATATGTTGATGGTGCCGAGCAGATTCGAACGGAGAATCTGCCCATAGGTGCGGGTTCCTTCGAACTTGGTGTGATGCCGTTGTCCCGCAGCGGCGCGGCGGGCGGCTTCGGCCGACGTCAGCCCCTGGAGTTGATCCACGCTGATCTCCTTGCTTACCTTCTTGGCGTGCGTTTCTACGCGGGTTTACGGGCTACGGAGGCGGACCCGGCGCTTAACCGTTGATTGTGGCGTGTGTGGCAGGGGATGGCAAACCGGCGTAACGCGATGATGAATCCAATTTGAATCGACATACGTTTATGTTCGTGAGAGCACTGCCCCTGAAACTCCAGTGCTCTCTCCCAAGCCCGTGAAGCGCCGCACACGCTTCACAACCCTCCCCTTCCCGCATGGAGCCGGCCGCAAGGCCGGCTCCGTGTACGTTTCCTCTACAATGCCGTTCGCATGCAGCTACTGCTTGCGAGCAGTTTTCACCCCGTGCTAGCATCATAAATCTGTACGTACAGCCTGCAACGGGGCAGGCAACGCGGTTCGGGAATCACCTGCCCTATGGAAATGCAACCTACGCAGCTCTGGCAGGCCGTGCTCGGCGAGCTTGAGACGCGCATCCCGAAGAGCACCTTCAATAACTGGCTTCGGCAAACCACGCTGGTTGCCTACGCCGATGATGTGGCGACCGTTTCCGCCGCCAGCCCATTTGCCGTTTCTACCCTGCAAGGGCGTTACGCAAATCAGGTGGAGAGCGCACTCAGCGCGCTGGTGGGGCGACCGGTGCGCGTGCGTTTCGTGGTTGCCAGCGCCGCCGCTGAAGCGGCGGAATCTCCCGCAAAACCGCGAAAATCTCCGGAGCCGCCGAAACCGAGGCCACAGGCGAAACCAGAGGAACAGCTGGAGTTGGCTCCTACTCCGGTGCACGGTTTGAACCCGCGCTACATCTACGCCAATTACGTGGTCGGCTCCTCGAATCGTTTCGCGCACGCGGCGTCGTTGTCGGTCGCGGAGAATCCGGGTGGGATGTACAACCCGTTTTTCGTCTACGGTGGCGTGGGGCTGGGTAAAACGCACCTGCTCCACGCGGTTGGCCACCGCGCGCTGGAGCTGCGCCCGAATCTGACCGTTGTTTATGTCTCGTCGGAAAAATTCACCAATGACGTGATTAATGGTATCCGCACGCAAAAAATGGAGGAGTTTCGCAGCCGGTATCGCACGATCGATATTTTGATGATTGACGACATACAATTTATTGCAGGAAAAGAGAGTACGCAGGAGGAATTTTTCCACACCTTCAATACGCTCTATCAGAGTGGTAAGCAGGTGATCATCTCCAGCGATAAACCGCCGCGCGCGATCGCGGGCCTGGAGGATCGCTTGCGCTCGCGCTTCGATGGCGGGTTGAGCGCCGATGTGCAATCGCCCGATGTTGAGATGCGCACGGCGATTCTGCGCACCAAGGGCGAAGAGCTCGGTATCGCCTTGCCGAACGACACGATCGAGTACATCGCGCAGCGCGATCAGGCGAGTATTCGTGAGCTGGAAGGGGCGCTGAATAAAGTCATCGCCTTTTCCCACATCACCGGCAGCGCGATCTCGTTGCAGCTGGCGATGGAGGCGCTCACCGACACCTCGATCGGGGTGCGGCGGGAGCGGCTCGCTCCCGGTGATGTGCTGCGCGTGATCACGCAGTATTTCAATGTCTCCCTGAAGGATCTGATGGGGCGCTCGCGCACGCGGGAGATCGTCAATCCGCGTCAGGTCGCCATGTATTTGATGCGGGAAGAGACCGGTGCTTCGCTGATCGATATCGGGCATCAGCTCGGTGGGCGCGATCACACCACCGTGATGCATGGCATCGCGAAGATCGAGCGCGAGCTCGAACACGATGCCACGTTGCGGCAACAGGTGATGGCGATTCGCGAAGCGCTTTACACTGGTATGTGATAACGGCTCGCGCGGAATCTACCGTGGGGTCAGGCGGTTTGGGAGGTTTCTCGGTGAGTAGCGCTGGGCGAGAGCATGTCCTCGCCTTTATTGAAATTCCTCGTGGTAGCCGGAACAAATACGAGTACGATCACGAGAAGGGGATTTTTACCCTCGATCGCGTGCTCTATTCATCGGTGCACTATCCGGCCGACTACGGGTTTGTTCCGGATACGCTGGCGGAAGACGGCGATCCGGTCGATATCCTGGTTTTGATGCAAGAACCGACCTTCCCGGGGTGTCACATTGCGGCGCGTCCGCTGGGCGTGCTCGATATGGCCGATGAAAAGGGTGTCGACTTCAAGGTGCTGGCCGTGCCAGTCGGCGATCCGCGCTTCGCTCACATGAGCGAGTTGCGCGATATCGGCGATCACTGGCTGCGCGAGATCGAAACCTTTTTCGATACCTACAAGCTTCTGGAGACGAAAGAGACCGAGGTGCTCGGTTGGCATGACGCCACCTACGCCTGGGAAAAGATCGAAGAGTGCGCGGCTCGCTACGAGGCGAACAAGCTCGTTCACTCATAATTCCCGATCAATACGAGCGAGATGGAGAGCGGATCGAGGAATCGTCTCGGTCCGCTCGCCGTTTCAGGCAGATGTTTCACGTGAAACGTCGTGCGCTCAACGTTTCACGTGAATCCAAAACAGCGAGAGGTTGACACCGGCGAGTGTGGCAGTGATGCTGCATGGCAACCATTCCGGGCTGAACCAGAGCGAGAGAGGAAGCGAAGCGTGGCGTCTCAGCAACCGGCGCACATCACGCCAGACCGACCGGACGAACACTGGCTCACCATCCACGAAGCGTGCGCGCTGCTGGGGGTCGATCAAACCACGCTCCGGCGCTGGAGTGATGCTGGGCGCATCCCCGTGTTTCGCACCATCGGCGGGCACCGCCGCTACGCTGAATCCGACGTGCGTGCGCTGATCGATCACAACAAACAGGGTGGGCGAGCCGCGCGGCCGGCGCCGATTGCCACCCCGAGTTCTCCCCCGCCCTATCTCTCGGAATATCTCCAGGGCGCGCGCGATCGCCAGTGGTTTGCCGCCTTCAGTGCCGAGAGCCTAGAGCAACTCCGCGGGTTGGGGCGCGATCTCGTCAATCTCGCTATGCGCTACGCGGCCGAGGAGCATGGTGCCCCTGACCGCGCCGCTTTGGTTGGTGAGGGGCAGCGAATTGGAGTGATCTACGGGCAGCAATCGTACGCGGCCGGGCTCACCACCGCCGAAACCGTGGAAGCATTTCTCTACTTCCGCTTCCCGGTCGTTTTCGCCGTCGGGAGCTTGATCGATCCCACCGATACGGCGAAAGATCGCGTGACACGCGTCTTCTCCGATATCAATCAGTTCATGGATCGGGTGTTGCTCGCCACGGTTCGCGCCCGTGAGGATGCCGCCACTCGGGCCGGAGGTCGTTCCTGAGGGGGACCTTCGGGGTGCTACGAACGTGCCGCGCGAACTATCCGATCAGCCCCGGTTCGGTTCCGGCTCCGCCCGTATTCTGCGGATAATGCGTTGCCGGACACCCCCTTCCCTCTCCGGAGCGCGTGTGACCCCGCGGAGCCCCCTGCTGCAACAGGGGGCTTTGCAGTTAATGCCGATCTCCAATCGCCCAGGTCATATCCAGAAAACATCCACCACCGAGGTTGCGGTGGCCTTACGCGTCATCAACCCGTCCTAGAGAGGGATTCGGAACAACCTGGGATGCCAAGCCGGGGCGAGTCCGCGTGGTCTTCGTGTTGGGCGTGCTGCACGGCTCCATGAATTCAGCGGCCAGGAGCGCGGCACGACGGCGACGGACGCGGCGTTTCCGGAGTTGCCAGGCGAGTGGGGCCGCAAGCAGGGCCGCTATGGCGCCGATCCAGGGAAGAAGCGTCGAGGCGATCAGCGTCGTCGACTCGCGACCCCAGGCGAAAACCAGAATCGTGATGAGCGTAATCAGCTTGACCGAGCCGATGGCAATGAGCAATGGCCAGGCCGAAAAGGTTTCGTCGTCGGGTGGGGGAGGGGAACGCCGTTCGGTCGACATGGCGATATCCGGCAGATGAGTGCGTTGCGGTTGTGACGTGTGCAGCCTACTCCTGCCAGTGATACGGCACAAGCGCCGCAGTCACACCGCGCGAGTTCGAGGCTGCTTGGTAGCATGGCGGCACGATTGCGTTGATCGACGGTGGAGAAAGGCGAGCGGGCGTGGGAACCCAGGAATGGCTTTTGCTGGCGCTCGTGCTGATCGTGCCGCTGATCATTGCGGTGGTCGTTACGCTCTGGACGCTCGAACAGGCGATCAAGCGCAACAAAAAGAACCAAACCGGGCGCAAGGTGCGGCGGGTGGCGGAACCGGTTGCGGCTATCGATCCCGCTGTTGAGCCCGGCTCTGGTGTGGATTCCATTGCGGCATCACCGCCTTCGGAAACTCGTTCGGATACTCCCCCAAGCCAACCCTAGTTCGACGTTTCACGTGAAACATTGATTGACGAACCGGCGGCGCATCGCGCTGGACGGCTGGCGTGTGATAGTCTCAGGCGGCATTTTTGAAGCGCCGTGCAAACCGGCGCGCTCCTGGGAGAACACCGTGGCGAATATTCAGCAGTCTCTGATCATTCTCAAACCGGATGTGATTCAGCGCGGCATTATCGGCGAGGTTATTTCCCGCCTGGAGAAGCGCGGGCTCAAGATCGCGGCGATGGAGCTGCGCCAGCTTGATCGCGCGCTGGTCGAAGAGCACTACGCCGAGCACAAGGGCAAAGGCTTCTTTGAGCCGGTGGTCAACTACATCACTTCCGGTCCGGTGGTGACGATGGTGATCGAGGGGCACAACGCGATCGCCCAGGTGCGCGCCACGGCCGGCGCCACCAATCCCTACGATGCCACCCCCGGCACCATCCGCCACGATTTCGCGCTGGCGCTCGATTTCAATGTCATTCATGCCTCGGCCAATGAAGATGACGCCGTTCGCGAAATTGGACTCTTCTTCAAACCCGAGCAGATCGTTTCCTACACCCGCGCCATCGATCCCTGGATTAGCTAACGGCGTTGTCCGTTAGCCGCCGCCCGTTCTTCGTAAACGTCTGGCGACGGTTGTAGCGGCAGTACGGGAGCAGCAAAAAGGGACTGGGGATCACTCCCCAGCCCCTTTTTCGTTTCTTCTCAACGTTACGGGCGACGGATAACGGACAACGCGCCTACGTATCGGTGATGTGGATCAGCCCCGGCTGGGTGTTCCAGCGGGAAATGAGCTCAGCGAGCAGATTGCGGAGTTCTTGGTCGCTCGGATGAGCAGAAAGTGCACGATGATCGTCGGTTGGTCGACCGGCGAATTTCTCGCGGCTGGCGCTCGACCGCGCATCAATGCGGTGTGAACGGAAATAGAAGTCCGCAAACAGCCCTGCTCCGTCAGTTGTTACGAAAAAGCCGTAGCTCGGATCGATTTCGATGCCGATGACGCCCTGGCGCACGGCATCGGTGATCGCGGGATACCCGCCCGGTGAGCGCTCACTGTACTCGGCTGCCACTTGCTCCAGCATCGGGAGCAAGCGATCGCGTACGTTTTGCAATTCGTCGACCGCGGTCACGCGCAACCTCACTTCATTGCCCAGGCGCCATCGCCCGCGTCGTGGCTGGTTGGTGCGGATTATCGACCCACCGCTCCGATGTGTCGAGTGCCATTGGTGCGTTCGCTCATTGCCCCTCGCGGCGATTCTCTTCCGAAAGCAGGCTCGCGCGCGGAGTCATTTGCCCGGCATATTTATTCCCGATCTTGTCGCGATACGGGGTCGTTACCGGTGAGCTGAGGGTCTCGAACGAGAAGGCGCAGATCCGCATTCCGGGGTAAAGCGCTACCGCCATACGGCCGAGGTTGCTCAGCTCCATGGTGGCGGTGCCGATCCAGCCCGGCTCAAACACGGCCGCGGTGGAGTGCACCGTGATTCCGAGCCGCGCGATGCTGGAGCGCCCTTCCAGGCGACCGAGCAGATCGTTCGGCAGCTCCAGCGATTCGATCGTGGACGCAAGCGCGAAATCGCCCGGCTGCATGATGAAGGGCTGATCTTCGTCTACCTCGATCGTGCGCATCGCATCGCCGATCGATTGCGGGTGGCGGGGATCGATGAAACTGTAGCGGCTGTGCTCGAACACCATGAAGGTGGTGCCGAGGCGGAAATCGACCGAGATCGAGCCGAGTTGCCGCGAAAGATCGGGCGCCGGGGTGATCTTGATCCGCCCCTCCTCGAGCGCGCGAACGATATCGCGGTCTGATAACACCATCTCGGCTCCCCTCCCCGGGCTGTTAGCATGAGCGAACATTGCATCCGCAACTGCGAATGTGCGTACCTTATCTACTCGCCTGCGCCGCTCTCCGTCAATGACGGTCGGTATTAACGCGCGTGGTAGACTCCGACCGGAACTGTTCATGGCGCGGCTGGTGGTCCGGTCGCGTTTCTTCTCGCCTCCGCACCGGTGGGCGCGAGGCCGCGCGGGCGGCCGATATCGAGCGCTGATGACCGACATACCCTACAACAGGTCGGGAGGCCGCCCATCACGAAGCGCGCG
>JAESFN010001267.1_pt1 | contig 12039 bp, 10 predicted proteins | sample 9269411 | NCBI WGS metagenome assembly JAESFN01 (sample SAMN14505399, study PRJNA617100) | algae metagenome | isolation source: Iphinoe sp. HA4291-MV1 and co-occurring heterotrophs from trail next to... | place: USA: Maunawili Falls, Hawaii | collected 2009-07-25
CGGGCACACGGTGCAGTCCGTTGCCCGCACCCACCGCGAAGCCATCGAAGCCGTGCGGCGAAACAAGCCGGGCCTGGTGTTGGCCGATATTCAGCTCGCCGACGGCAGCTCTGGTCTCGACGCCGTCAATGAGATCTTGAGCTCGATCGAGGTTCCGGTCGTCTTCATCACCGCCTACCCTGAGCGGCTGCTGACGGGTGAGAAACCGGAGCCGGCTTTCCTCGTCACCAAGCCGTTCCAGGCCGAGACCGTCAAGGCCATCATCAGCCAGGCGCTCTTCTTCGATCGGCGGGCCGGCAGGTCGGGCCAGCAGGCCGCCTGAGCGGCAACTCCTGACGCGTATGGACAAAAGCAACCCCGCGCAATCTCGATTGCGCGGGGTTCTTCTATGATCGAAACCGAAAGGGTCGCTCGGACTGACGGTAAGCGCGAAGGCGCGCTTACATGCGCTTGAACCAGTCGTCGACCTGTTTGCTGGCCTCGTCCTTGGCGATGCCGTAGCGATTTTGGATCAGGCCCTCGAGCTGCTCGCGCTTGCCCTCGACGCGATCGATCTCGTCGTCGGTGAGCTTGCCCCACTGCTCCTTGACCTTGCCTTTGAACTGCTTCCAGTTGCCTTCGACGCGATCCCAATTCATGACAAAACCTCCGAAGTGATCGGCGAGAGCATGAAAAACGCCGATCAGCCTCGAGAGTTCCGTGCTGCAGCATTGGCCGGCGCGCAATCGTGGGAAGTCTAGTTGTGGGGATCCGAAACGCGGGGTGCCGGATATCCAGTCGATTTCCGCCCGGCGTCCGGAACCGGGACTGTGCGCCTGCGTTCTTCTGTGGACGCCTCGACACCGGTTCAATGGGTCGACGCCGCGCGAGGAGGATCCCAGATGAATCTTCTGCACTTTGCTGCCGTCTTCCTGGTGATTGCACTGATTGCGGCCGCGCTAGGTTTCGGCGGCGTTGCAGGGACGGCAATGGAAGGCGCACGCTTGTTCGTGTGGGTCTTTCTTATTCTATTTGTCGTGTCGCTGGTGGCGGGACTGCTTCGACGCTCCCGGTGATCCGCGGCGGCTCTGGGCAGAGCCGGGGCTGCAGCCGCAACGGCCTGTCGACGCGGAGCGCCAACGCGCCCGCGTCGAAGGTGTTTTCCGGCGACAGAAGCGCCTTGCCAACACGGCGCTCACTCACCAATTTGCACTGACCGACGTGCGGAGCTGCAATGAACGAATGGCTTGCCAGAGTCCGTGAGGCCTTCGGCCGCCGCTGGGAGGATGTCTGGCGCAACGTCCTAGCCACGCCCGAGGCCGATGTGTCCGCGGAGATTGCCGAGCGCGCACGCCTGACCGCCCCCGTCGTGTGGATGCTGGGCAAGGTCCAGTCCGGCAAGTCGTCCATCGTCAAGGTGTTGACTGGTTCCGGCGAAGCGGAGATCGGCACGGGCTTCAAGGCCTGCACCCGGACGGCGCGCGTGTTCGACTTTCCGGCCGAGGCGCCCGTCATCCGCTTTCTCGACACCCGCGGCCTGGGCGAGGCGCGTTACGATCCCAGCGACGACATCGCCTTCTGTGAAGGGCGCGCCCATCTCATCCTGGTGGTGATCAAGGCGCTCGATCACGATCAGGGAGCCGTCATCGAGGCCGTCAGCCGAGCACGCACGCGCCATCCCGAGTGGCCCGTGGTCGTTGCTCAGACGTCGCTGCATGAAGGATATCAGGCGGGCGTCACCCGGCATCCCTCGCCCTATCCGTTTCAGCTACCCACCGGCTCGACCCGGAGCAACGTCGCGATTCCCCATGATCTCGTCCGCAGCCTCGCCCGCCAGCGCGATGAATTTCACAACCTGCCGGGCGGGCCGCCTGCAGCATTCGTGCCTATCGATTTCACGCTCGAGACGGACGGGTTCGATCCGCCGGCCTACGGTTTGGAAGCTCTGCTCGAGGCGTTGCAGCGCGCCGCACCGGTCGGTGTGGTGGCGGCGTTGGCTGCGTCCCATCAGGCCGATATGGACAGCCGCAGCCGCCGCGCGCATCCACACATTGTGGGCTACGCCATGGCGGCCGCTGCTGCGGACGTCCTGCCCGTCGCGGGCCTGGTCGCGGTGCCCGGTATCCAGGCCAAGATGCTGCACAGCCTGGCCCACATCTACGGACGGCCGTGGGACCGGCGCCAGGTGGCCGAATTTGCCGGCGCCCTGGGTGCCGGCACCTTGCTGCGCGGGCTGTCGGGCTTTGGTGTGCGCGAATTGGCCAAGCTCGTCCCGGGCTACGGCCAGACCGCAGGCGCGGCGGCGGCGGCGGCCGCGAGCTTTGCCCTGACCTTTGCCTTGGGAAAGGCCGCCTGCGCATATCTGGGGCGGCGCAAGTCCGGTCATATCGATGATTCATCAGTGGCCGCCGCCTATCGCGCGGCACTGACCGAGGCGTTCAAGATGGAGGCGGAGCGCGCGGCCGCCAAAGCAACACCGCGGCCGGCCGCATGACGACGCCACGCAAGGCGTCGACATACTTGCGGGTCGCCATCATCGCGACGGGGTTCGCGCTGCCCGCTCTGTCGCTCATCCCGCTCGGGTCGGTCTGGCTTTGGCAGAACGGCTACGTGCTCTACTGGGCCATCGCCGCCTGCATCACCACGGGGCTGGCCTATCTCTATCAGTGCTGGCTGCTCAAGACGGCGGTACCCGAGGCCACCGCCGTGGGCGACGCGGCGAAGACCGGGCCGGACGCGTCTGCGGACCCCGGATGGTCGCCGCGGGAAAAGGCCGCATGGGAGGGCGTCGTGCGCATGGCCGAGACGGCTGGTCCCGAGCGCCTTGCGAGCCGCGATGCGGCGATCGCACTGGGCCTTGCCACCATCGAGAGCGTGGCCAAGTCGCTGCACCCGAAGGTCGAAGATCCGCTGTGGCAATTCACGGTTCCCGAAGCACTAGCGCTGATCGAGCAGGTGAGCCGCCGGCTGCGGCCGATGGTGATCGAGAACGTCCCTCTCGGCGACCAGCTCACGGTGGCGCAGGTCATGAAGCTCTATCGTTGGCGCGGGGCAGTGGACGTCGCCAGCCGCGCCTATGACCTGTGGCGCATCATCCGGTTCCTCAACCCGGTGGCTGCCGCCACCCAGGAGGTCCGCGAGCAGCTCACCAGGCAAATGTACGAGTGGGGCAAAGACCGTCTCGCGCGTGGGCTCGCGCAAGCCTACGTGCAGGAGGTCGGCCGCGCCGCCATCGACCTCTATGCCGGGCGCCTGCGCGTGACGGCCGCGCAGTTGGAAGGGCACGTATCCGCCACGTCTGGGCGCGATCGTCAGGACATTGCCGGCCGGCTGTCGGAGCCGTTGCGGATCCTCGTCGCCGGACAATCCGGCGCCGGCAAGTCGAGCCTGGTGAACGCGCTGATCGGACAGATCCGCGCGCCCGTGGATGCAATCCCCGTGGCGGCCGGCTTCACGGCCTATGACCTGTCTCGCGAGGGGTTGCCCCCGGCGTTGCTGATCGACAGTCCCGGATTGACTGGGTCCGAGGCATCGCGCGAAACGCTCGCGAGGGCCGCTGCCGACTGTGATCTTATCCTATGGGTCGTTTCGGCAGCCCGGCCCGACCGCGAGGCCGACCGCCGCGCCATCGAGCGGATCCGGCTCATGTTCGACGAGCGGCCCGATCGCAAACGGCCGCCGCTGATCTGCGCCCTGACACAGGTCGACCGCCTTCGCCCATTCCAAGAGTGGCGACCGCCCTATGATCTCGCCGACACCGTGTCCGAAAAGGCGGCATCGATCCGCGCCGCGCGCGAGTCGATCGTCGAGGAGCTCGCTCTCGCTGCCGTGGACATCGTGCCGGTCGCGCTTCCCGAAGGCCGCGAGCCATACAATCTCGAGGCGGTGTGGGCCCGCATCCTGGACTTGCTGCCCGAAGCGCAGCGCGCACTCCTCCTGCGCAATCTGTCGGAGATCAAGAGTGCAGGTTGGTCATGGGGCGGCGTGTGGCGGCAAGCCGGGAACGCGGGTCGGGCCGTCCTAGGGCGTGCCGCGGCACGCAAGCCCCGCGCGTCCTGAACAGGCAATAAGCGACTGGGGGGCGGGCTCGGATGCCCGCTCAGACTCCGGGAGCTACGGGTTCGGGCTCGCTGCCGCCGGCATCGGTCGCGTCGTCCGCGCGCCCCAGCAGGAGAAGTCCGACGAATGCGAGCAGCAGCAGCGGCAGAGTGTGCCGCCCCAGCAGGCGGAATACACTGATCGCCGTCCCCGCCAGACTGATCGCCGTCATGGGGTCTGCCGCCGCGATGTCGGCAACGGCTGCTGCAACCGGCTCGCTGTTTTCGGCTTCGGCCTGCTCGGCATCCTGGCGCTGCTCGCTGACGGCGACAAAAGCGCCCGTGATCAGCGCGATGGTCGCGAATAGGGCGGCCAGGATGGCGCATGCGGCAACGCCGCCGTAGGCATCGATGAGCGCAATCGCGAGCGCGGCGGTGGCGAAGCTCGCCGCGACCAGGGCGAAGACCGCCACGGCAGCACGCCCCATGTAGCGCGCCACCATGTCGGAGATGGCGAGCTTAGCCTGCGCGATAAGCGGTTTGAACATGGTCAAGTCTCCTCGCCCGTATCGCGACCACCACGCCTTGCTGCGCCGTTACGACTTCCACAGTGCGCCGACGACAAAGGCCACGGCGGCGGTCAGTGCGAGCGTCGTGATCGGCTGATCGCGTACGGACTTCTCGACGGCCGACCGCATATTGCCCGCGACGACCTGAACATTGTCGCCGACTTCACGGCCCTGATCCGCGATGGCCTTGGCCGCGCCTTCGAGCTGGGTGGCGACGTTCTCGACCTGCTCCTGCGCCTTGTCCTTGAGGCTGTCGACCGTTGATGGGCGCGAACCACTCTCGCGCGTGCTGTATCCGCTGGACTGAGCCATGGTTCACTCCTGTTGGTTGGATGGGTAAGCGGTGTTGTTGTGCAATGTGAGCAAAACGCCCCACCGGTCGATTAGTTTCACCGGTTCACGCAGGAAGATCGGGTTTGTCTTCGGGAAACAGGTGTCGCGCCGTCACGATGGCAACCATGACAATCGGCACGGCGAGAAATGCCCCGATGGGTCCCCACAGCCAGGTCCAAAAGGCAATCGAAAGAAAGACCAGAAATGGGTTCATGGTCAGGCGGTGGCCGATGATCATGGGTGTCAGGAAATGCCCCTCGATCGTAGTGATGGCGACATAAATCGCGGGGGCGACGGCCGCCTCACCAAGCGTCGGAAACGTCAGCAGGCCAACCGAAAATAGGGTCGCCGTGACAATGGCCACGCCGATGTACGGAATGTAGTTGAGGACGGCTGCGAGGACGCCCCACAGCAGCGGATTGGGCAAGCCCACCATATATGTGAGCCCCACTGTCACGACCCCGAGGCACAAATTCACGATGGTGAAGGTGCCGAAATACACGGTCATATTGGACTCGACGTCATTCAGGATGCGCAGAGCGACGAGCCGCGCCTCCCGGTGCCTGAGAAACACCACGGCCCCCGTCCGGATTTCCTGCTGATAAACGAGATAGAAAGCCAGCGCCCCGAAGAACAGGATGAATTGGCTGACTGCAGGGGTCAAAATGCCGAGAATGCCGGTGACAATGTTGGAAGAGGACGTGACCGAAATCGCCCCTTTGCTCCCGGTCAACTGGCCAAGCGATTTGCCGATTTCCTCGAACAGGGCAAGCGGCTGACTGACGCTCTGCAGCTTGTCACGAACGAGTGCGCCGATCTCGGTCGCCCGCCCCATCCAGTACGTCAGCGGCACCGACAGGAGCAACAGCAGCACGCCGATCACCGCCAGCAGCGTCAAGGTCGCCAGGATTGCCGCGAGAGCCCGCGGCAGGCCGAGGTTTTCGAGGCGCGACACCACCGGCAGCAGGATCGTCGCGACCACCCACGACAGGATCACCGGAACCACGACCGCCTGCGTCAGATAGGCGATCGCTCCCAGGGCAAGGACGAACAGTCCGATCACCGCAATCTTGGCCGCTGTGGCCAGGCCGTCGATGTCGTCTCCCAACCGTGTCTCTTTTTCCCCTGCGATCTGCGGTGCGTAGGCGGTGCGATGTCCTGCGCGCCAGCGCCCTGGCAACGTGCCGAGCTTGCCGGGGGCGTCTTGAATTGCAGGTGAGGATTGAGTCACGCGGACCTCTCGTCGATGGCGCGATCGGGGCGTGAGGCATGCGAAAGGCCACCCGGCGCGCAGGCGCACGAGGAAACGCGCGCGACAAGGGTTGGTTCCTTTGGCGGGTACGGCGCGCTTGTTGGTGCGAACGGTGGAGTTAACCCGCGCCGCCGAAACCGAGGAGCTTGAGTTTTGCGGGGTCTTTCACGCGCACGCCATAGATGGCCACCGCCCCGCTGACGTCGCCGTCCTGCAGCGAGCGGAAGCGTTCGTCGTAACGGTAGGACATGAGCTGCCCGGACCGGCTCGGATGGTCGAGCCCGATCGCATGGCCGATCTCGTGCGCCAACGTGTAGCGCAGGTCATAAACCTCGAGATTGCCGTCAAAACCGATCTTCCAGGGCATCGTCGGGTTGAGACACACCAGCGAACGTTCGATCTGGCGGATGGTAGCGGCGCCAGCGTGCGCGAAGGCAACGTTGGCAAAGGCGCGGCCGACGGGATCGGACTGGGCACCGATCACGATGTCCGCCGTGCGGGCGTCCTTGGCTTCGATGAAGGTGATATCGGCTGCGGCCTCCCACATGCCCAAAGCGGCCTGCAACTCGCCGCGGAACGCCTCGGCGCTGAGCGCATTCCTTTCAAGGAGCGGGCCCACACCTTGCATCCGCCCGCAGTTGCGGGCCTCGGCGGTTTCGAGGGCGTCAGCGAGGATCGTATAGGTCACGACGGAGCCGCGTCCCCAGGCCGCGTCGTTCCATTTGACGAAGTAGCCATCGAGAGCAAGCAGGCGAAAGCCGTCGAAGCCTATCGCTGCACCCCCCAGAAGCGCGAATACCGCACCCGCGGCCCACGCGCCGATGATCCGTCGCGCCATTGTTCCCCGTCCACCTCGGCCGTTCCCGGAAAAGAGAAAGGCCCCGTCCGTCCAGAACTTTGGTGGCCGCGCCGATGTTTGCCTGCTTGTTAATTCAGCGCAGCGTATGCAACTCAAATTGTCCCGAGTCGGGCTCGCGCGCGACGCGCACTTTGCCGCAAGGGGGAGCTTGCAACCGCCGCCCCGACGGAACTCGGCCCCCAATCGTGGCGTTCGCCCGGTGACGCCCCGTACAACGATTGGAGATTCGCAGCATGAGAACGTTGCTGACCACGTCCACGCTCGCTGCCATTTTGGCTGTCGTGCCCGCCGCCGCTCAGGATGCCAAACCGCCTGTTCCGCAGGACACGCCCGCCCAGCGTACCGCGCCCGTTGATCCGGCTAAGCCGTCCGGTCCGGCGGCGCCCAGCGACGCGGCCAAGCCCGCTGTGCCCCTGGATCCGTCCAAGTCGGTACAGTCGTCACCCGCCAAGGACAGCGCTCCAACCTTCACGACCGCCAAGGCATCGGACCAGTGGCTGGGAAACACCATCATCGGGATGAAGGTTCGCGATTCGGCAGGGTCCAGCATTGGCGAGGTCAACAATCTGCTGCTCGCCCGCGCCCCGGAGGCCTCCGGCACGGCCACCACGATGGGTGGTGGTGCCGGAATGCGCGTCGTCGCCCTTGTTGTGGGCGTGGGAGGGTTCCTTGGCTTCGGCGAGAAGAATATCGCGGTCGATTCCGCGCAATTCGATCTTCGCCCGAATGCGAACGGCACCAACGAGCTGGTCTTGAAGCTCGACCGAGCGCAGCTCGACAGCGCGCCGGTGTTCGAGGCGGGCCCGCGCGCAGCGACGTCGGGCTCGAACCCGCCCAAGAACTGAGCCCGGCACGGGCGAGATGCGGAAAGGCCGTCCAATGCGGGCGGCCTTTTTCAGGTACTAGTGGAGGAGATGATCTCGCGGGTGACCCGCGAACCGAGCGCATCCTTCAAATCCTTGTGAAACGCATCCGGCATCGGCCGGTACGCAGTCCCAGTCGGCGATGTCGACCAGAGCGTGCACGAACAGTGCTTTTTTCACCCGATGCCTCGGAACTTCGTTAAAATTGTTTGCGGAGCGACGGATGTGGGTGGCCGCCTGCGTTGGGAGGCGCATAGGGCGTCGTGGCAGGTCTGCGGCGCTGCCGAGGAGTTTGTTGCATCGAGCCAACGCAAAGCCGGCTGATGACGGGGTGGGATGAGCAGATCCATGCGTTCAGTCTTGCTGTTGGGGACAATCGCGGTGATCTCGGTCGGCACGCTGGTCGGCCTGGTCGGGATGCCGAGCCTGGGCCGACTGAGCGGGGCGTCCTCGGCGCAGGAACAGAAGAAGGAAAATCGCGGCAGCGTCGCCGTGGAAAGCGCCGTGGCCCGGCAGGTCACGGTGAGCACCGATCTCAGGGCGATCGGCAGCCTGCAGTCCGACGAGACCGTGCAGATCGCCTCGGAGATTGCCGGGCGCGTGGGGGAGATCGCCTTCAAGGAAGGCGAGCAGATTGCCGAGGGCCAGGTCATCATCAAGCTGGATGATGCGCTCGCCAAGGCCGAGGTCGCCGATACCCAGGCGCGCTACGAGCTCGCCAATGCCAATCTCGGCCGCGCACGCACGCTGTCGCGCACTGGCAACGTGACAGAGAAGGCTCAGGACGAGGCCGTGGCGAACTTCGAAACGGCGCGTGCTGCCGTTGACCTCGCAAAGGTCAAGCTCGACAAGCACACCATTCGTGCGCCCTTCACCGGCCGGCTCGGCATGCGCAAGGTCTCGGTCGGCGCCTACATGAGCGTCGGCGCCCCGATCGTCAATCTCGAAAAAATCGACGTCTTGAAGGTCGACTTCAAGCTGCCCGAGATTCATCTCGCGGACATCAAGGTGGGCCAGCCGATCGATGTCGTGGTTGATGCGCTGCCGGGCCGCACGTTCACCGGCGAGATCTACGCCCTTGATCCGATGATGGACGTCAACGGCCGCGCTTTGCAGATTCGCGCGCGCTTGCCGAACCCGAACCTTGTTCTGCGTCCCGGGCTGTTCGCGCGCATCTTGGTCAAGGGTTCGGTCGAGCAGAAGGTGCTCGTGGTGCCCGAAAGTGCCATCGTTCCGCGGGGTGGCGAGTCCTTCGTCTTCCGCATCGAGAACGGCAGGGCGGTCGAAGCCAAGGTAAGCCTGGGCGTCAGGCGGAATGCCGAGGTCCAGATCCTCGGAGGGCTCGCCGCCGACGCAACCGTGGTGACGGCAGGACAGCTCAAGCTTCGCAACGGCAGCCCCGTTGAGATCATTGCCCAGGGTGCCCCTCCCAATCGCGATCCGGCGATCAAGCGAGGGAGCTGATGGGTTCTTTCGAATTCTGCATTCGCCGGCCCGTCTTCTCGAGTGTGCTGAGCATGGTCCTCATCCTGCTCGGCATCGTCTCGTATGGCCGGCTGAGCGTGCGCGAATACCCTAACGTCGACGAGCCCGTCGTCTCCGTCGTCACCATGTATCCCGGCGCCTCGGCCGCCATTGTCGAGACGCAGGTGACTCAGATTCTCGAGGGCTCGATCGCCGGGATCGAAGGGATCGACGTACTGGAGTCGACCAGCCGGTCGGAGTCGAGCCGTATCACCGTTCGCTTCCGCCCGGACGTCAATCCCGATGTCGGGGCCAGTGACGTGCGCGATCGTGCCGCGCGTGTTCGCGGCCGCCTGCCCGACGAGATCGACGAGCCGATCATTGCGAAGGTGGAGGCGGACGCGCAGCCGGTCATCTACCTGGTGTTCACCAGCGAGCAGATGACGGCGCTCGAGATCACCGACTACGTCGACCGGACCGTGGTGGATCGGCTGAAGAACCTGACCGGCGTCGCCGACGTGCAGATCTACGGCGAGCGGCGCTACGCCATGCGCATTTGGCTCGACCGCGAGCGGCTGGCGGCGTTCAAGCTCACGGTCCAGGACGCCGAGGCCGCCCTCCGCGCCCAGAACGTCGAATTGCCGTCGGGCCGCATCGAAAGTCAGGATCGCGAGTTCAGCGTCCTGTCTCGCACCGGTCTCACGACGCCGGAGCAATTCCGCCAGATCGTCGTGAAACGGTCGGGCGGCCACCAGGTGAAGATGGGTGAGATCGCGCGCGTCGAGCTCGGCGCCGCCGATGAGCGGCGCGACAGCCGCTACAACGGGCAGCCGGCCATCACGGTTGGCATCATCAAGCAGGCCGTTGCCAACCCGCTCGACGTGTCGAAGGCAATGCGCGCGGTGCTGCCGGAGCTCAACGAGTCGCTGCCGCAAGGCCTCAAGGCCGACATCGGAAACGACAGCGCCGTGTTCATCGACCGGTCGATCAAGGCGGTCTATCGCACCATCGCCGAGGCGATCGCCCTGGTTGTTCTGGTCATTCTGTTCTTCCTGCGCTCGATCCGCGCTTCGATCATTCCGATCGTCACCATTCCGATTTCGCTGGTGGCGGTGTTCACGATCATGTTCGCCATGGGCTTCAGCGTGAATACGCTGACCCTTCTGTCCATGGTGCTTGCGATTGGATTGGTCGTCGACGACGCGATTGTCGTCCTCGAGAACATCTACAGGCACATCGAGGAAGGCATGGCTCCGATCGCAGCAGCGATCCGGGGAATTCGGGAGATCGGGTTCGCGGTCGTCGCCATGACCCTCACGCTCGTGGCGGTCTACGCCCCTATCGCGTTTGCGCCCGGGCGGACCGGGCGCCTCTTCCTCGAGTTTGCGCTGACCCTGGCGGGTGCGGTTCTGATTTCGGGGTTCGTAGCCCTCACCCTTACGCCGATGATGTGCTCCAAGCTCCTGCGCCACAATCCCAACCCGGGGCGGATTTCAGCCGCGATCGAGAACGGCTTCAAGGGGTTCGAAAGAGGCTATCGGCTCCTGCTGACCGGCATGCTGAACACGCGGCCGTTGGTGCTGCTCGTAGCCCTTGCCGTCGCCGGCTTCAGCGGCGTCTTCTTCTATTCGTTGAAGTCGGAGCTGGCGCCGGTCGAGGATCGCGGTGTTCTGATCGTGCGCGGCACCGGACCTGAGGGCGCGACGCTGGCATACACCAGCCGCTACAGCGGTCAGGTCGACACGGCCTTTGCGACGGTTCCCGAGGTCGCCTCGCGGCTCATGATCAACGGCGTGCCCGAGGTCTCGCGCTTCATCGCGATCGGGCGCCTCACGGATTGGGACGAGCGCGTCCGCAAGCAACAGCAGCTCGCCGCCGAGATCGGGCCGAAGCTGCGCCGCGTGCCGGGCGTTCAGGCCTTTGTCAACAATCCTGGGTCGTTCGGCCAGCGCGGATCGTCGAGACCCATCGAATTCGTCATACAAACCTCAGGCACCTACGAGCAGCTTCAGGAGTATGTCGACAAGGTTCTGGAGCGGATCGCCGACTATCCCGGCCTCGAAAGCGTCGACACCGACCTGAAGCTGAACACGCCCGAGATTCGCGTCGAGATGGATCGCGCCAAGGTCGCGGACCTGGGGCTCGATGTGACCGTCGTCGGCCGCACGCTCGAGACGCTGCTCGGCGGTCGCCAGGTCACGCGTTTCGAGCAGAACGGCGAGCAGTACGATGTCTATGTCCAGCTCGCCGCCGCCGATCGCTCCTCGCCGGAAACGCTGCAGACGATCTTTCTTCGCGCGCCCGCGGGCGAGATGGTCCAGCTCTCCAATATCGTGAAGGTCACCGAGGCGGTGGCTCCCAAGGAGCTGAAGCGGTTCAATCAGCTTCGCTCGGTGACCATTTCCGCCAATCTGGCGCCGGGCTATGCCTTGGGCGAGGGCCTGGCGTTCCTCGAGCAGGCCGCGCGGGAGGTGCTGCCCAAGGACGTGCTGACCGACGTGAGCGGCCAGAGCCGCGAGTACCGCACGTCGAACCAGAGCATCGCCCTGGTGTTCGTCCTGGCGCTAGGGTTCATCTACCTCGTTCTGTCGGCGCAGTTCGAGAGTTTCCGCGACCCCGTCATCATCATGCTGACGGTGCCCTTGTCGATGACCGGCGCGCTGGGTGCCTTGTATTTCGCCGG
>JAESFN010001268.1_pt1 | contig 12031 bp, 8 predicted proteins | sample 9269411 | NCBI WGS metagenome assembly JAESFN01 (sample SAMN14505399, study PRJNA617100) | algae metagenome | isolation source: Iphinoe sp. HA4291-MV1 and co-occurring heterotrophs from trail next to... | place: USA: Maunawili Falls, Hawaii | collected 2009-07-25
TTGCCATTTTCCTCGATCCAGCTACCCGTTATTCGAATCGACGATTGACTGTTTCAGGCGCGAGTTGCGCCGGAAATGGTGAGGGGCCGGGCAAGGGAAACGCACTGCGCCGCCGCAGCGCATCGACCGTTGCCGCACCCATACAGACGCCGAGGAGTGTCATTCGTTGCTCGAGCAGATTATGGCTGAAGAAACCGTAGAGCGTCAGCGCGACCACGATTGGCACGGCGAGTTTCGCGCTTTCGCGATTCACCCCGATCAGAATCACCAGCATCAACGACGGGTAGACCAGGATGCCGATCACCCCATAGTCGACCATCATTGCCAGATAGGTGTTGTGTGGACCAAGCCAGAATGGTGGTTGATAGTAGGCTCCCGTACCCCAACCGAGCCAGGGCTCCATACGGAAGCGTTCCCAGGCGAGCGACGCGAGCGCTTCGCGCTCCGTGGCCGAGGAATCTTTGACGTCTTCACCCTTGCTGCCGACAAAATCGAGGCGCTGGCGAACGTCTTCATTGAGCACGCCGCGGTGCGTGAGCGAGTCTTCGAGGCTTCCCCAAAGCGGTGAATAGACGAAGGCGACAATGACAACCGGGATGATCAGAAGGCGGCGAACCTCACGCAGTTTCACCCCCTGGAAGAGATAAAGCGCGATGACAGCCGCCCCCCACGCGAGCATGCCGCTACGGCTGAATGTGGGGAGCACCCCAGCAATACCAGCGAGGAGTAATACCGGGCGCCATCTGGAGGGAAGAACACCGAATCCGACGATCATTGTCAGGACGATTCCCTGTCCTGCCTGGTTCGGATTGGCGAAAAGCCCGGTTGAGCGTCCCGCGACGTTGCTAAACGTCATCGGATTGAAGAGCTCGTAGATATTCAACGAGGTGCCGATTAGTAATGCGACGATCGACATCTTGCGCGCGAGCAGACGGTCGCTCGTATCGGCCAACAGGAAGAGCATGAGACCGATGAAGATGACCGAGAGGTAGCGCGTTTGGACTTCCTGGTAATTGTCCTCGGTTTGTAACGAGCGGGTATACCAGAGCGAGGTGACGATTAAGAACCCTGCGCACCACCAAATAATCGGAGCGATGTGGATCGGCCGCTGAAGCAACGCCAGGAACATGACCGGTGCGAAAAGCGCGATGGTGAGGAAAATCCAGTAGAGCGGAATGATGCCGAATTGTTCCGTGTATTGATCGAAATTGGTGAAAAAGACGAGCACGCTGAAGACGACCAGGAATTTCCTGTAGCGCGAAACTAATTCCGGAAATCGATCTGTCATTCGATCAATCCCAGCAGGGCCTGTTCGGTGCGATCGAGCAGCCGCTCGACCGAAAGTTCGCGCTCGATGCGGGCGCGCAGGGTGCCGCCGTCGACTAGCCCGGTCTCGATATCTTCGAGCAGGCGCATGATTGTTTCAGCCAGCGTGCGGGGATCGGCAACCGGAACGATAAACCGATCGTCGCCGACCGTCCATGCCGAGTCGCCGACATCGGTCGCGATCACCGGCGTGCCGCAGGCCATCGCTTCCGCGACCACGTTCGGCACCCCTTCACCGTAGGCGGATGAACTCACCGCGATATCCATGGCGCTGTAGGCCGAGGCCATCACCTGGATCGGTCCGGTCCAGATCAGGCGGTGGCTGATACCGAGCTCATTGCCGAGGCGTTTGAGCTCCTCGACACGCGCGTTCGGTCCACCGCCGATGCAGACGAAGCGAGCGTTGGGATAGCGCTCGTGCACGATCGCGGCCGCGCGGAGGAAGGTCGGGAAATCTTTCTGAGGATCGATACGGCCGGCGCGGCCGATCAACGGTGCGTCGTCCGGCACGTGCCAGACGGTGCGCAGGCGCGATCGTCCTTCTTCGTCGCGACGAAAGCGGTCGAGATCGACGCCGTTCGGGATAACGATCGTGCGCTTGGCGGGAAAGCCATCAGCGATGGCATCGAGGCGACCCGACTGGCTGTTCGAGATGAGCAGCGTGGCGAAGCGAGCGAATTTGCGCTCGACCAGATCCATGAGATCGCCGAGCCATTCGTGGTTTGCCGGTCCGCCGCGGGTAGCGCGAATCCCCCAAACCACTTTGCCGCGATGAAACGGCTTCAGCCAGAGCACCAGCAAATTTGGCAGCGTCAGGTAGCCGTGGACGATGGTCGGCTTGGTGGCGCGGAGCTCGCCGGTGAGGCGGCGTATGAATGGGATGACATCCCAACGCCCGCGTTTTTCCAAAATCGTTAGCGGCACCCCAGCGTCGCGGAGGTCGCGCTCCAGCGGGCCACCGTAGAAAACGACGACGCGAACATCAACCTTCCGCTGATGCAGACCGATCGCCAGTGTGACGAGCTGACGCTCGGCTCCCGCGAGATCGAGCGAACGGGTGAGCAGCACGATCGGCCCGCGCAGGATGCGCCGTGGCGCGACTGGCTGCGGTGCGGCTTTCCTACGCGTTCGGGTCCGCAATCCAACCGGGAGTGCGGCAAACCAAAACGCCTTCGCCTGGCGAGTCGAAAGCGCGTTGAGCTGGCGACGGCGCGAGATGCCGAGCGCGCGGCTGAGCCGCTGATAGTCGCGCGCGGCATCGATGAAAACGCCGGGATGGCGGCGATGCCAGGATTCGTCGAAGGTCAGTTTTGCGGCGGCATCGAGGCGCTCGCCGCGCAGGGTGCGCTCCGGGAGCTGCTCGCGAACGGCCAGCTCGACATTGATCGCGCGGGTGAGAAAACCACGACCGGCGGTGCGCCAAACCATGCTGAGCGGCGGCAATGGATCGCCGGGCGACGGCACCGGCCGCGCTCGCAGATGTTCGACGCGCATCGCGAACACCGGCTCGCCGCTCCAGCCGGTCTCATAGCGGAGCTCGGCCGGTTCGCGATCGTCGGCGTCGAACGGGAATGGCACGCTTTGGCTTTCGATCCCGGCGGCAGCGGCATCCGGATCGCCCGCGAAATCACTTGGAGTCGCCAGTGTGCCGGTCACACCGCTAAAGCGACCGATCCGTGTGGACGGAATGCGCCGCCACTCGTTGATTACGCGCGATACCGAGGCGGGATGGAGCTCATCACCGGCATGCAGCGGAAGCACCAGCGCGCCGAGCGCGGCCGCGACACCGCGATTGAAGGCGGCGTGGCCATCGCCGGCGGGGGCGGTGAGCCAGCGGATCGGCGTGCCCTGCACATCCTCGATCGGGTCGCGCGGCGGCGTGCTGTTATCCACAACGAGCCACTCGACGTCATCGCGGCGGTTGCTCGCGATCGACGATTCCAGCGCGGGGAGCGGGTCGCGTCCGCCGGTAATGACGAGAACGGTCAGGATCGGCGCGGTCATAACGCGGCTTCGTGCTCCTTGATTACTCGTTCCACCACGATCATCTTATAAACAAGCGAGCAGGCGTAATTGAGCACGGTCGAAAGGGCGATACCCGCAACTCCCATCCAATGCGCCAGAATTAAGCCCCCGATCGCATTCAGCACGAAGATCATCAGCGAACCGAAAATGAGCTGACGATTCGCCTGCATGGCGATCAGCACACGGGAATAGAGCATCCCCACTGAGTAGACCGGAATCATAAGCGCAAACATCTGCTGCACGCGGGAAACATCAGCCGTATCGCTGGCATCAAACGCGCCACGCTGGAAAATCAGCGAAATAATCAGATTGGAGCCAAAGATAATCACCAGCGCGATCGGGATCGTCGCGGCGGAGACGAGTTTTGTGTAGAACTTAAGGGTTTTGCGAATACCGTCGTAATCGTGTTGCGCTGACATTTTGGCGAAATAGGGGAACACCGCGGTGCTAATCGCGGTGGTGGTGATCATCATCAGGGGAAGCACGAGTTTGTCGCCGTAGGCGAGCAGCGCTACGCTTCCGGCGCCGAGGCTGGCGGCGATCGCCTGATCGACGAATGATTGCCCGCTGAAGATCGAGTTATTGATCAGCGTGGCGCCGGAACGTTTGGTGGCCAGGCGTATTGCCGGTGAGCGCTGCGGCAATTTCGGCACCACGTGGATGCCTTCCCGGCGCAATCCCCAGAGCAGCACCGAGATCTGCACAACCGTGCCGGCAAGCACCGCGTAGGAAAGTCGGTCGATCCGCTGCATATCGCTGCCGGGTACGAAGAGGATCAGTGTCGAAATCAACGGCGGCGCGAGGGACGCCCAAGACGAAAGCGAGAAACGCTCCCTGCCGCTCAACATCGTCGTGAGAATGCTGGTGAGGCTGCCGAGCAAAATCGACGGCAGCATGATGTGATAGAGGTGTTTGGTGAGTTCGAATTTTTCTTGATCGAAGTTCGAAGCGATCAGCTTCAGCGCGGGATCTGAGAAAAGCCAGAGTACCCCGGTTGCGGCGCAAAGGATGAGCACCCCGACGGTCAGGATCTGTGAGAAGAAGGTTTGCGCCGCCTCCGGACCCTGTTGCTGCCGGATATCGATGTAGCCCTTGGTGAGTGGGGTGGCGATCGAATCGCCCAGCACGGTCACGACGAAAGCGGGCAGGAAGAAGGCGGTGACATAGGCATCGACAAGATTGCCGGCGCCGAAGTGGGAGGCGATGACCTGATCGCGGAGCAGGGCAGTGATTTTGACGAAAAAGGTGATACCGCCGACGACGAAGGCGGCCTGAAAAATACGGCGGTTGATATCGCTCTGAAAGAGCGCACCGGCGCGGCGGCGCAACGTGGGCCGGGCGCCGGCTGGCGCGGTGGTGCTCATTGCGGGTAGCTCAGAATCAGGCGAGGTCATGGTAATCGAGGTACCAGGAGACGAAGCGCTCGATGCCGGTTTCGATCGGGGTCGAGGGGCGGAAGCCGGTGGCTGCCTGGAGCGCGTCGATATCGGCGTAGGTTTGTGGCACATCTCCTGGTTGCATCGGGAGATAGTTCTTGATCGCGGGGCGATCGGTGGCGTGCTCGATAGCGCTGATGAAGTATTCGAGCGTTACCGGTTGGTTATTCCCGATGTTGTAGACGCGGTACGGCGCAGTGGTGCCCTCGAGATTGTCGTCGCCCGGGACGGGCGGTTGGTCGAGCACGCGGATCACCCCCTCGACGATATCGTCGATGTAGGTGAAGTCGCGCTTCATCTGGCCGTTGTTGTAGACGTTGATCGGTTTGCCGGCCAGGATGTCGCGGGTGAAGCTCCAGTAGGCCATATCGGGTCGCCCCCACGGGCCGTAGACGGTGAAAAAGCGCAATCCCGTGGTCGGGATGCCGTAGAGGTGGCTGTAGACGTGCGCCATCAACTCGTTCGCTTTTTTGGTGGCGGCGTAGAGACTGACTGGGTGATCGACGTTATCGGTCTCGCTGAACGGAATTTTGTCGTTGGCGCCGTAGACCGAGCTGGACGAGGCATAAACGAGGTGGGTTGCCTGGGTCGCGCGGCAGCCTTCGAGAATCGCGCCAAAGCCGACGAGATTGGCATCGATGTAGGCGTTCGGATTCTCGATCGAATAGCGTACCCCGGCCTGTGCCGCGAGATGCACTACCCGGCGCGGTTGCTCGGTGGCGAAAAGCGCGGCCATCCCCTCGCGGTTTGCGAGATCGAGGCGGACGAAGCGAAAGTTCGGATGCTCCGTCAGTCTCGCCAGGCGCGCTTCCTTGAGCGGCACCGGATAGTAATCGTTGAGATTGTCGAGCCCAAGCACCTGCTCGCCGCGATCGAGCAGCACCTGCGCCACGTAGGAGCCGATGAATCCGGCCGCACCGGTCACGAGCACCGGGTCGCTCATGCAGGCACGCCCGCTCGCGTGTGAATCGATTCGCCCAGACCGATGCCGTAATACTGGAAGCCCTCACGCTCCATACGGGCAGGATCGTAAATGTTGCGGCCGTCGATCACGATCGGCGCGGCGAGCAATTCCTTCAATTCGGCGAAGTCGGGGCTGCGGAAAATGCGCCACTCGGTGGCGATCACCAGTGCGTCCGCCCCGGCGATTGCTTCCTCCGGCGAATCGTGCAGCACCAGCTGACCCTTGGCGATGGCATCGGGGTAGAGGTGGCGGGTTTCGTTCATCGCTTCGGGATCGTGGGCGTGCACGGTGGCGCCGGCGGCGATGGCCGCTTCCAGGAATTCCCGGCTCGGTGCTTCGCGCATGTCATCGGTGTTCGGTTTGAAGGCGAGCCCCCAGAGTGCCAGGCGCTTGCCGGTGAGATCGTTGCCGAGAATTGCCGTCGTCTTATCAAAGAGGTGGAGTTTCTGGCGATTATTGACCGCTTCCACCGAGCGCAGGAGCTGCGCATCGTAGCCAACCTCGGCGGCGCTGCGATCGAGCGCGCGCACATCCTTGGGGAAGCAGGAGCCGCCGTAACCGACGCCCGGATAGATGTAGGAGTAGCCGATGCGCGGATCGGAACCGATGCCGACGCGGACGTGCTCGATATCGACGCCCAGACGCTCGGCGATGTTCGCCAGCTCGTTCATGAAGGAGATCTTCGTCGCCAGCATGGCGTTGGCGGCGTATTTGGTGAACTCCGATGAGCGGACGTCCATGATCATCAAGCGGTTGTGGCTGCGATTAAATGGCGCGTAAAGCTCGCGCATCATCTCGATCGCCTGGGAACTCTCCGAACCGACGATGATGCGATCGGGGCGCATGAAATCGTCGATCGCCGCCCCCTCTTTAAGGAATTCGGGGTTGGAGACGACGTCGAAACGCGCCTGCACCTGGCGCATCGTGAGCATGCTCTCGATGACTTCGTGGATGCGATCGGCGGTGCCGACCGGCACGGTCGATTTGGTAACGATGACTTTGTAGCTGGTGATGTGTTCACCGATGGTGCGCGCCACGTTCAGCACGTAGCGAAGATCGGAGGAACCGTCCTCATTCGGTGGCGTGCCGACCGCGATCATCAGCACGTCGGCGGCGGCGATGGCCGCGGCGGCATCGGTGGTGAAGGTCATGCGGCCCGCCTTGCGATTGCGGGCGAGCATCGGTTCCAACCCTGGTTCGTAGATCGGGCAATGACCGTCGTTCAGCATCGCCACGCGATCGGGAAGCACATCGATGCCGATGATGTCGTTGCCAACATCGGCGAAGCAGGCGCCCGTGACCAGACCGACGTAACCGGTTCCGAAGATCGCTACCTTCATCAGGCGCTCCTATGCGTGCCGGGCCGGGGAACCGGCCGGGGTGAGTGCGTCGATGGTGCGTCGCAATCCATCGTGAAAGCCAACGCGCGGGGCATAGCCGAGGCGTTCTCGCGCGGCGGTGATATCAGCTTCTGAGTGGATGATATCGCCCGAACGCGCCGGTTCGAAACGCGGTTCGATCCGTTCGCCAATTATGCCGCCAATCGCCTCCAGGAGGTCGATCAACGACACCGACGAGCCACTGGCGACGTTGAACACGCTGCCAGCGACGCCAGTGGCGGTGGCTGCGGCGAGATTCGCGTCGACCACGTTCTCGACATAGACGAAATCGCGGGTTTGCCGGCCATCGCCGAAAATCACCGGCTGCTCGCCGCGTTGAAGGCGATCGAGGAAGATCGGAACTACGGCGGCGTAGGCGGAATTGGCGCGCTGGCGCGGTCCAAACACATTGAAAAACCGCAGCGCCACCGCCTCAACACCGTAGACCTCGCTGGCGACGCGGCAGAGATGCTCGCCGGCCGCTTTGCTGGCGGCGTAGGGCGACGCCGGGGTGAGCGCCATCCCCTCGTGTTTCGGCATCACGGGATCGTCGCCGTAGACCGCGCAGGTGGAGGCGAACACGACGCGACGAACTCCGGCGTCGCGCGCGGCGAGAAGCACGTTGAGCGTGCCGGAAACATTGATATCGAGACAGGTTTGCGGATCGACGATCGAGCGCTGCACCGATGGCTCGGCGCCAAGGTGGTAGATCGTATCGACCCCTCGCGCAGCCGCAGCGACAGCGTCCTTGTCGCGGAGATCCCCGGCGATAAATTCGGCATCACCGAAACCCGGGGTCTCGCTACCGGAGAGATTGTCGAAGATGCGCACCGCGCGGCCATCGCGCAACAAACGCTCGACGATATGGGAGCCGATAAAGCCGGCCCCACCTGTGACCAAATCCATCGTGGAATGTCCCCCTGCGGAAGCGGAAGCGTCCGTTTGGATGCTAGCACGGTCGATCTGCGCAAACGAGCAGCGGCATTGCCGCTGCTCGTTGCTTTGGCTGAGCGAAGGCGGAGGGCTGCCCTCACTCAATGAGTTTGGTGTTACTGACCTTTGCGGCCGAGCACCACCGCGATGGTTTTGGCGAGGATTTTGATGTCGAGCATCAGCGAGGAATGCTTGACGTAGAAGAGGTCGTACTCGGTTTTGATGCGGGTATCGTGCAGGCTGCTGGCGTAGCGATAGTTGACCTGCGCCCAGCCGGTGAGCCCCGGCTTGACCATGTGACGAGCGTTGTAGCCCGGCAGCTGCTCGGCGAGCTGCTCGGTGAAGTGCGGGCGCTCCGGGCGAGGACCGACGAGGGTCATATCGCCGCGAAGAATGTTCCAGAGCTGCGGCAGTTCGTCGATGCGAGTCAGGCGCATGATGCGGCCGATGCGGGTGACGCGAGCGTCATTTTTCTGGGCCCACTGTGCGCCGTTGCGCTCGGCATCGCTGCGCATCGAGCGGAACTTGAAGATGCGGAAGGTGCGGCCGTTGAGCCCAACGCGCTCCTGGCTGTAGAGCACCGAGCCCGGAGAATCGAGCTTGATCGCCAGGATGACGATCGGGAGGAGCGGCAGCACCGCGAGGGCGATGCCGAGCCCAACCACGAGATCGATGGCGCGCTTCGCAGCGTGATCGAAGGGAGAGATGCGGCGGGCGCGGGCGGCCAGTGACGATGGGTTCGCCTGCTCCAGCGGAATCCGGTTCAGCGCGGTTTCGATCTTGGTTTTGTCACTGACGATTGCCGGAGAAAAACCGCGGACATCGACGATGGCGGCGGTTTGCGGCGCCGTGCCGGCGACCACGATCTCGCGCACCGCGTTGGTCTGCGCCACCAGGCGCGCCTCGGTCAGCGAGGGAACGCGGACGGTATCGCCACTGAGGAAGCTGGAGACCAGCGAGGCATCGTTCTGATTGCCGACGAGAATGGTCAAGCCGCGCGGCCCCTGGAGGCGACGAACGGTGGCAAGCACGATCGCGGCAACCAGCGCCGCGAGAATCGCGAAGGCGGCCGGATCGAAGCCCGACTTGATCAAGGCGGCACCAGCAATGGCGGTTACGGCAACAAATGAAAGAGGTTTCCAGAGATTTCCGGCGCGGGTTAGGGGTGTTGCGGTACCCCCGATCCCTACCAGCTCTTCACGCAACTGCATCGCCCGCTCCTCGTGGGTGGTGTGTTGACGTTCGCGCTGAATCCCGCCCGGACCGCGTATGAGATCTTCAGATCACGGCCCGTTTGGGAACGGCCGGTTTCACCACTTGCTCCCCGGCGGCCAGGTGACCACATACAGACGCCGGTTCATTGCACCCGTTCTGACCTTTATTGGCTAGGCCGAACATCCTAGCCAGGTCGACACATTCAGAATCTTAGAGGGGCCATAAACCCCTGTCAACACTTGGGCCATGAAAAATGTGTGGTTCAGAAGGGTATAAAAGTACTATTCCATGTACGTACACATAACCATGCGGGCTATCAGTCCATATCTGGAAACACGTTCGTAGAGATGACCAGTGTCTGATTAGGAAGTGCCGATTAGTTCGGCGACTTTGCGGCGCAGCTCTGCTTCGTCCACCACGACGTATGAAAGTGGGAGGTTGAGCAAGGGGTCATCGTAGGTCGCGATCGAGCCATCGAGGTGCAAGAACTCGACCGAATCGCTCGTGCAGCTGGCGCCATATTCGCGGGCAAGATCGAGCATATCGCCCTGACCGAGATCGGTGCGCAGGCGATCGCCAAGCGATGGCACCAACTCGGTGATGGCGTCGACGGGGTTGATATCGCCGGCTTTTTGCATCAGCGCCTGGATGAGCTGCTGCTGGCGTTGGATGCGACCAAAATCGCCGTCGGCATCGCCGCGGAAGCGGCTATAGGCGAGCGCCTGATCGCCGTTGAGGTGCTGTGGGCCAGCGGGGAACACGGTGCCATCGCTCGCGGTGAAGGCAATCGGGACGTCGATATCGACACCACCGACGTCATCGACGAGCTCACTGAAGCCGGTGAAATCGACTAGCACGTAGTGATCGATCGCGAGACCGAGGTACTGCTCGACCACGAGCTGCTCGTACGGAATGCCGCCGACCGCGAGGGCGTGGTTTACCTTCGAGAGCCCGTAGCCAGGCAATTCGACCCGGGTATCACGAGGAATCGCGAGCACGCGGCAGGAGCCGGTTTCAGGATTCAGCCGCACCACCATCAGCGAGTCGGGCCGCACGCCCTGATCGATCGGTTCTCCCGGGCGGGCGTCGACACCCATGACCAGGATGGTGATCGCGGAATCCTCGACCAGCGTCGAAGGAGAGATAAGCAGGTCCGCCGGTACCACCGCCCGCAAGGAAACATCGTCGATCGCCATCGTGCCGGGCGCTGGAAGTTTGTAGAACGAGAGCTGGGCGAGGGTCACCTCGGCCGGGGGAGTGAATTCGTAGGTGTATTCCTGATACTCGCTCGAAACCTGGAACACGGGACGCTCCGGCTCCAGATCTTTGCGGCGGTTGCCATCAGCGTCGTAATAGGCGACGCCCAGCTGCAGGGTTTGCCCTGGCTGATCGGCGATTGCCCAGGCGGATGCGTGATAGACGGAGCCGGTGTTCACATAGAACTGCTGGTTGGCGTAGCCGCCATCCGGTCCAAAGTGGAGGGCGTTCGCGCCGCTTCGCGCCATGCCGGTGGTGACCACCGCGCCAGCTTCGAGATACCAGGCTTCGCCGCCCGCTTCGAAGTCGACGTTCGCGAGCCGCTCGATTGACGAAAGTACCTGCGTAGCAGTCGCTTCCGGAGATGCCGTCGGCGAAGCCTCGGGCTCGGGTGACGCAGGCTCTGGCGTGACCGGAGTTAGTTGCGGCGCAGCCGTCGGCGATGGCGCCGGGGTGCTGGTTGGCATTGCGGTCGGGGAGGGCGTTGGTGTGGGAGATTGCGCCACCCCAGTGATCGAAACAACTGGCGTGCCACCGCTCGTGGGGGTGATCGCGAGGGTGGTGGGTTGTGCCGTGGGCGTTTCAGGCGCCGGAGACGCGGTTGGGGCTGCCGGCTCAGGTGTTGGTGTGTTGCCAGGCCCCTGATCGGCCGTCGTGGGACTCGCCGTAGTCTCAATTGTTGCTGATTCAGTGGGGGTGGCAGAGGGACTGGCGGTCGTTTCGGACGTCACGACTGCGGGAGTGGTCGTCGACTGAGTCGGCGCTGCTTCAGGCGTGGTCACCGATTGAGTCGGCACTACTGCGGGAGTGGTCGCCGACTCAGTCGGCGCCACTTCAGGAGTGGTTGCCGGTTGAGTCGGTGCTACTGCGGGAGTGGTCGCTGGTTGGGTTGGCACCACTTCGGGCGTGGTCGCCGGTTGGGTTGGCACCACTGCGGGAGTGGTTGCTGATTCGGTCGCGGTCGCGGTCGCGGTCGCGGTCGCGGTCGCGGTGGTGAGTGGCGAGATGGGCTCGGTGGCGGACGAGGTTGGCTCCGTGGTCTCCGTGGGAGATTCCACTGGGGGCGAGGATTGGCTCGTCGCGGTCGTCGTGTTGGAGATCGGTTGCGGGGTTGGAGTCGGCAGTAGTGAGAGATCGCCTAGTTTGCGTTGCGCCTCGGCGGTGGCGATCGCGGCTTGAGCGGGACCGGTGTCGATCTCCATCGTTGAATCGGCGCCAAGCGATGATGCGCTGACAGCCGAGGGGAGAGCGGGAACCGAGTTGATTTCTTCGAAGGTGCGATGGACTCGCCACCAGGAGAATGCAGCAATACCCCCGGCAACGAGCAGGATGACGGCGAGAGTGGTGACGATGATCGGTCGCCAGCGGCGTTTGCTCGCCACAACCGGTGCGTTCGCCTGTTCGTCCCCGTCGCTCATCGATCATCCATGCTGTGGCGCTGCTCTGCCGCGATGCTAGCGCGCGGCTCCGGCAACCGATATTTCGGTCACCTATCC
>JAESFN010001269.1_pt1 | contig 12018 bp, 7 predicted proteins | sample 9269411 | NCBI WGS metagenome assembly JAESFN01 (sample SAMN14505399, study PRJNA617100) | algae metagenome | isolation source: Iphinoe sp. HA4291-MV1 and co-occurring heterotrophs from trail next to... | place: USA: Maunawili Falls, Hawaii | collected 2009-07-25
CTTGTCGATATCGATCGGCCCCGAGAGCATGCTCGCCAGGATCTTGCCCCGCGGGTCGCGCGGCTTCGACGAGAGCAGAGCGACGACATCGCGCGGGTTGATGTGCCAATCGTCGCGCAAGGCGTCGGCCAGTTCGCCTTCGAGCAAGAAGCTGTTGGCGAAGAGCTCGTGCCGAGGCACGCTGGGCAGGCGAATGTCTTCGATCGGATGGCAGAAGGGCCAATGTCCCAGATCGTGGAGCAAGGCCGCCACCAGGAACAGCTCGGCGTCTTCCACGCGGACAACCGCGGCGAACCGCTCGTCGTAGGAAAGGCGGCGGAGGAACAGCAGGGCCAGCCGATAGACGCCCAGGGAATGCTCGAAGCGGCTATGGTGCGCGGCCGGATAGACGAGCGACACGAGCCCCAGTTGGCTGATCTTGGAGAGCCGCCGAAACTCGCGGGCATCGACGATCGCCCGTACCCGCGGCGTGAGCGGCACATCGATCTCGGGCGGAATTCGCACGAGCGCTCCGCAGGCATCCAGGCCGGCAATCTCGGGAATGTCGCGCAGAGAATCAGACATCGTGCGGCAATGAATCCAGGGCAACGTCGTGAAAGGTGTAGCCTAACGCGCTACGCGCCGTTTCGCGATGACCGTTTGCACCGTCGGCAGCGCAGAGCGATCAGGGACACTGCTTTCATGGAGCGATCGGATCGCTGCCGCTCACAGGCCGACAAAGTTCTTGGCCGGTGAATACCCTCTCGGCTCGAGCTCGAGCAATGCAGCCAATTTGCCGTCAGGCGAGAACGCAGCGACGAGGCTCGGCTCACCCTCTGCGGCCGGCAAGAACTGTCCTCGCTGCACGCGAAAGAACTCCTCGGGCGAAAGCGTGCGACGCGGCAACTCACTCACTGCCTGAGCCGGATCGATCAGCAATTTGGGAATCGATGCGGCCGAAAGGTCGTCGAGCGAGCTGGCGTCGGTCAGGCGAAAGCCACCGATCGCAGTGCGTTCGAGCGCCGACATCACGGCCGCGGAGCCAACCAGTTCCGCCAGATCACGACCGAGCGAGCGGACGTAGGTGCCTGAGCTGCATTCGATCTCGAGTTCGATCTCGGGATACGCGTAGCGGCGGATGTCCAGTTGATAGATGACGATCTCGCGTGGCTCGAACTCAACAACCTGGCCAGCGCGGGCCAGATCGTAAGCCCGTCGACCGGCCACCCTGAGCGCTGAAAAAGCCGGGGGCCGCTGCAGGATCGTTCCCGTGAGCTGCCCTGCGGCGGACTGAAATTCCGCCAAACTTGGCACACGCGGCGCGGCGAGGAGCGTGATCTCGCCCTCGATGTCTTCGGTCGGGCTGTGCCGACCGAGCAGAAACGTGCCGCGATAGCGCTTGGGCATTTGCTGCACGTACTCGACGAGCCGCGTTGCCGGACCGACGCACACGATCAGCACACCGGTCGCCAGCGGATCGAGCGTGCCGGCATGGCCGACCTTAGTCGGCCTGAGCAGCCGCTGCACGCGATTCACGACATCGCGCGAGGTGAGGCCCTGGGGCTTGTGTACGTTGAGCAGACCGAACAAAGCACGCTCGCAGAAGGCGGAAGCAAAGTCGCAGGGGGAGCAGACTACCTGCTTGAGCCGCCGCTGCCTAGTGAACCAACGACCGTGAGATCCTGGAGGTCGGGACTACGGCGGATCATCGGCGAATTCGGCTTCCGGCCGAGCGATTCGATACCAGGCTTTCCAGCGGGCGATCGCCTTTTCGCGGGCGGCCTCGTCCGTTTGCTCCGGCAGCGCGAAGCCGCCGAGGCGCCGGGCCATACGCGCAAGCCCCGCATTGGCTTCTTGAACCACGCGCCAGTCCGGATCGCGGAGCGAAGCGATGAGACGCGGCACATTGTCGAGGTCGCGGGCACGAGCTAACGCACGCAGCGCGATCAGCCGAGCCTCGGGCGAACCAGACTCGACCACGCGGTCCAACTCCGCCCGCTGCGCGGCGTTCAAACCGGCTTGGTCCGGATTGACCTGATCGAGATTGTCGGCCAGGTAGAGGATGTCGGGATGGTTGGGATCGTTGAGGATCTCGAGCAATCCGGTGGCGGGGCCGGCCAAGCGGCGCGAAACGACGCGTCCCTGCTTGAGTTCGGCGTCCGCCGAGTTCGAGGGGAGTCCGCGGCCGCCGGTGAGTGTGCCATCGCCAAAGTTGCGGGACTTCTGAATGCTCTTCTTCATCGAGCGGAGCAGGAACAACACGGCGAAGGCAGTATCGACGTCGGGACCCGAGCTGCTGTTCCAACTGCCGTCGTCGGACTGGGTGCGGGCGAGATACTCGACGCCTTGGTTGTACCAGGTCGGCTCCGCCACGGTGCGCTTCTCGGCGACCTCGCGCAGGCTCTGATAGCGCTCGAGCGCATAGAGGTAGTAATGCGTATAGCCTTCGGGATCGATCTGGTACGTGCGGTTGAACCAAGCGGTGCCGTTGCGCAGCGTTTGCCGCAACTGCGCCCGATCGATTCGCGTGCGGGCGGCCCGCGGCCCGGCGGCGATCACCGGCTTGAGCGCGGCAGGTAGCTCGCGCTCTGGCTGGACCATGCCGGGAGCGAACTCCAACAAGTCCGAACACAGATAGATGCTGCCAAGGGCAGCCGTGACCAGCGAGAGGCGAATCTCCCTTTGCTCGAGCAGTTTGTACGAGCCGGGGTCGTCGGGATGATACCCCCAGCCGCCGTTGATGTCCTGCGTGCGCATGAGCCAGCCGAGTGCGCGCGCGACACGATCCATAGGAAGCGGGCACCCGCTCGCCGATGCCTCCCAGAGCCCGAGGGCGCCGTATTGCGTCATCGAGGTGTCGCCTACGGTGTACGATTCGTAGGTCCACGCGCCGCCGATGAGTTGCCTGAGTTCGAGCGAGCGAACCATGACGGCGATTTCTTTGCGGTACGCGTTGCCATCGACGGCCGACAGGAAAATGATCACCAGACCGCTGCTATAGATATCGCAGACGCTAGTCGTGATCATCTGCGGTGGCTGGGCGGTCAGCTCTTTGCAGCGGCGAATCGCCGCTCCTACCACCGGATGCTCATGTTGTCCGGCCTTTACGAAGCACAGACCGGCCAAGCAAAGCCCGCCGATCTTTTGAAAATCCCCAGGCTCGTGCGAGCTCAGATACTCGAGCCCCTTGGCCACCATCGCCTGCACTTTGGGGCTATCGGGCGTGTAGGCATGGCCACGCGCAGCGGCCAAGAGCAGTGCCGCCACTAGAACAGCAACGAAAGTTCGACCCCAGATCGAGCCCATTTGCGCTCAACGCCTGCCAAGAAAAGATGCCGCATTCTTCGATGGTAGCGCGGCGCCGCGCGGGCTGTCAAGTTTTGGCTGCCCGGATCGCTCGACGGGCGGCAGGTCCACGCCGTTTCCCTCGTTCAGCTCAACGGCTAAACGTGGCGGCGGATTGTGCTCGCTATTGCCCGCCGCGGCGGAGCACGCGTTTGGTGTCGGCGAGCGCTTCGGCCAGCTTCTCAACTTCGGCCGGCGTGTTGTAGAGGTAGAAGCTTGCCCGCGCGCTCGCGCCGATGCCGAGCCGCTTGTGGAGCGGCATCGTGCAGTGGTGCCCCGCGCGGATCGCTACGCCGTGCCGATCGAGCAGTTGGGCGATGTCGTGGGCATGCACGCCTTCGAGCGTGAAACTGACGATGCCGCTCTTGAGTTCGGGTTGAGGGCCCAGGAAACGCACGCCGCCCAGATCAGACAGCAGCGTGTGGGCTTGTCGCGTGAGCCGCAATTCATGTTCATGCACGGCCTGCATCGCCAGAGCCAAGTCGCCGCGCTTGATTCCCAGCGCGGCGGCCGCCGGACGCAGACCACGGCCGAGATGCTCGAAATAATCGATGGCGGCGCCGAGGCCAATGGCCGGGGCGATGGCCGGGGTTCCGGCCTCAAACTTGGCGGGCAGGTCGGCCGGCTCGAAGCGATCGAGATGCACGCGGCGGATCATGCTGCCGCCCCCCATGAACGGCGGCATCGCGTCGAGCAGAGCAGCGCGGCCATAGAGCACGCCGATGCCTGAGGGGCCCAGCAGCTTGTGGCCGCTAAAGGCCATGAAGTCAGCATCCCAGGCCTGCACGTCGATCGCTACATGCGGCGCGGCCTGCGCGGCGTCGACCAGCAGCAAGGCGCCAACCGCATGCGCGCGACGGGCGATCTCGGCCACCGGGTTGATCGTGCCCAGCACGTTGCTGACCGCGGTGACGGCCACGAGCTTGGTCTTCGGACCGAGCACCGCGTCGAGCGAGGCCAAGTCAATCTGTCCGTCGTCGGTAATGCGAATGTGCCGGAGCACGGCGCCGGTGCGCTCGCTAAGCTGCTGCCAGGGCACCAGGTTCGCGTGATGCTCCATCTCGCTGAGCACGATCTCGTCGCCAGCGCGGCAGTTGGCGTCGCCCCAACTGCGGGCGACGAGATTGATGGCCTCGGTCGTGCCGCGCACGAAGATGATCTCTTCCGGCGCCGCGGCGTTCAGAAACCGCTGCACCTTGGCACGGGCGGCTTCGTAGCGGTCGGTTACGCGGTCGCTCAGCCAGTGAATGCCGCGGTGAACGTTGGCGTAGTCGTTTTCATAGACATCGACGATCGCCTCGATCACCTGGCGAGGGCGTTGCGTGCTGGCCCCGTTGTCGAGGTAGACCAAAGGCACGTCGCCATGCACAGGCTTCGAAAGGATCGGAAAGTCGCGGCGCAACGCCTCGACATCGAGCGCGAAAGCCGGCGCAGCCAGCGACATGGTCAGGGACCTCCGGCCTCGGCGGCCGAGCCAGTGCCAACGGGAGCGTAGATCGCCGCCTGCAAGACGCGCCACGAGAGCAGGCAGCACTTCTGCCGGTTGGGCGTAAGCTTGGCGCCGAACAGGGCCAGCATGTCGCCGGCGGCGAACTGCTTTACCTCTTCGATTGTCTTGCCTTCGAAGTGCTCGAGCAGCATCGAGGCCGAAGCTTGGCTGATGCAGCAGCCGTCGCCGGAGAACCAAGCGTCGCGGATCAGCCCTTCGGAATCGATGTTCAACTCGATGTGAACGACATCTCCGCAGAGCGGGTTGTCGTCTTCATGCGCGTGCGTCGGCGAGGGGCAGTGCCCACGATGAAACGGTTCCTCGTAGTGATCGAGGATTCGCTCTTGATACAGTTCGTCTTCTTGAGCCGCCATGAATGGTCGAAAGCGTTTCGCTCGAGTTACAACTGCCGGCCAAAACAAAAAGGCCTATTGCGCGGCGACTATCGCCGCGCAATAGGCCCGATCAAGTCTATGCGCAGCAGACGATTGCGACAACCGTCTGTTACGAATTGGCTACTTCGGCAGCCGCTCGCGCTCCACCTCAGGGAACTGGCCGGTGCAGGCTTCCATGAAGGCGACCAGGTCGGCCTTGTCTTGGGCCGTCAGGTCGAGCTTTTTGACCTTTTCATCGAGCCACTGGTTTGGATGGCCCCCCTTGGCATACCACTCCACGACTTCGGCCAGCGTCTTCTGGCTGCCGTCGTGCATGTAAGGCCCGGAGTGGGCAATGTTCCGCACGGTGGGCGTCTTGAACGCGCCCTTATCCTTCTCTTCGCCCGTGACCACGAAGCGGCCCAGGTCGGGCTCGGCAGCGTCCATGCCGACGCCCAGGTTATGGAACTTCTCGTCGGTCAGGTTGGCGCCCACGTGACAAGCGCTGCAGCCGCCTTTGTCATTGAAGAACAGATCGCGGCCCCGCTTGGCGCTGTCCGACATCGGATGCGCTTCAGAGGCGGCCAGCAGTTCCTTGTACCTAGCGAAGGCTTCGGGGCTATCTTCTTCGAGCGCTTCGAGGTCGACCTCACGGAACGGCACGAGTTGCTCGTAGTAATCCCACGGCGAAGGTCCGGTCACGAGCGTCCGCTCGAACGTGGCGATCGCCTTGCCGACGTTCTCGATCGTCAGACCGCCAACGCCAAAGATCTTGTCGAACTGCTTTTGATAGCCGGGGATGCCGGCCAGGCAGGTGACGCAACCGTCGTGAGTTGCGCCCATTTCGATCTCGTTGGCGATCGGGCCGATGGCCTGCTCTTCGAGCGAGGCGGCCCGGCCGTCCCAAAATTGAGCGTCGCTGAGGATGCGATTGTAGGCCGGCGGCGAATTGCGATTGCCCGTCAGCCCGCGGATGCCCACGCCGAACTGAGTGTTGAACGCATAGGCGTTCTCCGGCGCGTGGCACGAAGCGCAGGCAATGGTCTGATCGGATGACAGACGTTTGTCGAAGTAGAGTTGGCGACCGAGCTCGATCTTCGCCAGGGTAAGCGGGTTGGCCTCGACACCACGGATTTGGCTCGCGCCGGCGGCCAGGCCGAGGGGGAGGTCGAATTCAATGGGCTCGTGGTTCTTGGGATCGCCGAGCCAAACTTCCAACTCGGCGAGCGTAACGGGACCCTTGCCCGGAATGCCAGCGGTCAGGTGCGAGGCTTCGGGGCCGAGGACGACCTTCTTATCAGCCTTGGCCGGTGCGTCGGCCGCCTGAAGTCCCTGGCTTGCCCAACCGGCAAACGCCAGCAAGGCTAGGCCGCCGCCGAGGAGGAGTCGCTGCATTGCCTTCAACCACCTTTCGCCACTTGGATGAGAAGGCCCCCCGCAGGAAAGGCCGTCAAAGCTTCACGGTTCCGTAGAATCGAACTGCTCGAAAGTATAACGATAATTATTATCGTTTCAAGCAAGCAGGAAACTTACTTTGCCTGCGAAGGTTTTCTGGTTGTTCAGCCTGCACGGTTTGCCCGTCGCCCGCCAGCGTTGACACCTGCCCGGAGCCCGATCTAATCAGGGCCAGTTGGCCAGGGCCGCCGGAACCACTTTTCTGCCGGGAAAACGGGCATTTTGCATGATTTTGTACTGCGTGCGGCACGGCGAGAGCGTGTACAACGCCGAGCGGCGGATTCAGGGCCAGACTGACGTTGAGCTGTCACCGCTGGGGCTCAGTCAGAGCGAAGCCGTGGTGGCCGAACTATCGACCCTGCCGCTGGAGGCCGTATTCTCGAGCCCCCTGCGGAGGGCTCGGCAGACCGCCGAGCCGCTATCAGAAGCACTGGGCCTGGAACTGCGGATTGACCGCCGACTGGCCGAGATCAACGCTGGCGTGTTCCAAGGCCTCGACTGGCAAGAGATTCAGGCCAAGTACCCAGACGAGGGGGCCCGGTGGAAGTCGCACGACCCGGACTTCGTCATTCCGGGAGGAGAATCGCGCCGGCAACTCGTCGCGCGCGCCGTCGAGGCCTTCGAGGCGATCCGCGCCGTCGGCTTACGACACGTGGCGGTCGTGGCCCACGGCGGGCTGCTCACGGCGGCCTTCAAGGGGCTGTTTGCGGTCCCGCTCGAGCGAAATCCCTTCAATCTCTTGAACGGCTCGATTAGCCAAATCGGTTGGGAAGCGGAGCCGACCCTGCTCACGCTCAACCAAGTCGAGCACCTAAGGCGGCTCGCCGGATTGGCCGAGGCCAGAGTCGGTGACCTCTAGCTCGCCCAGCACGGCGGCCGCTGGATGCGAAGAACACGTAACACAACCGCTTGATCTGCGAGCGCGGGTGCTGCGGTGGAATTCCCCCCCGTATCATTGACGGGGGGCTAATGAACTGGGGAACTCCGCAATTAGCCCCCGGCGAGTCGCCGGGGGACAAGGATCGTTGCGGCGGACGAGCCCGTTTGAATCCGGTTGAGTAGGCCTACGGCAACCAAGACCACACATCGACACGGAAGAAGCGAGCCAGCGAACGACCTAGCACGCTCCAAAAATAGTCGTTGGCGACGACGACGCGGGCATAACCGGTCATGCCGGGGACGACCTGATACTCTCGGTCGTCGAGATCGATCACCACGGCCACGAAGCGGTCTTCATCGCCGTCGAGCTTGGCGCCCTGGAGCGATTGCTCTCGATCACTGCGCACACTCGCGTTGGCGAAGTGGGGGTAAGGCTGGGCGTGAGCATGAATCGCGCTCACCTTGCCCATCAGCAATTCGCCGTAGGTGCCGTTGAGCCGCAGCTTGACGGGCATGCCAACCTTGATGTTCGCCGCGGCGGCTTCATCGGCGGCCATCTCGGCGTGGACTTGTGAGATGTCTTGCACCACGGCGAGCAGCTCGCCTTCCTGGAGAAACTGGCCTTGCTTTGCAGCCAGGCCGGGAGACGCAATACGGCCTGCGATGGGCGTCTTGATTTCCCGCAGCGCGAGCTTGCGCTGGTTGAGATCGAGCTTCACCTTGGCCGCTTCGACCGCGGCCTCGGCTTCTTGCACTTCTTCGGCACGCGGGCCGTTCTTGACCTTGCCCAGGCGTTCCTTGGCGATCTCGACCATCGAGGTTGCCACGTCGGAAGCGCGTTGCGCGCGTTCGAGTTCTTGCGGCGTGGCCGAGTTCGACTCGCGCAGTTTCTTGACGCGGGTGAGTTCGTTCTCGCGGAATGCAGTCTGCGTTTGATAGAGCTCGAGCTGCAGCTCGGCCAACTGAATATCTTCGGGCCGGCTGCCGGCGCGGAGCAAGTCGAGATTGGCCTGAGCTTGCTTCAGCTCTGCTTTGGCCAGCTCCACGGCCGACTCCTCTTCGCGGGCCGAGAGCACAGCGACGACGTAGTCGGCCGGCACGTCTTGGCCGTCTTGGATGCGCACTTCGGCCAACTCATCGGCCAACAGCGAGCGCAGGCCGCGCTCTTGCTTGGGCGCCACGCGGAAGTCTCCGCCGATCTCGTAGTGGTAGGGCAAGAACCCCAGCACCACGATCGACGCGGCCACCGCGATGCGCACCGACCAACGAAACCACCACGGGCCGCCGCCGCGAATCAACCATCGCCAAGTATTCACCGAGACGCTCCCGAACGGTTAGAGCCAAGCAACGCGAGAGGTCGCGTGAATTTCAATCTAGACACGCTCTACGGACCTGGCAAGGCAGGCAAGATTTGCTTCAACTCCAAGCGTCATAACGCGCATTATCGAATCGGCACAAAGCCGCGCAACGCGAAGAATCGCGTCAGCCGTTGAGTTTGCGTAGTCGGCGCAACCTTCTTGTGTCCGGGGGGTTAGCAGGGGCTTGTGTGCATTTTTTTTGCCGACTATCATGCACCTCGGACTTGGCACGCGGGCCATTTGAAGGCCAGCCGCTGGTCTCCTTCTTTCCCAACCACACCACCTGTATTCACCCCATACGCCGCCTACTTGGAAAGCGAGTTGAGTGATAGAGACGCGTCTGTTTCGAGGCGCCAACTCTGCTCGTTGCCTGCGGCGTTCTTGTGGTCGAAGTGGTTGTAGCTGAAGCGAGATACCAAAGCAGAGTTTCTGTTCCGACAAGGCGTTGAGTCGGAACGGTCTCTCGTTTTTCGCGGAAGTATCCCGCTACCTATTGTGTTTGGCGACTCGTTTCCTCGGGAGCCATGTGAGAATGGTTTCGCACTCTGCCGCGGTCGGATTGCAGGCTTCTTCCGCCGAAAACTCGCGGTTTCAGCTCTTCGTTGCCTCGCTGCCTGGCTTTGTCGAGGCGGGCCTGCCGATCGCGGGCTCGCGGGCGGGCGCCGTCGGACTGCTCGATCTTCGCCATGTGCGAGATCTCTCGGGCGCGGCGAGCGAGATCGACCGCTTGGCCAACTTGGGGGGAACGCATCAAGGACTTATTGTTCGCGCGGATGACGAGAACGCCCTAGCCGATATCGCCGCGCGGCTGCCTGCTGCCGACAGCATCGTGCTGGCCGCCGGTGTGCTGAGCTGGCCGCAGGCCGTGGCGGCCGTGCGCCCCCTCTGCCGTCGGGTAGGGTGTTTGGTTCATTCGTCGGCTCAGGCCGAAGCGGCATTGGCCGCCGGCGCTGACTACTTAATTGCGCGCGGCTACGAAGCGGGGGGCGAAGTCGGCGAAGAAACGACCTTCGTTCTACTGCAACGGCTGCTGGCCGACTTCAAAGCGCCGATCATCGCCTGGGGGGGAATTGGCTTCTTTACCGCGGCCGCTTGTCAGTCGGCTGGCGCGGCCGGCGTGGTGCTCGACTGGCAACTTGCGTTGCTGCCGGAGTCGCCGCTGTCTCCCGCACTCAAGCGCAAGCTCAGCGCGGCCGATGGCAGCGAGTCGCACGCGGTGCGGCTGCCGGACGGCGGCTATCTGCGGTTCTTCTCGACGCCTGGCGACAATCAGCGTGCCGAGATCGAAGCCTTCGTCGACAGCCTTCCGGCGGGAGCCGGGGACGTGGAACTGCAAGCCTTTCTAGCTGAAAAGCTGTCTGTTGAAGACGCCGACCGCCGACTGCTCTTGGCCGGTCAAGATTGCGGCTTCGCCAAGCTTTGGGCGAAGCGGGCACGCAGCGTGGGTCGCGCCGTCGAGGCGCTGTTCACTTCGATCTCCGGACAGCTCGAGGGCGCCGCCAAGTCGGCCGCACTTTCCGAAGGCGCGCCGTGCGCAATCTCGCACGGCACCCGCTATCCGATCGTGCAAGGCCCGATGACGCGGGTCAGCGACGTACCGGAGTTTTGCGACGCGGTGGAACGCGGCGGCGCCTTGCCGTTTCTTGCCCTCGCGCTCATGCGGGGCGAAGAGCTGCGAAAACTGCTCGCCGATTCAAAGAAGCTGCTGGGCTCGCGTCCTTGGGGCGTCGGCATTCTGGGGTTCATGCCCCACGACCTGCGGACCGAACAGCTCGCCGCGATCCTCGAGGTGCGTCCGCCGTTCGCGGTGATCGCGGGCGGTCGCCCCGATCAAGCGGCCGCGTTCGAAGCCCAGGGCATCACGACCTATCTGCACGTCCCCTCGCCCGGCATGCTCTCGACGTTCGTCGCCGAGGGCGCTCGTCGCTTCGTGTTCGAAGGACGTGAGTGCGGCGGCCACGTGGGCCCGCGCACCAGCTTCGTGCTGTGGGAATCGATGCTGCAGGCGATCCTCGACGCGGGGCTCTCGGCCGAAGAGTTCGCCAAGCTGCACGTGCTGTTCGCCGGCGGCATTCACGACGGACGCAGCGCCGCCGCGGTGGCCGCCATGGCTCAGCCGCTTGTGGAGCGGGGCGCCAAGATCGGAGCGCTGCTCGGCACGGCCTACCTGTTCACTGAAGAAATCGTCCTTTCGGGCGCTACGCTCGACGGCTACCGCAGCGTGGCCATCGAGGCCGAACACACGGTGCTCGTCGAAACTGGGCCCGGCCACGCGATTCGCTGTGCCGACACCGAGTACGTGCGGTTCTTCGCGGGCGAGCGGCAACGGCTCAAGCAGCAGCCCGAAGCCACGCACGAATCGATCCGCGACGAGCTCGAGCACATGAACTTGGGCCGGCTCCGCGCCGCCTCGAAGGGAATCGTCCGCGGCGCCAAGGGCAAGGATTCGGTCGCCGGCCTGGTGTCGATCGACGAACCCGAACAGCGCCGCCAGGGCATGTACATGCTCGGCCAAATCTCGGCATTGCGGCGCGAACGTGTGTCCATCGCCGCCCTGCACGAGCAGGTCTCGACCGACTACCAAAAGTTTTTGGGCATCGAACCGGCATATCCCGTCGTCCGCGAGCAGCATCAGCCCGACGCGCCGGCGACGTTCGACATCGCCATCGTCGGCATGTCGTGTCTGGTGCCTGGCGCCACCGACCTGGGCACGTTCTGGCGGAACGTGCTCGGCAAAAAGGACCTGATCGGCGAGATTCCGCCGGATCGCTTCGAGGTCGACCGCTGGTTCAATTCCGATCGCCACACGCGCGACAAGTTCTACAGCCGCTGGGGCGGCTTCATTCCCGACATTCCGTTCGACCCACTGCAGTTCGGCATTCCGCCGAGCACGCTGAAGAGCATCGAGCCGATGCAGTTGCTGGCGCTCGAGTTGATTCGCCGCGCAATGCTCGACGCGGGCTACGATCAAGACAATCCGCACCGTGCCCGCACGAGCGTGATCTTGGGCGTGGGCGGCGGCTCGGCCGAGTTGGGCGCGAGCTACGCCTTCCGCGCGATGCTGCCCCAGTTCATCGAAAACCCCGATGAGACGCTGTGGTCGCAGTTGCCGGAGTGGACCGAAGATAGCTTCGCCGGC
>JAESFN010001270.1_pt1 | contig 12007 bp, 9 predicted proteins | sample 9269411 | NCBI WGS metagenome assembly JAESFN01 (sample SAMN14505399, study PRJNA617100) | algae metagenome | isolation source: Iphinoe sp. HA4291-MV1 and co-occurring heterotrophs from trail next to... | place: USA: Maunawili Falls, Hawaii | collected 2009-07-25
GCCGATGACCTCCGGCCATTCCAGCCACCAGATCGGCCTCGACGTCGACATCTGGTTCGACCCGATGCCCAACTACGTGATGACCCGCGAGGAGCGCGAGGCGCGGAGCGCCACCTCCTACATCAAGGGCGGCACCAATACCCAGCTGCGCACCGACCTGTGGACCGACGCCCATACCCGCTTGATCAAGCGGGCGGCGAGCTATCCCGAGGTCGAGCGCATCTTCGTCAATGCCGGGGTGAAGAAGGAGCTGTGCAACAGCGCCGGGCGCGACCGCGCCTGGCTCCGCAAGGTGCGGCCCTGGTACCTCCATGACGACCACCTCCATGTCCGCCTCTCCTGCCCGCCGGGGATGGCCGGCTGCGTTGCGCAGGACCCGGTGCCGGAGGGCGACGGCTGCGGCGAGAACCTCCGCTACTGGCTGAGCGACGCCCCCTACCGGCCGGCCGACAAGCCGGCGAAGCCGGTCAAGCCGCCGCCGCCGATGACGCTCGCCGGGCTGCCCTCCGCCTGCCGGCAGGTGCTTTCGGCCGGCGCCCCGGGCGGCGCGGCGCTCGAAATCCAGATCCCGCTGCCGCCGCCGCGTCCGCAGGTGAATTGAGGCGCGGGGCAGGCCTTCCGGGCCCCTCTTTCCAGCGCTCCCTGTCATCCCGGCCGAGCCGAAGGCGAGAGCCGGGACCTCGAGACGATGGCCGGCGGGCGCCGGGTGTCCTCGCGGCTCGGGGTCCCGGGTCTGCACCGCGGCGCCACGGCGCTGCGCTGCGCCCGGGATGACAGGTGGCTTTCACTCCGCCTTTCTGGGCGTGCCGCTTCCCGTCAGAAATCGAAGCCGTTGATGTTCTCGGCGGTGAAGACGAAGGGCGGGCCGAGGATGACCTCGCTGCCGTCGACCCGGAGCGCGCCGAGCCGCCCGGCATCGACGGACGTGGCGCCGGGCTCAAGGGTTCCGTCGGCCGCGGCGCGGAGCACGTAGAGCGCGGCGTAGCCGAGGTCGACCGGGTTCCACAGCACCACGGACTTGACGCAGCCGCTGGCGATGTGGGCCTTCATCTGGTTGGGGGCGGACAGCCCGACCACCGCGACGGAGCCGCAGCGGCCGGCCTTGGTCACCGCCTCGGCGACGGTGGGCGTGGCGAAATTGGTGAGCGGGACGATGGCATCGAGCGCGGGACCGTGCCGGCGCATGAAGAGCGAGGCCTGCTCGTCGGCGAGCGCCCCATCATCCCCGCCCTCGCCGGTGCCGAGCCAGCGCAAGCCGGGATGACACTTGCCAGCATAGGCGGCCATCTCGGCGATCCACCGCGCCTGGAGCGGCGCCTCGACCCGCGAGGTGACGATGGCGAAGCCGCCCTCCTCGCCGATCTCGGCGGCGAGCGTATCGAGGAGGACCTTGGCGATGCCGGCGGGATCGGCACGGTTGACGAACCACTGCCGCGCGTCGGGAGACGCATCGAAATCGTAGCCGACGACATTGACGCCGCGCGACAGCGCCCGGCGCAGCGTCGGGGAGACGGACGTCGGGTTGGTCGCGGCGAACAGGATGCCGTCGGTGCCGGAGTTGACGTGATCCTCCATCACGGCGACCTGCTGGCTGATATTGACCTGGGCCGGGCCGTCGGTCTTCACCGTGACCGTGCCGAGCTCGGACGCGGCCTCGCGCATGCCGCGCGCGACGGCGTCGTAATAACCGACGCCGGTGAGCCGCGGCACGTTGACCACGGTGATCGCCTCGCCGAGCCGCGGCGGCGGGTTGGCCGGGATGCCGCCGTCATAGGGGCTCTGCGGCAGCTCCACGTCCTCGCGGTCGCAGGCGAGCGGCGTCGTCGGCAGATCGTCCGCCCCGAGCCAGCCGGGCTGGGCCGCCGCCGGCGCCGCGGCGAGCGAGACCGCCAGAAGCCAAGCCGATATCCGTGCCGTCGTCATGCGTTCTGCCGCTGTGGTGGATGGACGCCCGACACTACCGCGATTCCGTTTGCACCCGAAACACCGAGCCCCTACGAGGAGCCGACCGCAACCTCTCGCCGCGATCCCACGCCATGGCCGATTCGATCACCATCCGGGCGCCCGACGACTGGCACCTCCACGTCCGCGACGGGGCGATGCTGCGCGCCGTGCTGCCGCACACCGCGCGGAGCTTCGCCCGGGCGATCATCATGCCGAACCTCGTACCGCCGGTGGTGACGACGGCCGACGCCGCGGCCTATCGCGAGCGGATCGTCGCGGCGCTTCCCGAGGGATCGTCCTTCACCCCGCTGATGACGGCCTATCTCCGCGACGACACCGACGCCGACGACATCGCGGCAGGCTTCCGGGACGCGGTGCTGACGGCGGTGAAGCTCTACCCGGCGCACGCCACCACCAATGCCGCGGCCGGCGTCACCGATTTCGGTCGCGTCGCGGCGGTGCTCGCCCGGATGGAGGCGATCGGCATGCCGCTCCTCATCCACGGCGAGGACGTGGCGCCGGAGGTCGACATCTTCGACCGCGAGGCGAGCTTCGTCGAGCGCCGCCTGGCGCCGCTGCTTCGGGATTTCCCCGGCCTCAAGGTGGTGCTCGAGCATCTCTCGACGGCGATTGCCGTCGACTTCGTTCGCGCCCATGCGCCGCAGCTCGCGGGCACCATCACCCCGCATCACCTGGTCGAGACGCGGAACTCGATGCTCGGCCATGGGCTGCGCCCGCACCTCTACTGCATGCCGGTGGTCAAGACCGAGCGCGACCGCGTGGCGCTGGTCGAGGCCGCCACTTCGGGCGAGGCCTGCTTCTTCCTCGGCACCGACTCGGCGCCGCATGCGCTCGGGCGGAAGCTGGCTCCGATCTGCGCGGCGGGCGTCTTCAACGCGCCGGTGGCGCTCGAGACCTATGCGGAGGTGTTCGACAAGGCCGGCCGGCTCGACCGGCTCGAGGCCTTCGCCTCGCTCAACGGCCCGCGCCACTACGGGCTGCCGGAGAACGCGGGGACGGTGACGCTGGTCCGCGACGCATGGGAGGCGCCGCGCGACACGCCGGTGGAGGGGCCGGAGGTGCGGGTGGCCGCCTATCGCGGCGGCGAGACGATCCCGTGGCGGGTTGCGGATACCGCCTGACAGCGCGCCGATCTCTCCTATACCGGACGAAGCGCGGCGTGCGAGGGGATCATCGGCTTCGCGCCTCCTTGCTCACTCTCCGCCATTCCGGCGAAAGAGGCTGTGAAGAAATCCGCGCCCCCTTGGCTCCCGCGCGCCGACGCATCGGCGCCGTAGAAAGAAGGCAAACCGCCCCGCCCGCTCATTCACGCGCACGCGGGAATCCAGTTTTTCAATCACTTACGCGGGAGGTGCGAAAGATGGGTCCCCGCGTGCGCGGGGACGAGCGGAACTTGGCAGGTCCGCGCTTGACGACGAACGAGGGCCAAACTCGATTACTTTCACAGGCTCTCAGGATGAGGAGGTGGGTGTTGCCGCAAGCAGCACAACGACTTGCAGGCCGATGGAGCCCAAATCACCCCCTCATCCTGAGGCGCCCGCCGCAAGAGCGGCGGCCCTCGAAGGACGCACGGCGCAAATCCAGATCTCGATTTCTTCCCACCCGCTTCCGCCGGGTGACGGAAATATGGAGGTTGCGGAACCGGTCCGCGATGAGGCGATTGCGACTCGGCGGTTCTTTCATATGCTCGCCGGACGGCACACGGGACGTCAGGGGAAAGGGAGGATCAGAATGAACGTCAGGGACAAGGGGCTGAGAGACCTCTTCCTCGCCGTGAGCACGGCGACGCTGACCACGGCGCTGTTCAAGCGCGGGCTCCGCAATGTCTTCGTCGAGGGCGCGCAGCCGCTCGGCGGCGGGAGCACCCGGATGGCTGGGCCGGCCTTCACGCTCCGCTACATCCCGTCGCGCGAGGACCTCGACACGATCGAGGTGTTCAAGGACCCGCGCCACCCGCAGCGCCACGCGGTCGAGACGATTCCCGCCGGCGCGGTGATGGTGATCGACTCGCGGGGCGATGCCCGCGCCGCCTCGGCCGGCGGTATCCTCGTCCGCCGGATGATGGTGCGGGGCGCGGCCGGCATCGTCACCGACGGCGGCTTGCGCGACAGCGTCGAGATCGGGGCGATGGGGTTCCCGGCCTATTGCCGCGGGCCGTCGGCGCCGACCAACCTGGTCCACCACCACGCCATCGACATCGACGTGCCGATCGGCTGCGGCGGGGTCGCGGTCTATCCCGGCGACTGGGTGGTGGGCGACGGCGAGGGGGTGGTGATCGTGCCCGCCGGAATCGCCGCCGGGATCGCGGCGGAGGCGGTGGAGATGACCGCCTTCGAGGACTGGGTGGAGCGCCAGGTGGCGGCCGGACGGTCGATCATCGGCCTCTACCCGCCCAACCCGGACACGAGGGCCGAGTACGAGGCGTGGCGGCGGCAGGCGAAAGGCTGACGGCGCCCGGGCACGGCCGGGTTCACCATCAGTTGACGGAGGGCGCCGTTGCCGTCAAATGACGCAACGACCACATATCGCCCATCCCGAGAGGAGTGGCCGCACCGGCCGTCATGATCGCATTCATAGCCCGCTTCATCGGCCTGTGGATGATCGCTGGCGCGCTGGTCGCGCTGGTGATCGACGGCACCAAGACGATCGCCGCCTCGACGCTGACGGTCACGCCGCTCGGACAGTCATGGTTCGCGATCAGCCCGTCGACGCTGATGTCGGCACAGGGCTTCGTCCAGGGGACGGTTGAAACCTATATCGGACACTGGCTGTGGGACCCGCTGATCGTGTGGATCCTGCTGCTGCCGACCTGGATGGTGCTCGGGCTGGTCGGGGCCTGGCTGGTTTATGTCGGACGAAAGCGCCGCGTCACCGCGGTGTACGCGTCCTGAGAACCCCCGAAAGGGGAAGGAGAGAGACCACATGAGCATTCTCGACCTGTTGTCCCGGAAGGTATCGATGCCGGCGCCGGAGGCGGCGCTTCCCGGCCGCGCCGAGCCGCTCGCGACCGCGGAGAAGCACTTCGTCAACGGCCGGCCGCTGAAGGGCCCCTACCCGGACAACCTCCGCACCGCGGTGTTCGGCCTCGGCTGCTTCTGGGGCGCCGAGAAGGCGTTCTGGAAGATCCCCGGGGTCTATGTGACCGCGGTCGGCTATGCCGGCGGCCACACGCCGAACCCGACCTACCAGGAGGTCTGCAGCGGCCGCACCGGGCACAACGAGGTGGTGCTCGTGGTCTATGACCCCAAGGTCGTCACCTACGATGCGCTCCTCAAGGCGTTCTTCGAGGGCCATGACCCGACGCAGGGCATGCGGCAGGGCAACGACGTCGGCACCCAGTACCGCTCCGGCATCTACGTCGCCGACGAAGGCCAGCGGCAGGCGGCCGAGGCGGCGCGGAAGACGTACGGCGAGGCGCTGAAGGCCAAGGGCTACCCGGCGGTCACCACCGAGATCGTCGACGCCCCGCCCTTCTACTTCGCCGAGGACTACCACCAGCAGTACCTCGCCAAGAACCCCAACGGCTATTGCGGCCTCGGCGGCACCGGCGTGTCCTGCCCGATCGGCACCGGGGTGGCGGCCGCCGGCTGAACGGCACACTCCGCGGCGGGGGCGTCGATGGCGCCCCGCGCCGCGTCCGCCGCCGGCGCGCGATGCGGCGTGCGGGATCGACCTGGCGGCGGGCGGGACGCTTCGCCCGACGTCACCCCAGGCCGCGGATCAGGCTCACGCCGCGGTGGGCGAGGGCCATGGTCGGCGCATTGGTGTTGGCGGTGACGATGGCCGGCATCACCGAAGCGTCGAGCACGCGGAGCCCGGCGACGCCGCGCACCCGGAGCTCGGGATCGACCACCGCGCCCTCGTCGCCGTCGTGACCCATGCGGCAGGTGCCGACGGGATGGTAGTCGGTCTTCACCGTGCGGCGGACATGCTCGTCGAGCGCGGCGTCGGTGGTGGCCTCCGGCCCCGGCAGGATCTCCTTGCCGACGACCCGGCTGAGCGGCGCGGCGGCGAGGATCTCGCGGGCGACCCGCATCCCTTCGCGGAGATGCTTCACGTCATCGGGGTGGCCGAGATAATTCGGGTTGATCAGGGGCAGGTCGTCCGGGTTGGCCGAACGGAGCCGCACCGAGCCGAGCGCCCGCGGCCGCATCAGCACCGCATGGAGGGTGACGCCGTCGAGGTCGGGCACGTCGCGGACGTCCTTGTCGACGTAGCTGGTCTTCGGCACGCACCAGATCTGCACGACAGGATCGCCCGTGGCGTCCTCGGGCACGTGGAAGGAGCAGGCCTCGCAGCCATTGGTGGTGATGCGGCCCCGGCCGAAGAGCAGATATTCGAGGCCGTTCCAGATCATCCGGACGCCCTCGTCCTGCCGGTGGTAGCCGTAGTCGCCAGGCGCGGTCGCCATCAGCGGCGCACCGGCATGATCCTGGAGGTGCGCGCCGACGCCGGGAAGGTCGACCGCGACCGGGATGCCGAAGCCGCGGAGCTGGTCGGCGGGGCCGATGCCGGACAGCATCAGGAGCTGGGGGGAGACGAAGGCGCCGGCTGAAAGAAGCACCTCGCCGTCGGTCCGCGCGGTGCGCGCCTCGCCCGCGACGGTGTACTCGACGCCGACCGCATGCCCGCCCTCGACGAGGATGCGGCGGACCTTCGCGCCGGTGACGATCTCCAGATTCGGATTGCCGCGAAGCGGGGTGATGAAGGCATCGACCGCGCTGCATCGCCGGCCGCCGCCGGTGGTGAGCTGCGGATAGCCGACGCCCGCGGGATGGCCGAGGTTGAAGTCCGGCGTGAAGGGGACGCCCATCCCCTGCAGCGTCTTCACGTAGATGTGGCTCATCTCGCAGATGAAGGCGGGGTCGGAGACCTTGAGCGGGCCGTCGGTGCCGTGAAGCGGGCCGTTGAACTTCTGGTTCCGCTCCATGGCGGTGAAGTGCGGCAGCACCGCCTGCCACGACCAGAGCCGGGACCGGGTGGCGGCGCCCCAGGCATCGTAGTCGGCGGCGCGGCCGCGCATATAGGCCTGGGCGTTGACGCTCGAACCGCCGCCGAGGACCTTGCCCTGCGGGATGACCTGGACGCGACCGCCGAGCTGCTCCTGCGGCACGGTCTGGTGCTGGGTCAGGTACCTGGTGCCGCCGAGGATCTTCGAGAAGCCGGCGGGGACCTTGAGGATCCAGTCCTTGTAGTCGCCGCCCGCCTCAAGGAGGAGGACCCGCGCCCCGAACTCGCCGACGAGCCGCCCGGCGGCGACGCAGCCGGCGCTGCCGCCTCCGACGACGATGTAATCATGGGACTTCGCCGCCATCGCCCCTCCCCTGCCGGTTCAGGCGCCCGGCGCGGCGGGCGCGGTCGCCCGGTCGAGCCCGCGGAGATAGCCGAGCGCGAAGAGATGGCCCTGCATCGCGTAGCCTTCGGGGGCGGCGCCGTCATCGGTGGCGATCTGCGGGGCGTGGTCGCTCCGCATGTAGCCGTCGAAGCCGATCGCGTGGAGCGTGCGGAAGATGGCGACGAGATCGGTCTGGCCGTCGTCGGGGAAGGTCTCGATGAAATCGTCCGGCGTGCCCCGGATGTCGCGGACATGGACATAGGGGATGCGATCGCGGTAGCGCGCGAGCAGCGCCGGGATGTCGGCCTCCATCTCGGCGAAGCAGCCGATGCAGAAGGTGATGGCGTTGGCGGGGCTCGACGAAATCGACAGCAGCCGGTCGAAGTCCGCGGTGCTGCTCATGATGCGCTCGAGCCCGCAGAGCGGCGACATCGGCGGATCGTCCGGATGCATCGCCAGGCGGACCCCGGCCTCTTCCGCCGCCGGGACCACGGCGCGGAGAAAGCGCTCGAGATTGTCCCACATCCGCTCGCGCGGGATCGGCGTCTCGCCGTGCGGCATGGTGGCGGCGGTGACGTCGGCGCGGCGGAAGCCGCTGGTTCGCGCGCCACCGCGGGTCTCGGCGTCGAAGGCGGTGCGGACGACCATCGCATCGGCGCTGACCTGGGGCATGAAGTTGTAGGCGACGACCTCGACGCCGAGCGTGCCGAGATGGCCGACGATGCGCTTGTAGCGCTCGATCTGCCCGGCGGCGCCGTCCTTGCCCATGACGATGCGGTCGATGGCCGGGCCGGCCTCGACCACCTTGAGCGGGAGGTCGAACTGCGCGTAGTGGTCGGCGATCTTCCGGAGCTCGCCGAGATCGTCGGGCAGGTCCTCCATGTCGTAATGGACGGCGTAGTCGGCGCCGAGCTGCCGGAGCGCGCGGAGGCGCCGCTCGGTCGGCGGCGAGGCGACCATGGTCAGCTTCATCGGCAGGGGCTCCGGCGCATGGCGATTCAGATCTCGTCGAGAGGATAGAGCGGCCGCGTGACCCGGGTGAACGGGATTCGGCGCATGTCGGGCGCGGTCGGCCCGGGCGTGTTGGCGACGATGATGCGCGCCGCGATCGGCCCGAAGCTCTGGCGGAAATGGCCCGGCGACTTGACGAAGAGGAGGGCCGCCTCCTCCGGCCTAAGCCCCTGGGACGCGAACATCGCGCGGTCCCACTCGATCGAGGGCAGACTGCGGACGAGCACGCGGATCGCGCCGATGGCGAGCACCGCGGTCGGCCCCATCGACAATTCGAGGCCGTTCGGGCCGCCGTCGACCATGCGATAGCGACCATCGGACAGCGACTGCACGACCGCGGTGACGGTGACGGGATCGCCGTCGCGCGTCGAGAAGGCGTGGCCGAGTGCGAGCCGGATGGTGGCCCCCTCCCCCGCCGCCGCGGCGGCCTTGACCGCCGCCGGGTCGCACAACGTGAGGTAGCTCGGCCGCGCGGCGCGGTCGGCACCGGCGGCGAGCAGCGCCTTGAGCACGGCGGCGCTGTCGGCGGCCGAGCCGCCGGTCGGCGCGTCGCCGGCGTCGCTGACGACGGTGGTGCCGTCGGACGAAAGGCCGATGCGGATCGCCTCGTCGAGCGGCGTGAGTTCGGGGAAGAAATCGGCGCGGCGCGCCCAGGCCATGTCGGCAAGCCGCTCCGCGGCCGCGGCGGCCTGGTCGCGATCGTCGGCGCAGACCAGAACGGCAAAGCCGAGGTCCGGCACGTCGAGCCAGGGCTGCACCGGGAAGAGCGCGGCGTTGATGACCGCGCCGGAGGCTTCCAGGCGCCGGGCCGCCTCGACCACCGGGCGAAGCGGGCCGTCGGTGGTGCGGGTGCAGACCGGGCTGACGATCATCGGCCGCTTGGCGAGCGACATCGCCGGCATCGGCCGCCGACCGGCGATCACGTCGAGAAGCACGCGCGCCGTGCGCTCGCCGGTCTCGAACATGTCGATATGCGGATACTCGCGATAGCCGATGTGGAAGACGTCCGGCTGCAGCATCAGCGGGGCGATGTGGCCATGGAGATCGAGGCTGACGCCGATCGGCACGTCCGGGCCGAGGACCGCGCGGAGGCGGGCGATGATCTCGCCGTCGCCGTCGGGCTGGTCGTCGACCACCAGCGCGCCATGGAGCGCGAGGAGCAGGCCGTCGACCGGAAGCGCGGCGCGGAGCCGTGCCTCCAGCTCGCCGACGAGCGAATCGAAGGCGGCGCGGGTGACCGTGCCGCTCGCCGTCGCGTAGGCGGCGATGAGCGGGACCGGCGTCGCGCCCTCTGCCGCGAGCACGGAGAGGAAGCCCGGCACCTCCGTCCGCGCCTCGCCGTAGCGGCTGAGCAGCTCGTCGCCGCGATAGACGTAGTAGCTCTCGAAGGTCTCGACCGTGGTCGGCAGCGGGGAGAAGCTGTTGCTCTCCTGCATCAGCAAGCCTACGGCGATCCTCGGCGGCATGGCGATGTCTCGCGGGTGGGGTGGCCGGATCAGAGCGAGGCGAGCGCGTCCCTGAGCGCCGACACCGTCTCGTCGACGACGGCATCGTCGTGGCGGGTCGAGATGAACCAGGCGCCGCGCTCCAGCACCCGGACGCCCCGCGCGAGCAGCGCCGTGGTCAGCCGCACATAGCCGGCCCGGTCGGTGGCGAGGATGTCGCGGTAGTTCCGCGGCGGCGCGGTGAGGCCGAAGCCGACGTGGAAGATTTCGGGGAAGCCGGTCACCGTCGCCGTCACACCGGCCGCGGCGAAGGCGCCGCTCACGCCCGCCATCAGGCGCTCGCCCTGACGGGCGAGATGATCATAGGTGCCCGGCGCCTGAAGCGAGCGGAGCGTGGCGACGGTCGCCGCCATCGCCACGGACTGCGAATTGTAGGTGCCGCCATGCATGACCTTGCCGGCGGCGAACATGTCCATGAGCGCGGCCTTGCCGGCGACGCCGGCGACCGGAAAGCCGCTCGCCACGGCCTTGCCGAAGAGGGTGAGGTCCGGCGTGACGCCCAGCTTCTCCTGCGCGCCGCCGGGGCCGACGCGGAACCCGGTGATGACCTCGTCGAAGATCAGCACGGTGCCGGTCCGCGTGCAGATCTCGCGGACCGATTCGAGATAGCCCGGCGCCGGGAAGATCGCGCCGGTGTTGCACATCGCCGGCTCCATGATCACCGCCGCGACGTCGCCCCGCGACAGCCGCTCCTCGATGAAGTCGGGCCGGTTCCAGGACAGGACCTCGATCAGCTGCCCGGCATGGGCATCCTGGCCGGTGGTCCCGGGCTGGGGCACGGGCGCCCCTTCCGCGCCCATCGCATCGGCCGCCGGCGCGACGCTCCACAGCACGTTGTCCAGCCAGCCGTGATAGTGGCCCTCGAACTTGACGATGACGCCGCGGCCGGTGGCGGCACGGGCGAGACGGAGCGCGGCCTGGGCCGCCTCGCTGCCCGAGGAGGAAAAGCGCACCTTCTCGGCCGAGGGCAGCATGCCGCAAACCAGCTCCGCCGCCTCGAACTCGACCTCGCTCTGGCCGCCGAACAGGATGCCGCGCTCGAGCTGGGCGCGGACCGCCTCCACCACCGCCTCGGGCCGGTGGCCGAGGATCATCGGGCCCATCCCGAGGTAGTAGTCGATCAGCCGGTTGCCATCGATGTCGTAGAGGAAGGGACCGTCGGCGTGGTCGAAGACCAGGGGCGTCGGCGAGATGCCCAATCGGAAGTTGCTGCTGACCCCGCCGGGGAGGTAACGGGAGGCTTGACGAATCCGCTCGACTGAGCCGTTGAAGGTGCAGTGCACGATGCTTGTCCCGATGCGCCTTGACTGGCATCATTCAACACGCTCAATGTTTCGTGTCAAGAAAGGCACGTTCCTTCAGGAGGAACCGTATGGCTTCCGAAGCCGGCGATGAGGGGCTCGACGACCGCTACCTGGTCCAGCCCGTGCTCAAGGCGATGCAGGTGCTGCAGCTCGTCTGCGAGGCGTCCGAGCCGGTCTCGCTGAACCAGATCGTGCGCGACGCGGCGCTGCCGAAGACGACCGTGTTCCGCTATCTCCGCACGCTCGCCATGCTCGGCTTCGTCGAACACGACGCCGAGGCCGACCGCTACCGGCCGGGCATCGGCCTTTGGCGCCTGTCGCATGCGAGCAGCCCCTACGAGACGCTCCGGCAGGCCTGCAAGCCGTGGATGAAGCGGCTCCGCCAGCGCTTCAACGAGACCATCAATCTCGGTGTCCTGTCGGGCGGCGAGGTGTTCTATCTCGATGTGCTGGAGAGCGAGCGGTCGCTCCGCATGCAGTCGAGCGTGGGCGCCTCGGACCCACTGCACTGCACCGCCCTCGGCAAGGTTTTCCTCGCATTCCGGCCGCCCGCGCAGCGCGCCATGCTGATTCCGCCGGTGCTGACCCGGATGACGCGGAACACGATCACCGACCGCGCCATGCTCGGCGAACAGCTCGAGATCATCCGCACCACCGGCTATGCGATCGAGATGGGCGAGAACGAGGAGGGCTCCTACTGCATCGCCGCGCCCATCCTCGACCACCAGGGCATAGCGATCGCGGCGGTGAGCCTGTCGGCGCCGATCAGCCGCTTCGACGAGAACGCCCGCCAGGCGATCTGCGCGGGGCTGATTTCGGCCGGCGGCGAGGTCGGCCGCATCATCCGCGGCGAAGCGGCAGCCGCCGGCGACGCGGCGACCCGCGCG
>JAESFN010001271.1_pt1 | contig 12007 bp, 12 predicted proteins | sample 9269411 | NCBI WGS metagenome assembly JAESFN01 (sample SAMN14505399, study PRJNA617100) | algae metagenome | isolation source: Iphinoe sp. HA4291-MV1 and co-occurring heterotrophs from trail next to... | place: USA: Maunawili Falls, Hawaii | collected 2009-07-25
GGGAAGAAATTCGCATCGCTCCGCACGTCGTCCGCGGCCTCGAATACTACACCGGCCCGGTCTTCGAGGCGGAGCTCCTGTTCCAGATCCCCAACGAGAAGGGCCAGCCGGTGGTGTTCGGCTCGGTCGGCGGCGGCGGGCGCTATGACGGCCTGGTCGGCCGCTTCATGAAGGACGACGTGCCGGCCACCGGCTTCTCGATCGGCGTCTCCCGCCTCCAGGCCGCCCTCACCGCCCTTGGCAAGATCGACGCCGCCGCGGTCGCGGGCCCGGTCGTCGTCACCGTCATGGACCGCGCCCGCTTCGGCGACTACCAGCGCATGGTCACATCCCTCCGCAACGCCGATATCCCCGCCGAACTCTACCTCGGCGAATCCGGCATGCGCGCCCAGCTCAAATATGCCGATCGCCGGAACGCTCCCGCCGTCGTCATCCAGGGCGAGGACGAGCGCGCCCGCGGCGTCGTCCAGGTCAAGGACCTCGCCCTCGGCAAGTCCCTCGCCGCCCGCGTCGAGGGCCACGACCAGTGGAAGGAAGAGCGCCCCGGCCAGTTCGAGGTCCCCGAGTCGGGCCTGGTCGAGGCCGTGCGGAAGATCGTCGATGTCACGGCCGGGCGGTGATCCCTGCGTCGAGGCTCCGCCACCCGGAGCACCTCGGCCCGGGAAGCCTGGCGCATGCGGTCACCGCCACGCCCTCCGCCTGGGGAACCAAACCCCCTTCCTCATCCTGAGGCGCTCGCCGCCCCGGCGGCGAGCCTCGAAGGACGCACGCCCGCGCCGAACCTGTACGCCCGGCCGCCGCCTTATCCCGATCCACTCACCCTCGCACACCAGCCTGTGCGGAAAAGAAGGCAGACCTCCCCACCCGCTCATTCCCGCGCACGCGGGAATCCAGTTTTTTCAACGCCATGCGTCGAAGGTGCGAAAGCTGTATGCGCGCGTGCGCGGGCATGAGCGGAATTTGACAGGCGGGCGCCCAACACCGAACGAAAGCCAGCCTCCGATCTCCTCAATCCCTCGCACGCGAATGTCCGGCTCTCACGGCCCTGCCGAAGACCTCCTACCGCGATACCCGGAGAGCGCGGTCGCGCGGAGTGCCGCCGTCGATTCAGCGCCGGCGTCCCCTCTCCCCGCTGGGAGGAGCCGGCCGCCAACCCACACACTTGCCCGCACGAAACCCGGTCGCCTCAGCTGCGTCCCCTCTCCCCGGCGGGGAGAGGGACAGGGTGAGGGGGCTCCGGACCGCGGGAGTCGGGACAGCACCTTCCCGCCATCCGTACGCCTGAACATCCGCTGCCTGTCGTTTCACGGTCTCCGCCTGTCCCCCCTCACCCTGACCCTCTCCCCACCGGGGAGAGGGGACGAAAACCGCAGCGCCGACCCTGAATCGAAACCGCCGGAACGCGTCGTTCGAGCAGCCGCGAAAACATGGGCAATGCGCCGCCCCCGCCCGGCGATAGCGGAGTCATATCAATCCCGTCGCACGCTACCTTCGCGTTCTGATTCCGCTTCGCCGATGTCCCGGCCGCAGCCGCAATGACCGAGTCCCATCAGCCCCTTCGCGCGCTTTTCTCGGACGCCGGCTACGCCTTCGTCGAGCCGCCGATCCTGTTCGAGGCGAGCGTGTTCGTCGAGCCGCTCGGCGAGGATCTCCGCCGTCGCCTCTTCCTCAGCGCCGACCAGGACGGCACCGAGCTCGCGCTCCGCCCCGACTTCACCATCCCCGTCGCGCTCCACCACCTCGCCGCCGGTCCGGCGCGGCGGACCGCCGGCTACGCCTATCTCGGCCCGGTCTTCCGGCAGCGCGCCGAGGAGCCCGACGAGTTCCTTCAGGCGGGCGTCGAATCCCTCGGCCGGACCGACCGCGATGCCGCCGACGCCGACATCCTCCGCCTCGCCCTCGATGCGGTTGCCGTCCTCGGCGTGGCGCGGCCGTTGGTGCGGATCGGCGACTCCGGCCTCTTCGCCGCCGTCCTCGACGCGCTCGACCTCGACCCGCCCTGGCGCCGCCGGCTCGCCCGCGCCTTCGGCGACCCCGCCCGGCTCCGCGCCCTGATCGCCCGCGCCGCCGGCGGCAGCGTGGAGGCGAGCGCCGACGACGGGTCGCTTGAGGGCGCGAGCCCGGCCCGCGTCCGACGGAAGGTGGAGGAGCTGTTCGCCGCAAGCGGCCTCGGCGTCACCGGCCGCACCCCGGCGGAGATTGCCGCCCGCCATGCCGAAAAGGCCGCGCTCGCCGCGGGCGTCGGCGAGCGGCCGGCCGCGGTGCTGTCGCATTTCCTCGCCATCGCCGCGCCGCCCGCGGGGGCCGCCACGGCGCTCCGCGCCCTCGCGCGGGACGACCGGCTCGCCATCGGCCCGGCCATCGACCGCTTCGAGGCGCGGCTCGCCGCCTTCGCCGACCGCGGCATCGACCTCGCACGCCTCGCCTTCGCCGCCGAGTTCGGCCGCCGGCTCGACTACTACACCGGCTTCGTCTTCGAGATTCACGCCACCCGGAAAGCCAGGCGCCCGGTCGTGGGCGGCGGCCGCTACGACCGCCTCGTCTCCCTCCTCGCCCGGCTCCGCCACGAGACAGCGGTCACCGTCCCCGCCGTCGGCTTCTCGATCTGGCTCGATCGCGTCGGAGGCGGGCCATGAGCCCGCTGGTCTTCGCCATCCCCTCGAAGGGGCGGCTCCAGGCCGATTCGGCCGCGCGGCTCGCCGCCGCCGGGCTCGAGCTCGTCCGCTCCGGCGCCGGTCGCAGCTACCGGGCGCGGATCAAGGGCCTCGCCGGCATCGAGGTCGCCTTCCTGTCCGCGCCCGAGATCGCCCGCGAGATCGGCGCCGGCGCCGTCCATCTCGGCATCACCGGCCGCGACCAGGTCGAGGAGACGGTGCCGCAATTCGCCGCCCGCACCGCCCTCCTCCTGCCGCTCGGCTTCGGACGCTGCGACGTGGTGGTTGCCGTTCCCGAGGCCTGGATCGACGTGGTGACCATGGAGGACCTCGACGACGTCGCCGCCGACTTCCGCCCGCGCCACGGCCGCCGGCTGACCGTCGCCACCAAGTACATCAACCTCACCCGCCGCTTCTTCGCCGGCCACGGCATCGCCGACTACCGCATCGTCGAGAGCCTCGGCGCCACCGAGGGCGCACCCGCCACCGGCGCTGCCGACCTCATCGTCGACATCACGACCACCGGCGCGACGCTCCGCGACAACGGCCTCAAGATCCTCGCCGACGGCGTCATCCTCCGCTCCGAAGCGAGCCTCGTCGCGAGCCGCAGCATCGCCTGGAGCGAGCGCCAGCGCGAGGCCCTCGCCGCCCTGATGACCCGCCTCGACAAGGCCGCGGCGCGGCGGGCGGTCAGGCTGATCCGATCGTAAGCACTGAATCCCATGCCCCCGCCCGGCGAACCTGGGACCGAGCAACGGCCGAGGCACGTGCCCTGACCGGCGGGCGCAGCTTGCTCGCACCTCAGGTCGTTGAAGCCCCGTCACACGCTGCCGGGCTGGAAATGCGATCGGCCGGGCCCAGCCCTCCACGTGGGCTTCGTAGGAGGGTCGAAACGCGTTTAAGGCGTTTCGGGGACTGCCAACCTCGCCACGAGCACGCTGCCCCTCCCCAAGCGCCGACCCGCATCGGTGCAAGCGGCCCGCCCCTCTCCCGGTTGGGAGAGGATACGGAGCCTGGCCCGCCGTGGCGGGCTTAGGCGACGTTGGTGAGGGGCGAAGCGTCGACGATCAGGGGGCCTCCAAGACCACGCCCGGACCTTCGCGAGGTTTCGCCCCTCACCAAGCTTCGCATCGATCGCAAGCGATCGTGCTGCGCTATCCTCTCCCAACCGGGAGAGGTGGCGGGACTTCTGCGCCCTGGCGTCCTCATGGTGAGGTTGGGCGGCCGTCTCGCCTCATCCGCCCTGCCGCTCGAAGATCGCCCGCACCGTGGCGATGGTGTCGGCCTCCTCCGGACGCTTGTCGCCGCGGTAGCCCTTGATCCGGGCGAAGCGGAGGGCGAGGCCGCCGGGATAGTGCGGGCTCGCCTGGATGTCATTGAACGCGACCTCGACCAAGAGTTCCGGCCGGACATGGACGACATGGCCGTCGCTCTCCGTCGTCAGCGCCTGCAGCCGCTCGGTCTGCCAGGCGAGCATCTGGTCGGTCATGCCCTTGAAGGTCTTGCCGAGCATGACGAAACCGCCGCTCTCCGGGTCATGGGCGCCGAGATGGAGGTTGGACAGCCGGCCGCGCCGCCGCCCGTGTCCCCACTCCGCCGCGAGCACCACCAGGTCGAGCGTGTGGGCGCGCTTGATCTTCAGCCAGCCGGCACCGCGGGCCCCGGCCTCGTAGGCCGCATCCGGGGCCTTGGCCATCACCCCCTCGTGGCCGCTGGCAAAGGCCTCGGCAACGAAGGCCTCCGCCGCCACCGCATCGCCGGTGAGCAACCGCGGCACGCGGAGATCGGCCGGCAGCGCCGCGGCCAGCGCCGCCGTCCGCTCCGCCTGCGGCCGGTCGATCAGCGCCACGCCGTTCAGCATCAGGCAGTCGAAGAACAGCACCGACAGCGGCAGCTCGCCGCGCATCGCCGCGACGTCGAGCTTCCGTCCGAAGCGCCGCATCGTCACCTGGAAGGGTTGCGGCCGTCCATCGGGGCGGAAGGCGATCGCCTCGCCATCGAGAATCAGGCCATCCGCCGCGATCCTCGCCACCGCTTCCACGATCTCCGGCGCCGCCACCGTCACGTCGTTGAGTTCACGGGTGTAGATGCGGACCTCGGCGCCGGCCTTGTGGACCTGAACCCGCGCGCCGTCGAGCTTGTACTCGAACCCCGCCGGACTGAAGCGGCCGAGCGCCTCTCCCGCGTCCTCCGCGGTCTGGGCGAGCATCGGCCGGACCGGCCGGAAGATCGTCATGGCGAAGCGCCGGAGCCCGGCCGCGCCTTCGCCCAGCGCCGCCTCCGCCACCGGCGCGAGGTCGCCCGCGAGCATCACCGCCCGGCGGACGTCGCCCGCCGGCAGGCCCGCCGCGCGCGCCATCGCCTCGACCATCACGCCTTCGAGCGCCCCCTGCCGGAGCTCGCCGATCATCAGGAGGAACAGGAATTCCTGTTCCGCCGCCGTCGCCGCCCCGAACAGCGCGCCGAGCTGCCTGCGCCGCTCCGCTGCCGAGCCCACCCCGCGCGTCGCCATGATCCGCCCGAAGGAAGCGTCGACCTCGGCGAGCGTCAGCGCCGGCGCCGATGCCGGAGCGCCGGCCGCCTCGCGGAGCGTCGCGTAGCCGACGCCGATCCGCCCCTGCCGCACCGCGCCCGAGAGGTAGGCGACCGCGATGCCGACCTCGTCGGGGTCGGCCCGGCGGAGAAGTTCGGCGAGGAGCGCGATCTTGGCCAGCCGGCCCGAAGTCTCCTTGACCCTTCGGGAGGTCTCGACGAGGTCGTTGAGGAGCATCGGGTTCTCCGGGGCGTCTCACAGGGCCGGCGGCCCCTCACGACACCCCGTGCCCTATATGGGCCGATCGGGCGCCGCCGCCACGTGGCCTATTCGAGCCGGGCGAAGTTGCCCGCCGCGACCACCTGCCAGCCGTCCGGGGTGATGCGGAACACCATGAGCTGCGGCGAAACCCGGTCCGCCACCTTGCCGTTGATCGTTTCCTCGATCTCGATCATCAGCCGCACCACGACGATGTCGCCGTTGCGGGTGATCGCGAGGTCGCGGAACGCCGGCATCGCCGCGATCTTCGGGATGCTGAGCGCGAGGTAGGCCTCCTTGTCGTAGCCCTTCCCGTCGGAGCGCTGGACCTGGTATTCCGGCGCGAGGAAAGGCCGGACGTTCTCGGGGTCGCCGGTCATCAGCGCCGCGAACACCGCCGTCAGCGCCGCCCGGGCATCGGCCTCGAGTGCCGCCGCGTCGTCGGCGCGGGCCGCGTTTCCGGCGAGGGCCAGCGCGGCGAGCAGGACCATGCATGGCGTCCGGAGCCTGCCAAAGACGACCCGCAACCGGCCCGGCCCCCGCCTCCTCATCGCGGCCTCGCGAAGGCTTTGCGCTGCCGCTCGACATCCTTCCGGCAGAAGCAGCCGTCAAGGTGGTCGTTGACGATGCCGACGCCTTGCATGAAGGCATACATCGTGGTCGGCCCGACGAAGCTCCAGCCGCGCTTCTTGAGGTCCTTCGACAGCGCGGTCGATTCCGGCGTCTTCGGCATCGCCCGGAGCGTCGCAAGGTCGAACTGCTTCGGTCGCGACTTCGGGTCGGGCTCGAACCGCCAGAGGAAGGCGGCGAGCGAGCCTTCCTTCGCCACCAGCTCGACCGCCCGCTTCGCGTTGTTGATGGTCGATTCGATCTTGCCGCGGTGGCGCACGATGCCGGCATCGGCAAGCAGGCGGGCCACATCCTTCTCGCCGAATCGCGCCACCTCGCGAAAGTCGAAGCCGGCGAAGCCCTGCCGGAAGTTCTCGCGCTTGCGGAGGATCGTCAGCCAGGAGAGGCCCGACTGGAAGCCCTCGAGGCAGATCTTCTCGAACAGGCGGAAGTCGTCGGCGACCGGCCGGCCCCATTCCCCGTCATGATACACGGCGTAGTCCGGCGTGCTCGCGCCCCAGAAGCAGCGCGCCTTGCCGTCCTCGCCGGTGATGAGTGCCTCGCGTTCTGCCATGAACCCGAGTCTGGCACGACTCCCGGCCGTTGCGAAAGGCTCGCCCCGTTCCCTGCTGACAGAGCCACGCCCCCGGGCCTCACCGCAACTTTATCAGGGGTCGGTTGCCATGCGCGCGCTGGCTCCATATCGTAGCCGCATCGGGGTCGGGCTGATCGGGCGGCTGGGGCGGGCGGATGCTCACCCGGCCCGTGGGGAGGTTACCATGCTCGGACGGACGCTCGCCCTGATTCTCGCGGTCGCTGCCGCGATCGCGACGGGCATGCCGGCACAGGCCGGGTTCCTGCAGGACTTCGTCGACAACATGGGCCTCAGCGGGCCTGCCCCGGGCGGCAACGGCAACTCCGTCGGCGGCGGTCTCCGGCTCAACCTCACCCCCGGCGGGTCGTTCTATCCGGAACAGGTGAACCCCGGCCGCATCGTTCCGCGCCAGTACAAGCGGCAGGTGGTCGCCTACAAGACCAGCGAGAAGCCCGGCACCATCATCGTCAATCCCCGCCAGCACTTCCTCTACTACGTGCTCGGCGACGGCCAGGCGATCCGTTACGGCATCGGCGTCGGGCGCGAGGGCTTCGGCTGGAACGGCACCGTCACCGTCGGCCGGAAGGCCGAGTGGCCGGCCTGGGTACCCCCGCCGGAGATGATCGAGCGGGAACGGAAGCGCGGCCGCATCCTTCCGGCGAAGATGGAAGGCGGGGTCAAGAACCCGCTCGGCGCCCGGGCGCTCTATCTCTACCGCGGCGGCAACGACACCATGTACCGCATCCACGGTACGTCCGAGCCCTGGACGATCGGCCTCAACGTGTCCTCGGGCTGTATCCGCATGCTGAACAAGGACGTGGTCGACCTCTATAACCGCACCAAGGTCGGCGCCAAGGTAGTCATGCTTTAGGCCGGCTCGGCCCGGCCGTAGCGGGCCATGAAGGTGGCAACGGCCTCGTCGACCACCAGCGCGATTTCCGCTTCGTCCGGCGTGTCGCGGACGCCGTAGAGCAGTTCGTTGATGATGCCGGCGTGGAATAGGTGCTGGAGTTGCAGCGCCGCCATCCGCTTGTCGGCGACGACGAGCCGCCCGGCAGCGGCATGGGTCTCGATGAAGCGCGAAAGGTGCTCGACGCCCCGCCCCGGGCCGTCGCGGTGGAAATCCTGGCCCACCTTGGCGAACTTCTCCGCGATCGCCATCACGGTCCGCACCAGCTGGATGTTCCGCTCGCGGCTGATATAGGGAAGAAGCGTCCGGCCATAGCGGCGGAGCTCGCCGGCGACGTCGGTGCTCTCCATGTCGAAGCCGAAGTCGCGCTTGCTGATCCGCCGCTCCTCCGCGACGAGTGCCGAGAACAACTCGGCCTTGTTCTCGAAATAGACGTAGAGCGTCCCCTTCGAGACGCCGGCTATCCGCGCGATGTCGCCCATGCTCGCGCCATCGAAGCCGAGGCTGAGGAAGACCTCGCGGGCGCCGTCGAGGATCTGGCGGACCTTCGCAGGGTCCTCGCCGGGTTCCGGCGGCGATGCGGCGGGGGGCTGGGCGGGTGATGTGGACATGGGTTGACCGAACCGTTCAGTCACTTGATCTGCCCGTTCCCTGGTGCTAAGTCAAGATTGACCGAACGGTTCGGTCATCAGGACGCAACCCCATGAATGCCCCCGCCTCCATCGCCGCCCCCCCGGCGCGGCTCTCCGACGCCGATGTGCGCATCATCCTGGTCGGCGTCATGCTGGCGATGTTCCTCGGCGCGCTCGACCAGACCATCGTCGCGACCGCGCTGCCGACCATCGGCCGCGAGCTCGGCGACGTGCAGAGCCTGTCCTGGGTGGTGACCGCCTATCTTCTCACCTCCGTCGTGGTGACGCCGATCTACGGCAAGCTCAGCGACATCCATGGCCGGCGGGTGATGCTGCTGATCGCCATCGCGGTCTTCCTCGTCGGCTCGGTCGCCTGCGCCCTGTCGCGCGACATCTTCGTCCTGATCGCCGCCCGCGCCTTCCAGGGCCTCGGCGGCGGCGCCCTCATCTCGCTCGGCCAGACGATCGTCGGCGACATTGTCCCCCCCGCCGAACGGGGCCGCTACCAGGCCTATTTCGCCGCTGTTTTCGTCACCTCCTCGGTCGGCGGTCCGGTGCTCGGCGGCTTCTTTGCCGAGTATCTTCACTGGTCCTGGATCTTCTGGGTCAACCTCCCGCTCGGGTTCGGGGCCTGGCTCCTGACCAACCAGGTGCTGAAACGCCTGCCGCGGCACGAGCAGAAGCACCGGATCGACGTCCTCGGCGCCCTGCTGATGCTCGCGGGGACCGTCCCGCTCCTCCTCGCCCTCACCTTCGGCGGCACCTCCTATGCCTGGGGGTCGCCGCAGATCCTCGGCCTGCTCGCCCTCGCGGTCGCCGGTTGGGCGTTGTTCGGCTGGCGCCTCGCCACTGCCGAGGAGCCGTTCATCCCGCCGAGCGTGCTCGCGCACCCGGTGGTCCGGAACGGCGTCGTCTCGCTGTTCTTCGCCGTCGGGACGCTGGTCGGCCTTTCGGTGTTCATCCCCCTCTACTTCGAGGCGGTGCTCGGCCTCTCGGCGGCCGGCTCCGGCACGGCACTGATCGCCTTGATGGGCGGCGCGGTGGGCGGAGCCACCCTCGCCGGGCGGATCATGGCGCGCTACGCCCACTACAAGCGGGTGTCGGTGGTCGGGCTCGCGCTCGCCGCGCTGGTGATGCTGGTCCTCGCCGTGTTTCCGACCTCGCTCCCCTTCGTCGGCGTCGAGATCGTGCTCGCGATCGTCGGCCTCGGCATCGGCACCGTCTTCCCGATCACCATCACCGCGGTGCAGAACGCCGTGCCGCTCCGGCAGCTCGGCACCACCACCGGCGTCCTCAACTTCTCACGCTCGCTCGGCGGTGCGATCCTCGTCCCGGCCTTCAGCGCCGTCTTCCTCGCGCGGGCCGCCGCCGACTCGGACCTCGTTTCGGTCCAGACCGTGATCCTCGAAGGCAGCCGCGACGGCGTCGACTTCGGCGCCGTCTTCAACGGCGTCTTCTACGCCGCCGCGCTTTCCCTCTTCATCGCCTTCATCTTCCAGGCCGCGATGAAGGAACTGCCGCTCCGGAAGGGGCTGGATTCGCAGCACGCCGAATGAGGTGAGCGGTATGAATTGATCTGATCTGTTCTTATCGCTCGCACGGCACTACATTCGACTCGATCCGGAGGTTGCCTCATGTCCGCCATGGAGCGAGTCACTGTCGCACTCCCGACGGCCATGGCCGAGCAGATGCGTGCGGCCGTGGACGCGGGCGAATATGCGACCACCAGCGAGGTCGTCCGCGACGCGCTGCGGCTTTGGGAAAGCCGAAGGGAACTCCGCGCACGGGAGGTCGAGAGCCTTCGTGAAGCCTGGTCGGCGGGCAAAGCGAGCGGCGAAACAAAGCCGCTCGATATCGAGGCCGTGATCGCGAAGGCGAGAAGGAAGCGTGGCTAGTCTCCGCCTCACGCCACAAGCGGAGAACGACCTCGAGGAACTATGGCTGGCAATCGCGTTGGACAATCCTTCCGCGGCCGACAGGTTGCTGCGCAGGATTGCCATCAAGCTCGAGCGTCTCGCCCAATTTCCCGAGATAGGATCGCCGAAGCCCGAAATCGCGCCATCCGCCCGGATCCTCGTGGAGGGGAATTACGTCATTCTCCACGAAGTCGTCGGCGACACCGTTGAGATCGTGCGCGTCGTTCATGGCGCGCGCGATCTCGACGAACTGTTTTGACTTCACACGATCATCCGGTAGGCCGGCAGCGTCAGGAACGGCGACAGCGTGTCCGCCGTCGAGAGCGAGCGGAAGATCTCGATCGCCTCGGGGAAGCGGCCGGCGGCGTAGGTGTCGGCGCCGACCTCGCCCTTCACGCGCTCCATCTCCTCGCCGAGCAGCCGGTCGAACAGCTCAGGCGTCACCGTCTGGCCGTCGTCGAGCGTTGCGCCGAAATGCAGCTCCTGCCAGATCTGCGAGCGGCTGATCTCGGCGGTCGCCGCATCCTCCATGAGGTTGTAGAGCGGCACCGCGCCGCGCCCGCGCAGCCACGCCTCGATGTACTGGACGCCGACCCGGATGTTCTGGCGGAGCCCTTCCTCGGTGCGGGTGCCTTCGTGGATCTTGAGGAGGTCCATCTGGCCGGCCTCGACCTCCTCGCGCTTCCGGCCGAGCTGGTTCGGCTCCGGCATGTACTTGTCGAAGACCTCCATCGCCACCGGCACGAGGTCTGGATGCGCGACCCAGGTGCCGTCATGACCGGCCTTGGCCTCGCGCTCCTTGTCGGCGCGGACCTTCTCGAACGCGGCGACGTTGACGGCGGGGTTCTTGCGATCCGGAATCTGCGCCGCCATGCCACCCATCGCAAACGCGCCGCGGCGGTGGCAGGTCTTGATCAGGAGATCGGAATAGGCGTGGAGAAACGCCTTGCCCATCACCACCTGGCCGCGGTCGGGCAGCAGGAACTCGGGCTTGTTCCGCAGCGTCTTGATGAAGGAGAAGATGTAGTCCCAGCGGCCGCAATTGAGCCCGGCCATGTGGTCGCGGAGTTCGTAGATGATCTCGTCCATCTCGAAGGCCGCGGGCAACGTCTCGATCAGGACGGTCGCCTTGATCGTGCCGTGCGGAATGCCGATCGCCTGCTCGGCATAGGTGAATACCTCGTTCCAGAGCCGTGCCTCGAGATGGCTTTCCATCTTGGGCAGGTAGAAGTAGGGCCCGCTGCCGGCGGCGATCGCCGCCTTCGCATTGAGGTAGAAATAGAGCCCGAAATCGAACAGCGAGCCCGACATCGGCTGCCCGTCGACCATGAGGTGATCCTCGGGAAGATGCCAGCCGCGGGGGCGGATGATCAGCACCGCCGGCTTCGGCCCGAGCTTGTAATCCTTGCCGCTCTGCGGGTCCTTGAAGTCGATCGTTCCCTGCCAGCGGTCCTTGAGGTTGATCTGCCCCTCGACGACATTCGTCCAGGTCGGCGAGTTGGCATCCTCGAAGTCGGCCATGAACACCTTCGCCCCGGAATTGAGGGCGTTGACGATCATCTTGCGGTCGACCGGACCGGTGATCTCGACCCGGCGGTCGAGCAGATCGGCCGGGATCGGTGCGATCACCCAGTCGCTCTCGCGGACCTCCCTGGTCTCGGAAAGGAAATCGGGCAGCGCGCCGGCGTCGAGTTCCTGCTGGCGCCCCTCGCGCCGGCGGAGCAGCCGGAGCCGGGTCGGGTTGAACTTCCGCTGCAGCCCGACGAGGAACGTCACCGTATCGTCGTTCAGCACCTCATCGTAACGCGGCCCCCAGCTTCCCCGAAGCTCGACCCCCGGAACCGAGATGTGCGTGTCTGCACTCGTCATGTTTCGTACCCCTCGGGAACTGATTCACTTC
>JAESFN010001272.1_pt1 | contig 12001 bp, 11 predicted proteins | sample 9269411 | NCBI WGS metagenome assembly JAESFN01 (sample SAMN14505399, study PRJNA617100) | algae metagenome | isolation source: Iphinoe sp. HA4291-MV1 and co-occurring heterotrophs from trail next to... | place: USA: Maunawili Falls, Hawaii | collected 2009-07-25
CCGTCACGAACACTTTGGTCGCCGGCTCGGTGATGTCCGCAAGATTGCCCAACCCGCCATTGAGCGCAAAAGCGACGGCAATGATGGCCAGCCAACCCGTGATGACGCTGAGTCCATATGCACTATAGGACGGCCCAAGCCATTCCGCGCGATGCTCTACATGCCATCGCACGCCGTCACCCACCACGGCGAGTTTGACGTCGCGCTTCAGGACCGACCTGGCCGCCTCGTCAAGACGACCGCGCGCACCCAGTCGAAGCACGGAATACTGAAGCAGATGGACCGGCGCATAAAGGAGAAGGCCGAGCGCTACCGGCGCCAGCCCCCGCCATATGATGGCGACCAGCGCAACCACAATGATGCAAGCTGCAAGATAGTAGTAGGACGGCACGCGCATGGCATCCCCCAGCCATGCAGCAGCTTAGCCCTACCAGCGCTCACCACCAACCCGCGAACGATAGCTTGCGCTCAATTTCTGGGGACGGCCCTACGCCTGCTTATGCGGACCGAACCTCAAGCCTGCGGCTGCGGCTCCAGCCCGCCCTCGGGCGAGGGCTTGCTCGGCTTCGACTTGGTGACCGGCACGGCCGAGCCGCGCGAGGAAGCCGAATCGTCGCCGGTGTCCCGCACCGGCGGCTGGCCGGCGATCAGGTTCCGGATCTCGTCGCCGGAGAGCGTCTCGTATTCGAGGAGCCCTTGGGCCAGCGTCTCGAGCGCGTCGCGGTGGTCGGTGAGGATGCGCTGCGCGTCCGAGAGGCCGGTCTCGACCAGCCGGCGGATCTCGGCGTCGATCTTCCGCGCCGTCTCTTCGGAGACGTTCTGGGTGCGCGAGACGGAGTGGCCGAGGAACACCTCCTCCTGGTTCTCGCCATAGGCGACGGTGCCGAGCTCGTCCGAGAGGCCCCAGCGGGTCACCATCATCCGGGCGAGGCGGGTCGCCTGCTCGATGTCGGAAGCGGCGCCGGAGGTCACCTTGTCCTTGCCGAAGGTGATCTCCTCGGCGACGCGGCCGCCCATCATGATGGCGAGGCGCGAGGTCATCTGCTCGAGGCTCATGGAGAGCTTGTCGCGCTCCGGCAGCTGCATCACCATGCCCAGCGCCCGGCCGCGCGGGATGATCGTCGCCTTGTGCACCGGGTCGGTCGCCGGCACGTGGAGCGCGACGAGGGCATGGCCGGCCTCGTGATAGGCGGTCAGCCGCTTCTCGTCCTCGGTCATCACCAGGGTGCGGCGCTCGGCGCCCATCATCACCTTGTCCTTGGCGTCCTCGAACTCCTGCATGGTGACGAGGCGCTTGCCCCGGCGGGCGGCGAGCAGCGCCGCCTCGTTGACGAGGTTCATGAGGTCCGCGCCGGAGAAGCCGGGCGTGCCGCGGGCGATGGTCTTCAAGTCGACGTCCGGCGCCATCGGCACCTTGCGGACATGGACCTTCAGGATCTTCTCGCGGCCGACCACATCCGGGTTGGGGACGACGATCTGGCGGTCGAAACGGCCGGGGCGGAGCAGCGCCGGGTCGAGCACGTCGGGCCGGTTGGTCGCGGCGATGAGGATGATGCCCTCGTTCGATTCGAACCCGTCCATCTCGACGAGGAGCTGGTTCAGCGTCTGCTCCCGTTCGTCGTTGCCGCCGCCGAGGCCGGCGCCGCGATGGCGGCCGACCGCGTCGATCTCGTCGATGAAGATGATGCAGGGCGCGTTCTTCTTGGCCTGCTCGAACATGTCGCGGACGCGCGAGGCGCCGACGCCGACGAACATCTCGACGAAGTCGGAGCCCGAAATGGTGAAGAACGGCACGTTCGCCTCGCCGGCGATGGCGCGGGCGAGCAGCGTCTTGCCGGTGCCGGGCGGACCGACCAGCAGCACGCCGCGCGGAATGCGGCCGCCGAGGCGCTGGAACTTCTGGGGGTCGCGGAGGAACTCGACGATCTCCTGGAGGTCTTCCTTGGCCTCGTCGACGCCGGCGACGTCCTCGAAGGTGACGCGGCCATGGGCCTCGGTGAGGAGCTTCGCCTTCGACTTGCCGAAGCCGAGCGCCTTGCCGCCCGTGCCCTGCATCTGGCGCATGAAGAAGATCCAGACGCCGAGGATCAGGAACATCGGCAGCCACGAGATCAGCATGCCGATCAGCGACTGCCCGCCCTCCGACGGCGGCTTGGCGGTGATCGCGACGCCGCGCTCCTCGAGCCGGTTGACGAGGTCGGGATCCTCGGGCGCGAAGGTCTGGAAGGCGCCGCCATTGGTGTAGATGCCGGTGATCTGCTGGCCCGAGATCACGACGTTCCTCACCTGGCCCTGGTCGACCTCGGACAGGAACTGCGAATAGGAGATGTCCTGGCCGGCCGAACGCTGGCCCGAATTCTGGAACAGGTTGAAGAGCGCGATCAGGACCAGCCCGATGATCACCCACAACGCAAAATTACGGAAGTTCGCGTTCATGCTCGTCCCTTGAGCGCCCGCGGGCGGAGCCCGCCTCCGGCATCGGAAGTAAGATAGGTGCCGGAAGTTCCAATGCCAACAAGACTTTCACACCCCTATCATGCGGAAATTGCGGCAGGGTGAATTGATCTTCATCAGGATTCGGTGAGGCTGGGGAAGCGGGGCGGGGCCTGAAGCCGCCGCGACACCGTCTCGGTCACGCCGACGGCGCCCTCCGGAAAGCCCGGCGCAAACCAGCCGAGGCCGGGAACCGCAGCGATCCGCCCATCCGCCAAGATTGCCGGCTGGGTCGAGAGCGCCGGTGCCGGCAGCCCCGCCGGCCGCGCCAGCCCTTCCGGCCGGGCGCCGCCAAGCCCCGCGATGGTGAGGCCCTCCGGCGCGAAGTCGGCGATTTCGACGTGGAAACGGTGGTCCCAGGTGCCGGCGAAGCCCGGCGGCGCCGCGCGTGGCGGCAGTCCGCCGCGGCCGGCCTCGCGATAGAAGCGGAGGGCGGGCCCCCGCCGCTCGGCCACCACGCCGGCGAGCGTCCGGCGGGCGCTGCCTCCGGCAAGCAGCGCCACGAGCAGCCCTTCGACCCGGGCGGCGCGCGGCGGGTAGTCCTCGCCGCCGATCGCCTGGAGCAGCCTGCCGGCCAACCGGAAGCGCACCTCCGCCGGCGCCGTGGCAAGGGCGTCGGCCGCGACGGTGACCACCGCGTAGCGGTCGACCCGCACGGCGCTGGCCATGAGCCCGTCGACCGCGGCGTCGATGGCGTCCGCGGCCGAGGCCAGCCGGGCGGCGGTCGCCGCGATGCTCGCCGCGTCGATGCCGGCTGCCGCGAGGGCGGGGAGGAGATTGCGGATCCGCACCCGGAGGTAGCGCTGGTCGGCGTTCATCGGGTCGTCATGCGGGATCAGCCCCGCCGTCCGCGTCGTCGCGGCGAGGCGGGTGCGCGGTACCGACAGGAAGGGCCGGAACAGGGTGACGCCGCCGAGCCCCACCGCGCTTCGCATCGCCGCAAGGCCGAAGACGCCGGACCCTCTCTCGAGCCGCATCAGGAAGGTCTCGGCCTGGTCCTCGAGGCTGTGGGCGGTGAGGATGTGGGTTGCGCCTCCGGCGCGGGCGGCCGCGGCCAGCAGGCGATAGCGGTTGAGCCGGGCCGCGGCCTCGATGCCGGTCGTCGGTTTCGGGCCCTGCCAGGGGAGGATGCGGGCGACGAGGCCGAGCTTACCCGCCGCCGTGACGACACCGGCGGCGACGGCATCGGAGCCGGCGGCGAGGCCGTGATCGACGGTGAGCACGGTGACGGCCGGCCGGCCGGCAACCCTCCGCCAGCGGTCGATCGCGGCGAGAAGGGCAAGGGAATCCGCGCCTCCGGAGACGGCGAGCACGATCGCCGGCGCCGTGGCGACGGGGGCGAGAAGGGTGGTGACCTCGGCTTCGGAAAGCGGGCCGGCGGGGTCGTCGCCGCGCCGGGCCGCCGGAGTCATGGCCTGCCGGCTCAGCCCGTGCAGCGCGCCACGGCCTGCTCGGTCGCCACGCGCTGGCGGAGGGCGTTCGAGGAGTTCGGGTACTTCTTCAGCACCTCGGCATAGGTCGAGCAGGCCGCTTCGCGCTCGCCGAGGCCGGCCAGCGACAGGCCGAGCTTCAGCAGCGTGTCCGCCGCCTTGCCGCTCTGCGGGTAGGACTTGTAGCCGGCGAGGAACTCGTCGGCGGCGTCGCGATAGTCGCCGCGGGCGAACAGGCTCTCGCCGAGCCAGTATTGGGCGTCCGAGACGCGCGCATCGCCGGGATAGGTGGTGAGGAAGGCGCGGAAGGAGGCCTCGGCCAGCACATAGTCGCCGGCGAGGATCGCGGCATAGGCCCGCTCGTAATCGGCGCCGGGGTCGCCGAGGGAGACGACCTGGGCCGGCGCAACCACGGCGACCGGCTGCTCGGCGGCGCTGCGGGGCATCGCGGTGAGGTCGATCGGCTGGTTCTGGGGCTGGGCGACCACGACCTGGCCGGGGGGCGGAGCCACCACAATGGCGCCGGAATTGGCGACCGGGGCTGGCGCCACCGGCACGGCCGCGACATTGGGCAGGGGCTGGCCGCCAAGCGCGGCCTGGAGCTGGGTCTGGGTCTGGTGGAGGCGGAAGGCGAGCTCCTCGACCTGGCCGGTCAGTTCGCGGATCCGGGCCTCGGCGCGGTCGAGCCGGGCCATCACGTCGTTGGGCGCGATCGGCACCTCGGTCACCACCGAGCCGGCCGGCGGCACGATGATCACGTCGCCCGGGGGCAGGCCATCGGCGGGCGGCGGCAGCACGATCTCCTCGCCGGTCCGGTCCTTCTTCCAGGGCCACTGGATCGCACCGCTCGCGGTGGTCTGCGCCGCGAGGGCGATGCCGGCGATGACCGCGAGCGCGATGGTGCGGTGGCGGGTGTTCATGGTGGCTCGGCGTCCCTGGCGCATCGTGAAGAAAACGGGGCGGGACGTCGGTCCACGGCCGCCCCGACCGCGAGGCGGAACATAGGTCGCCCGAGTTCGGCCAAAGTGAGGCGAATCGGCGCGGGGGCCGCCATTCCTCGCTGCCGGTCCGGTTGACCGCGCGCGCCGTCGCGACGCACCATGGTGCATGGGCATCAAGGGGGAAGCGGATGTCGCCGTGGGTTGCCGTATCGATCTCGGTCCTCTCGCTCGCCGTGTCCGGGACGACCGCCTATTTCAATTTCTTCTGGATCGAGAGCTCGGCCAGCGCTGCCGTGCTCAGCTTCCGCAATCCCGGGGGCGGCGACGACGGGTTCGAACTCGACATCGCCGTCTACAACACCGGCAACCGCCAGATGGCGGTGACCCGGATCGACGTTCGGGTGGACGGCGTACCGACCGTGTCGGCGCTGGTGCCGGGTGATGATGGCGGAGAGAGCCTTCCGGTGCTCATCGAGCCGAAGGAGCTCGCCCTGTTCCGCGTCGACGTCGACGGCCCCGCCACGAAACCCGGTGCCCCGGGCGGCGGTGGCGACGCCGGCGTTGGCGTACCCATCGGCGTCCGCATCCAGGCGGTCAGTTCGGTCGGCGCCGGGATGCGCTCCGACCTCGACCAGCCGGTCACCGTCCACCTCGTCGAGCGCGACGGCGCCCTGGTCAGCGACGGCTACAGTCTTTCGAGAAGCCCGGAGCCTTTCGAGATATCCGAGCCCGAAGCGCTCGACATCGAAGAGCGGTCGCCGCCGGGCCCTGCGTGAGGCCGCGGCGGACCCGTCCGCCCTGCCGCTACACCCCGGCGTTGGTGAGCACGATCACCGCACGGCGATTCTGCGACCAGCAGGAGATGTCGTCGCAGACCGCGACCGGCCGCTCCTTGCCGTAGGAGATGGTGCGCATGCGGTTTGCGGGAATCCCGTGGGAGACGAAATAGGCCTGCACGGCCGAGGCGCGGCGGGCGCCGAGGGCGATGTTGTACTCGCGGGTGCCGCGCTCGTCGGCATGGCCCTCGATGATGAAGCTGTATTGCGGGTAGCGCTGCAGCCACTGGACCTGGCGGTTGAGGGTGACCACGGCCTCCTGGGTGAACTGCGACGAATCGACGAGGAAGAACACCCGGTCGCCGACATTGACGGTGAAGTCCTGCGAGCTGCCCGGGGTCGCCGCGCCGCCGGTGATCGACAGGTCGGCACCGCTGTTCGAGCCCGGCTTGGCACAGGCCGCGAGCCCGAGGGCGACGCCGACGACCAGTGCGAAGCGCGCGATATTTACCATTCTCGACATCAGGTTAACTCCCCGTCCACCATGCCCCGAGTGCTAGCAGGCGCGTGGTTAAGCGGCTCTTCAGGAAGGTGGTTAACGAAGCCCAAATCGCCCCGGGCGTGGCCGCCGCGCCGCGGCCGTGCGCCTTTGAGCCGGTGAAGCGCGGCGAGAGTGAGGCGCCGGCCTCAGTTGACGTTGGGCGACCAGGCGGGATCGGAGGCGTAGCCCGGGGTGACGACCTGGAACTGGTTGTAGCCGGTGAGGTCGATCGTATAGAGCCGCGGGCCACCCTCGCCCGATTGCTCGCGGAAGAACATGATGATGCGCCCGTTCGGCGACCAGGTCGGGCCCTCGTTGTGGAAGCCCTCGGTGAGGATGCGCTCGCCGCTCCCGTCGGGCTTGATCACGCCGATCGAGAACTGCCCGCCGGCCTGGCGGGTGAAGGCGATGAGGTCGCCCCGCGGCGACCATACCGGCGTGCCATAGGTGCCGCCCTGGCCGAAGGTGATGCGGTGCGGGTTCGAGCCGTCGGCATTCATCACGTAGAGCTGCTTCGAGCCGCCGCGGTCGGATTCGAAGACGATCTGGCTGCCGTCGGGCGAATAGCTCGCGCCGACGTCGATGGCGGCGTCGTTGGTGAGCTGGCGGAGCGCACGGGTGCCGAGGTCGTATTCGAAGATGTTGGTCGCCCCGCCGCGCTCGAGGCTGAGCGCGATGCGCTGCCCGTCCGGGGAGAAGCGCGGGGCCAGCGACATGCCGGGGAAGCTGTCGACCAGCCGGCGCTGTCCGGTCTTCACGTCGAGCAGGTAGACGCTCGGGTCGGTGCCCTCGTAGGACATGTAGGCGATGTATTGCGAGGTCGGGCTGAAGCGCGGGGTGAGGACGAGTGCGTTGCCCTCGGTGAGGTAGCGGACGTTGGCGCCGTCCTGGTCCATGACCGCAAGCCGCTTGACCCGCCGGTCCTTCGGCCCCGATTCGTCGACGAACACGACCTGGGTGTTGAAATAGCCCTTCTCGCCGGTCAGGCGCTCGTAGATCGCGTCGGCGATGATGTGCGCGACCTTCCGCCAGTTCTCCGGCCCGGCGAAATATTGCTGGCCGGTCGCCTGCTGGCCGGTCACCACGTCCCACAGGCGGAACTCGGCCCGCAGCCGGCCGTCCGCCTCGCGGCCGACGGCGCCGACCACGAGGGCCTGCGCATCCATCGCCCGCCACTCGCCGAAGCTCGGCACCCCGGCCGATGCCGGCACCGGCACGCGGCCGGTGTCGAGCGGGATGAACAGGCCCGAGCGGACGAGATCGTTGGTGATGACGGCGGTCATGTCGGCGGCGATCTGGGCGTCGCCGGTGAGCGGGGTGAAGGCGGGAATCGCGATCGGGATCGGCTTGATCTGCCCTTGGGTGATGTCGAGCTCGAGCACGGCGTGAGCCGGCCCGGCCGCCCCGAGGGCGGCGAGGAGGGCAACGGCCAGCATCGCGCCGGCGAATCGTCCCTTCCGGCGAAGTCGCGTCGTCGTCATGGTCATCCTCGTCGTTCCTTCCGGGCGCGCCCGCATCAGCCCTGCGGCGTGAACCGGAGCTGCACGTCCTTCCACTGGTTGTACTTTTCGGCCGGCAGGGCGTAGGGCCCGCACTGCATCACGGCGCGGATGGCATTGTCGCCGGCCACCGGCCCGTACTGGCTCGCCGGGTATTCGACCACCTCGGGCATGCCGGCGACGGTGCCGTCGGGGTTGAGCTGGAAGCGCACGCTCACCGTCACCTCGCGGGGGCTGGTCCAGCCCTGCGGGATCACCCAGCAGCGGGTGATCTGGGAGCGGAGCGCGTCGATCTCGCTCTGGGTCATCTTGGCGTCGGCGTTGCCGGTCGAGACGCCGAGCGTCGCCGGCGACGAGGATGGCGCCTGCGCGGTGCCGGTCGCGCTCCGGTCGATCAGCGCGGCGATGTCCTCGGTGAAGGTGTCGCTGGTCTCGGGCGCCTCGGGCGTCTGCGGCGCGTCCGGCGCCGGCCGGTCGGGGCGGATGCGGGGCGCGGGCGGAGCGGCAGCCACTTCTTTCGGCGGCGCCGCCTCGGTCGGCGGCGGGGGCTCCTCGGCCGCGGTCTCGGGGATCGCTTCCGGCTCGGCCTCGGCGGGCGGCGGCGGAGTCTCGGCCTCCGCTTCCGCGGCGTCGGGCGGGGCGGCTTCCGGAGGTGGCGGCGGTGGGGGAGGCGGGGGCGGAGTCGGCTTGTCGTCGCCGGCGAGATCGTTCTCGGGCGGGGTTTCCGCCGCCTTCTCGGTCGGGTCGTTCGGCGAAGGCGTCTCCGCCTCTTCTGCGCTCGTCTTGCCGCGCTCGAGGTCGGTGATCTCGGCGATGTCGACGAGTTCGATCGGCACCGTCTCGATGTTGCTCGCGTCGAGCGGCGCGCCGCCGAGCGAGATCAGCCCCCAGCCGATGATGACGAGGTGCGCGGCGATCGAGGCGATGAGGCCGGCCCGCATCGGCGGCTCAGCCCCCCGACTCCTGGAGCGCGACGAGGCCGATCTGCTTGAAGCCGGCGCCGTTGATCGTTCCCATCACGGTCATGATGGTCCCGTAGCTCGCCGTCTTGTCGCCGCGGACATAGATGCGCTCGTCGAAGCTGCCATTGGTGAGCCCGGTGACGGTCGGCACCAGCGTCTCCATCGTCACCTCGTCCTCGCCGACGAAGATCTTCCCCTCCGGGTCGATGGTGATCATGATCGGCTTCTTGTCGACCGCGAGCGGCTGGACCGACGCCTGCGGCAGGTCGATCGGCACGCCTGCGGTGAGCAGCGGCGCGGTGACCATGAAGACGATGAGGAGGACGAGCATCACGTCGACGAACGGCGTGACGTTGATGTCGCTCATCGGTCGCGCAGTGCGGCTGCGTCGCCGGCTCCGCCCGCCACCCCTGTTCCCGACCGACATCGCCATCGTCTATTCGCCTCGCTCGTCAGCCTGCCGCGACAGGATCGCGGAGAACTCGTCGGCGAAGCCTTCGAGCCGTTCGCCGATCTTGCCCGCCTCGTTCGACAGCTTGTTATAGGCAACCACGGCCGGAATTGCGGCAAGGAGGCCGAGCGCCGTCGCAAGCAGCGCCTCGGCGATGCCCGGCGCCACCACGGCGAGCGAGGTGTTGTTCGACGCCGCGATCGACTGGAAGCTGTTCATGATGCCCCACACCGTGCCGAACAGGCCGACGAAGGGGCCGGCCGAGCCGACGGTGGCGAGGAACAGGAGCCGGCTCTCGAGCCGCCCCACCTCGCGGGCGATGGTCACGTCGAGCACCTTCTCGATCCGGGTCTGGAGCCCGAATTGCGAGCGGGCGCCGGCCTCGAAGCTCCGTTTCCACTCGCGCATGGCGGCGACGAAGACCGAGGCCATGCCCTCCGGGTTGCGTCCGGAGAGCGAGCGGTAGAGCTCCTCCAGCGACTGGCCGGACCAGAACGTCTTCTCGAACCGGTCCATCGCCTTCCGCATCCGCGAATAGAGGATCGACTTGTCGATGATGATCGCCCAGCTCCAGACCGAAGCGATCAGAAGCCCGATGATCACCGCCTTGACGATGATGTCGGCCTGCAGGAACAAAGAAATCAGCGAGAGGCTGCTGGCCCCCGGCGCCACCAGCGGCGCCTCGGTCACCCCATCCATCGGAATAAGAACTCCAAGCTCTCGTACCTTGCTTCACGGATGCGGCACGGGTGGCTGCCGGCGGGGTGACCAGCGTGCGCGGTTCAGTGGCTCTCTTCCAGGGGGTTTCCCGACGCTCGTCCCGGCGTCTCGTCAAGCGCCGTCAGGTGATAGCCGAATCGGGCAAAACGAGGGCCGGATCGCGCCCCGGAGGCCCGCGAAACCCTTGGCATTTCTAGTCTTGGCAGGGTTAACGAAGGGTTAGTGCGGCGGGGTCCGGGCGGCGCCGGCCCCGGCTCGGAGGTCAGGCCGCGGGTGGCGCGACGCCGGTGGCGACCGCCGCATGGTGGAGCGTCTCGCGAAGCGTGTCCGGGATGCGCCGCGCCTTGCCCTCGCGGTTGACGAGAACGATCGTCACCTCCGCCTCGGTCAGCCGCTCGCCCGCCCGGGTGACGGTCTGGGTGAGGATCAGGCGTGCGCCCGTCACGTCCTTGACGAGGGTGGTCACCTCGACCAGGTCGTCGATCCGCGCCGGGCGGTAATAGCCGATGTTGATGCGGTGGACGGCGAAGACCAGCGGTTCGCCATGGTCGCCGGCGTCGAGCGCGGTATGGGCGACGCCGAGCAGGCGGACGAAATCGGAACGGCCGCGCTCCATGAAGCGGATGTAGCTGCCGTGGTAGACGACCCCGGAGAAGTCGGTGTCCTCGAAATAGATGCGGACCGGCAGCACATGGCCGCCGGGGATCAGGCGGCCGGCGAGGTCGGGCCAGGGCTCCGTCATGCTGTCACGCGCCATCCACTGCCGGCCTCGGGCCGTCGATGCCCCGTTTGAGGCCGGCCGGAATCAAATGTCAAATTGCGCCAGCCTCCCCCCCAACACCCCGTCATCCCTGGCGAGCGCCCTGTGGGCGCGAGGGAAGGGGAGCCAGTAACCACCGGCGCCCGAAGCCAGGCGCTGACGGCAGAGCGTGTTCACTCGGCTGCGAACGGCGTGTACTGGCTCCCCTTCCCTCGCCCGGCAAAGCCGGGCTCGCCGGGGATGACGGTTGGTGGATTGCCGCGCTCGCGCCGCTCCCGGCATTCGCAAGGATCAGGCGGGGACCGGCGCGTTCTCGCGGATGAGGCCGGCCTTCTTCATCGCCGACCAGAACTCGCCCGGAATCGGGGCGCCGATCAGCGCGAGGTTCTCGTCGAGATGCTCGCGCGTACGCGTGCCGGGGATGTTGGTGGGGATCGCCGGGTGGGCGAGCACGAACTGCAGCGCCGCCGCCTTCATCGACACGCCGTATTCCTTGCAGACCGCCTCGATCTTCCGGACCCGGTCCTTGATCGCCTCCGGCGCCGGGGCGTAGTTGTAGTGGACGCCGGGCGCGTCGGCGCCGAGCGCGAGGATGCCGCTGTTGTAGCCGCCGCCGAGCGCGTTGGCGACGCCGCGCTCCTCGCAGAGCGGCAGGAAGGTGTCGAGCGCATCCTGCTCGAGGAGGGTGTAGCGGCCGGCGAGCAGGAAGCAGTCGAAGTCGCGCTCGCGGAGCGCCGCCTCGCAGACCTGCCATTCGTTGCAGCCGACGCCGATCGCCGTCACCAGCTTCTCGGAGCGGAGTTTTTCCAGCGCCTTGTAGCCGCTGTCCATCGCCGTCCGGAAATGCTTCGCCTGGAGTTCAGGCCCGTGCGTCCAGACGTCGATGTCGTGGATGAAGAGGATGTCGAAGCGCGATTGTCCCATGCGCTGCAGGCTGTCCTCGAAGGACCGCATCACCGCGTCGTAGCTGTAGTCGTGGACGATCTCGAAGGGCGGCATGTTCACCCAGAAGGGCGAGCTGATATTGCCGTCATGCACCGGCTTGAGCAGCCGCCCGACCTTGGTCGAGAGCACGTATTCGTCCCGCGGCCGGCCGCGGAGCGCTTCGCCGAGGCGATGCTCGGCGAGGCCGTGGCCGTACATCGGGGCGGTATCGAAATAGCGGAGGCCGGCATCCCACGCCCGGCGGAAGACCTCGCGGGCATCGTCCTCGGCCACGGCCCGGAACTGGTTGCCGATCGGCGCCGTGCCGAAGCCCATCGCCGTCACCTCGAGCCCGCTCCGCCCGAAAATGCGCTTGTCCGTCGGTTTCATGGAACCGCCTCCCCTTACTTGATGAATGGATATTTGCTGCGGTCGATGGTCAGCGACACCGCGAGGATGATGACGCAGCCCTTGACGATGTCCTGGGTGAAGCTGTTGACCCCG
>JAESFN010001273.1_pt1 | contig 11999 bp, 10 predicted proteins | sample 9269411 | NCBI WGS metagenome assembly JAESFN01 (sample SAMN14505399, study PRJNA617100) | algae metagenome | isolation source: Iphinoe sp. HA4291-MV1 and co-occurring heterotrophs from trail next to... | place: USA: Maunawili Falls, Hawaii | collected 2009-07-25
CATGGCGACGCCGCGGCTCGTCCGGCATCGAACGATGGGAGTTGCACCTTGGGAATGGCACCACGCGCGATCGTGACCGGGGCATCGTCCGGAATCGGACGGGCCTTCGCCGAACGTCTGGCGGCCGATGGGTACGACCTTGTCCTGATTGCCCGCCGCCGCGACCGGCTCGAGGAGATCGCCGGGGCGCTCGCGCCCCGCGGCGCCGCGGTGGAGATCGTTGTCGCCGATCTCGCCGACAGGGAAGCGCTCGCTGCAGTCGAGGCGCAGGTCGCGGGCGACGACCGGCTCGCCCTCCTCGTCAACAATGCCGGCTTTGGCGGATACGGACCCTTCGTCGAGCTCGACCCGGACCTTGCCGACCGGCAGATCGACCTGCATCAGAAGGCGCTGGTCCGGTTGACGCGGGCCGCCCTGCCGGGAATGGTCGCGCGGCAGTCCGGCGCGATGGTCGCGGTCGCCTCGACCCTCTCGTTCACCGCGACCACGCCGCTCGCGCGCCCCAAGCGGGCGGTCTACGCGGCGACCAAGGCGTTCATCACCACCTTCGTCCAGATCCTCGCGCAGGAGCTCGAAGGCACCGGCGTCGGCGTCCAGGCGCTCTGCCCCGGGCTGGTCCGGACCGAGTTCCATGACACGCTCGGCGGCCGGCCGCCGGGCGCCCATGTGCTCGAGCCGGCCGACATCGTCACGGCCTCGCTCGCAGGCCTGACGCTCGGCGAGGTGGTCTGCGTCCCGCAGCTGCCGGATCGGACCGTCCTCGACGCCCTCTCCGAGGCGCAAAGGTCGGTGTGGCGCGAGTCGCTCCAGCCGGAGATCGCCGGGCGCTACCGCGACGCCGGCTGAACCGGTCCCGCCGTGATCCGGATGACGGCGCGTCCCGAGTCTTCCCCGCGGGTCTCGATCGCCGCCGATACGGCGTTGGCGAGGCGCAGGTGGTCGGTGTCGGAGATCATCGCGATCGGACAGGTGCGGCCATAGAGCCTCGACGCTACCAGCGCACCGACGACGAGGATCGGATCGGGCTCCGAGAGCACGATTCCGGCCGGCGCGGTGCCAAGCCGGATCGCCTCCGCGAGCACCGCGCTCGACGAGGACGAGCCGCGTCCCGTCGGCATCACCAGGATGGCGCCGGTGAGTGTCGCCCCGAGCGCCGGGTGCGACCGGTCGATGACCCGGCCGGAGGCGGGATCGTAGCCGCCCCAGAACGAGAGCGGCAGGGTGGCGAAGACGGTTCCGCGGGCCTCGCCCCGCACCAGGAACGTCCCGACCACCGTCATGGCCGGATCCGCGTCACACGCCCGGCCGCCGCCGAGGCCATGCATTCCGCAAGCGTGCCGAAGGCGACGTCGATGCCGAGATTGCCCGGCGCGTAGTGGGCCCATTTGCCCGAATTGGTCATCACCGCGCCGTCGATCTCGCGCATCACCGCGCTCACATAGGTGCAGGTGTCGACGACGAGGGAGAAGCCCGCCGCCTCCAGCCTCGGCCTCCAGCCGCGCGCCTCGATTTCGGCATAGGTCTCGCGGCCGAGATTGACGTAGAGGTCGACGCCCGAGGCGGGCTCGAAGCCGTCGACCATCGGCATCAGGCGGGCGAATTCCGCGACCGAGAAATGCGGCGTGCCGAGCGCCACGGCCGCGATCGGCATGCCGTCGCGGACCGTCGTCAGCCGGGCGAGCGCATCGGCGATCGCATCGTGGCCGATCGCGACGACCTCGGGTTCGTCGCCCCGGCATGCCGTCCGCACGTCCGGCGCCTCGGGGGTGATGCCCACCGCATGGAACAGGCTGGTCGATCCGGTCGAGGCGGCGGTGGCGCCGAGCGCCTTCAGCGCATCCTCGCCGATCGCCGCCGGCAGGCCGTCGATCACCGCCACCGCGGTCCCTGTCCGCTCGCCGACGACGAACCCCGTCGCCACAGCGAGCGCGTCCTCGCCCCAGCGCGACGCCGCGCCGGCGGGGAGCGTGAACAGCATCTGCCCCGCCCGGTTGGCCTCGACATGCAGGCCCGCAAAGGGGACGCGCCCCGTCATGGCCGCCGCGAGGTCGGTGAAGTCGCCATAGCGCGCGGTCCGGGCGCCGATCACCGAATTGGCGAAGACGATCGCGTTCGATTCGCCCCAGGCCACCTGCTCGCCGAAGCCGGGCCGGAACAGGGTCTGGTAGGGCGCACAGGTGAAGGTCGGGAGGCACCCGAGCGCCTCGTGAAGCTCCATCAGTTCGCGCCCCGCCCGTCCGACCGCCGCATCGCCTCGATAGAGTTCGGGGTGGATCAGGTCCATGGTCCCCACGTTCAGGGTCGTCGGCACCCGCACCCTGCCGCCCAGTTCCGCCAGCCGCCGGACGAAATCGAGGCTTGCCCGTCCGTGGTAGAGGCAGCCGTCGACATGGGCGCCCACCACGTCGATGAATCGGCCCGCCCCGAGCGCCTCGCCATAGGCGACGAGAAGCTCCATCGCGAAGGCCGCCGCCCCGCCGTGGTCGCCGCGGAGGAGGGCAAGGTCGGCTTGGTCGAGATCCATCATCCGGGCGCGGCCGCCTTTCGCTTTTGCTCAGGATCAAAGATCGGCGGCCCGGAAGACGCAAGATGGATGTTCTCGTCTTGCCTGGGGAGGAAGGGATGAGCGACGATTCGACCGCCAGCGACACCGCGTACGAGCCGCCGCGCCTGCCCGCGGTTCGTGCGGTGAGCTTCGCGGATCTCCGCGCCTCGCTCGCCGCCGGGTGGTCGGACTTCGTGCACGCGCCCGCCTTCGGCCTGTTCTTCGGCGGCATCTACACCGCGGGCGGGCTGCTGATCCTCGCCTTCCTCACGGTGCTTCACATGCCGTGGCTGATCATCCCGTTCGCGGTGGGCTTTCCGCTCATCGGGCCGTTCGTTGCGGTCGGCCTCTACGAGGTGAGCCGGCGGCGGCTCGCCGGCGAGCCGCTCCGCTGGAAACCGGTCCTCGCGGTGGTCTTCCAGCAGCGCAACCGCCAGCTCGGCTGGACCGCGTTCATCGTCCTCTTCATATTCTGGATCTGGATCTACCAGGTCCGGCTCCTCATCGCGCTCTTCCTCCGCTCGCAGAGCTTCTCCAGCATCGACGGTTTCCTGTCGGTGCTGTTCACCACGCCGGACGGTCTCCTTTTCCTCGCCGTGGGCGCCTGCGTCGGTGCCCTCCTCGCCTTCGTGCTCTACGCGACGACCGTGATCACCATGCCGCTCCTCCTCGACCGCGACCTCGACTTCATCTCGGCGATGATCGTCAGCTTCCAGACGATCCAGAAGAGCCCGAGGACGATGATCGCCTGGGGCATCTTCGTCGCGGCGATGACGCTTGTCGCGCTGGCGCCGGCCTTCCTCGGGCTGCTGGTCGTGCTGCCGGTGCTCGGCCACGCCACGTGGCACCTCTATGTCCGGGCCGTCGACCGGGCCTCGTAGAAGCCCATCGGCCGCGGATAGGGCGCTACCCGAGCACCATAACCGGCGTACCCACGGGCACCACTTCGTAGAGCGCGATGACGTGGTCGTTGATCATGCGAATGCAGCCGTTCGACACCGACTGGCCGATCGACGACGGCTCGGTCGTGCCGTGGATGCGGTACATCGTGTCCTGGCCGTCGCGATAGAGATAGAGCGCGCGGGCGCCAAGCGGATTGCGCGGGCCGCCGGGCATGCCGCCTTTGTAGCGGGCGTAGCGCTGGGGCGACCGCTTGATCATGGCGTCGGTCGGCCGCCAGGACGGCCACTCGGCCTTCCGCCCGACCACCGCGATGCCGGTGAGGCTCAGCCCGGCTCGCCCCACGCCGACACCGTAGCGCGTGGCGAAGCCGTCGCCATAGACGTGGAACAGATAGTGGTTCCGGGGGTCGACGACGATCGTCCCGGCCGGGTAGCCGGGGTAGTAGACCTGCGTCGGCGCGTATCTCGGGTCGAGCTTGAACGGCGCGGCAAGCGCCTGCGGACCCGCGGACAGCAAAGCCGCCGCTCCCAGCAAGAAGCTCCGCCGGTCGATCATGGTCACAGCCTTTCAGTCATCGCCCGATGAAGCAACATACGATAGGGACGGCAGGACGGCGGCGGCGCTCGCTTCCTCGCAACTTTTCGTGAGCCGTCAGGTGAGCGCGAGCATCCATGTCGCCGCCGAATCGATCAGTTCGCGGCGGACATCGGCGTCGCGCTTCCCGGTCTTGGCGGCGACGTGGAAGGAGTGGTCGGCGCTTTCGAACAGCTTGAGCGCGGCGAGCTTGCCGAGGCGGTCGGTGAGCGGCCGGAGCAGATCGAGTTCGGCGAAGGCGTCGTTGGTGCCCTGGAGGAAGAGCATCGGCACGCCGACCTTGGCGAGATGCACGCCCCGCTCGTCGGACCGCTTGCCCGGCGGGTGGAGGGGAAAGCCGAAGAACACGAGGCCGCGCACCCCGAGCGGCGCCTCGGCTTCGGCCTGCGAGGTCATGCGGCCGCCGAAGGACTTGCCGCCGGCGAAGAGCGGCAGTTTCGGCATCAGGTGCGATGCCTCCGTCACCGCGGCCCGGACGGCCGCGGTCGCCACTTTCGGCGAGTCCGGCCGCGGGCTCTTCCGCTCCGCATAGGGGAAATTGTAGCGGAGCGTCGCGACCGCGCGTTCGGCAAGGCCGGCCGCCACCGCCGCGAGGAACGGGTGGGTCATGGGCGCGCCGGCGCCGTGGGCGAGCACCAGGCAGGCGCGCGCATCGCGCGGCCGGTCGAGGAGCCCCGACACCGAGGTCTCCCGGTCGACCGCAATCGTGATCTTCCGGCTTTCCAACCCGCCCCCCAAAAGACCGATCGATGCCGTCAGCCACCAGCCTTCGCCGCCAGCACGGCGATGGTCTGCTGGTAGACCTTGGCCTTGTTCCACTGGCCCAGCACCGCGTAATTGGCCGTCCCGGGCTTGTAGGGCTGGCCCTTTTTCCAGCCATAGGCCTTGAGGTAGTTGGCGGTCGAGGCCAGCGCATCGGCCTTGCTGCGGATCAGGTCGCGGTGACCGTTGCCGTCGAAATCGACGGCGAACTTGACGTAGGACGAGGCGAGGAACTGGGTCTGGCCGAGTTCGCCCGCCCAGGCGCCTACCATTTGCGACGGGGTCATGTCGCCACGCTGGACGATGGTCAGCGCCGCCATCAGCTCGTTGGTGAAGAACGCGGAGCGGCGGCAATCGTAGGCGAGCGTCGCGAGCGACCGGATCGAAGACATCGTCCCGGTGTTGGCGCCGAAACTGGTCTCGAGCCCCCAGATGGCGACGATCACCTCGCCTGGCACCCCGTAGCGGCTCTCGATCTTGTTGAGGAGTGCCGCATTCGACTGGTAGCGGCTCCGGACCAGCCCCTCGAGCGGCCGGCCGCGCGTCGCATAGAACTGCTCGAACGAGAGGTTGAAGTGCTTCTGGTTGCGGTCGAGCTTGATGACCCGGGTGTCATAGGTGACGCCCTTCAGCGCCGAGGCGACGACGTTCGACGGGACGCCGGCGGCGACGGCCTCCTTCTTGAACTGCTCGAGCCAGCGCGGGAAGCCGGCGGCGTTGTTGCCGCATTTCGCGGCTTCCGCGGTCGTCGAAACCACCGCCGCTCCCAGCACGGCCAGCAGGATCGCGCCGATCATCCGAATCGCCATCGTTTGAGCCCTTCGTTCGGCCGCCTCGAAGCGATCGTAGGATGATCGCCGTTGCGCGCGCAACCGCCGCCGACTCACATCTGTCCCGACGGCGGTGCGCGAGCCGGGAGGGCGTGTCGTTCCGGCCTCAGGCGAAGAAGTCAATCTTCTGGAAATCCTGAAGATTGGCAACGAAGATAATGAAATCCGCCTTCTTGTCGCCGTTGGTGTCTCCCGAGACGTACGTGCTGCCGTCTTTCTGCTCGTAGCGCAGTTCGCCCTTGGTCTTGCTGAATTTTTTCGTTCCGATGAACTTGAATTTCTGGTTCCCGCCGCCCGACTTGGCATCGATGTCCTGGAGGTCGATCTTGTCGTAGCCCCGGCGGAAGTCGACGATCCTGTCGCCCTTGGCTTCGGCGGACGAATTGAAATCGAAGGTATCCTTTCCCGTGCCCGGCGGCAGGAAGGGATTGGACACGTCGCCCGACAGCGAATCGACCCCCTTGCCGCCGCGTATCACGTCATCGCCAAGGTAGCCCTGGATCAAGTCCTTGCCGTTGCCGCCGTAGATCGTGTCGTTGCCCTCCTGTCCGGTGAGCACGTCGTCGTCCGCGCCACCGTCGATCACGTCGTTCTGTTCCTGGCCGTCAAGCTGATCCTTGCCGTTCCCGCCGTAGAGCGTGTCGTCGCCAATATCGCCGTCGAGATCGTCGTCGCCGTCCTCGCCGTAGAAGGTGTCGTTGTTGACAAATCCTTCGAGGTCCGACGGGCTGTCTCCGATCCTGTCGTTGCCGGCCCCGCCCCTGACGATGTCGTTGCCATGGCCCGTGCGGATTTCGTCGTCGCCGGCACCGCCCTGGATATCGCCCTTGCCTTCGGTATGAAGGTCCATCTCGATGATGTCGTTCCCATCGCCGCCATTGGCGATCAGGGCGCCGAAACCGCCGTAGATCGCATCCTCGCCGGCCAGGCCGTTGATGGTGTCCGTCTTGTCTTCGAGGTTGCTGCCGATCAGAAGGTCGTCGAGTTCGGCGCCGGTCATGGTGGCGCCTTCGCCATCCAATGAGGCGTCGAGTTCATTCTCCACTCCAGGTAGTCCGGTATAGACAGCCATGGGGGGACCTCCGCTTCTCGCCATTGCACGCCACGACTGTAGCCGGGATCACCTGCAGTTCAAAATAAACACCCTGTCATAAATACGAGCCGAATCGCATGAGGCCGAGCCGGTTGCCCCGCGGCTCTGCGGCGGAACTGCCCATCGTCGGGCCATGATCGATTCAGTATGATGACGCCGGCAGATCGGCGATTCCCGGTCCGCTCGTGAGGAGCCCGTCGACGTCATGACCAAGTTCTACGATCGCGCGTCCAATGTCGTCCGCCGCATCTACGAGAAGCGGATCGACGCTCCGGCGGTGCTCGATGCGGAGGGCGACTTCCCCAATTCGCGGAAATTCGCCGCGAACTGGGAGAAGATCCGCGACGAGGCGGTGGCGGCCAAGCTCGAATCGATGCCGCGCTTCCACGACATCATGCCGGAGCAGGCCGACATCTCGGCCAATGACGGCAAGGACTGGCGGATGCTCATCCTCAAGGCCTATGGCGTCGAGGTGCCGGAAAACTGCTCCCGGATGCCCACCCTCAAGCGGCTGCTCGACGAATGTCCCGAGGTGAAGTCCGCCACGGTCTCCTTCCTCGCGCCGCGCAAGCACATTCCCCGCCACCGCGGCCCGTTCCGCGGCGTGATGCGCTTCCATCTCGGCCTCAGGATCCCGCAGGAGCCCGGCGGCCGGCCGGCGACGATCATGATGATCGACGACCAGGAATACCGGATCTCGGACGGGGAATGCCTGCTCTGGGACGATACCTTCCCCCATGAGGTGATGAACAACTCCGACGAGCCGCGGGTCGCCCTCCTCCTCGACGTCTGGCGGCCCAACATGCCGGTCGACATGGAGATCCTGTCGCGGATCATCGTCAGCGCCGTCCAGGTGGGGATGCGCTACCGCGGAGTCTCCTACACCGGCTGATTGCAGCGGGGCGCCGCAGATCCGGCGGTACCCATTTCGCGCAATGACGGTCGAAATTGATCCGGATCAAGCGTCTGTGATGCGCGGCGCGGCAAAGTGCCGGTGGACTTGGCTCGCGCCGCGCCGTAACTTCGCAAGGTTCCAAAATGCAGGGCAGTTCTATGGACTATCAGGCGATCTTCGCGGAGGCGATTGCCGCCCTCCACGCCGAGAAGCGCTACCGGGTCTTTGCCGACCTGGAGCGTATCGCTGGTCGCTATCCCTACGCCCTCTGGCGGAACGGCGACGAGACTCGCGAGATCGCGGTCTGGTGCTCCAACGACTATCTCGGCATGGGCCAGAACGAGACCGTCCTCGACGCGATGACCGAGGCGGCCCGCCGCATGGGCGTCGGGGCCGGCGGCACCCGCAACATCTCGGGCACGAATCATCCCCTGGTCGAGCTCGAGGCCGAGCTTGCCGACCTCCACGGCAAGGAGGCCGCACTGGTCTTCACCTCGGGCTTCGTCTCCAACGAGGCGGCGATCTCGACCATCGCCAAGATGCTGCCCGACTGCGTCATTCTCTCCGACGAGCTGAACCACGCCTCGATGATCGAGGGCGTGCGCCGCTCAGGCGCGCAGAAACTGATCTTCCGCCACAACGACCTGGAGCACCTCGAGTCGCTGCTCAAGGCGCAGAGCCCGGTCCGGCCGAAGCTCATCGCCTTCGAGTCGGTCTACTCGATGGACGGTGACATCGCGCCGATCGCTGCGATCGCCGCCCTTGCCGAGAAGTACGGGGCGATGACCTATCTCGACGAGGTCCACGCTGTCGGCATGTATGGGCCCCGCGGCGGCGGCATCGCCGAGCGCGACGGCGTCATGCACCGGATCGACGTCATCGAGGGCACGCTCGCGAAGGCCTTCGGCGCCCTCGGCGGCTACGTCACCGCGAGCCGCGTGGTCGTCGACACCATCCGCTCCTACGCACCCGGCTTCATTTTCACGACGGCCCTGCCGCCGGCGATCGCCGCGGCCGCGACCACCTCGATCCGCCACCTCAAGCAGTCCGGGGCGGAGCGCACGGGACAGCAGCGCGCTGTGGCGGCCACCAAGGCGGCGCTGTCCGAGGCGCACCTGCCGATGATGCCATCGGACACGCACATCATCCCGATCTTCGTCGGCAATGCCGACCTCTGCAAGAAGGCGAGCCAGCTCCTCCTCGAGGAGCACGGCATCTACATCCAGCCGATCAACTACCCGACCGTGCCGCGCGGCACGGAGCGGCTCCGCATCACGCCGACGCCGTTCCATGACGACGCCCTGATCGTGCGACTTGTCGCGGCCCTCGACGCGGTGTGGCAGCGTCTCGGCCTGCCCTTCTCCGGCGAGACCGAACTCGCCCGGCCGGCAGCGGCCGCCGGCGGCAATGCCCGGATGGCGATCTTCCCGCCCGCCGGCGGATAGGCGACAGGCCTTCTCGACCCGAATCGAAACGCCGGCGCATCGACGCCGGCGTTTTGGTTCGCGCGCACGTCTCTCTAAAAGACGTTGAACAGATAAAGCAGAATGATGATGGGTATCGGGATGCCCAAGAGCCAGAGGAGGATGCCCCGCATCGTCGTCTCCTGATTGGAGTGAGAAGTCGGTGCAATAATCCGCAAGTCGCCCTGCTGGTTCCCGAAGCGGGTCGATCTGATGTCCCCGCGCCGGGGCCGAAGCCTCGTTCAGCCTGTCTCGGCCGGCGGATGGGGCGCACGCGGGAACAGCAGCCGCTGGTACAGCCAGCCTATGCCGACCAGTGCAAGGCCAAGGCCGATGAAGGACAGCGCGCGAAACGGTCCGCTGAGGCCGGCGAGATCGACCAGGAACACCTTGCCGGTGGCGACCAGCACCACCGCGGCCGAAGCGAAGCGGATCACCTGGGAGCGTGACGCTATTCCCGCGAGCAGCAGCGCGATGCCATAGGCCAGCGTGACCGCCGAGTAGGCATACTGCTCGCTGTTCCCGATCGAGCCCAGCGCCAGCACAGGACCGCGAAACAGGCGCGCCGTCTCGAGGAGCAGGTAGAGGAGTCCGAGCCCGGTGGCCGTGGCGATGGCGACGGCATGGTACCAGGCCGGACGCGTCGATCGCGCGATCCAGGCCAGCGCGACGATCAGCAATGCCGGCAGCAGGTAGCCGAGCATGACGAGGTTGAAGACCGTGCCGCCCACGTCCACCGCCGTCCACCACGGATTGTAGCGGACGACGAGCAGCAGGATCACGGCGGCGAAGGCCAGGCCGGCCACCGCGAGCGCGCCGACATCCTGCACCACGCTCCGCGTCCTCTCGCGGACGCGCTCGAGCCCGATCGCCACCGCAAGCAGCGCCGCGACCTGCAGCGCCGCTTCGGCGAGGCCGGCGGAGGTCTGGTAGATGTCGCCGCCGTTGACGAAATGCCGGATCTCGACGAGGAGCAGCAGCACGGTGAAGAGGATCGCCGCAGAGTCGACGATCCTCCCCGGGATATCGTCCGCCCGGCGGCGGAGGAGAGTGCCCGCGATCCAGAACGAGACCGCCGGCACGCCATAGCCGTAGAGGAGCCAGTTGAAGACCGGGGCGGTGCCGAGGTCGGCGACGATGCGGGGCTCCCACGCGACCCGTGCCATCACCACCGCGACGAGGACCGCCGCCAGCCAGCGGAGCGCCGGCAACGGACGGCGCGTCGCCACCCAGGCGATCCCGGGCACCATCAGTGCCAACCCGACGCTCAGCCAGCCGCCCTCCAGCCCAAACGTAAGGGCGAGCGCGAGCGCCGCGATGGCCGCGCTCGCCCACAGCGCCGACGCCGTGGCCGAGCCCGGTCGCGGCCGGGCGCTTACGAGCCGTTCGGTCGCCGCCGCGTAGAGGACCGCCATGACGAGCGCGCCGGTGGCGAAGGGCAGCGACAGCATCAGGCCGGCGACGTGGTAGTAGAGCGCGACGAGAATAGCGACCGGCGCGAGCGCCGCCGTCGAGGACCAGGCGATGGCGACGGCGGCGCTGGTGGCGCCGGCCTGCGCCGCGTATCCCGCCAGCGCGAACATCGCCGCCATGCCGCCGCCGAAGACGAGGAGCTGGCGGTCGTCTCCGCCTCCGAGCGTGCCGGGATCGTCGAAGCCCGACGCGACCAGGATCAGGGACAGGATCGCCGCGGCCGGTACCGCCCCGGTGGCCGCCTCGGTCCGGCCGGCTACGAGCACCGACGCACCCGCCAACACGGCGAAGGCAACCAGCGCCCCGGTATCGAACCCGGTCGCGAGAGCGAGGAGCGCCGTCATGACCACGTAGGCGCTCAGCGCACCGGACGATTCGACCTCGATCCGGCCCGGCGCGATCTCCGGCCCGAACAGGAAGCCCGAGACGATGAAGGCCGCGACCAGCACGAACCCCACCGCGGCGTGGAACACGTGCGCCGGCAAGCCGCCGACGTCGTCGATGCCGGGCAGCATCCAGAGCGCCCCGAGAACGATCCCGGCGAACGCCAGCCACCGCCAGTGGCGGATCCGTGCGAGGCCAAGGGTCGCCGCGGTGACGACGAGGACGTAGACGGCAAGCGCCCAGTAATTCGGTGTCTCGGTCGAAACCAGCGCCGGGGTGACGAAGGCGCCGACCAGCCCAAGCGCAGCCAGCCACGGTCCATGCAGGAGGGCGGCCGCAAGCGTTGCGAGGGCGACCACGGCGAGGAGAAAGAACGCTAGCGCCGGATCGAGGAAGCCGTAGAGCGCATAGGCGCCGTAGACGGTGACGAAGGCCACCGTCGTGCCCGCGGCGGTGAGGATGCTCGGGATGTCCGCCGTCGGGGCGCCGACGAACCGCATCCGCGTGGCGTAGCGGCGGGCATACTCGCCGCCGGCGAGGAGGAAAAGCGCGAGCAGCGCGCCGAGAAGCACGCGGACGCCGGGGCCGATCAGCCCCTGTTCGATGGAATACTGGACGAGGAAGACGCCGCCGAGCACCAGCGCCACGCCGCCTGCCCACACCACCCAGCGGGTGCCGAAGCGCTCCTCGAAGCTCCGCGGCGATGACGCTGCCGGCTTCGAGGGCGGCGCTTCGCCGGTGGGGTCCGGCGGCAGCGTCGGCTCGGCCGCGAAGGACGGCACCGCGTCAGGTGTTTCCTCCGTCGCGACGATCGTGGGCTCCGCGGACGGCGCCGCAGCGGGCGGCGGAGCGATCGGGATGCTCGGCGGCCGGAGCGGCGGGCGAATGGGCGCGGGGATGGCGTCCGCGACGGGCGCGACCGTCTCGAGCCGGCGGCGGAGCGAAGCGAGCTCCGCCTCCACCTGGCGCAGCCGCCGGCGCGCGCCCACGGCAAGAAACAGAGCCACGATCACGCCAACGGGCAGCGCCAGGACGACGAGCACGAGGAAGCTGTAGA
>JAESFN010001274.1_pt1 | contig 11974 bp, 10 predicted proteins | sample 9269411 | NCBI WGS metagenome assembly JAESFN01 (sample SAMN14505399, study PRJNA617100) | algae metagenome | isolation source: Iphinoe sp. HA4291-MV1 and co-occurring heterotrophs from trail next to... | place: USA: Maunawili Falls, Hawaii | collected 2009-07-25
GGCGAGCAATTCGATCTCGTCTACACCTCGTACGGCACGATCATCTGGCTCTCCGATCTCGGGCCGTGGGCGCGAGGAATTGCCTCCGTGCTGAAACCGGGTGGTCGATTCGTTTTCCTCGATTTCCATCCCACGATGACGATGCTTGGTGACGATCTCACCCCGCTCTATCCGAATATGGATGGCGCGCGCGAGGACGTGGCTGAGGGGATCGGCGACTACGTGGCGATGATGGGAGAATCGCTGACCCACGGCGCTGAGTATCTCGAAGGCATTACGGACTTCAAAAACCCGCACGGGGTGGTCGAATATGGCTGGAGCACCGGTAATCTCGTTACCGCGCTGATCGCGGCGGGATTGACGATTCGCACCCTGCACGAATACCCATACAGCAACGGTTTCGCGCCGAATCCGGTCTATCGCGAGATCGGCGGCGGGCGATGGGCGATGCCGGACGATCGTCCGGCTATTCCAATGATGCTTGGCGTGGTAGCTGTGAAATAGCCCCTTCGGGGGACGCGTTTTGGCGTATGCTCTTGAAACGGTTCGCCGGAATGGTTGCAGCCATTCCGGTGATGACCCCGATCAAGGAGTGTTCTATGCCCGGATCCCCGTCCGGTCGCGGCGCGCGTTTCTTCTCGCTTATGCTGGCCGTTGCGCTGCTCGTCCCACTACTGTCATTGCCGATCGCGGCCCGCGCGCAGGACAACACCGGCGGCCCCGATGTTTCTCCTGAGTTTTACGATCCTCCGGCCTGCTCTCCGTCCGGCACGAATGGGCTGATCCTCTACCAATCGTTCAATCGCGAGCGCACCGGCGGTACCGCCGGATTGGTGGTGGCTGATGCCAGCGGCGAGCGTGTGCGCACGGTGCCGCTCGACGGTCTGCCGATTCGCGTGCTGCCGACGCCGTATCCCAACCACGCCGTCGTGATCACCAGCGACGAGGATGGCAACGCCAACAAGATCGAGGTCGTCGATGCTGGCCGGGCGTTCCGCTACCCGCTCAATATCCCCGCCGATGTACTCGGTACGTTGACTTATCCCACCGCCGTCACGCAATTCAGCCAGGGTTCGCGCTACATCGTGCTTAGCGACGCCACGCAGCGCGCCGCCTATCTGGTCGATCTCGAAAACGGCACCTCCACCGATCTGCTGGCAATCGCCGAAAAGCGCGCCGGAAACGAAGGCCTGACTGTATTGACGGCGATCGTCTCTCCCGACGACGCCAATGTCGTGCTGGTCACCTCGGAGAGCACGCTGATCATCCCCACCGGTTCGCCGAATGGTGACCGGCTGATTTCCGATCAACCCAATGTCAGCGGGTTTTCATTCCTCTCCGACGATCCGACCCAACTGCTCTTCTCACGAAAACTCGACGATGGGTCGAGCGACATCGTGCTCTACGATACCGGGCGCCACCGCGAGCGGTTGATCACGAATGCGATCGATCTCGTTTCGATTGCCGCGCTGCCGAATGGCAAAGCGGTACTGATCGCGACAACGCAATCGCTGACCCTGATCGATTTCGACTATCTGGCGATGTCCGATCTCGGCGATATCGGCGGCACACTGACGGCGCTCTACGTTGCGCCGAAAAGCGGCCGCGCCGCCTATGCGGTGACCCTGCCGAGTGGCGAACAACAGTGGCGCTACGTCAATCTGCGCTCGCGCGAAACAACCGACGTGCCGTATTTGGGAGGATTGACTCCGTATCCGGGGCAAGGGCAGCCGCGATGGGTGCTCTTCGCGCCGACGAATATCGTTTCGGCGAATCAGGGGGGCACCGTTTTTTACGCGCTCGATCTGGAAACCGGGGCGGTGGTGCAGACGCTCTCGTCAACACCCGGCAGCAGCTACCTGCCGCCGATCGTCTCACCCGGCAACGGCCGCTACGCGATCGTGCCCTCTACCAGCGATACCGAGCAGCGCTATGACGTGCTCGACAACCGCACCGGCGTGACCGGCGCTCTGCTCGACGGCCGTTCGAATGGAGCCGTGCTCTCGCCCGATGGTTGTCACGCTGCGGTTGCCCTCACCGTCGGCGATGTCGCCGATCGTGAAGTCCACCTCGCCATCATCACCCTCGATCACAGCGAGGAACCGATCACCGGTGGTCTGGGCTTCGCGCCAGTGTGGCTGGCGGGGTAGGGTAGGTCGCCGGGGAGGAATCGCCAGGCTAGAAGCCCGGCGCTGACAGGTGAAAGGCTCTTCGAGCCTGGGCTCATTCGGGGGCGTACTCAGTGACCCGCTCGAAATCGGGCCAAATCTGGTTACGTGTATGCCGTTGGGTTTGATTTTCGACGTAATCCCTGACGGACTCGAGAGAGCGCTCCGCAAATGTCATCACGCCGTACTCACCCTGCCAACGGAACTGGCCTGACACGCTCTTCGTTTCTAGATTCACGTCGCGGCTCGATGATCCCTTTGCACGGAACATAAAATCTGCGATGGCGAACCTGGGTGGGATCGATATAGCGAGATGCACGTGCTCAGGCATGAACCCAATCGCGTGAACGTAGGAACCAAACTCCTGCGCGATAGCAATGATCGACTGACGGACAATGATTTGACGGTCAGGAATCAGGAGTGGTTCACGGTTCTTCGTGCCCCAGACGAAATGGTAATAGGTCCGCCACAAACTCACGGCTGCCCTCCCACCTCCGAGGCTCGAAGAGCCTTCCACCTGTTAGCGCCATGCTTCCAGCTTGGCGCTCTCTAGTCTGGAATTGGCTACATCCGCAAATACGCTAGCACCGCCAGCACTCGGCGGTGGTCGGCTTCGTCACCAGAGAGGCCGAGCTTGAGGAAGATCGCTTTGATGTGCTTCTCGACGGTGCCTTCCGAAACGAAGAGGCGATCGGCGATTGCCCCGTTCGAGCGGCCTTCCGCCATCAACCCGAGCACTTCTTTTTCGCGCTCGCTGAGGGCGGCGATCCGGTCGTCGCGGCGGCGGCGCACGAGAATCTGCTTCACCACCTCGGGGTCGAGCACCGTGCCACCCTCGGCGACCGTGCGCAGATTGGCGACGAACTCGCCGACATCGGCTACGCGCTCCTTCAGCAGGTAGCCCACGCCCATCGCGCCGCCGGCGATGAGATCGCTGGCATAGCGTTCCTCCACGTACTGGGAGAGGATCAGGATGGGCGTGTCCTCCACTCGCTCACGGGCGGTGATGGCGGCGCGTAGTCCTTCATCCTGAAATCCGGGAGGCATGCGCACGTCGACAATGGAAACGTCGGGGCGCTCCTTTTCAATCGCCGAGATCAGGTCGTCGCCATTGCCGACCGCCGCGACGACTTCGTGACCGGCATCAGTGAGCAGGCGCACGATGCCCTCACGCAGCAGCACCGCATCTTCCGCAATCACTACTCGCATGGAATTTCCGCCTTAAGTGTGGTCGGCCCTCCGGCCGGACTGCTGATAACGAGGGTACCGTCGAGCGCTTCGACGCGGCTGGCCAGACCGATGAGACCGGTGCCGTTTTGGGGATCGGCGCCGCCCTTGCCATTGTCGATCACTTCCACGATCAGGGTATCGGCGACGAGCGCGATCGAAACCGCGATCTCGGTCGCTTCGGCATGTTTGACGATGTTGGTCATTGCCTCGACCGCGACGAAATACGCGGTTGATTCGATGATCGGTTGCAGGCGCTCGGCGACATCGATATTGATCGAGGTCGGGATCGGCATATTGCTTGCCACCGCCGAGATCGCGGCGTCGAGCCCACGATCGGTGAGCACCGCCGGGTGGATACCGCGCACTGTATTGCGCAGATCGGAGATCGTGCGTTTCGCCTCTTCGTGGGCCTCGGTGACGAGTTGCTTCGCGCCGGCGGGGTCGGTATCGATGCGATCCTTCGCCATACCGAGATTCATCGCCAGGTGCACCAGGTGCTGCTGCACTCCGTCATGGAGATCGCGCTCGATCCGGCGGCGTTCCGCGAGCATCGCCTCCACCACCCCGGTACGGGTGCGGGAGAGCGATCTCACCTGCCGCTGCAATTCAACGCGGCTGGATGGACCGAGCAACATGCGAGCGAACTCGCGGTGAGCGCCCGCAATCAGTTGTAGGAACGCAGCGAAGGCAAAGGCGGAGAAAATACCGATCGGTACCAGCAACAATGATTGCTCGGTGGTCAACTCGGACGAGCCGATCGTGAAGTTGCCGCCGTAGTAGGCGAAGATCGGCGCCGCGAGCAGCACCCCGGTTACGCCGACCATCGTGACCGTGATCACGAATTCGACGATGCCGAGCGGGAAAAGCAGCAGCACGTAAAGGAGATCGCGCCAGACGGCGCCATCAGTCGCGGCCGCCCAGGAGCGCTTGAGCAAACTTCCTTCCGGAAGCGGTTTGTACGAGGTCGGGATACGCAACCCCAGGAACACGCGCACCCGCCAGCGCTCGAACATCGCTCCCAGCCGCCATGCCACCGCCGCGAAGGCGAGCAACGGCAGACCGACGATGGTGATGATCAGACCCAGCCCGGTGACTCCCGCCACCACCACGATGATGAAGAGCGCCAGCCCGATCGGAAAGCTGAAGAGCAGAAAAATGATGCTGGCCCAGAGTCTGACGCCAAAGAGGCGGCGCAACCGCATCCAGACCGAGGGGGATTCTTCTGGTTGCGCGACTGCCACCGTGGCCGCCATGACCGCATGTACCTCCGCTCCATCGCGACGCAAACCACTTTCGCGCCGTTGCCATAAAGGTAGGGCCGAATGGAGCGCGTGCCATCGCGCCGTACCGGAAACCGCGCCGTAGGGTTATCCCCCAAAAGATACCAAGTAAGGGTTAAATCCCGTGTGCTCGGGGATTGACGCCATGTCATCGTAGAACATATGATCTTCATCTGTTCGCGTCGCTGCAAAGGAGCAGAGGATGAAGATTTCGTTTGCCGCCGGATTTGGGCCGATCGTGGAATCGCGTGATGCCAGCGCGAAACTCTACCGGGATGCGCTGGCGATCCCCTTCGACGATCCCGATGGCGATTACCTGATGACCGATTCGTTGCCGGGAATCAAGCACTTCGGGCTCTGGACACTCGCGGATTGCGCGCAGGCGTGCTTCGGCACCTCCGAGTGGCCGCAGGATCGTATCGTCCCGCAGGCCGGAATCGAATTCGATGTCGAGAGTGCGGAGGCGGTCACCGAAGCGGCAAACGAACTCAAGGCCAAGGGGTTCACCCTGCTCGTCGAGCCAAAAACCGAACCGTGGGGTCAAACCGTGACACGCCTGCAAACTCCGGAGGGTATGCTCGTCGGAATCACGCATACCCCCTGGCATCACAACAAAGCGGAATAGAACGCAAACAAAATCCCCTCTCCTACCGCAGTGGGAGAGGGGATTTGCGCATAGCGCCGGGTTGCCCCTTAGGGCATCCCTACGAGAATATGCGAATCCGCTATTTGTTCTTGCCGCGCGCTGCGATCTTCCAGGTGTCGATGACGTGGCCGTCACGCACGATCACGAGTTCGTCGGCGAGATTCACGGTCGGGCAGACGTGGTTCGGGATTACCTCAACGCGGTCGCCGATAGTGAAGCCGGGATCGTCCTCCGGAATGATCACCACGCCGTGCTCTTCGCTGAGGCGATCGATGATCGCGCCAGGGTGGCCGATGATGAAGCCATACCCCGGATGACCCTTGCTGGGATCGAGGGCCAGCGTTTTCGAGCCGGTATCGAGAATGCAGCGATCGGCCGCCGGGTGGCTGACCACCGTCGCCAGGAAGCGCGCCGCGCAGCTCTCCGGACCGTGGACGCCGTAGCGGAAACCGGTGGTATCGCGGAAAACGTATGTGCCGGGGCGCATTTCAGTGATCCCGGCCACGGTCGGCGTGTAGGCCGAGGCTGGCGTCGAACCGATCGAGACCGCGGGCACCTCGATACCATGGGCGCGAATCTTCTCGGCGGTTGCGACGATCCGGTTACCTGCTTCCACAGCCACCGATTCGATCAGTTCCGGTGGTTGCGTGTTGGCGTGACCCTCGTGGCTGAAGATACCGGCCAGACGAAGCCCGGGTTTGCGGGCGATCTCGATGGCCAGTGTTTCGACCTCATCACCCCAGCGCAAACCGGAACGATCCTGCCCGGTGTTGACCTCGATGTAGACCTCGATCGTGCGATCGTGCTTGGTCATCGCGCTGGAAATGCGCTCAGCCGCTTCCGGTGAATCGACCGAAACGATCATGCGCGCCTTTTCCATCAGCGCTAGCAATCGTTGGGTTTTGATCTCGCCGATGAAGGGGTAGGCAATGAGGATGTCGGTGATTCCGGCGTCCGCCATCACTTCCGCTTCGCCGAGCTTGGCGCAGGTAATGCCGATCGCACCGTTGGCGATCTGCAGTTTGGCGATTTCCGGAGTTTTGTGGGTCTTGATGTGCGGGCGGAGATTGACGCCGAACGATTTCGCCATCGCCGCCATTTCCGCGATATTGGTGTGCAGAATGCCTTCGTCGACCACCAGCGACGGCGTGTCGAGCACCTGATCCGCCGCGACGATCGTTGTTCCCTGAGCGAGAGCCGCAGTTGCCATAGCTATCTCCTGCCGCGTCGCGCGCTCCACGCGGCACCATCCATGAATGGGCATCAAACAGAACGCGATTTGCCCGTCGTGGCGGCATTATCGCAGGGGATGGCGGGTTTGGCTGTGCCCTATTCTGCGTGCGTGGGGGCGGTCGGCCAGCGGCGACCGCTGACATCGACCCAGCGGCCCTGCGCGCCCGAGCGCATCACCGCATCCATCACTTCCGCCACCTTGGAGCCGTCCTCGAACGAGGCGGTGGTGATAGTTCGGGTACGGATGGCGCGAACCCAATCCTGAATGACGCGGGCGGTTGGCGCGGTGAGGTAATGATCGAAGGCGGGGAGATCGTCAAAAAGGCGCGCCGGAATCGGCAGCTCGATCAGGGTGGGATCGTTCTGGCGCGCTCCGAACAGACGATCGTCGCCCTGGACGATCAACATGCCGTCGGAGCCGGTAAGGATGATCTGCTCGCCCCAATCGAAGGCGGCGGTGGCGCTGTAATGGATGGTCGCCATCGCACCGTTGACGAATTGCAGCACCACACTGAAGTTGTCATCAGCGTCGACATTCGCCATGCCGTGGGCATCCGCGAGGCGGCGCTGCTTCACCAGTGTGCCAAGCCCGCCGGTGACCGCTTTGATATCGCCGAACCACCACCGCATGGCATCGATGTGGTGCGAGCCAGCCAAGCCGAGCATACCGCCCGCTTTCGCCTTTTCGCTCATCCAGCCGAATTTACGGCCACGCGGATCGTTCAGCGCTGAGCGGTAGACGATCATCGAGGCGCTGTAGGGCGTGCCGATGAAACCCTCGTCGATCAGCTCCTTGGCGCGGCGACGCACGAGAATGTTGCGGAATTCGAAATTGACCATCGCCACCGAACCGGCGCGCTCGGCCATTTTCACGAGGTCGCGCGCTTCGGCGTGGCTTTTCGCCATCGGGCTTTCGAGCAGAATCGGTTTGCCCGCTTCGATGGCGGCGATAGCGATCGAGTGATGCAGACTTGGCGGAGTTGCCACGATCACCGCATCGACATCGGGATGGTTGATCAAATTGCGGTAATCGGTGGTGACGTGCTGCACCACGTGCTGCGCCGCCACGAGATGAGCGTGCTCCGGGCGCTTGGAGCAGACCGCGATCAGCTCGGTTTCCGGAAGATGACGCAGTGCTGGGATGTGGACATCGGCGCCGAAGCCGAGCCCGATGACACCGACGCGCAGAGGAGGAGCGTCGCCGATTCCGGTCGCGGACGCAGGGTCGCGACGGGGAATTGGCCGCAATTGGCGAGCGGGTCGGGAAACAGTTCCTGCCCCGCGTGCCGGAGGTTCGCCCAGGCGCACGTCGAGTGAACTCCCATCTCAGCAGAGGATCCCACTATCCCGGCGGGATAGGGCTGGCAGATCTGGCGCTGCCGGTGGGTGATGCTACCACACCGTGCAGGACCGGCAGATCGGCCGAACGTCCTCATTTGAGATCATCGGAGCTGTGGGAGGATGTAACGAACCGGATGATACCGGGAGTACCCGAGAATTGAGGCTAGCATGCGATTGTTCACAGGAAAAGGGGATCAAGGTACGACCGATCTGCTCGGCGATCGCGTTGGCAAGGACGATCCCCGGATCGGGCTGATCGGCGCACTCGATGAAGCGACGTCGTTCATCGGCTTTGCTCGCGCGGTTTCAGGTGATGCGCGGGCGAATGAATGGGCGATGGAGGTTCAGCGCGATCTCTATCAGATCATGGCCGAGCTCGCCTTCGTCGATGAGTTGCGGCCCGACCGCTTCGTGCTACCGGCAGAGCGCGTGGCTCGCCTCGAAGAGCTGACCGACACCCTCTCGGCGGAGATCGAGTTGCCGCGACAATTCATTCTGCCGGGGGAGACGGTGCCGGGGGGCGCGTTCGATGTCGCGCGCACCGTGGTGCGGCGCGCCGAGCGTGACGCGGTGGCGCTGGCGGCCGGCGGCGTGACGGTGAATGGCGAGATTCTCCGCTATCTCAACCGCCTCTCGTCGCTGCTGTTCATGCTGGCGCGTTTGATGGAAGCGAATCAGGGCACGGCCGCGCCGAAGGCGAAAACCTGGGGAGCGCTCGACCGGGCCTGAGAAACAGTTTGGCCAGTACAATCAGATCGTTCGAGGATTCGTTCTTCGTGAATGGTGATGGGCGCGATGGCGGGAACAGAGCACGGTTCGATTGACGCGAGTTCACTGGGACCGTCGACACGGGCGGTGCGCGGCGGGTTTTCGCCGGCGCACGGCGAAGGTATTTCACCGGCGATCCAGCTCTCTTCCACCTTCCATCACGGGATCGACCCTGATCCCAGCGTGCTGCCGTATTCGTATGGCCGCGATATGAGCCCGGCCTTCGTGCCGCTGGAGCGCACGATCGCCGATCTCGAAGGCGCGACGGACGCGGTGGTCTTCAACGCCGGGATGGCTGCTGCCATTCCGCTGCTGCTTGAGGCGAAGCCGGGCACCGCGTTGGTGATGCCCTACGACTGCTATTTCGGTATCCGTGTCTATGCCGAGGGGAATTTGCCGGAGCGCGGCATCGAGGTGCGGTTGGTCGATCAAACCGATCTGCGCGCCGTCGAGGAAGCGTTGAACGGAGCCTCCTTTTTCTGGACCGAGACCCCGACGAACCCGCTGCTGGCCGTCGCCGATCTGGAAGCGATCGGCGCGATTTGCCGCCTCAAGGGCGTGCCCTGGGCCACCGACAACACCTTCGCCTCGCCGATTCTGCAGAATCCGCTCAAGCACGGCGCGCAGGCGGTGATGCACAGCGTGACGAAGTACATCGGTGGGCACAGCGATCTCGTGCTCGGCGCAGTGGCGACGAGCGATCCGGAGCTGGCGAAGCGGTTGCGTGCCTATCGTGGCAAAAACGGCACGCAGCCGGATGGCTTCAGCTCCTGGCTGGCGCGCCGGGGGGCGCAGACCCTCGCGATTCGCGTCCGCCAGCAATCGGCGAGCGCGCTGAAGATCGCGCGCGAGTTGCAGCAGCACGAAGCCGTGAATTCGGTGTACTACCCCGGGCTCGATGACCATCCTGGCCACGATATCGCCGCGCGGCAGATGCACGGCGGGTTCGGCGGCATGCTCTCGTTCGAGGTGCGGGATGCCGCCTCGGCTGAAGCGCTCATCGCCGCCTGCCAGGTTTGGATGCCGGCGACGAGTCTCGGCAGTGTCGAATCGCTGATCGAGCGGCGCGCCCGCTGGACCGGCGAAACCGCGTCGCCGGGATTGATCCGGCTTTCGGTGGGGATCGAGGATTACGACGATCTCTGGAACGATCTCGAACAGGCGCTCAATAGCATCGCAAACTAGCCAACGAATCGGCTTCATCATCAGTTGAGAGGTTTCGCTGAACTATGCGCATGTCCAATCTCTTCGGTCGTACCCTGCGAGAGGCTCCGGCCGATGTCGAGCTGACCAGCCACCAGCTGATGCAGCGCGCGGCGATGATTCGCCCGCTCGGCGCGGGGATTTTCACGCTGATGCCGCTCGGCTGGCGGGTGATTCGCAACATCGAGCGCATCATTCGCGAAGAGATGGATGCTATCGGCGGGCAAGAACTGTACATGCCGGTAGTGCATCCCGCCGATCTCTGGAAGGAATCGGGGCGCTGGTATCAGGTCGGGCCGGAGATGGCTCGCTTCCACGATCGCGGCGAGCGCGACATGGTGCTGGCGATGACGCACGAGGAGATCGTCGCCGATCTCGCCCGCACTGAAATCAACTCCTATCGCCAGATGCCCCAGATCGTCTACCACCTGCAAACGAAATGGCGCGACGAGCCACGCCCGCGCGGCGGTTTGATCCGCACCCGCGAATTTACGATGAAGGATTCCTACTCCTTCGATGTCGATGACGCCGGGCTGGATCTCGCCTACCGGTTGCACTGGCAGGCTTACGAGAAGATCTTCAATCGCTGCGGTATGGACTTCGTGATCGTCGGCGCCGACACTGGCATGATGGGCGGCTCGGCGTCGCACGAGTTCATGGCCTTCTCGCCGAACGGTGAGGATACGATCCTCATCTGCGAGAACAACGACTACGCTGCAAATCGCGAGGTCGCCACCTTCCGCCGTGATGCGCCGTCGACCGAAGAGCTGCTACCGATGACTGAGGTGGAAACGCCAGACACCACCACCATCGCGGCTCTCGCTGAGCTGCTGGACGTTCCGACCAGCCGTACCGCGAAAGCCGTTTTCTACACCGCCGGTTCGGGCAAATTCATCTTCGTCGTGATTCGCGGCGATCTCGATGTCAACGAAACGAAACTGCGTAAGGTGATTGGCGAGCCGACGATCGTGCCAGCGACGGTGGAAGAAATTCGCGCGCACGGTGCCGAACCGGGCTACGGCTCGCCGGTGGGCGTGCGCGATGCCGTGATCGTGGTTGATGAGAGCGTGCAGAACGCGCGCAACCTCGTTGCTGGCGCGAACCGGGTTGGCTGGCACCTGCTCAACGTCAATCTCGGACGCGATTACGAAGCGACGTTCATCGCCGATGTTGCGGCGGCGGATGAAGGCTTCCTCTGCCCGATCTGCGGCGGCGTGATGCGCGCCGATCGCGCGATCGAAATCGGCAATATCTTCAAACTCGGCACGCGCTACAGCGAAGCACTGGGCGCCACCTATCTCGATGCCGAGGGGCAGGCGCACCCGATTCTGATGGGGTCGTACGGTATCGGCAGCGGTCGTGCTGCCGCCACCATTGTCGAGCAGCGCCACGATGAGAAGGGGATCGACTGGCCGGTCGAAGTCGCGCCGTTCCAGGTGTCGTTGATGTGGCTGGGTGCCGCCGAGGACGAAGCGACGGTTTCGGCCGCTGACGGTCTCCTGGCCGCGCTGACCGAAGCCGGGATCACAGTGCTCTACGACGATCGCGGCGAGCGCGCCGGTGTGAAATTCAACGATGCCGACCTCATTGGCAATCCGATCCGGCTCTCCGTGAGCAAGCGCACGCTCGAACGTGGCGAGGCAGAACTGAAAGCCCGCCGCCGCAGCGAAGCGGTGTTCGTGCCGCTGACCGGCGTCGTCTCGGCGGTCACCACGCTGCTCGCCGAATTGCGCGCGGAGGACGCCGCACGCTAGTCTTGGGGGCACAAAACTACGCCGGCCGCTGCCTCGCCCTGCTATGCTGCTCATGCGAGTACATGGATTGCGCGAGGTGAAATCATGCTAACCATTTCATTGTCTGATGAAGAAGCCGCACTGGTACGAGCCCAGATCGAGTCGGGTGAATTTGCATCGCCGCATGAAGTCATTCACGCGGCGTTGGAGCTGCAGGAAGCCTACCGGCGGTCACAGCAACTCAATCAGGAGTTGCAGACTGCCGTCGACCAATACGAGCGCGGTGAGTTCATGGAATTCTCTCGTGAGTGGTTTGAAGGGGTGAAGCAGCTAGCTCATGAGGATTTTTTGGCGGGGCGTTCGGTAAAAGAC
>JAESFN010001275.1_pt1 | contig 11949 bp, 4 predicted proteins | sample 9269411 | NCBI WGS metagenome assembly JAESFN01 (sample SAMN14505399, study PRJNA617100) | algae metagenome | isolation source: Iphinoe sp. HA4291-MV1 and co-occurring heterotrophs from trail next to... | place: USA: Maunawili Falls, Hawaii | collected 2009-07-25
TCAACGTCGTCTTGCCATGGTCTACATGACCTATCGTCCCTACGTTGCAATGCGGCTTCGTCCGCTCAAACTTCTGCTTGGCCATCGGTTGGCTCTCCTTCCTCATTCCGACCTGCGGGGCGCCGTACCATGTTGGTCGCTCCCGCGGTTAAGATTGCGTGCTCAGGCGAACTTCGCCTTCACCTCGTCCGCCACGTTCCGTGGCACATCGGCGTAATGTGCGAACTGCATGGTGTAGGACGCGCGGCCCTGGCTCATCGAACGAAGCTGGCTGACGTAGCCGAACATGTTGGCGAGCGGGACATAGGACCGGATCACCGTGGCGTTGCCGCGCATTTCCTGATTGCGGATCTGGCCGCGCCGGCTGTTGATGTCGCCAATGACGCTCCCGACGAAGTCGCCGGGCGTCACGACCTCGACATCCATGATCGGCTCGAGCAGCTTGACGCCAGCCTTCTCCGCGCCCTCGCGCATGGCGGAGCGGGAGGCGATTTCGAAGGCGATGGCGGACGAATCCACCTCGTGGAACGCGCCGTCGTACAGGGTGACCTTGGTGTCGACCATGGGGAAGCCGATCAGCACGCCCGAATCCCAGACCGAGCGCACGCCCTTCTCGACGCCGGGAATGTATTCCCTCGGCACGGCGCCGCCGATGATCTCCGTCTCGAACTCGTTGCCCGTGCCCGGCGCCTGCGGCTCCAGCCGCATCTTCACGCGCGCGAACTGACCGGTGCCCCCGGTCTGCTTCTTGTGCGTGTAGTCGACGTCGGTGGCCCGCGCCAACGTTTCCCGATAGGCGACCTGCGGAGCACCGACGGTCACCTCGACCTTGTGAGTCCGCTTCAGGATATCGACCTTGATCTCGAGGTGAAGTTCGCCCATCCCCTTGATGATGGTCTGGCCGCTCTCAGGATCGGTCGACACCCGGAACGAGGGGTCTTCCGCCGCAAGCTTGGAGAGCGCGAGCGCCATGCGCTCCTGGTCGCCCTTCGACTTGGGCTCGACGGCCTGCTCGATAACCGGATTGGGAAATTCCATCTTCTCCAGCAGGACTGGCTTGCTGGGATCGGACAGCGTCTCGCCAGTGCGCGTATCCTTGAGCCCTGCGAGGGCGATGATGTCGCCGGCGTACGCCTCGTCGATCTGCTCGCGATCGTTGGCGTGCATCAGATACATGCGGCCGACGCGCTCTTTCTTGTCGCGTGTCGTGTTGGCGAGCGCCATTCCGCTCTGAACCTTGCCCGAATAAACGCGGCAGAACGTGATCGAGCCGACATGCGGATCGTCCATGATCTTGAAGGCGAGCATCGACAACGGCTCGTCGTCGTTCGGCCTGCGAATAGTCTCTTCGCCGGTCTTGACGTCGATCCCGGTAAAGGCCTCGCGATCAGCGGGTGATGGCAGATAGTCGACCACTGCGTCCAGTAGCGGCTGCACGCCCTTGTTCTTGAACGCGGAGCCGCAGAGCATCGGATAGAACGCCCGCGTCACGGTCGCCTTGCGGATCAACTTTTTCAACGTGTCGAGATCAGGCTCCTTGCCGTCGAGGTACGCGCCCATGGCGTCGTCGTCCATCTCGACCGCGGCCTCGATCATGGCGGCGCGATACTCCTCGGCCTTTGCCTTGAGGTCGGCCGGAATATCCTGCTCGCTCGACTTGGCGTCCTTGCCGTCGCCATCCCACACGATAGCCTTCATCCGCAGCAGATCGACGAGGCCCTTGAAGTTCGCCTCAGAGCCAATCGGCAGTTGGAGCGGAACAGGGCGGGCGCCGAGCTTGTCCTTGATCTCGGCGACGCACATGTAAAAGTCGGCGCCGGTCTTATCCATCTTGTTGGCGAAGATGACGCGCGGCACGCCATATTTGTCGCCTTGGCGCCAGACCGTTTCCGTCTGCGGCTCGACGCCCTGGTTGCTGTCGAGCACGCACACCGCGCCGTCCAGCACGCGCAGCGACCGCTCGACCTCGATGGTGAAATCGACGTGGCCTGGCGTGTCGATGATGTTGAGACGTTTGTCGCGCCAGAAGCACGTGGTCGCGGCCGACGTGATCGTGATGCCGCGCTCTTGCTCCTGCTCCATGAAGTCCATGGTGGCCGCGCCGTCGTGCACCTCGCCAATCTTGTAGGACTTGCCGGTGTAATACAGAATCCGCTCGGTCGTCGTCGTCTTCCCGGCATCGATGTGGGCCATGATGCCAAAGTTGCGATAATCTTGGATTTTATGTGAGCGGGGCATGCTCGGTCTCTCCGAATTCCGTCACCAGCGGTAGTGCGAAAAGGCGCGATTGGCTTCCGCCATCTTGTGGGTGTCCTCGCGCTTCTTCACCGCCGTACCGCGGTTGTTGGCTGCGTCGAGCAATTCGCCCGACAGCCGGTCGACCATCGTGTTCTCGTTGCGGCTGCGCGCCGCGGTGATGATCCAACGAATGGCCAGCGCCTGACGGCGCTCGTTGCGAACTTCCACCGGCACCTGATAGGTGGCGCCGCCGACCCGGCGGGAGCGCACCTCAACGGCCGGCATCACGTTGTCGAGGGCCTGGCGAAACAGCTGGAGTGGATCCTGCTTGGCCCGGCTCTCCATGCGATCGAGCGCACCATAGACGATGCGCTCCGCGACCGACTTCTTGCCCTCATTCATCACCGCATTCATGAACTTGGTGACGACGAGGTCGCCGAACTTCGGATCGGGATTGATCTCGCGTTTGTCAGCACGGTGACGACGGGACATTCTCGCTCGCCCTTCGCTTCAGCTCAAATCGTTCAACCAGGGTCCCAAACGGCTCGAGACCCGCCTCAATCGGGCCCCGGCAATTCGGCGGGACCCCTGACCAGTCATCTACTTCGGACGCTTGGCACCGTACTTGGAGCGGCGCTGCTTGCGGTCGGCCACGCCCTGGGTATCGAGGACACCGCGGACGATATGATAGCGCACGCCCGGCAAGTCTTTGACGCGGCCGCCGCGGATGAGCACGACAGAGTGCTCCTGCAGGTTATGGCCCTCACCGGGAATGTAGCCGATCACCTCGAAACCGTTGGTCAACCGGATCTTCGCGACCTTGCGAAGGGCCGAGTTGGGTTTCTTCGGGGTCGTCGTGTACACGCGGGTGCATACGCCCCGCTTCTGCGGGCAGGCATCCATGTGCCGCGATTTCTCGCGATACGTTTTCTGAACCCGGGGCTTCCGGATCAGCTGCTGTATGGTCGGCATCCGCCTCTTCCATCCTGCATGGGCTCAGCGGCCAAACCGCGTGAGCATCAAGCCCAAACCCGCCGACCCCCGTGACGGGAGAGCCTGCAGGTGAACACCAGAGGATGCAGCAGCTCGAAGGGAGCAGCCGCATCATGGCCCGAAGTTGTGCTCTGCTTAGGTACGGCAGCGTTTAGGCCGGGCTCGGGAAAAGCCCAAGCGCTCGGTACGGCCTACCACCTACCGTGAGAGTGGGCGGAACATATACACACGACCAATCGTGGTCAACACCCATTGTCGTTGACGGATGGGAATCTTGCCGCGGGCGGAATGGGCCGCGCCGCGCGCTGTTTGGCGGGCATTCGGGGACCCCTAGCACACCTGCGTGCGGCGCAAAAAAAGGGCGGCCGCGCCGAAGCGCGGCCGCCGATGGTTAGCCGTGACTTGAGAGGCCCCGGCCCGGCTATTCGGCCGCCTCCTCGGTGCGGCGCCGGCGGCGCTCGCGCGGCGCCGCCTCGCCAGGGCCGGCCAATGCCTTGTCGGCATCCACCTTGGCCTTTTCCTTGGCGATCAGCTCGTCCCGCTTGGCCGCCACCTTGCGGAGGCGACGCAACATGCCGCCGGTTCCCGCCGGGATCAGGCGACCGACAATCACGTTCTCCTTCAAGCCCTCCAGCGTATCCACCTTGCCGTTAACCGCAGCGTCGGTGAGCACGCGTGTCGTCTCCTGGAACGAAGCCGCGGAGATGAAGCTGCGCGTCTGGAGGCTGGCCTTGGTGATGCCGAGCAAGACCGGCTGGGCAACGGCCGGCCGTTTACCGTCGTTCTCGAGCTTGTGATTGATCTCATCGAGCTCGATGCGGTCAAGCTGCTCGCCCTTGATCAGGTCACTTTCGCCGATATCGGTGACCTCGACCTTCTGCAGCATCTGGCGAACGATCACCTCGATATGCTTGTCGTTGATGGTCACGCCCTGCAGGCGGTACACGTCCTGAATCTCGTTGATCAGGTAGTTGGCAAGCTCCTCGACACCCTTGATGGCCAGGATGTCGTGGGGCGCAGGGTGACCGTCGTAGACGAAGTCGCCACGCTCGATGCGGTCGCCATGTTGTACCGCCAGGCTTTTCCCGCGCGGGATGAGGTACTCGACCGGGGCGGCGTTCTCGTCGTCCGGCTTTATGGCGATGCGCTGCTTGTTCTTGTAGTCCTTGCCGAACTCAACCGTACCGGAGGCCTCCGCAATAATGGCGTGGTCCTTCGGCCGACGCGCTTCGAACAGTTCGGCAACGCGCGGCAGACCGCCGGTGATGTCGCCCGACTTCGCGGACGCCATCGGGATGCGGGCCAGAACGTCTCCCGCTTTCACGTGGGCGCCGGGCTCGACGGACAGGATCGCATCGACGGGCAGTAGATAGCGGGCATCGCCGCCGCGGGATACTTTGACCGGCTTGCCCTTCGAGTCCTTGACCACCATGGCAGGTTTCAGGTCCGAACCGCGCGGGGTTGCCCGCCAATCGATCACGACGCGATTGGTGGTTCCCTTCATCTCGTCCGTCTGCTCGCGAACCGACGCGCCCTCGACAAGGTCCTCGAAGTCAACGGTGCCGTTGACCTCGGTCAGGATCGGCCGAGTGTAAGGATCCCACTGTGCCAGCCGGGTTCCACGCTTCACGGTATCGCCCTCGTCCACCAGCAGGCGGGCGCCGTAGGTCATCTTGTGCGAGGCGAGCTCCTTGCCGGACTGATCGATGATGGCGATCGACATCGAGCGTCCCATCGAGATGAGCCGGCCCTGGCTATCCTTCACCACGTTGCGGGCCTTGATCTTCACCGTGCCGTTGAAGTTCGACTCGATGAACGACGTGTCCACGACCTGCGCGGTGCCGCCGATGTGGAACGTACGCATGGTGAGCTGGGTGCCGGGCTCGCCGATCGATTGGGCGGCAATCACGCCGACCGCCTCGCCGATATTGACCGGAGTTCCCCGCGCGAGGTCGCGCCCGTAGCACTTGGCGCAAACGGCGGTGACCGTCTCGCAAGTCAGGACCGAGCGGATCCGCACCTCCTGGACCTGGGCCTTCTCGATGGCCTCGGCCTGGCGCTCCTCGATCAGCTCGCCGGTCTTGATGATGACCTTCTGCGTTGCGGGATCGATGACGTCCTCGGCTGCCGTGCGGCCCAGCACGCGGGCGCCGAGCGACACGATGACCTGGCCCGCATCGACGACCGCCTGGACCTTGATGCCGGCGTCCGTGCCGCAATCCTCCTCGAAGATGATGCTGTCCTGCGCCACGTCGACCAGGCGGCGGGTCAGGTAACCAGAGTTCGCCGTCTTGAGCGCGGTATCGGCCAGTCCCTTGCGAGCGCCGTGGGTCGAGTTGAAGTACTCGAGCACGGAGAGCCCTTCCTTGAAGTTCGAGATAATGGGCGTCTCGATGATCTCACCGGACGGCTTGGTCATCAGGCCGCGCATGCCGGCGAGCTGCTTCATCTGCGCCGGCGAGCCTCGGGCACCCGAATGGCTCATCATGTAGATCGAGTTGACCTGCTTCTCGCGGCCGCTCTTCTCGTCCTTCTGGACCGCCTGAATGCGGTCCATCATCTCCTTGGCGACCTGATCGGTGCACTTCGACCAAGCGTCGACGACCTTGTTGTACTTCTCGAGCTGGGTGATCAGCCCATCGTTGTACTGCTGCTCGAAATCGCGCACCTCCGCCGTCGTCTTCTCGACGATGCGGGTCTTGGAGTTGGGCACGACCATGTCGTCCTTGCCAAAGGAGATGCCGGCCTTGAACGCGTGATGGAAGCCCAGCGCCATGATCCGGTCGCAGAAGATGACCGTCTCCTTCTGGCCGCAGTTGCGATACACGGCATCGATCATGCCGGAGATCGCCTTCTTGGTCAGAAGCTGGTTGACCAGGGCGTATTTGACATTGGGCTTACGCGGCAGCAGCTCGCCGAGCAGCATCCGGCCCGGCGTCGTGTCATGGATCTCGATCACCTCGTTGCCGTCGGCACCGGTCGCGCGGTAGCGGCCTTTGACCTTGGCGTGAAGGCTGACGACACCCGCTTCGAGCGCGTGCCGGACCTCGCCCACCGAGCCGAACATCATGCCCTGGCCGGCCTCACCCTCGCGCTCGATCGACACGTAGTAGAGGCCCAGAACAATGTCCTGGCTCGGCACGATGATCGGCGATCCGTTGGCCGGATGCAGGATGTTGTTGGTCGACATCATCAGCACGCGCGCCTCGAGCTGTGCCTCGAGCGACAACGGCACATGCACCGCCATCTGGTCGCCGTCGAAGTCGGCGTTGAACGCGGCGCAGACCAGCGGGTGGAGCTGAATCGCCTTGCCCTCGATCAGCGTCGGCTCGAAGGCTTGGATGCCCAGCCGATGCAGCGTCGGCGCGCGGTTGAGCAGAACGGGGTGCTCGCGAATGACCTCGTCGAGGACGTCCCAGACCTCCGGCTTCTCCTTCTCGACCAGCTTCTTGGCCTGCTTGACCGTCGCAGCCTGGCCCAACGTCTGAAGGCGGGCATAGATGAACGGCTTGAACAGCTCGAGCGCCATCTTCTTGGGCAGTCCGCACTGGTGCAGTTTCAGCTCCGGGCCCACCACGATCACGGAGCGGCCCGAGTAGTCGACACGCTTGCCGAGCAGGTTCTGGCGGAAGCGGCCCTGCTTGCCCTTGAGCATGTCGGCCAGCGACTTCAGCGGGCGCTTGTTCGCACCCGTGATGACGCGACCGCGGCGCCCGTTGTCGAACAGCGCATCGACAGCTTCCTGCAGCATCCGCTTCTCGTTGCGGATGATGATGTCTGGCGCGCGCAGCTCCATCAGCCGCTTCAGGCGGTTGTTGCGGTTGATGACGCGACGATAGAGGTCGTTCAGATCGGACGTGGCAAAGCGGCCGCCATCGAGCGGCACGAGAGGGCGCAGCTCGGGCGGGATGACCGGAACGACGGTCAGGATCATCCACTCGGGACGATTGCCCGACTCCAGGAAGGCCTCGATCACCTTGAGGCGCTTGGCGAGCTTCTTGGGTTTGAGCTCGGACGTCGACTCGGCAATCTCCTGACGCAGCTCGTCGCGGATTTTGGCCAGATCCATGCTGGCGAGAATCTCGCGAATGGCTTCGGCGCCGATGCCGGCCGTAAAGCTGTCGGGCCCGTACTCATCGAGCGCCTGGTTGTACTGATCCTCCGAGAGAAGCTGCTTCTCCTTGAAGGTCGTGACGCCTGGCTCGATGACGATGTAGTTCTCGAAATAGAGAACGCGCTCGAGATCCTTGAGCGACATGTCGAGCAGCAGCCCGATCCGCGACGGCAAGGATTTCAGGAACCAGATGTGTGCGACGGGGGCGGCGAGCTCGATATGGCCCATGCGCTCGCGACGGACCTTCGCCAGCGTGACCTCGACGCCGCACTTCTCGCAGATGAGGCCCTTGTACTTCATGCGCTTGTACTTGCCGCACAAGCACTCGTAGTCCTTGATCGGGCCGAAGATGCGCGCGCAGAACAGGCCATCCCGCTCCGGCTTGAAGGTGCGGTAGTTGATCGTCTCGGGCTTCTTGATCTCACCGAACGACCACGACAGGATGTCGTCGGGGCTGGCGATCGAGATACGGATCTGATCGAACGTCGGTTGCTGCTGCTGTTGTTTGAAGAGGTTGGTGATCTCGTTCATCGGCTCTCTCCTCAGAGCGGCGTGGCCGGCGCCGCTCACCAAAGCTCATGACCCACCGGGTCAATCGGGCCGGGCGGAGCCCGGCGGCATGCTTGCATTGCGTACCGGGGGTCGCCCGGCTGCGAGGAGCGACAGGCGCCGCTCCTCGGGAACCATCGTTCGCGTCACTCCGCAGCGGCCGGTGGCAACTGGGGCCTTGCTTCGGCCTCCTGATGCTCGATCGGCGGGGTCTCGGAATTCGCTAGGTCGACGTTGAGACCGAGCGCGCGCATTTCCTTGACCAGAACGTTGAAGCTCTCGGGGATGCCGGCCTCGAACGCGTCGTCGCCGCGCACGATTGCCTCGTAGACCTTGGTGCGGCCGGCGACGTCATCCGACTTCACGGTCAACATCTCCTGCAGCGTGTACGCCGCGCCGTAGGCTTCGAGCGCCCACACCTCCATCTCACCGAAGCGCTGGCCGCCGAACTGCGCCTTGCCGCCCAGCGGCTGCTGGGTGACGAGCGAGTACGGACCAATCGAGCGCGCGTGGATCTTGTCGTCCACGAGATGGTGAAGCTTCAGCAGATACTTGTAGCCGACCGTCACCTTGCGATCGAACGGCTCGCCCGAGCGCCCGTCGTAGAGCGTGACCTGACCGGAGGTGTCGAACCCGGCCAGCTTCAGCATGTCCACGATGTCGGGCTCGCGCGCGCCGTCGAACACCGGCGTCGCCACCGGCACACCTGTCTTCAACTGCTCGGCCAGGCGGACGACCTCGTCGTCCTTGAACTTCACCAAGCCGTCCTGCGCGTCGTAGATCTTGTGTATCGTGTCCTTGAGCGCCTTGATCTGCCCGCTCTCGCGATACTGCTCGAGCGTGGCGTCGATGATGCGGCCGAGGCCGCGGCACGACCAGCCGAGGTGGGTTTCCAAGATCTGCCCCACGTTCATGCGGCTTGGCACGCCCAGCGGGTTGAGCACGACGTCAACGTGCGTCCCATCCTCGAGGAACGGCATGTCCTCGGCCGGAACGATCATCGACACCACGCCCTTGTTGCCGTGGCGGCCGGCCATCTTGTCGCCGGGCTGGATCTTGCGCTTCACCGCGACGAAGACCTTGACCATCTTCATTACGCCGGGCGGCAGCTCGTCACCGCGCTGCAGCTTGTCCACCTTGTCGACGAAGCGGCGCTCGAGGCTCTTCTTGGCCTCCTCGTACTGCTTCTGGATGGCCTCGACCCCGGCCATGGCCTTCTCGTCCTTGAGGCCGATCTCCCACCACTGGCTGCGGGGAATATCGGCCAGGATCTCCTCGGAAACCGAGGTGCCCTTGCGGGCGCCCTTCGGACCCTTGGCCACTTCCTCGTCCATGAGCGCCTCTTTGAGGCGCGCATAGACGTTGCGGTCGAGAATCTGCAGCTCGTCGTCGCGGTCCTTTGCTAGACGCTCGATCTCTTCGCGCTCGATCGCCATGGCGCGCTCGTCCTTGTCGACGCCATGACGATTGAAGACGCGAACCTCGACAACCGTTCCGGTGACGCCCGGCGGGAGGCGGAGCGACGTATCGCGGACGTCGGACGCCTTCTCGCCGAAGATGGCGCGCAGGAGCTTCTCTTCCGGCGTCATCGGGCTCTCGCCCTTGGGCGTGATCTTGCCCACCAGGATGTCGCCCGGATTGACCTCGGCACCGATGTAGACGATGCCCGCCTCGTCGAGGTTCTTCAGCGCCTCTTCGGACACGTTCGGGATGTCGCGCGTGATCTCCTCGGGCCCGAGCTTAGTGTCGCGGGCCATCACCTCGAACTCCTCGATGTGGATCGAGGTGAAGACGTCCTCGGACACCACGCGCTCGGAGAGCAGGATCGAGTCCTCGAAGTTGTAGCCCATCCACGGCATGAACGCGACGAGCACATTCTTGCCGAGGGCGAGATCGCCCAGATCGGTCGAGGGGCCATCGGCGATGATCTCGCCGGCCTTGACCTCATCACCGACGTTCACCAGCGGCCGCTGGTTGATGCAGGTGTTCTGGTTCGAGCGCTGGAACTTGCGCAGACGGTAGATGTCGACGCCCGGCTTCGAGGGGTCGTCCTCCTCGGTCGCCCGAATGACGATGCGCGTCGCATCGACCTGATCGATGACGCCCGTGCGCCGCGCCGCGATGGCGGCACCCGAATCGCGTGCGACGACCTCTTCCATTCCGGTCCCGACGAGCGGCGCCTCCGCCTTGATCAGGGGCACGGCCTGGCGCTGCATGTTCGAACCCATCAGGGCGCGGTTGGCGTCGTCGTTCTCGAGGAACGGGATCAACGCCGCGGCGACAGACACCAGCTGCTTCGGCGACACGTCGATGTAATCGACCTTGTCGGGCGAGACGAGCAGGACGTCGCCCTGGTACCGGCAGGTGATGAGATCGCCGGTGAGTTTGCCCTTCGCGTCGATCTCGGCGTTGGCCTGGGCGACGTGATGGCGCATCTCCTCCATGGCCGACAGGTAGACCACCTCGTCCGTCAGCTTGCCTTTTTCCACCTTGCGGTAGGGGCTCTCGATGAACCCGTACTTATTTACTCGCGCGAACGTGGCGAGGCTGTTGATCAGGCCGATGTTGGGGCCTTCCGGCGTCTCGATCGGGCAGATCCGGCCGTAGTGCGTCGGATGTACGTCGCGGACCTCGAAGCCCGCGCGCTCGCGCGTCAGGCCGCCTGGCCCAAGCGCCGAGAGGCGCCGCTTGTGGGTGATCTCGGACAGCGGGTTGGTCTGATCCATGAACTGGCTGAGCTGCGAGGACCCGAAGAACTCGCGCACTGCGGCCGCCGCCGGCTTGGCGTTGATCAGGTCCTGCGGCATGACCGTGTCGATGTCGACCGAAGACATGCGCTCCTTGATGGCGCGCTCCATGCGGAGCAGGCCGACGCGATACTGGTTCTCCATGAGCTCGCCGACCGAGCGGACCCGGCGGTTGCCGAGGTGGTCGATATCGTCGATCTCGCCCTTGCCGTCGCGCAGGTCGACCAGGGTCTTGACGACGGCCAGGATGTCCTCCTTGCGGAGGATGCGCACCGTGTCCTCAGCGTCGAGGTCGAGACGCATGTTCATCTTGACCCGGCCGACGGCCGACAGGTCATAGCGCTCTGGATCGAAGAACAGGCCCTTGAACAGGCCGGTCGCCGCCTCGATGGTCGGAGGCTCACCGGGTCGCATGACCCGGTAGATGTCCATGAGCGCTTCTTCGCGATTGGCGTTCTTGTCGATGTGCAGCGTATTGCGGATGAACGCGCCGACGGTGACGTGATCGATGTCGAGGATCGGGAACTCCTTGATCCCGTTGTCCTTGATCTCGGCCAGCAGTTTGGCGTCGAGCTCGTCTCCTGCCTCGCCGTAGATTTGGCCGGTCGACAGGTCGACGATGTCCTCCGCCAGATAGCGGCCCGACAGGTCGTCCGACGAGACCAAAACCTCCTTCAGCCCCTTCTCGGCGAGCTCACGCGCCTTGCGCGCCGTGAGCTTCTCACCGGCGCGAACGACGACCTCGCCCGTCTTGGCGTCGACCAGATCGGCAAGCGGCGTGTTGCCACGCATTTTCTCAGGCACGAAGGCCATTCGCCAGCCGCGTTTCGATTCCTTGATGGGGATCGATTTGTAGAACGTCGATAGGATCTCCTCATCATTGAGACCCAAGCCATAGAGCAACGTCGTCACCGGCAGCTTGCGGCGGCGATCGATGCGCACATAGACGATATCCTTGGCATCGAACTCAAAGTCGAGCCACGAGCCACGGTACGGAATGATGCGTGCCGCAAACAACAGCTTGCCCGAGGCGTGGGTGCGGCCACGATCGTGGTCGAAGAACACGCCCGGCGACCGGTGCATCTGGCTGACGATGACACGTTCGGTGCCATTGATGACGAACGTGCCGTTCGACGTCATCAGCGGCATGTCACCCATGTAGACGTCCTGCTCCTTGACGTCCTTGATCGACTTGGAGCCCGTCTCCTCGTTGATATCGAACACGATCAGGCGCAGCTTGACCTTCAGAGGCGCCGAATAGGTCATGTCGCGCTGCATGCACTCGTCGACGTCGTACTTCGGCGGCTC
>JAESFN010001276.1_pt1 | contig 11939 bp, 12 predicted proteins | sample 9269411 | NCBI WGS metagenome assembly JAESFN01 (sample SAMN14505399, study PRJNA617100) | algae metagenome | isolation source: Iphinoe sp. HA4291-MV1 and co-occurring heterotrophs from trail next to... | place: USA: Maunawili Falls, Hawaii | collected 2009-07-25
GGCGTGCAGCAGCTCGTGCAGCGGCACGACCGCCCCGATCCCGTACCGGCCCAGGAAACGGCGGTGGTAGTCCCGCCACACCCTCGGGCCGGACGGCTCGGAGCCGAGGCGCACGAGCGCCGAGGCCGCGGCGGCGGCCTCATCCGCGACCGCGCACGCAACGGTGACCTCGGCGTCAACGCGCAGATCCGCGCTGAGCGGTGTGTCGTGCTCGATGACGCCGGTCATCCGGTTGCTCGCCGCGCGACGCAGCGCACCAGCGTCCGCCGTGCGACTCGTGGTGTCATGCTCGGTGAGAAGGTCCCGGACGGCGTCCAACTCGGTGAGCACCCGGGTGGTGGCGGGGTCGAGGTCGGCGCCCACACCGCGGGCGGTGTCCACGACGTGCGCCAGTGGCCCAGTACTCGTCATCGGCGGGTGCAGTTCACTGACGAGGAACCCGTGCTCCAGCAGCCCGCTGAGCATCCGCTCAATCTCCCCTCCGGTCGCTGACCGGAACTCCCGCGCCAGCGCCGCGCGCAGCTGGTCGAGCTGGACGGGTTGGCCGGCAAGGCGCACCACAGCGGCGACCGGGGCACTGAGGCGAACCGACACCCCTGGGTCTGCGGGGCGACTGTGGGCGGGCAGCAGGAGCCGACCGTCCTGGACGAATGCCCGCCCGTCGAGGGCCACGGACAGCTCGGCGGCCAAGGCTGGGCATTCCAGCAGCCTGACCACGACCGCACTGACCCAGCCGTGGTCGACCCGGGCCACCGCCCGCTGAGTGGAGCCAATCCGTACCTGGGACTGCTCGCCGATCCGCAGCGGGGCGACCCCGGCGAACAGCCCGAACGGAGTTGCCCGCCCGCCCCAGCGCAGCAGATACCGCATGGTCGACAACACCATCCGGCGTATATCGCGCGGAGACGACGCCGGATCACCGAGCAGGGCCTCGACCCGTGCGGCGAGGGCCGGGCTGGCAACCTCGACGGCGGCCGCGAACGCCGGGTCGCCCCAGGTTCGGGACAACCAGCCGCGCAGCTGCGCGGCGTCCTGGAGGTCGGCGAGGGCGGGCCGCTCGGCGGTGGGCACGGCGGGACGGGCGCTCATCCGCACCATCCCGCCGTCCACCACCTGATACACCGGCTCCTCCGTTCGCGTTGTTCCGGCGCTGCCTGGTCGGGATTGGGCTGACTGGTCGGGGAGTGGTCAGCAGCTGTTGCACGCGCTCTGACAGGTGACCCCACAGCCGTCGTCGGTCATGCGGATGACCTCGTCCAGCCCGACACCCGATTCGAAGATCCGGATGTCCAGGTCGAACTCCGCCTCCGACGCGGGCGCCTCGACAGCGCTTGCCCCGGCAGCGCTTGCTTCGACAGTGGACGCCTCGACGGTCGTGTTCGGCGTGCGGGTGGTGATGGTTGGTGTGCTCACGGACGTACTCCTTCTCGTTGTGGCGCGCCCCGAGGCCGGTCGGCCCGGAGTGGAGGTCAGGGGCAGGGGGCGGCGAGATGCGGCCAGGAGACGACGATGCGGGTGTGCCGCTTGTCGATGACGCGTCGTCGCGGATCCAGGCCGATCGCCGAGTCCCGGGGGTGGATCTCCAGGCGCGGACCGCTACCTCCTGCGGACCGGTAGCGGCCCCAGTCCTGGACCGTCGCGGTGTAGCGGGCGGCGAGGGCCTCGGCGTTGCGGCCCCAGGCCAGGACGCCGGTCTCGAAACGGTCGGTGTCGGGGATGGGGCGTTTGGTGCGGTAGGCGAACCCGCCGGAGGAGATCAGCGCGGGCGCTCCGGCGCGGGTGATCGCGGTCGGGCGGCCGGTGTCGGTGATCTCCTGCTCCGCGGTCATCACCGCGAACGTCGAGAGCCGCAACCCCAGCCACAGGTCCAGGTCATCGACGTGATCGAACTCGACACCCGTCCACACCGTCACCGGCTCATGCCGGGCGTCGGTGCTCAAGACTCGGCCGATAGCCGCGGCGACCTCGGCCAGCGCGCCCCCGGCCAGTGCGTCGGTGCGCACCCACACCCGCCCCGGACCATCCGGGTCGCCGGAGTCCCCGACGAGGGCGACCTGCTCGTCACGGGCGCCGGCCCCTTGCATCGGGACGAAGCTGCACAACCGGGCATCACCACCGATCAACCACGCGGCCCGAGTCCCGGCGAGGTCGGGTGCATGATCGAGGACGACCGTGCGGGTCAGACACCGCATCCGCAGCGGCACCACGATCCGCCCACCCGGGGCGAGCTGGTCGACCCAGCCCGGAGGGATGTCCCACGACCGGGCGGTCACCAGGATCCGGTCATAGGGGCCGTGCTCGGGTGCGGCCTTGTCGCCGTCGTCGACCACAGTCCTCACCCGCTCGAACCCCGCCGCGTCCAGGCAGCCGCGGGCCCGGTCCACGATCTCCGGGTCGATGTCGACCGAGGTCACCTCACCGTCCGGGCCGACTAGCGTGGCCAGCAGAGCGGCGTTGTAGCCACCGGACCCGATCTCCAACACCCGCATCCCCGGCCGCACGTCGGCCTGTTCGAGTTGAACGGCCTGGATGTGCGCGGCGGATACCGTCGAGGTCAGCAACCCGTCCGCGTTGTGCTTGGGCCACAACGAGGTGTTCGCCGCGTACACGCGATCCGGCGACAGACCGGGGGCGAACAGATGACGCGGCACGGTCGAGAACGCCGCCGCGACCCGCTCGGAGCGCAGACCGCCCAGGGCGCGCAGCTGCTCGACCATCGCCGCGCGCAGCGCGGCCGTGTCATCTCGCGGGTCATCTCGCGGTGTGGTCACGAGTACGGGATCTCCTGTCGGGTGTTCGCGCGAGGGCTGTTCGGCGCCCGGCCATCAAGCAGGGGGTGGATGGTGGGACCGGCGACGGTCAGACCCTCTCGGCGCCGGTCCCACCTGCTGTGGGGAGTGACCAACCGCACCCTGACAGTTACCGGGTCGACGCTGGGCGGGCTCGGAGATTCCGAGGCGAGCTGTTGGGCACGCTCGGCGACCGCCCGCAGGGTGCAGGGCCAATGCGCTGCGCCGACGCCGTGGATGTAGCAGCTGGTGCAGCAGCCGCTGCTGTCCGAACGGTGATCTTCGAGCAATCCACGCCAGATCCCCGGGTCCGCCGAGGCGAGCACCTTGACGACGCCCGCGAGGATCTGGGCGGGATCCTGGTCGCCTGCAGTACTAGCCATGTGAGCGCTCCACGCTGCGGGGATGGACCGAGCCGTCCGTGCGGATCGTGCTCGGCGAACAGTGGAGCCGACTATGACCGTGCTGGACTCACCATTGCGACTGCCTGAACTCGCCGTTAGGTCGTCACTAGGTCGTCGTCGTTTCGTTCTTGGGGCGCTCCTACCGGGCGACCGGTACCATCGCGGATCGGTACCTACCGGACCGCGTGGGCGCGGGGCGCCCAAGAACAGTGGGGTCATTGTGCGCCTGCCGCAACACCGCGAACGCTCACGGAGCAGCCGTGGCGCCAGACGGTGGCGCGGGCCACGGACGCTAGCCACCGGCCATATGCTGTCGGTGTCCGGGAGGTCCGCGATCTGATGCCCCAGTCCGAGACGACGTTAGCCCGGCTGATTCGCCAACGCCATCTGTCGAGGGAAGAGGCCGTCGCTGAATTCGCCCAGGTCGCTAAAGATCTCGGTTGTTCGGCGACGTTGAGCATTACCCAGCTTGACCGGCTGAGGTCCGGCGTGGTGGTGAGCCAGCCGAGGCCGGCTACCGTACGCGTGCTGGAGCGTCAGTTCGGAGTGAGTATCTGTGAGCTGTTGGCTCCGGCCTCTACGTTCATTCGACCGACCAGCTCGAAACATGAGCCTGTCGACATCGTCGACCATCGACCCAGGCACACCGCCGACGACGAGCGATTGGTCGAGCCCTTAGCGCATCTGGCGCGTATGCCGCGTCTCGGTGACATCGAGCTATCAGCAGACAACGATCGCGGTTTCACCGCCGACGAGATCCGAACGAGCCCCGTCCTCCCCGCGGGTGATCTCGATTCCCAGTACGTTGATTGGCAGGTTTCCATGGCGGCCCGCAGAGCTGTTCGATTCTCAGCGAGCGTTGAAGGCAGTGATCTCGGCGCGGAAACGTTGGACTGGCTGACATCCGAGGCCCAGCGAATCGCAACGGAGTACCAGGTGGCCCCCATCCATACCGTGGTGGGCGACCTGGCCAACCTCCAAGATGTGAGCTTCCGCCTCCTTGAAGGTCGGCAGCGTCCGAAGGAAGCGCGAGAGCTCTACGTGTTGGCGGGCATCATCTCCGGAATGATGGCGAACGCCAGCCACGACCTAGGGAACAATCACGCCGCCATCACCCAGGCGCGGACGGCTTATGTCTGCGCAGACAACGCTGACCACGACGGGCTCCGGGCCTGGGTCCGAGGCGTCCAGTCGATGATCTCCTACTGGGCGGGCTGGACCCACGATGCGATCAAGCTCGCCGAGTTGGGCGCGGAGCCCGCAGCAAAGAGCGGCGGCACCGTCTCGACCTGGATCCCGTCCTTACAGGCGCGAGCATGGGGCGTGCTGGGCAATGCGCATCAGGTCGAGAACGCCATTCACACGGCGACCGAGGCGCGCGAACACCTCGAACCGAGCAGCTTCGACGCAATGGGCGGCAAGCTCACATTCCCACTAGCTCGCCAGCTGTACTACGCGGCAGACGCGAACTCCTGGCTGGAAGGCAAGGACCGCACCACCTCAGACTTCGCCGAGTCCGCCATATCGGCTTATCGCGCCATGCCGGACGCGGAACAATCCTACGTGGATCAAACCGTCGCGCAGACCGACCTTGCGCTCGCAAGGGCTCAACGCGGAGAGTTGGACGGGGTCCACGACGCCGTCGCTCCGGTACTCGATCTGACGCCGTCGGAACGGGTCGGTGGTGTCATCGTGAACGCGGCCCGGGTGGGCGCGGCTCTGCGAGATGATCGTTACCGAGGCGCGAACCTGGCGAACGAACTGACCGAAGAACTAGAGGGCTTCACGCAGATGACCGCTGCTGCGGCGCTCAATCGCTAGTGCCCACAGCCGTCGGGAATTGGCGGCCTTAACGAGCAAAGCATCCAGCATCATGTCACGCCCCTTAGAGGGCTTGGCGCTCTGTCTAAGCGAGCGAGTCGAGGACCTCATTCACGACATCGGTGTCTGGTGGGTCGATCACGACCACCTCGCCTGGGCGCGGACACAGCACGAACCGGACGCCGGCCCTAGCCTTCTTGTCTCGTGACATGACGTCCCATACGTCGGCCTTCGCGTAGCTCACGCCGCCGGTTGGCAAGCCCAACTGGGACAGGGCCCGGACCGTGTGGTCGGCCAGGCCGGGTTCGCTCACGCCCAGCTTCTCACCGAGTCGCGCGGCGAACACCATCCCGATCGACACCGCCTCGCCGTGCCGGTACTGGTTGTAGGAGCTGAGCGTCTCGATAGCGTGGCCGACGGTGTGCCCATAGTTGAGCACTTCGCGGCCGCCCGCCTCGGTCACGTCATCCCCAACCACGCGGGCTTTCACGACCGCGCTCCGGCGCACAAGCTCATCGAGCAAATCCAGGTCGGTCAACGCCTCGGGGCCGGACGCTGCGTTGAGCAGGTCGAGAATGGCGGTGTCGGCGATGAACCCATACTTCACCACTTCGGCGAGGCCGGCCCGCAGCTCCCGCTCGGGCAGGGTCCGCAAGGTCTCGGTATCGCTGAGCACCACGAGTGGTTGATGGAACGCCCCGACCAGGTTCTTTCCCGCCGGGATGTTGATTCCAGTCTTTCCGCCGATCGCGGAGTCGACCTGCGCGACGAGGGTGGTGGCGATTTGAACCACCGGGACGCCTCGCGCCCAGGTTGCCGCCGCGAATCCGGCGAGGTCTCCGATGACCCCGCCGCCGAGGGCGACGACTATGTCGCGGCGTCCGAGAGGCATGCGACCGAACGCGACGTAGCACTCTTCTAGGGTTTCGCTGTTCTTGGATTCTTCACCATCGGGAACGATTACCAGATGGACCCTCAGGCCGATCTTCTCCAGCTCGTTGACAACACGTTCTCCGTAGAGCTCAAAGATGTTGTCCGACGTCACGAGCGCGGCTCTGACCGCCAATCGTGGGGGCACCAGGTACTCGGAGATCTGGTCGAGTAGGCCACGCCCTATCACGATCTTGTAGGGATCAGTCGGGATCGGGACGTCAATCGAGACCGGTGTCGGGTCCTTCGGCATAGCGGTGATCATACCTATCAGGTGTGCAGCGGCGACTCCGCGGCGACGCCTGGAAGGTGCTCTCGAGGCCACAGCGGTACCTGCGGCCCTCTGACGGACGACGCTCTCATCGACAGGTATGTCCTCGACGGCGGATTGACCGGGTTCGAGGTCGGGTCTTCCCCCGTCGCGGACGCTTGGCGAACGAGAACGAACCACCCGCGCACCACCGTTGCCGCCCGGTCGGCACCGTTCGCGTCGCCGTCCGATGTCTTCGAGCCACTGGTGGCGCTCGGTGTCGGTCAGGTCCGCGAGCATGCGCAGGTCGGCCATGTCGCTACTCGGTTAGGTGGGTGGACTGCCCGGTGGTGGCTTCCTGGTGCTGTTGGTGACGAAGATCGGTGATTCGTGTTTGGCATTCGCCGATCAGGATCGACAGCAGCCGTTGGGTGCCGGGTTCGGTTGGGTCGAGATCCTGGTGAAGTCCTTCGGCCATTGTCAGGACCAGCTGTATCTCCTCGACTCGGGCGTCGTAGTGGGTGGGGTCGGGTCGCTGGTCGGGCACTGTGTGAGTCAAGCACGACCGGTCGCCGGACGGGGCCGGAATCGAGGAGATCAGTGCGGCCGCTGCCGGCCAGGCCGCTCGCGTACTGGTCGGCGAGCCAGAGCAGCGCCTCGCGTGGGTCGTAGGCGACCTTGTTGGCGGACCCGACGACCATGCCTTGGATGCGTGCGGTGTCGAACCGGGCTTCGTTCGCACGCCCGTTGATGGTGATGGGTTGTTCGTCGCGGACGAGGTGCCAGTGCGTGATCGCGCGGGCTCGCCAGCCACCGGGGTCGTGGAGGGAGTCGATGTAGTCGAGGGGCACGGTGGGCACGTAGCCAGACACCAGAGGCACGCTACGAGCGGGCCCCGACAATTCCGCCCACGTCGGCGCCGTCGCTAGGTGGCAGGGCTCGTGAGCTGCGCCGTGGTGGATTCCCGGTGTTGTTCGTGGCGAAGATCGGTGACTCGTGTCCGGCACTCACCGATCAGCATCGACAGCCGTTGCGCCCCGGGCGCGGTCGGGTCGAGATCCTCCCCGAGTACTTCGGCCATCGTGAGGACCAGCTGTATCTCCTCAACGCGGGCGTCGTAGTGGCTGGGTGCGGGTCGCTGCTCAGGCACCGTGTGAGTGAATCACGACCGGTCGCCGGGCGGGGCCGGAATCGAGGAGATCAGTCGCAACCGCCCGAACGCCGCGGCCGTCGCCGATTGCCCGTCGATCGTTGCGCCGGCTACCTCGGGTCGGAGACTCGCCCCGGCGGCCGCGGGCCCCGGTCGTGACGGTCGCGGGTGTGGGTGGCGGCGCGGGCGAGGACGAGAACGAGAACGAGAACGAGGGTGGTGAACACGGCCAGGGCCGCGCCGAGGACGGCGATCGCGGCGAGTCGCTCGGAGAACCCGGACAGCGGGCTCGGGGGCAGCGACCAGGCGGTGACTCCGAGGGTGATGGCGATCGCCGCCAGCGGGATCGTGGTGCGGGCGACCAGCGTGCGCGCACTCATGGCCTCGGTCTCGGCCTGGTGGGCGGCGTGGTGGAATCGCTGCTGTTGGTCCTCGGCTGTGCGGGTGTGGTCGAGGCGCTGGTGGATGGCCTGGCGTCGTTGTGTGCAGGCGCTGATGTGGGCGCGGACGTCGTTGTCGTCGAGGCCGGCCGGTGGGGGCAGGGCGAGTGCGTGGTCGATCGCGGCCAACGCCCCTTGGTGTTCGTCGGGGCTGGTGGCGGTGCCGCGCGAATCGGGTTATTCGCCGGGAATGCGATGTCGGAAATTCTTTCACGAATGGGGTATGGCTCTCCGTGGTGGAGCAATTCGACCGTCGGCATTCGGTATCCGCGTGTGAATGCGCGGTTTCCGAATGTCTGTGTCGGTGGATTGTTCGAGCTGGTGGGGAGTCGGGATGATTGTTCAGAGTCGGCGCGTGGGGAAGACCGGGCGCGAGACGGCGGTGAGTGTGGGCTGGGGGTTGGTGGTCCCGCCGGAGGGTCCGATCCGGGTGGAGCCGATCGAGGCCGATGTGGTGGCGTGGGTGCGGCGCTGGACCGGTGCGCGGACGGTGGAGCGGCTGCGGTTGGGTGCCTCGGTGATCGAGGCGGACTCGTTCGTGTGGATGGATGAGGACGGCCGGGCCCGGAATCTGGAGCCCAACCGTCGGGCGGGTGAGTTGGTGTGCATCTGCAGCGGTCGCCGGTTGTGGTCGGACCAGCCGCTGGTCGGGGCGGTGTGCGTGACCGGGGGCGACACCGAGGACGGCGAGACGCGCGGGCTGGAGCAGGAGGATCTGCTGGCCCTGCGTCAGGTCATGGGCGACCCGGGCCCGACCGGGTAACCCCGGGTCGGGCCGGGCGCGGGCGCGGAGCTGGCACCCACCCGGCGGTCCGGTGGTGTTGTGGCCCGGCGGGGGCGGCTGTCCCTGCCGGGCCGTTCTACGTCCGTTCGGGTGGTGGCCAGCGATTGTGGGCCATCACGGTGAGGGTGGCCGGGGATGCTGCTTCACATGGGCAACCACGACAATTCACTGCCCGGCAGTGGTGTCGGATGTGACGACAGACCGAGGCGGAGGTCGCTGCTTGTGGCGTCTGGCTGCGTTAGCGATCTTGTGTGACGAGGGGCGAGGGCGTCAGTGTGGGTGTGGTGGCCGCGCGTCGCCTGGTTGAGCTGGGGTGCTGCGAGATTGCCCCGGGGTTGACCGATGCGGAGTTCGCCCGGATCGAGAGCGAATACGGTTTCGAGTTCGCCGACGATCATCGAGCGTTCCTCGCGGCGGGGGTGCCAGTGAACAGCCCTTTCGAGCCGGAGCCGGGTGTCTCCTACGCCTGGGAGCAGCCGTGGCCCGAGTGGCGTGACGGCAACCCCGAGGAGTTGCGCAAGCAGCTCAGTTTTCCGGTTGAGGGCGTGCTGCGGGCGGTTGAGAGCAACGGGCACTGGCGTCCGGCCTGGGGTGCGCGACCGGACACCACCGAGGCCGCGGCGGGGGTGGCTCGGCGGCTGCTGGCCGATGTGCCCAGGATGGTCCCGATCTATGCGCATCGGTTTCTGCCCGCAGGGCGCGGCACGTCTGGACACCCGGTCCTGTCCATGTGGGGAACGGACATCATCAACTACGGGGCTGACTTCGTCGACTACGTCAACCAAGAGTTCGAGGAACCCCGGCCTGAACACCCGGACGACTGGTCGCCGCGGGCTACCGTGTTGTTCTGGCGCGACTACCTGTGATTGCGATACCGGGGTTCTTGGCGGAGAACCGCGCCGCGGCGCACCTGTCGACGGTGTGATCGGTTCAGGCATCGCGGTGTCTCCGGCTCGGCATCGCGAGGACGTTGTTGGCCGCCGTGTCGTGGGTGAGCGCAGCATCATGATCACGGAGGCCCGACAGCTGTCGGATGGGCGAGTGAACGACGAGGACAAGCCGAAGGTCGAGGACGACGCGCAGGGCTCAGGCCCGATCCCGCCGCCGCTGGACCCGGGTAATCACGCGAAGGACGATGACGACGATTGACCGACACCATCACCTGACCGACACCAATACCGTCTCATGGACTGAGGTGATGGCCCGGGTACCCCGGGAACGGTTCATCCCCGACCGCTTCTGGCGCCACGAACCCAACCGGACCGGGAATGACCTGGTGCCGGTCGACCGGCGGACCGACCCCAGGACGTGGGCCGCGCTCGTCGCTCGTGACGAGCCGGTGGACACCCAGGTCGACAACGGCCACCCGGCGCCGGATGGCACCGGCCGCGAGGTCACCTCGTCGTGTTCGGACCGGCGGGTGGTGGCCGAGATGCTTGCGCTGCTGGACGCCCGGCCGGGCGGGCACGTGTTGGAGATCGGCACCGGGACCGGCTGGAACGCCGCGATCCTGTCCGCCGCGGGGGTCCGGTTACTTCGGTCGAGGTCGATCCCGCCGTCGCGGCCCGAGCCCAGGTTCTGTTGCCGGACACCGAGGTCGTCACGGCGGACGGTGCCGAGGGTTGGCCGGCCACGGCGCCGTACGACCGCTTGATCGCCACGGTCGGCGCACAGGTCATCCCGACCGCCTGGGGTTGCCCAGACCCGCGTCGGTGGCCGCTTGGTGGTGCCGCTGCGCGGCTCGTGGCAGCCCCCGGGGATCGCGGTCCTCGACCGCACCTCCTCCGGGGCGACCGGGCGACTGGCCGGACCGGCTGCGTTCATGGCGATGCGGCACGAGGCGAGGCCCCGACCCAGCCGGGCCAACCGGGAGCGGCCCGCGCAGGAGCACACCACGACCAGGATCCACCCCCACCGGCTGGCCGGTGACCGGGACACGGCGACGGCGATCGGTCAACGCGTCCCGGGTGTCCGGTGGGCCTGGAGCGGCTCGACCACCGAGCAGCACGGCACGCTGTGGATCTACGGCGACGACGGCCGCTCCTGGGCGAGCATCACCCTCGCCGACCAGCCGCCGTACGAGGTCGAGCAGGCCGGGCCCCGGCGGCTGTTCGAGGAGATCCGCGAGGGCTACCGGTGGTGGAAGGAACATGACCGGCCCACCGTGGACGACGGGCGGATCCACCGCGACCCCGACGGCACCCAACGCATCGACCTGGCCAGGGCCGACGGCGCCGAGCAGCTGGTCGGACCCGGCTCAACCTGACGCCCGCCGAGTCACCGGGCTCTGAACGGTGCGGGGCGGGCCACCGTTCGCGATCGCACTCGATCTACGTCGTTTCGTCGTGGGCCGTCGGGCCTCCTACGTAGCGTCCACGGCGGAGGTGGGCGTGATGGCGGTGGCGCGCGGTGTGGTCGCCGTGACGGTCGCGGTGGCGTGCGTCGCGGCGCTGGTGGTCGGTGACGGCGTCGGCGGTGAGCGAGGCGACACCGCGAGACAGTGGCCAGCAGAGCACCGAGGGCCGCGGCTCCAGTACTGGGGTCTCACCGCCTCCGGCGACCGCTTCCAGGTCACCCTTGACGCGGGCGCGTCCGCCCCGCGGATCGCTGCCGCGCTGCCAGCGGGTCTGGGCGAACAGGGGCTGGTACTGGCCGCTCGGGCCCGGCCGGTCGGCGCCAGGGTCAAGGGCGCGCCGGGTCCGCCACCGCCCCCGCCACCGGGCGGGTTCGTCTGTTCCCGGTTCGTCAGCGCTACCCGGCTCGACGCCTCGATCCACTACCTGGGCGGCACCGTCAATCAGGTCTGCTCCGGGACGTTCATCGAGCACTGGGTCGAGTACCGGGTCGAGCGTTCCTCGGTGCTGGGGTGGCGAACCTACAAGGGTTCGGAGCCGACGCCGGCGGTCACCGCGCCGAGTGAGAGCTGGCCGGTCGGAGCCCGCTGCGGCAGCGGCGGGGGCACCTACGACTACCGCATCACCACCATCGGCCACGCTCGCGCCAGCAACGGCGCCGACATCATCGACTCCGACGAGGTGGACGGCCAGCCCGGACAGTTCGACTGCGGCACCGGATAGGCACCGGATAGGCACCGGATAGGCACCGGACGAGCACTGGACGAGCACTGGACGAGCACTGGATGGACGCGCCTGTCCTCGGTTGCCGATCGAGCGGGGTGGAGGGGTCTAGTCGGGCCAGGGGCGGTCGAGGACCCTCGCCCGCGCGGTGGGGTCGCACACCATGCCCGAGTGGCCGGGGCAGCTGTCTACGGGGTGGTAGTAGCCCCGCAGGTATGCCTGCCGGTAGGCCCACAGCACGACCGGTCGCACCCGCATCCCGAACGAGCGCCGGACCAGCCCGGCTGCGGCCCG
>JAESFN010001277.1_pt1 | contig 11934 bp, 14 predicted proteins | sample 9269411 | NCBI WGS metagenome assembly JAESFN01 (sample SAMN14505399, study PRJNA617100) | algae metagenome | isolation source: Iphinoe sp. HA4291-MV1 and co-occurring heterotrophs from trail next to... | place: USA: Maunawili Falls, Hawaii | collected 2009-07-25
CCTCCTCATGCCGGCCTGGCACGCGACGGCCGGCGGCTATGCCGGCGTCAAGATCGTCTCGGTGGTTCCCGGCAATGCCGCGCGCGGCAAGCCGAGCGTCGTCGGCGCCTATCTCCTCCTCGACGGCGACAGCGGCGAGCCGCTGGCGATGCTCGACGGACAGGCCCTGACGGCCTGGCGGACCGCCGGGGCATCGGCTCTCGCCGCCTCGTATCTCGCGCGGCCGGACAGCCGGCGGATGGTGATGGTCGGCGCCGGCACGCTCGCCCCGCGGCTGATCGAGGCCCACGCCTCGGTGCGGCCGATCGAAGCCGTGGCGATCTGGAACCGCAATCCGGAGCGGGCCCTGGTGCTTGCGTCGCGGCTCGATCGCCCCGGGCTCCGGGTCACGGCCGTGGACGACCTCGCCGCCGCGGTGGCCGGGGCCGACCTCGTGTCCGCGGCGACCATGAGCCGCGCGCCGCTTGTCGAAGGCGCGTGGCTTGCCCCCGGCGTCCATCTCGATCTGGTCGGGGCCTACAATCCCGGCATGCGCGAGGTCGACGACGCGGCGGTGGCGCGGGCGAGCGTCTATGTCGACACCCGCGCCGGGGCGCTCGCCGAGGCCGGCGACATCGTGCAGGCGATTGCCGCGGGGGCGCTCGACGCGGGGCGGATCGCGGGCGACCTCTTCGACCTCTGCCGGAGAGACCGGGCATGGCGCCGGTCCGCCGATGAGATCACGCTGTTCAAGTCGGTCGGGACCGCGATCGAAGACCTCGCCGCGGCGGTGCTTGTCTTCGAGCGTTCGTTCGGGCGGGCCTGACGCCTCGCCGCCCGCGTGCGGGCGATCCGCCCGCCGTCACGCCTCGAACAGGTCGGGGCGGCCCGCGGCGTAGCGGCGGAGCTGGGCCATGCCCTCGTCGAGATGCGCGCCCATGGCCGCAGCGGCAAGGCCCGCGTCCTGCGCGGCCAGGGCATCGAGGATGGCGCGATGCTCGCGAAGGGTATTGCGGTTCCGCGTCGGCATGGGCAGGAGCAGGCGGCGCGCCCGTTCGAGCTGGGCGCGCGAGGCGTCCACCACCTCCGCCACCCGCCGCATGGCGAGGCCGTCGAAGAGCGCGGCGTGGAAGCGGACGTCGAGCGTGTAGAACTCGTCGATGTCCTTCGCCTTCACCGCGGCCGTCTGGTAGTCGAGCAGCCGTTCGAGCCGCGACAGGGTGCCGCGATCGACCCGCGGCGCGAGCGCGTCGACCGTCGCCACTTCGAGGGCGCGGCGGACGAAGGCGGCCTCGGCCACGTCGGACAGGCGGATGCGGGCGACGAAGGTGCCCTTCTGCGGCTCGACATCGACCATGCGCTCCTCGGCGAGCCGCGCGATGGCCTCGGCCAGCGGCTGTCGCGAGACGCCGAGGCGCTCGCAGATCTCGGCCTTGTCGATCCGTGTGCCCGGCGCAAGCCTGAGCGCAATGATCGCGCTGCGGAGATCATCGTATACCGCGACCGCCTTGGAGACGCCGCGCCGTGAATGGCCGAGGCTCGGGGCCGCGTAGTTCAAGGGAAATTTACTCCGCCGTTCCGGCTGACATGTTAGCGGCGGCTGCGCGGTGGGACAACCATGAGGTTCGGGCGGCCGCGACGGCGGCTTGTTTTTACCATCATCGTGGTGTTCCTTCCGAGAGCCATCGGGACCGGTCCGGAGATGCCCTCATGAACGCTGAACGCCGCCGCGAAATGCAGGCGCCTGCGATCATCCTCGTCGTCGGCCTCCTGACCATCCTCGGCGCCTGGGGCTTCCAGCTCATCGGCCACTACGTGCCCTGCAAGCTCTGCCTCGAGCAGCGCCTGCCCTACTATGTCGGCCTGCCGGTGGCGCTCGCGGCGCTGCTCGCCGCCTTGAGCGGGGCGAAGGTGACCGTGCCGCGCATGCTGCTGATCGTCGCCGGCCTGATCTTCGCCTACAACATCTACCTCAGCGGATATCATGCCGGCGCCGAATGGGGCTGGTGGCAGGGCCCGACCGATTGCGGCGATACCGGCGCCGCCACCACCGGCGCGACCGACATCCTTGCCGAGCTCGAGACGATCAAGATCGTCTCCTGCACGGAGGTGCAATGGCGCTTCCTGTTCCTCTCCTTCGCCGGGTGGAACTTCCTGATCTCGATCTTCCTGGTCGCGGTGGCGATGTGGGGCGCGTTCCGCCCGGTCGCCGGGGCCGCCGGCGAGGGACCGCAATCGACGTCGGGAAGCTGGGCGACGGGGAGCGGCTGGTCGGGGCGGTAGCGCCGCCACGCGGAACCGGAGGACGACGAGGCCCCTCCGGCTACTCCGGGTGGCCCCGAACCGGTCTCGTCCGACGATCAGAGATCGGGATAGGGCGCGATCAGCGACAGGTCGGCGGCCGAGAGCCTGTCCTTCGCCGTCAGCGCCTGGTGCCAATAGGGATAAAGGAGCGGCGGCCGGCTCGCCGTGTCGAGCCGCGACCGTTCCTCCGCCGTCAGGACGAGGTCCGCCGAGGCGAGGTTGTCCTTGAACTGGGCTTCGTTGCGGCCGCCGATGATCACCGAGGTCACGCCGGCCCGGCCGAGCAGCCAGGCGAGCGCCACCTGTGCGCCCGAGACGCCGCGGGCGTCGGCGACCTCCATCATCACCTCGATCAGGTCGTAGAGCGCCTCGATGTCGTAGATCGGCGGCTCCTTCCAGCCCGCCAGGTGCCGCGAGACCTTGGGGTCCTTCTTGTTCCTCCGGAACTTGCCGCTCAGCCAGCCGCCGGCGATCGGGCTCCAGACCAGGATGCCGAGCCCCTCCTCGATCGAAATCGGCACCAGCTCGTACTCGGCCTCGCGCGCCTGGAGGCTGTAGTGGATCTGCTGGCTGACGAAGCGGGGGAAGCCCATGCGATCCGAGGTGGCGAGCGACTTCATCACGTGCCAGCCGGAGAAGTTCGAGCAGCCGATGTAGCGGACCTTGCCGGACGAAACGAGGTGATCGAGCGCGGCCATGGTCTCCTCGATCGGGGTCTGCCCGTCCCACTCGTGGAGCTGGTAGAGGTCGATCCAGTCGGTGCGGAGCCGGCGGAGGCTCGCCTCGCAGGCGGCGATCAGATGATGGCGCGAATTGCCCTGGTCGTTCGGGCCGGGCCCCATCGGGAAGCGAGCCTTGGTGGCGATCAGGATGTCCTGCCGCTTCTTGCCGAGCGCCTGGCCGATCACGTCCTCCGAGGCGCCGGTCGAATAGACGTCGGCGGTATCGAGGATGTTGACGCCGGCATCGACGCAGAGCGCGATCTGGCGCTTCGCCTCGGCGAGCCCGACGCTTCCGAACGGTGCATCCTTCGGCGCGCCGAACGGCAGCGTACCCATCGTGATCGCCGAGACCTTGAGGCCCGAGCGGCCCAGCAGCCTATATTCCATCCCCACCCCCCGAATTTTCTTCTCGTGTCTTCCGATAGCGCTTTATCCGCCGGCCGTCACCCGGTCACTTTGCCGGCCGCGGCGCGGCGGTGCATGGAGGATCGCGGCGCGGATGAGGATGTAGGCGAGGAGTGCCGCAAGGAGATGCCACAGGAAATGCGTGCCGACCGGAATCGCGCCGCAGAGCCGTTCGTCCAGTTCGCGCGCGGCGAAGGCGGCGGCGAACACCAGTGCGGCAGCGAGATAGGACGGTCCCGCCGGCGAGCGGCGGAGAAGAAGGAGCACGGAGACCACGACGAGGACGCCGAGCGGGAGGAGATAATAGGCGCCCGAAGGCAGCATCCCGCGCGGGATGAGCGTACCCCCGCCGACGATGATCGCGAGGAATGCGACCAGCCCGCCCGCCGCCGCCGCGACGCTCCACGCGAAGAACCGCGTGAGCGTCAGCCACAGGACGAGCAGCATGAAGACGAGGAACGGCAGCATGTCGAGCACCACCGCCCAGACCGTGGCGGTGGTGTGGAACAGGAACGCCCCGATGCCGCCGGCGACGATCGCCGCGATCATTGCGTTGATCAGGCCCGCCGCGTCGCGGTTGGGGTGGCGGCGCTGGAGCACGGCCGCCGCCCAGGCGGCCGCGAACATCGCGAGGTTGGTGAGCGCGTTGAGGGGCTCGGCGTCGAGGCCGTCGCCCGTCCTTTCGCAATAGGCGTCGACCGTCCGGCAGAGGCCGGGCATCGCCTCGGCGAGGAAGCCGGGGCAGGCGAGCGCCATGGCGCCTACTTCGGCGCCGGCGCGGGCTCGGCGTTGTCGACGCCTTCGGCGCCGATATAGACGGCCAGGATCCGGAGCGGCTGGTCAGTCTTGTTCATGCCGTTGTGAGCCCAGTCCACGGCCTCGAGGATGCTCTCGCCCTCTTTGACCACCTTGACGCCCTTCTCGCCGTAGTCGACCGTGACCTCGCCCTCGAGGACATAGACGTAGAGCGGCACTTCGTGGAGGTGCCAGCCGGTCTCGCCGCCCGGCGGGATGGTGACGATCGCGGCGGTGACCTTGGCGGTGCCGGCCGGGTAGGCGATCTGCTGGTCGACGACCGTCTTGCCGGTGGAGAGGAGCGGGGTGAGGAGATTCTGGTAGGTCACCGACTCCTCGGCCGCCGCGATGCCGGCGAAGGGAACGGACAGGAAGGCGGCGGCGGAAAGGACACGGGCGAGGCGGGTCATGGACGTCTCCGGATGCTGGTGTTGTTTAGGCCTTGCGGTGCGGCCGTGACAGGTGACACGCGCGGTTAAACAAAGGATTGCGGAATTCCCGCGAAAATCGCAATACCGGCGCCGAAGGCGCTTGGACCACCGGCAATTCTTGCCGGGCGCAGCGACGGGCCTCGCGAGGAGGATGCGATGAGCGGGAAGGCAGAAGCACTGACCGGGATCCTGACGGCGGCGCCGGTGGTGCCGGTGCTGACCATCGAGTCGGCCGCGACCGCCGTGCCGCTCGCCCGCGCCCTGGTCGCCGGCGGCCTGACTGCCCTTGAGGTGACGCTCCGGACCGCGGCCGGGCTCGATTGCATCCGCGCGATCCGGGACGAGGTGGAGGGCTGCAATGTCGGCGCAGGCACCGTCCTCGATGCCCGCCAGGTCGACGATGCGGTGGCGGCCGGCGCGACCTTCCTGGTCAGCCCGGGCGTCTCGCCGCGCCTCCTCGCCGCGGCGCGGAACTGCCCGGTTCCCTTCCTTCCCGGGGTGGCGACGGCGGGTGAGGCCATGGCCCTTGCCGAGGAGGGTTTCGGCATCCTCAAGTTCTTCCCGGCCGAGCCGGCGGGCGGCATCGCCTACCTCAAGGCGCTCGGCGCGCCGCTGCCCTCTGTCCGCTTCTGCCCGACGGGCGGCGTCGGCGTTACCAACGCTGCGGCCTATCTCGCACTTGCGAACGTGATCTGCGTCGGGGGCAGCTGGGTGGCGCCCGCCGATGCCCTTGCCTCGGGAAACTGGACCCGCGTCACGGCTCTCGCCCGGGAGGCGGCGCAGATCGGAAAGGGCGGGAACGGTGGGCGGAACAGCAAGGCCTGAGCCGCTTATGCTGCAGGGCGGCGACGAAATGCCTTGCGTTTCTTGATAGTTGTGGCCATATGGTCGGCGCTCGGGCACTTCCCGGGAGACTGGAAAACTGCGCGAGGAAAAATCTGGCCTCGCTGATCTTGGGCCAACGCCCGGATGGTCGCGATAAGACGCTTCTTCCTTTCCCCGACTGACAAGCTGCCTACGGAAATGAGGGTGCGGGCCGCACCCTTGCAATGACACTAACGGGAAAAGGAATCCCATATGCGCCAGACTGGCACCGTGAAGTTCTTCAATACGTCGAAAGGCTTCGGCTTCATCACCCCTGAGGGCGGCTCCAAGGACGTCTTCGTCCACGTGACGGCTCTCGAGGCTTCCGGCATCAGCCACCTCGCCGACGGGCAGAAGGTGACGTTCGAGGTCGAGCCGGACCGCATGGGCAAGGGCCCGAAGGCGGTCAGGCTTCAGCTCGCCTGAGGCTTCATTCGGCGACCGGCGGCACGCCGCCGGTTCATCGGAACTGACTGCGCCGCCGGCTTGTCCGGCGGCTTTTTGATTCCGGCGGCAGCCGGGTCGAAAGGCGCGTTTTCGGACACGAAGCGGGCGATGATCGGGGGCAGCAGCCGCTCGATCAGCACGCGCCGGTCGCCCCCCTCGACCGCCTTGCGGAACTGGTCCGAGAGCAGCAGGTCCGAGAAACCCTGGACGATCGACCACAGGCCGACCACGATCGGCGCGAGCCCGGGATCGGCCATCGGATCGCTTGAGCCGAAAGCCGCGCCGACCGCCGCGACCGGCACGGCGAAGGCGGCGGCGCCCGCCGCCTGGAAATCCGCGTTGTCGCGATCAAGCAGTCCCGCCCGGAAGATCAGTCGGAAATAGGCCGGGTTCTCGACGGCGAAGGTGACATAGCCTCGACCGATCGCAACGAAGTGGTCGGCCGTGCCGGCCGGCGCCTCGCGCCCGAAGGCCTCCGTCACGTCGGCAAGGCGGCGAAGCCCGATCGTGGCGAGCGCGGTGAACAGCGCGCGCACGTCCTTGAAGTGATGCGCGGGCGCCGCGTGCGACACGCCCGCCCGGCGGGCGCAACCGCGGAGCGTGAAGCCATCGACCCCGTTCTCGGCCAGCTCTTCCTCGGCCGCCGCGATCAGCGCCGCGCGAAGGTCGCCATGGTGATAGGCGTCGCGCAGTGGGCCTGCCCGGCCGCCCCGTCTTCCGGCGTTCGTCGCCGCCTCGGCCGCGTGGCCGGTTCTCGTCACGTCCTTCGTCATGTCCGCTCCTTCGCGGGCCGGTCTTGTCTCGTAGCGCCGGCATCTTGACGTCGTCAACATTTCTATCTTGACAGCGTCAACATCCTCACGCTATCCATCTAGTCACTGTCAAGATGGAGGACAAGATGTCGCCCTACGAACTCATCTTCGCCGTCGCCAATCCGCTGGCCATGCTGGGATGGCTGGGGCTGGTTCTGTTTCCCGGCCGGCGGGTCGTGGTCGACGGGATCAGCGGGGTGGCGATCCCCGCGTTCCTCGCCCTCGCCTATGCCGGCCTGGTCGCGGCCTTCTTCGCCGGCAGCGAAGGCGGCTTCGGCAGCATCGAGGCGGTTCGCGCCCTCTTCCAGTCCGACGCCCTGCTCGTCGCTGGCTGGCTCCATTATCTCGCCTTCGATCTGTTCGTCGGCGCCTGGCAGGTGCGCACCGCGCGGGCGGAGGGCATCCCCCACGTCCTGGTCATTCCCTGCCTCGTGCTGACCTTCCTGTTCGGCCCGCTCGGCTTCCTCGTCTTCCTCATCCTCCGCGCCGCCTTCGGCCGGCGTCTCACCTTCGCCATGGAGTCCTGACCATGTCCGCCATCGCCCTCCGCCCCGGCGGCCACGTCGCCTCGCCGTTCGCCTTCATCGCCGCCATCGATGCCGAAGGGCGTCGCCGGCAGCCGCTCCTCTGGGGCGCCGCCGTCTTCCTCCTCCTGCTGATCCCGCCGACGGTGGCTGCGCTTCTCCTCGACACTCGCACGGTCAACGACGTCAATGTCTGGGTGAAGCCGCTCAAGTTCGAGGCGTCGCTGGTGCTCTACCTCGGCACGCTCGCCTGGTTCTGGGGCTACCTGTCGCCGGAGGCACGGTCGTCCCGCCGGCTGCGCATCTTCGCGGCGGTGTCGGTCGCGCTCATCGCCTTCGAGATCGCCTATATCGTCGGCCAGTCGGCCCGCGGCGTCGCCTCGCATTTCAACGAATCGACGCCGATCGAAGGGCTGCTGTTCACGCTGATGGGAATGGCGGCACTGGTCTTCACCGTGCTGCCGGCAGCGCTCGGCATCGCCGTCGCGCGGCGGCCGCGGCAGGACCTCGCGCCGGCGTTCCGCCTCTCGATCGTCCTTGGCCTGCTGCTGACCACGGGCCTCGGCATCGCAGCCGGGATCGCGATCTCGGTCAATGGCGGCCATTGGGTCGGCTCCGCCCCGACCGATGCCGGCGGCCTTCCGGTCTTCGGCTGGGCGCGGGATGGCGGCGATCTCCGCGTCGCGCACTTCTTCGGCCTGCATGCGCTCCAGATCCTGCCCTTCGCCGGCTGGCTGATCGCGCGGCGGTGGCCCGAGGCGAGGGGGCTGGTCTGGCTGCTTGCGACCGGGTTCACGGCGCTCACGGCCTACACGCTGGTCGAGGCCTTCGCCGGCCGGCCGTTCCTGCCCTTCCTCGGCTGAAACCGGACGGCCCGCCCTTGCCGCGGGGCGGGCCGCTCCCTACTTCGCCCCAGTCAGCAACGATGAGGCAGGACGATGTTCGACCCCAAGCAGCTTCTCGACCAGTTCCTGGGCGGCCAGGGCGGCAACAACGCAGCCTGGAACGACCAGCGCGGCAACAGCCAATGGGACAATCAGCGCTCGGGTGGCGGCATCATGGACCGGGTGGGCAACTACGCCCGCGAGAATCCGATGCTGACCGGCGGCGTCGCCGGCGGCCTCGCCGGCCTTCTGCTTGGCCGCGGTTTCGGCGGCGACCTCCTCAAGTATGGCGGCATGGCGGTGATCGGCGGCCTCGCCTACAAGGCCTACCGCGACTACCAGCAATCGCAGCGGCAGGGCGGCCACGCCCCGGCTCCTGCCTATGGCCCCGGGGACTTTGCGCCGCCGCCGGCCGATTCTCCCTTCGCTGCCGGCAACGCGCCGCAGGGTCAGATGCAGCTCGCCGAGGTCCTGATCGTGGCGATGATCGCCGCCGCCAAGGCCGACGGCCATGTCGATGCCGAGGAACGCGGCCGCATCTACCAGCGTCTCGAGGAGGGCGGCCTGCAGCCGGAGGAGGTCGCCTTTCTCCAGCGCGAGCTCACCGAGCCGGTCGATATCGAGCGCATCGTCGCCGGCGCCAGGAACAAGGAGGAGGCGGTCGAGATCTACGCCGCCTCGCTGATGGCGATCCGGAGCGACACGCCGCAGGAGCAGGCCTATCTCGCCACCCTCGCCGGCCGGCTCAAGCTGGAGCCCGGCCTCGTCCAGTCGATCGAGAAGACGGTCGAGGCGGTTGCGGTGAAGTAGCCGCACCACGGGTCACTGCCGTCCCGGCTCCGGGCGCGGGCTTGAATGAGTAGCCGGACGAGGAGGCGACCCGTTCCCCAAACGACAGAAAGGCGCCGAGCGGGTTTCCCCACCGACGCCTCCCTGTCAGTCTGGTCCCGCCGGCTGCGCGAGCCCGAAGGCGCGCTGCCACCGTACCCAGGCTGAACGTGACCGGGCGCTGGCCTCCATCGCTGAAAGCACTCTTCCCGTCACCACTGCCTCAGGCCTTTCGGCTCCGGCAGTGCCCGTCGAACGGTTGTGCCGCCGTTCACGGGGAGCATCGGCCCGTCCGTCTTTGCGCGCCGCATTGCTGCAGTCCGCAGTCCCGGACAGCTCCACTGGGCATCAGGCTTCTACCCGGCTCTCCGCCGGTCCACCTGTGTGGTCCGCCTCTGGCTGGTCTCGATCACCCGGATTGCCCTTCCGAATTCGACCAACCTCTTCGGTGAGGCAATGGTCGCTCCGAACGCCCCGGATGGAAAGCGGAGAGTTGTGGACTTGGGATATGCGGGGATAACGGGAACATGGTGCGCCGCGTCAATGACGGCGAGCCCGCTGGCGACGGCTGAGTCGTGATCGGAAAGCCCAGCGGCGCGCACCGGAAAAAAGAGGGTTGAAGCACAAGCTCCCGCAATCGTTAGCTGTCAGCCGTACCAGCTCCCTGATACGGTGAGCCCTTCCGCCAGGGGAGACATCGCTGTGAAGCGCACCGCAAGGCGTTGGGGAATCACGGTCCTGCTGCTGCTCCTCGCAGCGCAAGGGGCGATGGCAATCGAGTTCCGCCCATTTCCTGAGGCTCAGGTCACGATCGAACAATGGCAAGCCTATCACGACGCCGTCAGGGGGAGTTTTGCCGCCAGCGAGAAGCGGTTCCCGGAACTCAATCTCGTGACCTACGACGACGCGCCGCATGGCGCCGCCTATGCCTTCACAGAGCCCGCCCATCCCGCGCATCCGGCGTGGATAGCGCGCCGGGTGATCGAGAAGGACGGCCAGTACGCAATCGAGCAGATTGGCTATTTTGCCGGCGCCGAAGCGCCGTTCGCCGCCTTGTTTGAGGAGTATCGCGCGTTGAACGACAAGATTCGCGACGAACTCAATAGGGATCAATAGACGGATCACCTTCGAGACCCGACCGTGCCGAAGCCTTTGCCGATCGATCATGAGACCCTTCGGAGGGCGATGTCCCTTCGCTGAAGACGATCAATCGGCTCCGAGGATACCCTTGACCGTCTTGTCGACGCGACGCGCGTCGGCCCGCTCAAGCGCCCCGACGGTGCGGGCGATCATGTCGTTGGTCTGGCCACAGTCGGCATTGAAGCCATACGACGACGGAGCGAGCGCTGGCCTCGGCTTTGCGAAGTCGATATCGACGAATGGAAATGGGACGATTGCGATCCGATACCGATTACAGATCATCGAACGCCGCGGCGTCTTCGGGAGAATCCCATTCTGAAAGCGTGCCGCGCAGCGCCCTCAGATAGGCAACGTCCTGACGTTCCGCCTTGAGCAGCGTCACCGAACCGCCTTCCACGTGGTACGCGATGGCATCGCCGGGCGTGAGGCGGAGCGCGGTCCGCACCGCCTTCGGAATCGTGGTTTGAGATTTCCCGGTCAGCCCGCTGAATGCGCGCGTCATTGTGCTTCACTTAGGCCATGCCCGCCCCTGGAGCAAGGAAGTAAGGAAAACAAGGAAGCAAGGGCCGCGCAGGAACCCTCAATCCGTGGCGACTTTGCCCGGTTGCGGGGGCGCCTTAGAGCAACATTCCCCGGCGCAACGCCTGCGTCTCGTTCCTACAAGAAGCTCTGGGGGTCGATGTCGACCTGCACCCGGACGCCGCCGCGCGGCGTCGGCGCCGCGTTGAGCCAGGCCTGGAGATAGGCTTGGATGTCGGCGCTCCGCGGCGCGTGGATGAGGAGGCGGAAGCGGTGCCGGCCGCGCACCACCGCGAGCGGCGCCTCCGCCGGCCCGAGCACGCTGATCTTCTCGGCGCGCGGCTCCGCGCGGCGGAAGGCATTCGCATAGCCCAGGGCCGAGGCGCGGTCGGGGCCCGAGACGACAATGCCGGCGAGCCGGCCGAAGGGCGGCAGCCCGGCCTCGCGCCGTGCCGCGATCTCGCTCGCATAGAACGCCTCGCGGTCGCCCGAGACGATGGCGCGGATCACCGGATTCTCCGGCGCGAAGGTCTGCACCAGCGCCCGGCTCGCGCCGCCGGCGCGGCCCGCCCGCCCCGTCACCTGGCTGAGGAGTTGGAAGGTGCGCTCCGCCGCTCGCATGTCGCCGAAGGCGAGGCCGAGGTCGCCGTCGACCACCCCGACCAGGGTCAGGTAGGGGAAGTTGTGGCCCTTGGCGACGAGCTGGGTGCCGATCACGATGTCGGCTTCGCCCCGCTCGATCGCGGTCAGCTCCTCGCGGAGCCGCTGCACGCCGCCGATGAGATCGCTCGAGAGGAGGATGGTGCGGGCGCCGGGGAACCGCGCCGCGACCTCCTCGGCGAGCCGCTCGACGCCGGGGCCGACCGCGACCAGGCTCTCGGCGTCCCCGCAATTAGGGCAATGGTCCGGCCGCTTCTCCGAGTGGCCGCAGTGATGGCAAAGGAGCACGCCGCGGAAGCGATGCTCGACCAGCCAGGTCGAGCAGTTGGGGCATTGGAAGCGGTGGCCGCAGGTCCGGCAGAGCGTCAGCGGCGCATAGCCCCGACGGTTGAGGAAGAGGAGCGCCTGCTGGCCCTCGGCCAGCGTTTCGCCGACGGCCGCGACCAGTGGCGGCGAGATGAAGCGGCCCCGCTCCGGCGGGTGCTTCCGCATGTCGATGGCCTTGATTTCGGGGAGCTTCGCCTCGGCGTAGCGGTCGCTGAGGACGAGGCGGCTGTAGCGCCCGGCATCGGCATTGACGCGCGACTCGATCGAGGGCGTCGCCGAGGAGAGGACGACCG
>JAESFN010001278.1_pt1 | contig 11918 bp, 10 predicted proteins | sample 9269411 | NCBI WGS metagenome assembly JAESFN01 (sample SAMN14505399, study PRJNA617100) | algae metagenome | isolation source: Iphinoe sp. HA4291-MV1 and co-occurring heterotrophs from trail next to... | place: USA: Maunawili Falls, Hawaii | collected 2009-07-25
ACAGCAGCATGGTGTCCGGGGCGGCGAGGAATCCGGACCGGCCCAGCCGCCGCACCTCCCCGCCGACGACGGGTACCCGGCAGGTGCCGCAGAAGCCCTGCCGGCAGGAGTACGCCACCCCGGGCAGCGCCTCCCGGGCCACGTCCAGGGCGGACCGGTCGGCCGGCACGTGCAGCGTGGTGCCGGTGCGGGCGAGGTGGACGTCAAAGGGCCGGCCGCCGGTCACCGGGGGCGCGGAGAACCGTTCGTAGTGCAGGCCGGAGGCGCCGGTCGCGGCGAAGGCCTCGCGCAGGCCCGGGATGAGCGCCGGGGGTCCGCAGAAGTAGACCGCCGATCCGGCGCGGGCGGCGGCCAGCAGCGCGGCGGTGTCCGGCGGACCGGTGTCGGCGTCGGTCAGCACCCGGACCCGCGTGCCGTCGTACGACGCCAGCCGGTCCAGGAACGGCAGGGTGTCGAGGTCGCGGCCGAAGTAGGTGAGGTGCCAGTCCACGCCGGTGGCCGCGGCGGCCCGGACCATCGGCAGGATCGGGGTGATGCCGATGCCGCCGGCGACGAACACGATGTTGTCCAGCCCGGCCCGGGCCAGCGCGGGGTGCGCGAACGGGAAGGCGTTGCGCGGCCCGAGCACCGACACCGTGTCGCCTTCGGCCAGCTCGTCGTGGATCTCGATCGAGCCGGACCCGTCCGGGATGCGCCGCACCGCGATCTCGTAGCCGCCGCGGTCGGCCGGGTCGCCGCACAGCGAGTACTGCCGGACCAGCCCCGAGGGCAGCACCAGGTCCAGGTGCGCCCCCGGGTCCCAGGCCGGGAGGTCGGGGCCGGCGGCCGGCTCCAGCCGCAGCCCGACCACGCCGGCGGCCTCGGTCCGCTTCCGGGCGACGGTGAGCGGGAGGGCGCGGTCGGTGACCGGCGGATCGGGGCGCCGGGCGCGGCGGGCCACGGCGGCGTATCCGCTGATCACCCGCCGGTAGAGGGCCATCACCCGGTCCGGCCGATCCGCTGTCCGGAAGGACCGCGGGGTGGGTTCGGTGATCACGGCGGTCAGCCGGCGGCCAGCACGGCCGGGGACGACGCCAGGTAGGCCACCGCCTGGCTGGTCGAGCCGTACTTCGACGGGTGGTAGGACGGCCGGAGGTACTCCAGCGTCATCCGGGCGATGCTCCCGGGAGTGGGGATCAGGCCCCGGCGGTAGGCCCGCCGGTACTCCCGCAGCATCGCCAGCCGGCTCTTCGGGGCGTCGGGGTCGACCGTGCACAGGTAGCGGACGCCGCGGTGGATGAACAGCCCGAACGTCGGCATCGCGATCAGGTAGGCCCGGATCCGGCGGTGGTAGCTGCCGTCGAGGTGGGTGTACAGGTCGAAGGCCACGTGCCGGTGCTCGACCTCCTCGGCCAGGTGCCAGCGCAGCAGCTCCAGCACCCGGGGTTCGAAGGTGGTGTCCCAGGCGCGCGCGTTCAGCCCCCAGTCACCGAGGTAGGAGGTGACGTGCTCCAGGGCGGCCACCGTGGCCACCCGCTCCAGCAGCCACCCGTGCGCCTCGTCGCCGGTCAGGCCCCGGTCGCCGAGCAGGGTGCGGAAGAACCACCGGAGCTGGTCGGTGAACGGGGCGGTGTCCAGCCCTTCGGCGGCCAGGTGGTCGAGCAGCGTCTGGTGGGCCGACGAGTGCACGGCCTCCTGGCCGATGAACCCGACGACGTCCTCGTGCACCCGCTGGTCCCGGATCAGCCGGAGCGTCTGCTGGAAGACCTGGACGAAGAAGACCTCGCCCTCGGGCAGCAGCATGTTGAACGTGTTGATGAAGTGCGTGGCGAACGGGTTCCCGTCCAGGTAGTGCGTCGGCAGGCCGGTCCAGTCCCACTCGACCGCCCGCGCGGTCAGCGCGACCCGTCCGGGGTCCGAAGGCTGGTCCATCGATTCGTCCATCCTCCGGCTCCCTCGCCTAGATATGTGTAACCGCCAGTAACGGCGGTTGCTACTGGATAGTAGTAAACCGGGCGGGCTACGACAACCCATGATCCGTGGGGGTAGCTACACGGTGAGGACGCGCCGGTAGCGCTCGACGAGCTCGTCGTCGAGCTCCTCCGCGTCGACGTCCACGAACAGCGCCGTCCAACCCCGCTCCACCGGGCTGGTCGCGGCGGCCTCGGCCAGGCGCGGTGCGGTGCCCAGGACGATGTCGCCCAGGTACCCGTCGTCGCCGCCGTCGAGGACGTGCACGGAGGTCCCGGCCGGCCCGCACACCGCGGCGAACACCTCCGCCCACGCCCGGGCCCGCTCCGCCGACGGCAGCACCACGTGGGTGCCCTCCCGGGGCCGAGGGGCGGCGTCGGCGCTCGGGCCGGAGCCGGTGGTGAGCGTGTAGAACTCCGTCAGCAGCAGGCAGGCGAAGAGGCGCTCCCGGTCCTCCAACTCGCGGATGAGCTGGTCATCGCCGTCGGCGGCGGCCAGGGCGGCTTGGAAGCACTCGTCGCTCGGGTCCTCGCCCAGGGCCTCCTCGATCCGCACCGCGGCGTTGGCGAACACCTCGATCCGCAGGTCCGGGTCCAGGTCGTCGGGCCGGGGGACCTGCAGCTCGGGGGCGAACGAGACCGTCACCATGCCGGCCAGCGACCCCGGGTGGGCGAGCACCTTGCTGAAGTGGCCGGGCGTCATCGCCGTGCGCGCGTCGTCGGCCGTGGTGAGCACGACGAGGACCTTGCCGACCCGAAGCGCCGCGTAGCCGAACTCGTCGTCCGGGTCGATGGGCAGCCACCACGGCCCCACCGGGTGGCCGGGCGCGTCCAGGAGCAGCCGGTCGGCGCACAGCAGCGCCCGGAGGTCGGTGACCGGACGCTCGTCCAGGGCGTCCACGCCGGACAGCCCGATCGCTCCGAACTCCTCGAGCTGGCCGAACCGCCACTCGCCCCCGTCCGCGAGCAGCCGGGCCTCCTCGTACGAGGGGTTGACCACCACGGCGGGCAGCTCGCCCCGGGTGGTCACCAGGCCGCCGGCGTACCAGGTCAGGTGGGTGCGGGCCGGGGTGTCACCGGTCGACCACCCCGGCTCCTGGCAGCCCTGGTGGTGCACGGTGGCCGAGGCGCGGTCGGTACCGGTCTGTAGGACGACCAGGGCCGGGGCCTCGGAGCGGCCGAGCGCCTGCCCGCAGGTCTGGCAGTTCCCGGGGTGCAGGTTGCGCCGCAGCTGCGCCAGCGAGTGGGCGCCGAGCCGGCTCCGGGTGGTCGGATCGACCCGCAGCTCTTTGATCACCTCGGGGACTTTAGTGGTCCGTCGCCGAAGTCATTGGACGGTCTCCGGCGCCCAGATGGCGCCTCGCGGCGTTCTCGTCGCGGCCGATACAACAACGGTATCGGCCACTCCTCGGCCTTGCGATGCATCCATCTGGATCACCGGATCCTCGTCCAAGCACTTCAGCGACGAACCACTACGCCGACGCCGTCACACCCGGTCGGGATTCCCGGGGCTCGCCGACCATCCGGCCCTGCACCCGGGCCAGCAGGACCACCCCCACCACGGCCAGCGTCAGCCCGGCCACCTGGCGGACCATCCCGAAGCCGGTGTCCAGGGGTTCGCCGAACATCACCACGCCCAGCACCACGCCGATCACCGGGTCGACGGCCATCATCGAGGCGAGCGGGCCGGCCAGCGGACCGGCCTGGAAGGCGGCCTGGCTGACCAGCAGCCCGCCGAGACCGAGCGCCAGCCCCACCCACAGCTGCCAGCTGGACAGCAGCTCCGGCCAGCCCTCCGTGCGCAGGATCGTGCCCCACGCCTTGCCGGTCGCCGCCGAGGTGGCCATCAACGTGCCGGCGGCGGCCCCGAAGGCGATCGCCCGCACCCCGCCGGCCCGGCGCAGCCCGGCGACCAGCGCGGCGATCAGCACCGCCCCGGCGAACAGCCCGCCGGCCAGCGGGTACCCGTGCAGCTCCGACCCCGGCTCGGGCGTCCCGACCAGGAACACGGCCAGCCCGACGATCACCAGGGCCGACGCCGACCGGGCGCCGTCCGGGATGCGCCGGCCGCTCAGCCGCTGCGCCTCCAGGGCGATCACCAGGCCGACCGTCAGCAGCGGCTGCACCACCGACAGCGCCCCGAGGTTCACCGCGTACAGGTGCAGCGCCACCCCGGTGACCTGGATCAGCGCGCCCAGCTGCCAGCCCGGCCGGCGGGCCACCTCGACCAGCAGGCCGGGGCTCAGCGCCGCCCGGGGCCGGGCCCGGCCGACCGCCGCGTGCTGCAGGGCCGAGGACACCCCGAAGCAGGCGGCCGCCGCCAGGGACACCAGCAGGACGGTGATCACGCGCTGATCAGACCGTCAGGCGCTGCGGGCCGGGCCGGCCGGCTCGGCTCCTCCGGTTCGGTAGATCTCATCCGCCAACAGGTCCGCAATCACGGCGGCGGCGTCCGGGTCGAACACCACTGCCTCACGATCGCCGCGCAGTGCGGCATGGTCCCGGATCAGTTCGGTCAGGGCCGCCAGATCCTTCGGCCAGGGCACCAGCCCCGCCTCCGCGAGGGTAGCGGCGTTGGCCGCCCCGTGCCCGGGGATGGGGCGGAAGGTGATCGCCGGTAGCCCGGCGGTCAACGCCTCGGTCAGGGTCAGCCCGCCGGCGTTGTGCACCAGCACGTCGCTGACCGCCATCAGCTCGGGGACGTCGTCCCGCCAGCCCAGCGCGACGACGCCGTCCACGTCGGCCAGCTGCTCGCGCAGCCGGGCGCTGCGGCCGCACAGCACGATCAGCTCGGCCACCCCGGTCGCGGCGATGTCCCGCACCGCCCGGTCGATCTCGCCCAGGCCGAGCGAGCCGGCGGAGATGAGCACCACCGGGCGGTCCCCGGTCAGCCCGAGCTCGGCGCGCAGCGCCTCCCGCCGCCCCGGCGGCAGCGTCCGCCCGAACTTGGACGGGACCAGCCCGCCGACCGCCCGCATCGGCGTCCGGTACTCCAGCCGCCCCATCCGGGAGGTCGCCTCGGTCACCGTGAGGTGGTGGTCGACGTCCGGGTGCACCCACATCCGGTGCACGGCCGGGTCGGTGAGGTAGGTGGCCACCACCGCGTCCAGCGCGCCCTCACCACGCAGCATGCCGAGGGTCTGGCTGGCCAGCGGATACGTCGACACCACCACCCGCCGGCCCCGTGACCAGCGGCGCATCGGGAACCGGGCGGCCCAGCACAGGCCCAGCGTCACCCGCTGCACCCAGTTCTCCTGCTCCAGCTTGACGAACAGCCAGTCGAAGAACCGCGGCGCGTGCCCGATGCTGGCCGTGTAGCCCTCGCGCAGCACCAGCCGGGCGAACCAGGGCACGGCGTCGAGGTAGTCGCGGCGGTCGGTGGGCACCCCCAGCGCGGCCAGCCGGTCGATCAGCTGGTCGGCCGCGCCGTCGTGGCCGGCCCCGACGCTGCCGGAGACCACCAGCACCCGCGCCCGCCTCGTCCGCGCCGCTCTCAGCTTCGCCATGCGCCCCCCGGTCCGGTCAGCGGAGAGTGTCCGCACTCCTACCTACAGTGACGCTAGATGCTGATCATCAACGCGGAGTGAACACCGTAGGAACAGTGCCCTCGAATGGGCGTGCTCAACCGTCTCAACCGTCGTAGGCGGCTGAGACCTTCTTCGGGACGCACATCCGCCAGGCGTCGACGACGAGTTCGCGCAGCTCGTCGCGGTCGATCGCGTCGAGCCGGACGCAGACCCAGTTGTAGCGCAGCTCGGACGGCCGGGGCAGGGCGAACTTGTCCGGATCGGACGCCACCAGCGCGTCCCGCTCCTCCTTGGGGTAGGCGAAACCCATGGTCGTCTCGTCCCGGGAGAACGCCACGTAGACGATCTTGCCGACCCGGAACCGGAGCGCGCCCCGGACCACCGCCTCGTACGAGCGGGCCAGCGGCGCGGCCACCGCCCGGGCGTCCTCGACGGTCACCACCGTTCCTTCGTACCTCAAAGGCACCGGTTTTCCCAGGTCGGGCCGCAGTGAGGGGCGCGGTGAGGGGACCGTCACGGCCGTCCGGCGGGTCGTCGCCCGGTGCGCTTGCGACACTGGTGGTATGGCTGACGCTCCGGTTCCCACCCACGTCCCCGAGTCGACCGACGTGCTCGTCGTCGGGGCGGGGCCGGCCGGGTCGGCCGCGGCGGCCTGGGCGGCCCGGCACGGGCTGGACGTGGTGCTGGCCGACGCCGAGACCTTCCCCCGGGACAAGGCCTGCGGCGACGGGCTCACCCCGAGGGCGATCGCCGAGCTCGACCGGCTCGGCCTCGACGAGTGGGTGCGCAAGCAGGGCATCAACCGCGGCCTGCGGGCGGCCGGTTTCGGGCAGGAGCTGCTGCTGCCCTGGCCGGGGGGTTCGCTGCCCGGCACCGGGAGCGCGGTGGCCCGGCTGGAGCTGGACGCCCGGATCCGCGAGGTGGCGCTGGAAGCCGGCGCCGTCCCGGTCCAGGGCGCCCGCGCGGTGGACGTGGTGCGCGACGGCGACCGGGTGGCGGGCGTGGTGTTCGAGCTGGCCGACGGGACGACCACCACCATCCGCTGCCTGCGGCTGGTGGTCGCCGACGGCGCCCGCTCCACCCTGGGCCGGGTGCTGGGCCGGGAGTGGCACCGGGACACCGCCTACGGCGTCGCGGCCCGGGGCTACATCCGCTCCGGCCGCAGCGACGACGAGTGGATCAGCTCGCACCTGGAGCTGCGCGGCACCGACGGCGAGGTGCTGGCCGGGTACGGCTGGGTGTTCCCGCTGAACAACGGCGAGGTCAACATCGGGGTGGGCACCCTGGCCACCGAGAAGCGGCCGGCCAACATCCGGCTGCGCGGCCTGATCGAGCACTACGCCGACCTCCGCCGCGAGGACTGGCAGCTGGACGGCCCGGTCCGGGTGCACAAGTCGGCGCTGCTGCCGATGGGTGGCGCGGTGTCCGGGGTGGCCGGGGCCAACTGGGCGCTGATCGGGGACGCCGCCGGCTGCGTGAACCCGCTCAACGGCGAGGGCATCGACTACGGGCTGGAGACCGGCCGGCTGGTCGCCGAGCTGATGGCCCAGGACCGTGACCTCTCGGTGGCCTGGCCGGCGACCCTGCGCAGCCACTACGGCCAGGCGTTCTCCATCGCCCGCCGGATCGCCGGGATCTTCACCATCCCCAACCTGTTGCCGCTGGTCGGGCCGATCGGCATGCGCTCGCGCTGGCTGATGACCATCGCGCTGCGGGTGATGGGCAACCTGGTCACCGAGGAGGACCGGGACCTCACCGCCCGGGCCTGGCGGGCCGCCGGGAAGCTGTCGCTGCGCTTCGACGACCGCCCCCCGTTCCCCGCCGCCGACCTGCGCCGCCCCCGCGAGCAGCAGCTCGTCTGAGACTGCTGTCGACGTCGGCCGCCGCGCCGATCGGCGGGCCAATACGCTTCCTCCTGACGCCGACCACCCGGGTCGACGACGGCGGCTGGTGGATCGCGGTGAACGAGTCGTATTACGAGGTTCTGGGCGTACCGGAGTCGGCGTCGACCGTCGAGATCCGAACCGCGTACCGGCAGCGGGTCAGGCACCTGCACCCCGACCGGCAGGGGCCCGCCGCGCTGTTCCGTCAGGTCACCACGGCGTACGAGGTACTGGTCGACCCGGAGCGGCGGGCCGAGTACGACCGGACCCGGTCGATCGCCGGCCCACCGCCTGGGTCGGCCCCGCCGCCCGCGCCGGCCGTCCCCGAGGAGCACCCGGCCGGGCCGTCCGCCGCCGCCGACCACCTTGGTCCGTCCGGGCCGGCACCGCGCGGGGCCGCGCCGTTCTGGTCCGGGTCCGACGACCGGTCGTTCTTCGTCCGCGGCATCGTCGGCGGGGCCTACCTGTCGGTCGTCGGCTTCGGAGTGCTCCAGCTGATCTGGATGATCGGGGACGACACCTTCGAGGACGGCTTGTTCGACGAGTTCCCCTGGATGCGGACGTCGTCGTGGCTGATCGGGTTGCTGGCGGTGCTGACCCTGGCGCAGGCGCTGCGGCTGCGCCGGCGGCCCGGGGACAGCGACACCACCGCTGCCGGGGTCCGGATCGTGATCAGCTCGGCGACGCTGATCCTGGTGTTCCTGCTGGCCGGCATCCGCTCCGGGGAGTACGGCGTCTGGCCCGCCGCGCTCGGTGCGGTCATCTCGATCCTGGGTGCGGTCGCCCACCTGCGGAGCTCGCCGGCCGCGTAGGGCGTGTCAGGAATGCGTCAAGAAGGGCCTGCACCCGCCCGATCGGGAGTTTGATGGGTAGATGCGGATCGACCCGTTCCTGCAGGCCCGACGGCCACTGGTGGTGACGCTGGCGGCCGCCGCGCCGGTCGCGGCCTGCGCGGTGCTGAGCGGGTTCCGGGACAGCGTGGCGAACACCAACGCCGCGCTCGGGCTGGTACTGCTGGTCGTCGCGGCCGCCGCCACCGGGATCCGGCCGGCCGGGGTCGCCGCCGCGCTGTCCAGCGCCCTGTGGTTCAACTTCTTCCTCACCGTGCCCTACTACAGCTTCACCATCAACGACCGCGCCGACGTGGAGACCGCCGTCCTGCTGGTCGGCGTCGGGCTGGCAGTCAGCGAGATCGCCCTGTGGGGCCGCCGCCAGCAGGCCCGGGCCAGCCGCGACCAGGGCTACCTGCACGGGGTGCTGAACACCGCCGCCGCGGTGAGCGCCGGGCTGACGTCCGGGTCCGCGCTGGTCGCCGAGGTGCAGACCCAGCTCACCGAGCTGCTCCGGCTGGACCGCTGCCGCTTCGTCACCGAGGCGCCGGAGGCCGAGACCGCGCTCGCCGCGGTGGCGGGCGACGGGACCGTCGTCTACGGCGGTCGGCCGCTCGAGGTGGCCCGGCGGGGCCTGCCGACCGACACCGAGATCGCCCTGCCGGCCCGGAGCGGTGGGGTGGTGCGCGGCTGGTACCTGCTCACCGCCGCCACCCGGGTGGTCCGCCCGTCGGCCGACCAGCTGCGGGTCGCGGTGGCCCTGGCCGACCAGGTGGGCGCCGCCCTGGCCGACTCGGGCACCGGTGGGCGGCCCTCAGGGGTCGACTGCTGAGATTCCGCCATGGTGACGGAGTCAGACGTGCCCCGGTCCACGCCGGTCCGATCGCGACACGACGTCGAGGGGCAGGGCGGTTCGGCGCGGCCGGCCATCGTGGTCGGTGCCCTCGGGGTGGTCTTCGGCGACATCGGGACCAGCCCGATCTACACGATCCAGACCGTGTTCAACCCGGCCGACCCGCACCCGGTGCCGCTCACCCCGGTCAACCTGTTCGGGGTGATCTCGCTGGTCTTCTGGTCGGTGATGCTCATCGTCACGCTCACCTACGTGGTGCTGGTGATGCGGGCCGACAACGACGGCGAGGGCGGGATCATGGCCCTGAACACCCTGCTCCGAAGGGGGAACGGGAACCGGGTGCTGGCCGGGCTGGGGCTGTTCGGGGCGGCGCTGTTCTTCGGCGACAGCATGATCACCCCGGCCATCTCGGTGCTGTCGGCCGTGGAGGGCCTGAAGACGGTCGAGCCGGGGCTGGAGTCGCTGATCGTGCCGATCACCGCGGTCATCATCGTGGTGCTGTTCACCGTGCAGCGGCGCGGCACCGCCACCATCGGGCGGCTGTTCGGCCCGGTGATGATCGCCTGGTTCACCGCGATCGGGCTGGTCGGGATCACCGGCATCGCCCGGCACCCGGACATCCTCAAAGCGCTGTCCCCGACCTACGCGCTCAGCTTCGCCGCCGCGAGCCCCGGCACCGCGTTCTTCGCGCTGGCCGCGATCGTGCTCGCGGTGACCGGGGCCGAGGCCCTCTACGCCGACATGGGCCACTTCGGCCGGCGGGCGATCACCGTCGGCTGGCTGGGCCTGGTGCTGCCGGCCTGCGTGCTCAGCTACTTCGGGCAGGGGGCGCTGATCCTGGCCGACCCGACCGCCACCTCCAGCCCGTTCTTCCTGCTCACCCCGGACTGGGCGCGGCTGCCGATGGTGCTGCTGGCCACCGCCGCCACGGTGATCGCCTCCCAGGCGGTGATCACCGGGGCGTTCTCGGTGGTGTCCCAGGCCGCCCAGCTGGGGTACCTGCCCCGGCTGCGGATCGCGCACACCTCGGAGTCCACGGTCGGCCAGATCTACGTGCCCTGGATCAACTGGGTGCTGATGGTCTCGGTGCTCACCCTGGTCTTCGCGTTCCGCTCGTCGGCCGCGCTGGCCTTCGCCTTCGGCATGGCGGTGATCGGCACCATCACCATCACCACGCTGCTGTTCCTCTACCTCGCCCGGACCCGGTGGCACGCCCCGTTGTGGCTGGTCGTCGGGGGCGGCGGGGTGCTGCTGGCGGTCGACCTGCTGTTCCTGTGCGCGAACCTCACCAAGCTGGTGCACGGGGCCTGGCTGCCGCTGCTGATCGGGCTCACCGCGTTCACCGTGATGATGACCTGGCAGCGGGGGCGGCAGGTCGTCACCGCCGAGCGGGAGCGGGCCGAGGGGTCGCTGGAGGAGTTCGTCGAGGAGCTGCACGAACGCCGACCGCCGCTGCACCGCACCCCCGGTACGGCGATCTTCCTGAACCGGGGCAAGGAGACCGCGCCGCTGGCGTTGCGGGCCAACGTCGAGCACAACGGCGTCCGCCACGAGCACGTGGTGATCGTGTCGGCGGAGACGCTCCCGGTGCCTCGCGTGCCGGAATCCGAGCGGGTGAAGGTCGATCACCTGGGCTACGCCCACGACCGGATCGTGCACGTCACCGCCCGGTTCGGCTACATGGAGAAGCCGGACGTGCCCCGGGCGCTGCTGCTGCTCGACCGGGAGGACCTGGAGGGGCCGCTCGGCGCGGCGAGACGGTCGTACTTCCTGTCCAAGATCGAGCTGTCGGCGGGCCCGGCGCCGACCATGGCCGGCTGGCGCAAGCGGGTGTTCATCGCCACCTCGTACATCGCGGCCGACGCCGCCGAGTACATGGGCCTGCCCCGCGGCCAGACGGTGATCATGGGATCGCGGATCGAGGTCTGAGTCGTCCGGTCGGTCAGGGCAGGAAGCGGTAGCCCATCCCGGGTTCGGTGATCAGGTGCCGGGGCCGGCCCGGGTCGACCTCCAGCTTGCGCCGCAGCTGGGCCAGGTACACCCGCAGGTAGTTGGTCTCCTTGACGTAGGACGGCCCCCACACCTCGCGCAGCAGCTGCTGCTGGCTGACCAGCCGGCCCTGGTTGCGGACCAGCAGCACGAGGATGCCCCACTCGGTCGGGGTCAGGTGCACCTCCGAGCCGTCGTCGCGGCGGACCCGCTTGTCCAGCAGGTCGATGCTGAAGGTGTCGGTGGTGACCAGCGGGCTGCCCTCCACCGGGCCGGGCTGGGCGCGGCGCAGCGCGGCCCGCAGCCGGGCCAGGAACTCGGACATGCCGAACGGCTTGGTGACGTAGTCGTCCGCGCCCGCGTCCAGCGCGTCGACCTTGTCGGTGCCGTCGGTGCGGGCGGACAGCACGATGATCGGTACCCGGGACCAGCCGCGCAGCCCGGCGATCACCTCGGTGCCGTCCAGGTCGGGCAGCCCGAGGTCGAGCACCACGACGTCCGGGCGTTCCTCGGCGGCGGTGCGCAGCGCGGTGGCGCCGTCGGCCGCGTCCAGCACCTGGTAGCCGCGGGCGGCCAGGTTGATCCGCAGCGCCCGCCGGATCTGGGTGTCGTCGTCGACCACCAGCACGGTGTTCACGGGGATACCGTCAGGGCGGCGGCCGGCAGCGAGATCACCGCGGTGAACCCACCGCCCGGGGTGTCCTCGGCGGTCAGCGTGCCGCCCATCGCCTCGGTGAAACCCCGGGCGACGCTCAGCCCGAGGCCGATCCCGGTGGTGGCCCGGTCGTCCGAGCGCTGGAACGGCACGAACAGGCCGGTCGGATCGGACACCCCCGGCCCCTGGTCGACCACCCGCAGCTCCACCCGTTCGGCGTGCGCGCTGGCCC
>JAESFN010001279.1_pt1 | contig 11913 bp, 17 predicted proteins | sample 9269411 | NCBI WGS metagenome assembly JAESFN01 (sample SAMN14505399, study PRJNA617100) | algae metagenome | isolation source: Iphinoe sp. HA4291-MV1 and co-occurring heterotrophs from trail next to... | place: USA: Maunawili Falls, Hawaii | collected 2009-07-25
AGCGTGTCCAGCGCGGTGGCCAGCCGGCGCACCCGGTGGCACACCTCCGCGAGGGTGGTCTCCACCTCCGCGCCGCCGGCGGTCGCGGTGACCACCTTCTTGTGGCCGAAATACTGTTCGGCGCGGTGGAAGACGTGCGGCAGCGACAGGGGCCGGTCTTGCATCAGTCCGAGCATGCGGGAAACCCTATCCTGAGAGTCGCCACACCGGGAGCGACCACGGGAACTTGTGCCCGTTTCCGATTAGGGTGCTCGCCCATGACCTTGCCCTGCGTGTGCCTCGATGTGGGGTCGGGCTGGGTCAAGGCGCTCGGCATCGACGCCGCCGGCGAGCCGATCGGCGCCGCGACCCATCTCACCACGCCGGCCGACCTGCTCGGCGGGGTGCGGGCCGCGGCGGCCGCCGCCCAGGCCGTCGGGGTCGACCGGATCGTCCCCAGCGGCCGCTCCGGTTGGGACATCCCGCTGCTGGCCTGCTCGTCGGCCGGTGGCGGGCTGCGGCTCGCGGTGGTCGGCCGGGAGCGGCTGGCCGCCACCGAGGCCGGGCACCGGGTGGCCTGCTCGGCCGGGGCGCGGGTGGTGCACGTCGAGGCCGGTGAGCTGGACCCGGCCGGGATCCGGGCCCTGCGCGCCGGCCGCCCGGACGTGGTGCTGCTGCTCGGCGGCTCCGGGAGCGGCGGTTCGGCCGGCGGCGCGGGCGATGGTTCGGGCGGCCGGGGTTCGGGGAGTGACGGCGGTGGTTCCGCGATCCGCCGGCCCCGGACCGGGGGATCGGCCGGCCGCGGCGGGTCCGGGAGCGGCGCGGAGGCCGACCGGGTGCTGCTGGCCAACTCCGCGCGGCTGGCCCGGGCCCGGTTCCGGGCGCCCATCGTGCTGGCCGCCGCCGAGCCGGTCCGGGCCGACGCGGCGGCCGTGCTGGCCTCCACCGGGCGCACCGTCGTGCCCGCCGACGCCGTGCTGACCGAGCCCGGGGTGATCGTCGTGGAACCCGCCCGGGAGGCGATCGTCGGGCTGCTGGGCAAGCACCTGGTCGGCGGCCGCGGTTCGGCGACCACCGCCCGCTTCCGCCGGTTGGCCCGCACGGCCACCCCGTCGGCGGTCCGGGCCGGGCTGGCCGAGCTGGTCCGGCTGCGCGCGGGCGAGGGCGGTTCGCTGCTGGTCATCGACGTGGGCAGCTCCACCACCGACGTCCACTCGGTGCGCCCGGACGGCGGCTGGACCACCACCGTGGAGGCCGACCTGGGCATGCGGCTGACCGCGCCGGGCATCCTCACCGAGGGTCAGGCGCAGGCCGTGGTCGACCCGATGGAGGCGGACCTGCTGCTGCCGACCGTGCGCCGGCTGGCCGAGGAGACCGACTTCCTGCCCGAGGACTCCGGCGCGCAGGCCGAGGACCGCCGGCTGGCCGCGCTGTCCGCCGTGTTGGCCGCCCGCCGGCACGTGCGGGTGGCGGGTGCGGAGCTGCGCCGGGCCGGGGTGGGGTTGGTGGTGCTCACTGGCGGGGTGTTCCGACAGCCGGACTCGGCCGGTCTGGGCGCGGTGCGCGACACCCTGCGCGCCGACGCCGACCTGCGCGACCTGCTGGCCGGGACCCCGGTCGCGGTGGACGACGGGTTCGCGCTGGCCCCGGCCGGGCTGCTGGCCGCCGCCGGCCACCCCGAGTCGGCCCGCACGGTGCTGGACACCGCCATCGCCCCGTACGGCTGATTCCCACCGGCGAGTTCCGCATTCCGTGTCGGCGAGTTCCGCACTCCGTGTCGGGGAGCGCCGCGGGGGCCTCGGCGCCCACGTGGGAGCATTCCGCCGTGGCAGAGGTCCGCTTCCGGGAAGCGTCCCGGGTCTTCCCCGGTTCGCCCCCGGTGCGCGCGGTCGACAAGCTCGACCTGGCGGTGGCCGACGGGGAGTTCCTGGTCCTGGTCGGACCGTCCGGCTCCGGCAAGTCCACCGCGCTGCGCATGCTGGCCGGCCTGGAGGACATCGACGAGGGCTCGATCGACATCGGTGGCCGGGACGTCACGGCGGTATCGCCCAAGGATCGGGACATCGCCATGGTGTTCCAGTCCTACGCGCTCTACCCGCACATGACCGTGGCCGAGAACATGGGCCTGTCGCTGAAGCTGCGCAAGGCGTCCAAGCAGGAGATCACCGAGCGGGTGGCCGAGGCGGCCCGGATGCTCGACCTCACCCCCTACCTGGACCGCAAGCCCCGGGCGCTGTCCGGCGGGCAGCGGCAGCGGGTGGCGATGGGCCGGGCGATCGTCCGCGAGCCGGCGGTGTTCCTGATGGACGAGCCGCTGTCCAACCTGGACGCCAAGCTGCGGGTGGAGACCCGGGCCAACATCACCGCGCTGCAGACCCGACTCGGCACGACCACCGTGTACGTCACCCACGACCAGGTCGAGGCGATGACCATGGGCCACCGGGTGGCGGTGTTGAAGGACGGCCTGCTGCAGCAGTGCGCCACCCCGCGCGAGCTCTACGACCGGCCGGTGAACACCTTCGTCGCCGGGTTCATCGGCTCGCCCGGGATGAACCTGTTCACCGCGCCGCTCACCGCCGACGGCGCCCGGCTGGACGGCCTCACCGTCCCGCTCACCCCGGCCGCCCGGGCCGCCGCCGGCGACGCCGACGAGGTCCGGCTGGGGGTGCGCCCGGAGGCGTTCCGGCTGGTCGGCGACGACGAGCCGGGGCTGCGGATGACCGTGCGGCTGGTCGAGGAACTGGGCGCGGACGCCTTCGTGCACGGCGAGCTGGCCGATCAGGACACCCCCACCAAGGTGATCGTCCGGACCGAGGGCGCGGGCGGGTTCGCCGACGCCCCGGCGTTCGGTGAGACCGTCCGGGTCGCGCTGCGCCACCCCGACCGGGTACACGCCTTCCACGCCGGCACCGGGGACCGCCTGCCCACCTGAGTCGATCGATCGGGGCCAGCCCTTGCGATCGACTCCGCCCCGTGCCTTGATGTAGGAGCGGTCACATCAACGGCGAGGGGGCGGCATGCTGGACGCGGTTGTGGTGGGGGCGGGGTTCTCCGGGCTGTACACGCTGCACCGGCTACGGGACACGCTGGGAATGTCGGTGCGGGTCTTCGAGGCCGGTGACGACGTCGGCGGCACCTGGTACTGGAACCGCTACCCGGGCGCCCGGTGTGACTCGGAGAGCTACTTCTACAGCTTCTCCGACCGGTTCTCCAAGGACCTGCTGCAGGAGTGGAGCTGGAGCGAGCGGTTCGCCGGCCAGCCGGAGATCCTCAGCTACCTCCGGCACGTCGCCGACGAGTGGGACCTGCGCAAGGACATCAGCTTCTCCACGCGGGTCACCGGAGCCGCCTACGACGAGGCCGCGAACACCTGGACGGTCACCACCGACGGCGGCGACGAGGTCACCGCCCGGTTCCTGATCACCGCCGTGGGCTGCCTGTCGGCCGCGAACTGGCCGGAGTTCCCCGGTCGGGAGCGGTTCACCGGCGGGCAGTACCACACCGGGCTCTGGCCGCACGAGGGCGTGGACTTCACCGGGAAGCGGGTCGCGGTGATCGGCACCGGGGCCACCGCGGTGCAGGCCATCCCGGAGATCGCCCAACAGGCCGCCCAGGTGTACGTCCTGCAGCGGACCCCGAACTACTGCATCGCCGGCGGCAACGGGCCGCTCAACCCGGAGTACGTCAGCCAGGTCAAGAGCGACTACCCGGAGATCTGGCGGTCCACCCGGGAGACCGGGTTCGGGTTCCCGTACTGCGTGCCGGAGCTGACCGCGTTCGACGTCGACGACCAGGAGCGCCGGAGCCGGTACGAGAGCGCCTGGCAGAGCGGCGGGTTCCGGGTCGGGGTGGCGTTCGACGGCCTGCTGTACGACGCCGAGGCCAACGAGACCGCGTCCGAGTTCATCCGGGAGAAGATCCGCGAGCGGATCCACGACCCGGCCGTGGCCGAGCTGCTCACCCCGCGCGACCACCCGTTCTTCACCAAGCGCCCGCCGCTGGAGAACGGCTACTACGACGCCTTCAACCGGGAGAACGTCACCCTGGTCGACGCCCGGGCCGCACCGATCCAGGAGATCACCCCCACCGGGGTGCGCACCGCCGAGGCCGAGTACAAGGTGGACGCGATCGTCTATGCCACCGGCTTCGACGCGATGACCGGCACCCTGTTCAGGATGGGCATCACCGGCCGGGACGGGGTGGCCCTCGAGGAGAAGTGGGCCGAGGGGCCTCGCACGTACCTCGGGTTGGCCACCCACGGCTTCCCGAACCTGTTCACCATCACCGGGCCGCAGAGCCCGTCGGTGCTGAGCAACATGGTGGTGTCCATCGAGCAGCATGCCGACTGGATCGCCGACTGCCTGGCCCACCTGGCCGAGCACGGCCACGACCGGATCGAGGCGCTGGCCGACGCGGAGGACGCCTGGGGCGAGCACCACTACGCGGTGACCAGCGAGACCCTGCTGCCCCGGGCCAACTCCTGGTGGGTCGGCGCGAACATCCCGGGCAAGCCGCGCAACCTCTACCCGTACGTCGGTGGGGTCGGCATGTACAAGCGGATCTGTGACGAGGTGGCGGCCCAGGGCTACGACGGATTCCGCCTGGGCCGCGGCGGCGCGACCGCCAGCCGGGGGGTCGCAGTGGCGAAGGCCGCGGAGATCGTGGCGAACCCGTCGCACCCGTCCTGCCGGCTGCCGGAGGTACAGGTCCTGGCCTGAGAAACCTCGCCCGGCGGCCGGCCCGACGGCCCGGTTAGGCTGGCCCCGTGAAGATCGGAATCGTGATCGGCTCCATCCGTGACGGGCGCAAGGCCGAGTCGGTGGGGAAGTGGGTGCAGGACGCCGCGGCCGGCCGCGAGGGCGTCACGGTCGAGGTGCTCGACCTGCGGGAGTTCGGCATCCCGCTGCTGACCTCCGCCACCGTGCCCGCCGCCGCCAACCGGAACTACGACTCGGACGAGGTCAACCGGTGGTCGGCGGCGGTCGACGCCTGCGACGGGTTCGTGTTCATCACCCCGGAGTACAACCACGGCCTGCCCGGCGCGTTCAAGAACGCCGTCGACAGCATCGGGCCCGAGTGGACCGGCAAGACCGTGGCGTTCGTGGCCTACGGCGCCGACGGTGGGGTGCGCGCGGTCGAGCAGTGGCGGCAGGTCGTGGCGAACTTCCAGATGTTCGACGTCCGGGCCCAGGTGTCGCTGTCGCTGTTCGGCGACTTCGACGAGCACGGCCTGGCCCTGCAGCCGCGCCGCGACGCCGAGCTGGCCGGGCTGCTCGACCAGCTGGTCGACCTCACCACCCGGCTAGCCTGAACCGGGTAGCTCAGTCGGGCTCGTCCAGTGCCGCCTTGGCCTCTGCGACGGAGTCCTCGGCATATCCGGGATTCGTCGAGTACCACTCGGCCGCTGCGGAGACTGCTCGCCTCAGCATGGCGTCGGGGGTTTCGTCCCGGTGGAGTTCGTCCTGACCAGTCATGGCAGCTCGTCGATGTCCAGAGCGGAGTCGAGGGCGCAAAGCGCGGCCGCGTTCCCGCTGAGCACGGGCCAGCCGCGGTGTCGGGCGGAGTACACGACGCAGGCCAGCGCGAGTGCGTCCGGACCCAGCTCGGACGGGTCGGCCGCTCCGGCGAGGATGCCGCCGAGTGCCGGTGCGTCGGCTTCGGCGAGCGGGTCGAGCAGCGTCACCGGCAGCTCCAACAAAGTCCTCACGACTTCATGATCGGGATCGTTGAGGGCGGAGTACGCCAGGGGCAGCGCCGCCACTGGGACGACGACGGCCATGCCGATCTCCATGGCCGACCAGACCACGGCCTGGGCGTACGGTTCGACCCGTGCCCAGGCGACTATCGCGCGATGATCGAGCACCCAGCCGCCGAAGGCCTGGCTCACGCAGGGACGTCCGGGGAGTGCAGCCGCCGGGCCACCAGTGAACGTGCCCACGCGATGGCCTCGTCCGGCGGCGAGCCGAACCGACGCTGCAGCACCGCCAACCCGTCCTCGCGGGCACGACGGAAGGCGACTGCCTCGCTCACGTATCGGCTCACCGACTCGATCTGGCCGGATCCGGCGAGCCGTTCCACGGCCTCGGCTTCCTCGATCGGCAGCGTGATTGTGATCTTCTTGGTGGTGCGCTCCCGGGAAGCCATACCATTTAGGTTAGCGGTATGGCCTTAACCGTCAAGTGGGCTACCCGTCGACGATGCGCTGGGCCAGCTCGCGCACCGCGGTGCGGACGGCCGGCTCGGGCAGGTCACCCATCGGGCCGCCCTCGCCGCGCAGCGTGGACACCAGGATGGTCAGCTTGATCAGCGACCGCGCCGCGAGGTCCCGAGCGGCCTCCGCGCGGCGGCCGCCCGGGTCGTCGGACAGGTAGGCGAACCCGCGCCGCACGTGCAGTCGCTCGAACTCCTCGCGCACCTCCCGGGCGTGCCCGGTGGCGCCGGCCAGGTGCAGCTGGAACAGCCGCGCCTCGTCCGGGTGCGCCTCGATCCAGTCCCAGACCGCGTCGATCACCCGGCCCAGCGCGCCCGGATCGGCCGGGACCCCGTCGGGTCGGGCGGCGTACACCACCGCGTCGATCCGCCCCAGCACCCGGCGCAGGGCCAGCCCGAACAGCTCGTCCTTGCCGCTGAAGTGGTAGTACACCGCCGCCGGGACCACCCCGGCCTCGTCGGCGATCTCCTGCACCCCGGCGTCGGCCAGCCCGGTGCGGCCGAACACCCGGACCGCCGCCGCGACGATGTCCTCCCGCCGGGACGGCCGGGTCGGCGGTGCGCCGGACGGGCGCTCCTCGTGGGGGTCGGACATCGCGGTCAGCGCCCCGCACCGGGCACACTGCGCGGATGACCACACCCCGCCGCGCCGCGCACCGGCCGTCCCGGCGCGACACGGTGATCGAGAGCGCCCTCGAGCTGTTTGCCGCCCAACCCCCGGGCTCGGTGACCGTGACCGACATCGCCCGCCGGGCCGGCATGACCCCGGCGGCCGTCTACTACCACTTCCCGTCCAAGGATCACGTGCTGCAGGAGGGGGTGCGGGCGTCCGGGGTCGCCCTGCACGCCACCGTCGCCGCCGCGCTGCCCGCGCTGGGGTCGGACACCGGGCTCGACCCGCTGGTCACCGCCGTGCTCGGCTGGCTGGACGAGCACGAGGCCGGGGCGGTGGTGTTCTTCGTGGCCTCGGTCGGGGTCAGTCAGGACGTCGAGGCCATCCGGTTGCAGACCCGCACCGGATTGCTCGAGCTGCTGGCCCGGGCCGCCCGCCAGGTCCGGGGCCCGATCGCCGAGCCGGAGGCGGCCGTTGTCGCCGCCGGCCTGCTGACTGTCCTGGAGACCGCCGCCACCTCCGGGCTGGAGCGGGACGCGACGTACCGGGCCCTGGGCCGGCGTGACTTCCGTCGCGAGGTCGTCGCCCTCGCCGACCGCGTCGTCGGGCCGTGAGTGAAAAAGCACGCTATAGCGCGACTTCTCACTCACGGGGCCGCTAGCGGCCACTGAGCCGGGCCACGACCGGGCCACTGCCGCCGGTGACCGCGACGAAGTAGGCGGCGATCTCCAGCTCGATGTCGCCGAACCGGTCCCCGGCCCCGGCCCGGATCCAGTCCAGCTTCTCCCGGGTCCGCTCCGGGGTGGACGAGGCGAAGCCGTCCGGCCCGAGCCTGCCGGAGGCGTTGTCGAAGTTGACGCTGACGATGTCGGCGAGCTTCCCGGCCAGCCCGAGCACCCGCCGCGCCCCGCCGCCGATCATGTGGAGGCCAGGTTGGGGCCGATGTAGTGGTCGGCCAGCTGCAGCGCGGAGTAGCCCGGCGCCTCGGTGCGCCGGGCCAGCTCGCGCCACTCGGTCGCCGACGCCGCGCTGTTGGCCTGGCAGGCGAACCGGAACGGGCGCGGCGTCATGGTCGGGCCTTCCGTAACGCCAGCCGGCCGACCCAGCCGGCCAGCTGGATGTCCACGTCCAGCCGCGCCCCGGACCGCCACACGCCGTGCGCGTCGTAGATCCCGGTCCGGCCGGTGCGCGGGTCGGTCACCTCGACCAGGCCGTCCTCAGTGAGCCGGTAGACCTGCTTGCTCAGCGGATGCACGGTCTGCTTCCCGGCGTCCGGGTGCGGGCTCACGGGCGGGCCATCCACGCATCGAGGGTGTGGTTGAAGTGCCGGATCCGGCTCTCCTGGTACTCGGACAGGGTGATCCCCGGCTTGCGGGTGGTGCGCAGCCCCTCCTGCACGTACGGCAGGTTCTCCGCGTCCTGGTCGAAGATCGGGCCGATCAGCCCGAGCCCGGGGACGTCGGCGAACAGCTCGTCCGGCTCCAACCACTGGATCTTCGCCGGCGCCGGGCGCGGCTTCCCGGCCGGCGGTTGGGACAGGTAGAGCACCTCGACGATGCACGACTCCGGGTTCAGCCCGTCCGGCCGGAACCGGTAGACGATGTTCGACTTCACCCCGCCCCACGGGTGGAAGTTCGGGAACACCAGGTGGTGCATGGCGTCCAGCAGCTCGGCGTCGCTGGTGGCCGAGTGGTCGGCGCCGGTGGTCCGGATCAGCTGCTCGCGCATCCGGTCGGCCAGCACCTGGCGGGCGGTGCCGCCCTCGGGCACCCGGGGCAGCTCCTCCCCGTCCGGCAGCGCCAGGTCCCGGCCGGTGTTCTGGGCGTAGAACGCGCGGCAGGTGTAGAAGCTCTCCAGCACCTCCTGCTCGGACACCGAGTCGGCCACATGCGGGCTGGGCGCCCCCTGCACGTTGATCATGCGACTCCAGTGCGGCTGGTCGGCGGCGCTGTCGTACTGCGAGTTCGCGTCGGCCAGCCAGGGCAGCAGCTGCGGGTGGGTGGAGATGACGTGGAAGGACTCGAGGAACGCGTCCTGGGCCACCTTCCAGTTGCAGGGCAGCACCTTGGCCACGTGCAGCGACTTGTAGCGGTCCTCCAGCGGCCAGATGTAGTGCTCGGTGAAGTCGCCGAGGAACTCGTCCAGGGGTTCGGCGTCCGGGTCCAGGTTGACGAAGACGAAGCCGCGCCAGGTGTCGACCCGCGCCTCGGGCAGGGTGAACCGCTCCGGGTCGACGTGCGGGAAGTCCCAGGCGCACGGCACGCTCTTCAGCGAGCCGTCCAGGTTCCAGGTGAAGCCGTGGAACGGGCAGCGGAGGTTCGGCACGTTCCCGGCGTGCGTGCGCAGCTTGCGGCCGCGGTGCAGGCAGGCGTTGACGTAGGCCTTGATCCCGTCGGCGGTGCGGACCACGATCAGCGAGTCGGTGCCGATCTCGTAGATCTCGTGGTCGCCGACCTCCGGGATGTCCTCCTCCCGGCAGGCGAACTGCCACACCCGCCGCCACAGCCGGTCCAGCTCGGCGCGCGCCCACTCGGGGGAGAGGAAGCGGTCGATCGGGATGTCGTCGCTGCCCAGGTGGTCGAACCGCTCGCGGCGGAGCACCTCGGGCACCGGCCGGGAGTCCCGGTCGAGGTAGTCCTGCACGCTCGGCCCGGGGGACCGGGCGACGCCGGGCCGGCTGGGCGTGAGTGTCACGACAGCTCCTCGCCGAGGCCCGTCGCCCCGTGTGCAGCGCGATCCGGGAGAACCGCCGCGCGCCGTCGACCTTCTGGTACTCGTCCTCGTAGATGCTCAGGTTCAGCGTCGCCGATCACCGGCATGATCCCGGTGAAGTTGTCGAGGTGTGCGGAGTACGCCGCCTGCAGCTGCTCGATCTCTCCGATGGCCAGGAGCTCCTCGATGGTCACGGGGCCTCCACTGTGTTCGATGAACCGCGAGCTGCGAGTTACTTGAGACTCTCTCTAGTATGACACGGAACACAGGGGGGCTCATGGCGGACGACAAGCTGATCACCGCCGACGACGTGCGCCGGCTGCACGCGACCTGATGGCCCGCTTCGGGGTCGGCTAGCGGAGCTGGGGCAGCTTGGGGTCGCGGTACGGGTCGCCCGGGGTCAGCTCCGTGTAGTTGTAGGAGCTGACGTCGTAGGAGAGATCGGGCGCGGAGGTCGGCAGCGGCCGGTAGTACGCCTGATCACCGTAGAACCGGAAGACGAGGGTGTTGCGGTCCGGGCAGTCAGGCGTCACGGGCGCCCCGCCGTGCACCGTGCCGGAGTGCAGCACGATCGCGTCACCCGGCTCGTAGTCCCAGGACAGCACCTCCCAGGAAGCCGGGTCCTTGGCCCGTTCGGCGTCGACGTCCGGCAGCCGGGGGAAGGTGCCGTCGCCGTAGAGCGGCTTCAGGAGGTCGTTCGGGTCGTCGAAGGCCAGGCTGTCGTACTCGGTGCCCAGATGCGAGCCGCGGATGATCTGCAGCGAGTTCTTCTTGGGCAGGGCCTCGAAGCTGGTCCAGAGGTTGAGCATCTGCGGGCCCTTGACCGCGAAGAAGGGGGTGTCCTGGTGCCACTGGGTACGGACGTCCTTGACCTTCCCGCCCCGCTTGCGGAACAGCTCGTCGCCGAGGAACCACACGTGCTCCGAACCCCACAGGTCGGCGACGAAGTCGGCCAGGCCGAGCTCCTTGATGACCTGGAGGTAGAGGTCCCAGGCCCCGGTGTTGTTGAAGACGTCGTAGTAGTCGGCGTCGCCGAACAGCTCCGCGGCGTACTCGCCCGGGTTCGAGACGCTGAAGTCGAAGCACTCGCGCATCCGTGCCAGCTGTTCCGCCGAGAACAGCCCCTTGACCAGGATGGCGCCGTTCTCGGCGAGCTCTCGCTTCATCTGCTCGGTCACCTGCATGGCCGGCCTCCGCGTGGTGGTCGTCGGTAGAACTTGGTCATATGACCTGTTCGTACGACCACGTTGACAGCGACTAGGCTGGCCGGTCAAGACGGGAGGTCCGAATGCCCTATCTGCCGGCCGTGGAGCGGCGGGCCCAGGTCGTCGCGGCGGCGACGCGGGTGATCGCCCGGGTAGGCCTGGACCACGCCACCACCCGGCTGATCGCGGCCGAGGCCGACGCGCCCCTGGGCAGCCTGCACTACCTGTTCAAGGACAAGAGCGAACTGGTCGCCGCCGTGTACGAGCACTGGCACACCACGACCCTCGGCCACCTCATCGCGCGCGATCTGGACGGTGTCGGGCTGGAGGCCTGCATCCGCGCCCTGGTCCTGGACCTCTTCGGGGAGGTACTCAGCGACGAGGCCAGCATGCAGGTTCCCTACGAGCTGCTCCTGTGGGCCACCCGCGAGCCCGGGGGCAAGGACTTCGCCGCCCGCATCTACCGCGACTTCTGCGCCTTCTACGCCGACTCGCTGCGCCGAGCCGAGCCCGCCCTCGCCGCCGACGTCGCCGACGTCGTCGCCCGTTTCATCGCGCACACCACCGACGGCGTCATGCTGCACTACCTGGCCGAGCGGGACGCCGACGCCGCCCGGGCCAGCCTGCGCCGCTACTGCGACCTGGCCCGGCAACTGGCCGGCCTTCCGGTCGACCCCGTGTACTCCGGATCCGCATCCTCGCGCTGACCGGCCGTCAGGTGTCGATACCCAGCGAGCGGGCGCGGGCGCCCTTGTCGTGGAAGTCGGCCTCGTGCACCGCCCGGTCGTCGGCGTCGAAGGTGATCGCGCTCATCCCGGGCACCACGCCTTCCGGCCGAAGCGGGGGTGGCCGAGCTGGACGGGTTCCTGGAGGCGCTGGCGGTCGACGGCGGCCTGCTCGCCTGGCGCGGCGTCAGCCCCTGACCCCGCGCGGCGAGTCGTGCGGCTCAGGGCAGCGTGATCGCCCGGGCGTCGCCGTCCCGGGTAGCGGTGGCCTCGGGCCGCGCGCCGTCCAGGCGGACCCGGTGGTCCCACCCGTCGTGGGTCCAGGTGATCTCGTCGTTGCTCAGCGCTGCCGGTTCGTCGGGCACCGGTTCCAGCGCCGACCCGGGCAGCAGCAGCGACACGAACCGGGCCGCCCGGGCGGGACCGGCCGACCGGCGCAGCGTGTGCAGGGTGCGGCCGATGGCCAGGC
>JAESFN010001280.1_pt1 | contig 11911 bp, 8 predicted proteins | sample 9269411 | NCBI WGS metagenome assembly JAESFN01 (sample SAMN14505399, study PRJNA617100) | algae metagenome | isolation source: Iphinoe sp. HA4291-MV1 and co-occurring heterotrophs from trail next to... | place: USA: Maunawili Falls, Hawaii | collected 2009-07-25
CGCTGAGTCGCTTCGATGCCCGCGGGGGAGTGGGGGTGTTGTAGTCGTACTTATCCGTTGTGCGGCCGACTAAGTCGTTGGTCGACCCCCAACAGCTCGAAATGAGTTCCGCAGAACATGCGGGATTCGACTGCCTGCCCAAATGCCCTGGTTAGCAGATCGCGTTTGCAGTTCGTGGTAACGACAGTTTGTCCGTTTGCGCGACGCTCTCGCAGGTCGAGCGTCCGCCAAAGCACTTCCCGGCGTAGTCGCAATGAGTTCTCGGTTTCGACTCCTACGGCCACGTCGTCGAGGATTACTAGTTCCGCCCGCTCGAGTTCACGACGCATGCTGTTCTGCTGATCCCAAGGCGCAAATTCAAGCTGAACCAGGTCCGGAAAGCTCAGAAAGTAGGCGTCCCAAACCGCGTCTGCGAAGCAGAGGGCCGCGCACGTCTTGCCGGTGCCAGGTGGACCGGAGATCACGAGCGGAAGCCGTTTCTTGCCGGCTAGTAGTTCGCCAAGCAGCTTCCTGAGGGGCTGGGCAATCTTTTCGCGCGATCGCGATTTGCCGGGTTCGATTCGGGCAGGATACTCGCCGTTCAACTTCGGGACCGTCCGCAGACGTTTGAGGCCGGTGCGCGCATCAGTGCGTGTAAAGTCCATGCGATCTGCCATTGGATGGTTGACTCCTTCGATCGTCGTAGTTGCCCTCAAGCAGCCGATTTAGACTTTCTGGCTTGAGAAACCAGTCGATCGACGCTCGCCAGCCGCCAGTGCCGCCGCCGCGACAGAACTCGCTCCCAGCCACACGTTCCAACGCTTCGTCCATCGAATCGCGCCAACGAGCTTGAGAGCAGCGCGCGTGAAACGCCTTCACACGGTTGGGCGTCATTTCTCGACACGGCGTTACGCCGTCGATGCGGTTCCAACGGAGTTGCAGTTCCTCCGGTCCAATCGGCTGCCGTTCAGGCGGGGCGCAGTCTTCGGCACGGTCCTCGCCGGCCGCGAGTGCAGGCGCTGTCTCAGAGGTTAAAGGCAGGGATAGGACTGGAGGTTTCCCAGGGCCGATCCCCGAACCATTCCCTGCACCGTTCCTCATTTCGGGAAGCGACGATTCCCAGATACGGGAACGGTCGTTGTTCTCACGGCTCCCGAATGCGGGAGTCGAAACCGTGGGAATCTTCGTCCAATACTTGCCAGGTGAACGGGACCCCGCAGGAGCCGGTTCGTAGTGCAACCAGCCCGCGGCAACAGCCTTGTTCCGTGCTCGAATGAGTTGATCGGGTTTTCGCCAGCCACAGTCCGACATCAGCTGCCCATTGAAGAAGTTAGGAGCTCTTTCGTAGCGAAGGGTGTCCTCACGACTGACCACTGCGATCACCAAAAGCGCGGCGTCCGCTCCGATTTCTGACACCGAGCCACCGTCCAGGAGTGCTCGGATCAAAGCGAGCGCGAAATACTTTGGCCGTTTCGAATAGCTCGACAGCGCGGGCTCAACTTCACGTCCTTGCATGCAGAAGGCCCTTGCCATCCCCGGTGGATCTAAAAGTGCAGATCACCTGATGCCGGCCCGATTCAACTCACGCTCAGCCTCGCCAATCTGGTGCTCGCGTTCACGGGCAGGCTGTTGTGGTGAAGGCTCTCCGAGACCCGAAAGGGCTGCGATGAACGCCTCGAGCTGCGAGAGCCGCACATACCGGCGGCCGCCAACGAGTGTCGTTTCGAGGCGATGCCCGCGCACTCCCTTTCTCCACCTATGGATCGTGCTCACATGCACGGGGCGTTCAGGCCGGATTCTTCGGCCAACCTCGACAAAGTCTAGAAGCGGGTCGGTCTCATTGGGAATCATTGCTGGTCCTCGCAAGGGTCTGACTACCATTGCGACTATTCTGCAGAGCAAGGCCGTTGGCTCATATGGGCGCAAAAAGTGGCCGATATCAGCCACTAGCCTTACGGACTCGAGTACCTTTGGCAGGCGACGATTCAAGCGCATCCTGGATGATCTTCGGCAGCTTGTCTTTGAGCCTACTGGGCTTGCTCAGTTCAAGCTCGGGGTAGCTGGCCAGCACGTCGTTCATGCTGACCCAATGCCCGTCCTTTTCCGCCACGACCGCGAGAAACTTCGCCGCGTCTTCGTTGTCGAGACGATGCATGGCGCCATCCAGCCGCGCTTCCATTGCTTCGACATCGACCCTGATTCGATGAGCGGAGTTATCGGCCGTGGAAAGTAGAGCTACCTTCCTGAGGACTAAATGAGCCTCTTTAGTGAGTTTTTCACGGTATCGAGAGGAATACATCCACCTATCCTCCGACACAAAGGGCCTGGCATCGAGGAATCGATCGGCGATTCGCTCCGGTGCGATGAACGCTGCAAGTCCTACGTCGCTGCTGTGAACCGCAAACGCCACGAATAAATCGAGGCCTTCTTGGCGCACCTTTTCCAGCCAAGAGTGGCCTTTGATGCCGACGCTCGTGCTGAGCTCGATGATCTGATCTACGTCGAGCGCAGTGTCGAGCGCAGTAAAAACAGACCAAGCGGTTGCAAATTTTTCGACGGCCTCAAGCACGTCTTGCCGTCTCTCAAGCGGTAGTTCGGACTTGTAGCGACACCAACCAGACAAGTCATTCACTCGATCTTGCGCGCAGGCGACGGCAATCGCGGCATCATAGACTCGACGAATGCGCGCAGCGGATGGGGCGGACATCAGTGTATGGCTCCAAGGTGGCGGGAAAGGGCGGACTCGGCCGCGACGGAGTGGAGCCCCCACGTCACCGCCGGGTCCATGCGATCCGTCGATCGCTACCCGTCAATTCTCTTTGCTCACCCAGTTTTTCGTGCAATGCCTACAGCCAGTTGAGTATCTGCCTCAGCGTACACCAACGTGACGCCGGGATCGCGGTGTCCAAGGGTCACGCGGGCGGCCTCGATGCCGAATTGGGAGCGTAGTTCTGTGGCGCGAGTGTGCCGAAGCTGATTCGGGTTCCAATGTCCGATCAAAGCCGCCGCTCGGTCCTCTCCTTGCGCCGAACGCTTTTCGGCGGTGTTCGCTTTATCGACGCCGCGAGCGATCGCTCGGCGGTAGGCCGGGACATCGTAGTGATCAGCCAAACGTTGCTTCGGCCGCCCTCTGCCGCGAGCCTGCTGACTCGGCGAAACCTTCGACTTGCGAGCCTCTCGCATCAACCGTCGCCGCTTGCGTTCGCTCTCGCCCGGTGAAAAGCAAAACGCCTCGGCCGGTCGCAGCAGATACGGCCGCAGGACATCCTGCGCCCGCGGACCCAGGAAGACTTTGCGAGCATGTCCGCGATAGAGCGTCTTATGGCGCTCTGGGCTGTAGACCCAAACATCCGTGCTGGTGTCGACGTCTGCGGGGCGAATCAGACAGATTTCGCCAGGGCGAGCGCCGGTCAGTCGCTGCAGGCGCACCATGTCTGCAACGATCGGCGGCAAAAACGGCAACGTGGCTGCGACGACCGAGTCTGACACGGGACGGACGGGCTCGGTCTCGCGCGCGGTCGTGCGCCCATACCGAAGCCCGGGCACCGTATCGAGCGCTTGATGCACTTGAGCGGACAGCAATTCTTCGCTCGCGGCCCATCGATAGAGGCGCTTGATGCGCGCCAGGTACTTGTTGGCCGTGGAGCGCGAAGCACCGGCGTCGACCCATTGCTTCTGCAGCGCCTTGAGGGCGAAGGGCCCGATGTTCGCTGCAGGTTGCCGGCCGTAGAGGCGGCGGAAGAGGCGCAGCGCACAATGAATCGTGCTCAACTCGCCGGACGCCTGGCCACCGGGGAGCCGGTAATACTCCGTGGCGTGCCGCCAGTAGCGCACGAGCAGCTCGACCACGGTCAGCTCGTCGGGCTCGACGGGGAGTTGGCGGCCAGCGGCCAACCACTCGCCTACGAGCCGTTCGTACTCGGTGCGGCTCTCGGGCGAACCATAGCGACCAAGGTACTGATCGCGGCCACTGAGCGTGACCACGGCTTGACCGCTAGGCTTGTGCAGCCGGTAGGAAGGGATCTTGGTGCCAAGGACGCGCGGGGGAAGATGGGGCATTGCGGTAGCCTCCCAGTTTGGCCAAGTTGCCGGTACGTACCGGAAATCAGGCCTGGGAAAACAGCCGCATCTCCCTTGCGGGCGAGTACGCTTACTTGCGTTCGGCAAACAACTTACGTTTAGTCGGGGCGAGAGGATTCGAACCTCCGACCCCCTGCTCCCAAAGCAGGTGCGCTAGCCAGACTGCGCTACGCCCCGAACTTCGACGATGCCGGCCCTACGAGGTCGGCAATTCGTCGGCTCGACTTTCTTTCTCGTCTCTTCACTCTCGTGAGGAACTCGTTGGCCCTACCCATGCAATCTGGGGAATCGCACGGCCGCGCAGGGCGGACAAGGGGTAGTATCGCCGCGAACTACGCTCGAGTGCAAGTCGACTGCCTCGGCAAGGGCCTCCCCCAGGAGTGACCCAAGGGGCGGGGATAGGGTTCGCGATCTGCACGGCTTGCCTTCGGAGACCCAACGAGCGTTGAAAAATAACCGGCGGCCGGGAGCCATTCGAGTCAACCGAGCGGCCCGCCCCGATCAGCCGTCACGCGGGTCTGAGCTTCTTCGGCCAGCTAGGTCTTTCAAGTAGCTCTATCGGGCCTCGCCTTATCGCGCGCTCGGTTGGTGCGGTTGTCGGAGCCAACGTAGACCCTGCTGGTTTTGAAGCGTACCGAGCCAGCCCTGCTGTACCCGCTCGCTGAGCTCCATGCCGGCCGAGGCATAGCGATCGAAGTTGTACGACATGAAGCGGGCGTGCAACACGCTCTCCGACTCCTCGAACTTCTTGAGCTGCACGACGTACATGACGTTCTGCGGGAAGTTCCAGGCCACGCCAATGTCTCCCTCCTTCATGGCGAAGACCTTACGCATGAACTCGGGGCCGGCGTTGTTCAGCTTCGGAATCGGCGTGAGCCGCGGCGGTTGCTGAGAGCCATCGAAGGTGGCGCTGCCTTGGGTGAGCCAGGTGAACGGGTCCGGCTCGATGACTTCGACGCCCGGCTCGCCCGTCATGCTCTGACGAAGCGTCTTGTCGGTCGCCGCTCTTGCCCGCTCGGCGAGCTGTTCGGCCTTCTTGCGGGCGGGCTCACGGGCTTCCATGAGCTTCCATGAGCGCACGACTTGATCGCGGATCTTGTCGAGCGGCGGGGTGAAGTCGGCAATGTTCGACGTCTTCCAAGACAGGAACTGATTCTGCTCGTCGTCCTGCGTGCGCACCGCGCGGAACACGGGGAACTCGGGTGCGAACGCCAAGTTCAGCAGACTTTTGCCAGGCATCGGGAAGCCTTGCACGAGGCGCATTTCGAAGGACTTGCCGAGATCGGTGTCGCGGTCGAGTTCCACGATCGACATGGCGGGCAAGGTGACCGCTTGCACGCCAAACTCCTTGCCCAGGGCGGTGAAGTCAGGCAGCGGCGGTGGCGGAAACTTCTTCGCCTCTTCCACCGAGAGTTTCTTTTGCTCGAGATCGGACTGCCACAGCAGGTAGCTGCTGGCATACGAGTTCATCCGCTCCTCGAGCTGGTTGAAGATTCGGTGAATCTCCTGCATCGCGCGCTCTTCGGCCAAGCGCTTGCGGATGACGTCGCGCACCTTGTCGAGCGATTCCGCCTCGACAGGCTCCGCCGGAGCGGACGGATCGGCCAGCAGCGGCGGCGGTGTGGTCGACGCGGGCGTGGCAGAAGCAGCAGGGATCGCGGCAGGCTCGCCGCTTGCAGGGCTCACGGCCGGAGCTTGGGTTGCGGCGGGCGTTTCATCGGCTTTTTCGGTCGCGGCCGGCGTTTCGCTGTTCGCCGGCTCCGCGGGGGCGGCTGCCTTGTCGGCCTGCGGCGGCTCGGCTTGCAGCGCGACCACCGCCACGCTCGTGAGCGAGGAAATCAAGCCGGGTCGAGCACGCCCCGGGGTGTTCGAGCTTTGATCCGGATCGGAAGGCGCCGGCGTTTCGGCCGCCGGGGGCGCACCTTCGGTCTTCGGTTCAGCCTCAGGCGCCTTGGCGTCCGCCGGAGGAACCGCGTCGGCCTTGGGGGCTTCGGCCGCGGGTTCTGTCGCGGGCGTTTCTGCAGCCGGGGCGGCTGGTGTTTCACCCGGCGTCGCTTCGGTCTTGGGTTCAGCGGGCGCTTCGGGACTGGCGCCGGGCGCGAACGGATCGGCGGCCTCGGTCTTGCCGTCAGCGGCTGGTTCGGCGGGCGTCGCCTCGGGGTCGTCGAGGAAGCTCGCACCCTTGGGGAACATCGCCTTGTTCTCGTTGTAGAACTTCTCGATCTCCGCTTCCGTGATCTGCGGCTTGGCGGCCTCAACGAACTCATTGAAGTTCGCGCGGAAGAATTGGAACTGCGCCCGGCGCGGTTCGCGGAACCCCGGCGTAGGGGCTTGGAGAACCGTGCCTGAGACGAGTACCGGCCGCGCAACAGTGTTCTTGAATCGATCGTACAGCGCCGTCACCTGTTCGTCGGTCGGATCGGCTACCTGCGACAAGAAGCTCTCGGTGCTGATCGGCACGACATCGACCAGGGCCTGCTGATTGAGCTTGAGGAAGTAGCTCCAGCGCTCGCCGGGAGGCACGCCGTACGACCACGACTCATACAGGCGAACCATCTGCTGAGACAGTAGCCGCCGCCGCAACTCGTCGAAGATGTTCTGCATCGTCGGCCGACGATTGCCAATGCTCAAGCGGCTGAGGATTTCGTCGAACTGTTCCGCGTTGACACTATTGCCGGTGATGCGGCGCAGGTAATCGTTGACCAGGGTGTCGCTCATCGACATGCCTTGGTTCTCGGCTGCCTTGGCCAGCACGTTGGTCTGCACGACCGCCTGCTCGGTGGTGTTGAGGATGAGCGGACGTTCGGGCGTGACGCCTGAAGCTTCGGCGGTGAGATAGGCCATCTCGAGGAATTGATTGGTCGCCGCGGACAAGCCGAGCATGTACTGCATCTGGCTTTCGCGCAGATCGCCGTGGTTCCAACTCACCACGACCGGATTGGCGCCCGCCTGTCCGCCCCGCCCGCCGAAGTAGTCCATCAAAGGACCGAGGAACACAAACGCGATCATGGCCAGGATCGCGCACGCGGCGAGCATGACGCGTTGGTGCTGGCGAAACATGGAAAATGGGCTAGCCATTTGGCGTCAATCCTTGCGTAATCGGCTCGATGCAGCGTGGGGATAAGGCTTGACAGCCCAGCGCCGCCAGTATTATTGAGTGGGTCCGATCTTGGCCCTTGCAAAGCCCGACATTGTAGTTGGGATCGACGTAAACGCAATGCCAAAAAGGAGTGTCGGCCGTTTCACGTCGAATCGCGGTCGCTTTGAAGCGGCCCGAGTTGGCCTGTTCGAGCGGTTGGTCGGTGTCTTCGTGCGACGCCGATTCTACGCGTCGCACGGGCCAGTCAGCCTAAAAATGGCGACAGCCGTCCGAAATGAAACGGTCGTAGTACCGCTGGCCAAGCCATTGGCGAAAGCACTGGCCGCCGCCTGATACTAACTTCGCACATTACCTAGCTATCCCACTCTGCGATCGGTCCGACTCCCATGGCAAAAAAAACGGCAGCCAAGCAAGGCGACACTCTGGTCATCGTGGAGTCGCCGGCCAAAGCGCGGACCATCGGCAAGTTCTTGGGCCCTGGATATAAGGTCGAGGCCAGCATCGGCCACATTCGCGACCTGCCGCAGGGCGCAAAGCAGGTGCCCGCCAAGTATAAGGGCGAGAGCTGGGCTCACCTGGGCGTAAACGTCGATCAGGGCTTTGACCCCATCTACGTGGTCTCGCCGGGCAAATCGGAGCAGGTGAAGAAGCTCAAGGGACTGCTCGACGACTCGGCCGAACTGCTGCTCGCGACGGACGAAGATCGCGAGGGAGAAGCCATTAGCTGGCACCTCTGCGAGGTGCTCAAGCCCAAGGTTCCCGTCCGCCGCTTGGTGTTTCACGAGATTACCCGCGAGGCGATTCAAGCGGCCATTTCGAGCCCGCGCGACATCGACGACTCGCTCGTCCGGGCTCAAGAGGCGCGCCGCATCGTCGACCGGCTCTATGGTTACGAAGTGTCGCCCCTCTTGTGGCGCAAGGTGCGGCCGCGGCTGTCGGCCGGCCGCGTGCAAAGCGTGGCCGTGCGCCTGATCGTGGAACGCGAACGGCTGCGGATGGCGTTTGTCTCCGCTACCTGGTGGGACTTGCTAGGCCGCTTCGCCAAGACTGCCAACGAGCGGTTCGAGGCCGGCTTGGTGTCGGTCGACGGACGCAAGGTGCCTTCGAGCCGCGACTTTGACGCCGCGACCGGCAAGATCAAGGATCCCTCGCTATTGTTGCTCGACGAGCAGCAGGCCAAGGCCCTGGTCGAACGGCTCAAGTCGGGCGAGTATCGCGTCACGAGCGTCGAAGAGAAGCCGTACACCAGCAAGCCCTATCCGCCGTTCACCACCAGTACGCTGCAGCAGGAGTCGAACCGCAAGCTCGGCTTCACTGCCCGCCGCACGATGCAGGTGGCCCAAAGCCTGTACGAGAACGGCCACATCACTTACATGCGTACCGACTCGACCAACCTGGCCTCGGTGGCCATCGAGGCGGCGCGCGATCTGGTGAAGTCGCAGTACGGCAATGAATACTTGCCGAGCGCTCCGCGCGTCTACCAGACCAAGGTCAAGAACGCGCAAGAGGCGCACGAAGCCATCCGCCCGGCAGGGCATCCATTCCAACTGCCGGATGCGCTCCGCAGTCAGCTCAGCGCCGAAGAGTTCAAACTGTTCGATCTGATCTGGAAGCGAACCGTGGCCAGCCAAATGGCCGACAGCCGCGGACGCCGCATCTCGATTACGCTCGAAGGGGCTGGCGCCGTCTTCCAAGTGAGCGGCAAAACGATCGACTTCCCCGGCTACCTGCGGGCGTATGTCGAAGGCTCCGACGATCCGCAAGCCGAGCTGGCCGACAAAGAAACCCTGCTGCCTCCGCTCGCCAAGGGCGACGTAATCAAGTGCGAGGCGCTCGAAGCCAAGTCGCACACCACGCAGCCGCCGGCGCGGTTCACTGAAGCCACGCTCACGGCAGGGCTCGAAGAACGCGGCATCGGTCGGCCGAGCACCTACGCCTCGATCATCGACACGATCCTGGCCCGCGAATACGTGTTCAAGAAGTCGAACGCCCTCGTGCCCACCTGGCTGGCGTTTTCCGTGGTGCAGTTGCTCGAGGCGCATCTGGCGTACTTGGTCGACTACGGCTTCACCGCGCAGATGGAAGACGATCTCGACGCCATCAGCCGCGGCGAGCGGGCCCATGTCGAATACTTGCAGGGCTTCTACTTCGGCAACGGCAAGCCGGGGCTCAAGCAGGAGTTGGCGAACAAGGTCGATCAGATCGACGCTCGCGACATCAGCCGTATTCGCATCGGCCGTCCCGAAGGCTCCAGCGACGATATCTTCGTACGCGTCGGACGCTATGGACCGTTCCTCGAGCACGGCGAGCGCAAAGCCAGCCTGCAAGACGAAACGCCTCCTGACGAAATGACGCTCGAGAAGGCGCTCGAGATGCTCGCGCAGGCGGCGCAAGCGGATCAGCCCTTGGGCTACTGCCCCGAAACGAACAAGCCGGTCTACATGAAGGTCGGCCGCTTCGGCCCCTACGTGCAACGCGGCACGCCTGACGACGAAGAGAAGCCCAAGAACGCTTCGCTGCTCAAGGGCATGAAGCCGGAAGATGTCGACCTGGCCACGGCGCTGCGGCTGCTCTCGCTGCCGCGCACGCTCGGCACTCATCCTGAATCGGGCAAGCCGGTGGTGGCTCAGAACGGCCGCTTCGGACCCTACGTGCAGGCGGGCGACGAAACTCGCTCGCTGCCGGGCGAGCTGTCGCCGATCGACGTTTCGCTCGCTCAGGCGCTCGAGTTGCTCGCGCAGCCGAAGGCCGCTCGCCGCGGCTTTGGGGCTGCCCGCGCTCCGCTCAAGGAGTTTGGCGATTCGCCGGTGACGCAGAACAAGGTGCAGCTCTTCAGCGGTCGGTATGGACCCTACGTGGCCGACGGCGTGACCAATGCTTCGCTGCCGAAGGATGTCGACGCAGAGGAGCTGACCATGGAGCAGGCGCTCGCGCTGCTGGCTGCCCGTGCGGCGGCTGGGCCTTCGAAGAAGCCAACTCGCAAGAAGGCGGCCAAAAAGGCCGACGCCAAGCCGAAGGCGGCGAAGAAAGCCGCCAAATCGGCCCCGCGCAAGACGGCCAAAGTCAAGGCGGCCAAGTCCGACGAGCCGGCGCCATTTGACGACGACTTCGCCGACAGCGATCTCTCGGCCAGCGTCGACTAAAAACGCTCGCGAGACGCACAAAGCTCCGCCGGGCCGTGAACAAACGGCCCTTTCGACGCTATGATGGCGGCGAGCCGCGCCCTCGCTGTTTGGGTTGCGCGGCCGCCCCTAGCGCCAAGGAGCTGTCTTGACCCCGTCTCGCATTCTCATCGTCGGCGGACGCGTGATCGATCCCAGCCAGCAGCTGGATCGCACCACGAACCTGCTCCTCGAAGATGGCCGCGTGGCCGCCTACGACGCCCAGCCCAGCGGCAACGAGCACGTTATCGACGCCGCCGGCAAGATCGTGTCGCCGGGGCTGATCGACATGCACGTCCATCTGCGCGAGCCGGGGCGCGAAGAAGACGAGACGATCGCCACCGGCACGGCGGCCGCCGTGGCCGGTGGCTTCACGTCGATCGCTTGCATCCCCAACACCGAGCCGCCGATCGACAGCCAGGCGACGGTGAACTTCATTCAGGACCAGGCCGAACGCGCGGGCAACTGCAACGTGTTCGTGGTCGGCTGCGTGAGCAAGAACCGCGAAGGCAAGGAGCTGGCCGAGATCGGCCAACTCGTGCAGGCCGGGGCCGTGGCGTTTAGCGACGACGGCGCGCCGGTCTTCAACCCCGAGCTCATGCGGCGGGCGTTCGAATACTGCCTGATGTTCGACAAGCCGATCCTCAACCACGCCGAGGTCCGCGAGCTCACGCACGGCGGCGTGATGCACGAGGGGATCGTGTCGCTGGTGCTCGGGTTGCCTGGCATGCCGGCCGAGGCCGAGGACGTGATGACCAGCCGTGACATCATGCTGGCCGAATCGACCGGCGGCCGACTGCACGTGATGCACGTGTCGACCGCCGGCAGCATCGAGCTGGTGCGGCAAGCCAAGGCCCGTGGAGTGCGCGTGACGACCGAAGTTTGTCCGCATCACTTCACGCTCACCGATGAGTGCCTGCGGTCGTTCGACTCGAACTTCAAGATGAGCCCGCCGCTGCGTGGGCGGCGACACGTGGAGGCCTGCATTGCGGGCTTGCAAGACGGCACGATCGAGGTGATCTGCACCGATCACGCGCCGCACGCGGTGGAAAAGAAGATGCAGGAACTCGACCGGGCCCCGTTCGGGATTCTTGGGCTCGAGACGGCTCTCGGCCTGGTGGTCACGCAACTCATCGAAACCGGCAAGCTCGACTGGATGACGGCGCTCGAGAAAATGACGATCAACCCGGCCCGGATCCTCGGCATCGACAAAGGGACTTTGCGAGTCGGCGCCGACGCCGATGTGACGATCATCGATCCGAAGGCCAAGTGGCGCGTTTCGATCGACCAAATCCGCTCGAAAAGTCGCAACACGCCGTTCGGGGGGTGGGAACTAACGGGCCGGGCAGACACCGTAATCGTCGGCGGCAAAGTGAAACTTCAGGTTTGAGTCTCTGTTGAACCACGGAGACACAGAGACACGGAGAGAAGCGAACAACCACGAAGACACAAAGACACAAAGCAACGCATTTCTTCGTGCCTTGGTGTCTTCGTGGTTCCAATTCCTCTCCGTGCCTCAGTGTCTCCGTGGTGAATAACTTCGAAAGCCTTCTCGAGGAACATCTACTGTGAGTGGCTACATATTGTCGAG